>Ga0265316_10000357_pt1 | contig 51535 bp, 39 predicted proteins | sample 4522metaG_FD_202092 | JGI IMG/M metagenome (GOLD analysis project Ga0265316, IMG submission 202092) | Rhizosphere microbial communities from Carex aquatilis grown in University of Washington, Seatle, WA, United States - 4-5-22 metaG | ecosystem: Host-associated > Plants > Roots > Rhizosphere >... | reverse complement strand
CATGAGCGAAGCGAGGGGACCAGGGCGCCTCTCCCGGCGGAAAGCGAAAACTGGCCACGCCAGCGGCGCCATGGGATGGCCTGCCCGCGCGAACAGCCGTCCGAATTTCCCGACAAGCTCTAGCTAGCAGGCTGCCGGCACTTCGCGGCGAATCGTAGTTCTGGTGATTTTCACGGTCCTGTTCGCAGTACCGGCCGCCGCCAAGAAAGCGGCCGCGCCCCGAAGCGCTCCACCGGGATGGCAAGAGCTACGTCATCGCCAAGGCGGAGTGCGTTTACTCGCGGCGGCTGGCGCCTGGGGAAAAGGTCGACAACGTGGAGGAGTTCTTCTACGCGGGGGTGGCCGACAACATAGGGGAGGGCCGTGTCGATCTGACCTACTGGCGCCCGAATCCTACAGGGCCGCGGCGCCCATGCACAACAATCCGCACGCAAGCACAGCCGCCACGAAATTGCGGGTCGGGCTTGCCATCGGGGAAAACCTACCACGGCAGCCCAACGCCGCCCCGAGCGACACGGCCCTACCCGCCGCTGCCGCGTCGAAGTTCGGTCAGCACGGCCTTGGCGATGGCTTTCAGGGTCTCGAAAACGCCGACGCCGGTGGTGGCGCGCGCCTCGAATTCGGTCACGTTGGTCGGATTCAGCGTCGCGTGCAGCTCGGCCACAGACGCGATGTTGGGCAGGTCGCGTTTGTTGTACTGCATAATGAAGGGAAGCTTGTCGAGGTCGTAGCCCTGTTCCTGCAGGTTCTGTCGCAGGTTATCCAGCGACTCGATATTCGCTTCCATGCGCTCGACCTGCGAGTCGGCGACGAAGATCACGCCGTCGACGCCCTTGAGGATCAGCTTGCGACTGGCGTCGTAGAAGACCTGGCCTGGCACGGTATAGAGGTGAAAGCGCGTCTTGAACCCGCGAATCTCACCCAACGAAAGCGGCAGGAAGTCGAAGAACAGCGTCCGCTCGGTCTCGGTAGCCAGCGAGATCATCTTGCCCTTCGCCTCGGGGCTGGTCTTGGCGTAGATGAATTGGAGGTTGGTGGTCTTCCCGCCGAGACCAGGGCCGTAGTACACCAGCTTGCAGTTGATCTCGCGGGATGAATAGTTGATGAAGCTCATCGGTGGCGACAGCTAATCGTTGAAGAGCTTGTCGATGTCGGCGTCGGTGATCTCGTTTAGGATGGACGGACTGGTGCTCAAGGTGGCCTTCTGGGCCACCTGATCGAACAAGCGCGCCATTTCCTCGGTCGCCTTCCTGACGCGAAGACGAACCAGGCCAAGCGAGGATCGTTCGTCGAACAAGACCACCAGGATAGCCCGGCCTGCAACCAGGGTGATGTGTACGTGGGTCTTTTCGCCCTCGTGGAATTGACTGGTGAAGTCCTTTTCGCGCAGAATCTTGGAAATTCCGCCCGTCGCCGCCACGTTGCCCGCGGTCAGCGACGAGAGCGAGGTCACGTCGATCTCGCCCACCTCGCCAGCCTCGGCAATGGGTTGGCCATCGCGGCCAATCAGCAGCACGGCCTTGGCGTTGGCATCACGGTGAAGGCGCTGGCAGACAGAAGCGATCTGTCGTTGCTCCTCCGGGAACATAACTTCAGGGCCGCTCATCTGGCTGTCTCAGCTCCTTCACGCCGGGTCAGGCTCAAAACGTCAAGTCTCACAAGCTTTAGCATCGGGACGCACTGGCTTTCAACGTAGGGGATCGCTTGGGTTCTCTCCCACTTTCGGGAACGGGAGTAAGGGGACTTTACCAGGTATCGGGGGTTGGCAACAGAGCGGGTTCTGCCTACATGTCCCGGCGGCCGTGTATGGCGCGGGAAAGCGTCAGGCGGTCGGCGTATTCCAGCTCGCCGCCCATGGGAACGCCCGTGGCAATTCGGCTGCAGCGCACGCCGAGCGGCCGCAGCAATTTGGCCAGATAAACGGCCGTGGTCTCACCCTCGACACTCGGGTTGGTGGCTATGATGACCTCCTTGATGTCGCCGCCGCAGCGCCTGACAAGGTCCGCGACGCGCAGATCGTCAGGCCCGATGCCGTCGAGGGGCGAAAGCACGCCGTGCAAGACGTGGTAGCGCCCGAGGTAGCCGCCCGCGCGTTCGACGGCCAGGACATCCTGTGGCTGCGCAACCACGCACACCAACGATGAATCGCGACGCGCATCGCGACAGATGGGACAGGGATCCTGCTCGGTGAAGTCCCAGCACGTGCTGCAGAAGCTGATCTTGGCGCGCATGTCGCCGATGGCCGCTGCCAGGGCTGCCGCGGCTTCGGGCGGCGCACGCAAGATGTGAAAGGCCAAGCGCGCGGCGGTCTTCTCACCCACGCCCGGCAACTTGCTGAGCTCGCCCACCAGGCGCGCGATGGGACCAGCGCTGCTCATCCACCCATGCCCCCCGGCGGCATGGCCAGGCCGGCCACAGCCGCCAGGTCTTCCTGCGCCACCTGGCGAGACCGCTCCAAGGCCAGGTTCACCGCCCCGACCACCAAATCCTCGACCATCTTCTTCTCGGTAGCGCCGAGCAACGACGGGTCGATGGTGATGGCCAAGACCTCACTGCGGCCGTTGACCACGCAACGGACCAAGCCGCCGCCGGTCTCGGCCTCGACCTGCTTTTTGCCCAAGTCATCCTTGGCCTGGTTCAGCTTCTCCTGCACGCGCTGCCAGGTTTCCATCAGGTCGCGCAGGTTGGGTCCATCACTCATGGGGTCTTGATCTCCTTGGGCGCGACGCCGAACAGCTCTTGCGCCTTGCGAATCATGGGGTGCTCGCGCGCTTCGGTCTCGCGCTGGTGCTGGTCAAGTTGCGCTGCCTCTGCCTCGCGGCCCACTTCTGATCGCAGCAGCGGCAGCACCTTGCCGCTCGCCATCTTCAGGTCGACCCGGGTGGCCGTGCCGGTGATCTGGCTCAACGCCCGTTCCACTTCGGGTTTGAACTTGGCGGTCTGATCAAGGGCGAACTTCTGCGAAAACTGCAGGGTCACTGCCCCGCCCTCCCAACCGCTGACCTCGGCGTGGTCAAGTGCGGCGGCCACGGCAGGCCGATGTCCGAACGATTCGCGCACCCGACGCCAGACCTCGCCAACGTCGGTATCGGGCGACAGTGCTTGCGGTGCGGCCGGTACCGAAGCCACGGCCGGCGCCCGAGCCGGGACAACGGCTCGGGCCGATGGACGTGCGGGCGGAATGCCCCGGGGCCGCGACTCCGGCGCGACAGCCCGTGCCGGCGAAGCACCCGATGAACCGAGACGGCCCTCCAGTTTTTCCAACCGATCGAGCAAATCGCCCAGCGGCAGCAGGGGCTCGGCGTTGCACAGATCAACCAGGGCCATTTCCAGCAGCAGACGCGGCGTCTGCGATCGGGCCGCGTCTTCAACCGCGCGGGCCCAGCGATCAAAGAGCGACGTGGCCAAACCCTTGCCCGCCTTGCCAGCCAACACCTTGGTTTCCGCCGATTCCTCGGCGGTCGCATCGATCAGATCGTCGGCATCGGGAACCGCGGTCACGATCTCCAAGTCATGCAGAAAGCCCAGAAAAGCCCGCGCCATCTGCATGAGATCCACACCGCGATCCACAGCGTCGGCCACCAGCCGCAGCGTCGCCGCCACGTCGCGCGCCACCACCTGGTCCGCCAGTTGGAAGAGCAGACGGCGATCCGCCACGCCCAGCACCTCGGCCACCTTCTCGCGGGTCAGCGTTTCCTGACCCACGTACGCCACCACCTGATCGAGCAACGAAAGACCGTCGCGCACCGAGCCCGCCGCCTCGCGCGCCACCAAGCGCACGGCATCGGGCTCGCAGGCGATCTTCTCGCTGGCTAGTATGCGGGTCAGGTGCTCGGCCAGCACCTTGCTGGGCAACAGCTTGAAATCGTAGCGCTGGCAGCGCGACATGATGGTCGCGGGGATCTTGTGGACCTCGGTGGTGGCGAAGATGAACACCACATGCTCGGGCGGCTCTTCCAGCGTCTTGAGAAGCGCATTGAAGGCGCTCGTCGACAGCATGTGAACTTCGTCGATGATGTAGACCTTCTTGCGCGCCTCGGCCGGCAGGTAGCGCACGCCCTCGCGCAAGGTCCGCACGTCGTCCACACCGGTGTTGGACGCGCCGTCGATCTCTTGCACGTCCACCGACTGGCCGCTGGAAATCGACTGACAAATCGCGCAGGTCCCGCAAGGCGTGGCCGTCGGTCCCTGGGCACAGCACAACGCCTTGGCCAAGATGCGCGCCGCACTGGTCTTGCCGATGCCGCGCGCCCCGGTGAACAGGAAGGCGTGGTGAACGCGCCCCATGCTGATGGCGTTGGTCAGAGTGCGCGCCACATGCTCCTGGCCGAGAAGATCCTCGAATTTTTGTGGCCGGTATTTGCGCGCGAGCACTAGGTAAGACATGCCCGCATATTCTGGACACAACCCGCAACAGTCAACAGGCGAATCGACCGTATGACCCTCCTTGCCAAATTGTGCTACCTGTAGCACAATCATGTCGTCATGAAGACTGCCGGCATTCGCGAAGCGCGTCAGGGCTTGTCTGCACTGGTGGCGGAGGTACGCAAAGGCCGGGAGATCGTTCTGACCGAGCATGGCCGGCCAGTGGCCAGGCTGGTGCCCTTGCGCGACGAAGCGCCGAGTGCGTTCCGCAGCCACCGGCGTTTCCGGGCGACCGTCGGCCAGGCCGGCGAGCCTCTGTCGACGGCGATAGCGGAGGACCGTGCAGATCGAAGCTAGCCCGCTGTACCTGGACACCAGCGCGCTCGCCAAAATCTACGTCCAGGAACAAGACAGCGACGCGCTCGACGCGGCCCTGGTCGGTCGACGCGACCTTCTGATTTCGGAGCTGGCGTTGACCGAACTGACTTCGGCGCTGGCTCGCCGCGTGCGCGAAGGGCAGCTCGACGGCACTGCTGGGCGCCGCATCTATCAGCAGATTTTCCGGGACGTAGGCGCGGGCGAATATCGACTTGTTGATCTGACTTCCGCCACCCACCGAGAGGCCGAACGTTTGCTCTTGACCCTGGGACAGCACGCGCCCCTGCGCGCAGCGGACAGCCTCCACCTGGCCGCCGCCGCCCTCGCCGACGCGCGCGCCCTGGTCACCTACGATCGGACCTTGCACGCTGCCGCCCTGGCCTTCGGAGCCTTCGAGGTCGTCCCGGCCGGATTGCCCCCGCGTCCGTAGCGCTGTCGCGGAACGCGCACGCGAGCGATTTTTCGTCCGATTGACGCGAATCGGGCCGAGGTCTACTCTTGGGCGGTTTGCACTGTCGCAACCCTGGCGTCGCGACACCATGGAGAGATTGCGCGCGTGACTACACGGGAAACTGAACCGGTGAAAACAGGAGACCTTGCCGAGGGTTCGGAAGGCGTGGCCTATGCCGGCTGAACCACAGCCAAACGCCCTGGTCGGCACCGTGCTGGAAGGCGCGTACCGCATCACACGCCTCATCGGCGAAGGCGGCATGGGTGCGGTCTACGAGGCGGTGCAGCTGCGCCTGAATAAACGCGTGGCTGTCAAGCTGATGGCACGCGATTTGGCGACCAACCGCGAGGCTCTGGCGCGCTTCCATCGCGAGGCCGAGATCACCTCGCAGCTCGGGCACCCGCACCTGGTGACCGTCATCGATTTCGGCCAGGCCGAATCCGGCGAGCCCTACCTGGTGATGGAGTATCTCGACGGTGAAGACCTTGACCACCGCCTGCGACGGGTGGGTCAACTGCCCCTTGAGACGGTCGTCCACGTGGTCAAACAAGTCGCCTCGGCGCTGGGGGCGGCGCACGACCAGGGCGTGGTTCACCGCGATCTCAAGCCCGCGAACGTTTTTCTGCTGCAGATCCCGGGCGAGCCCGATTTCGCAAAGGTGCTCGACTTCGGCATTTCAAAGATGAAGGCGGCGCGCACGCAGCTGACCAATGCGTCGACGCTGATGGGCACGCCGAACTACATGTCGCCCGAACAGGCCACTGGCCTGGTCGAAGAAATCGATCACCGGGTTGACCAATGGGCCCTGGCCTGCATTGCCTGGCAAATGCTGCTGGGGCGCGGGCCGTTCGTCGCCGATGAAGTGGCCGCGCTCCTGTACCAGATCATCAACTTGGATCCGCATCCGCTGGCACCGCGCGTGCCAGGCCTGCCCGAGGCCGCCGAGACCGCGTTGCGACGGGCGCTGAGCAAGCGGCCCGCGAATCGGTTCCCCTCCCTGCGGGAATTTTCCCGCGCTTTTGAAGCCGCTGCTGCCGAACCGTGCGCGAGCGCAGCGCCAGTCCCGGTGGCGCCACTGCCGGCCTCACCATCGGGTGCAACCATCGTCTTTGGCGTTACCCCGGGCGCGGGCCTATCGGCACCCCTGCCCCTGGCCCGAACGCCCTATGAGCTGCGCAAGTCCGAGGCGAGTGTCCCACCGTCCGACCACGGCGCCCCAACGCCGCAAGAAACCCGCGAGGCCGAAACGGCTCTCCCGCCGACCGACGACAGCCCCCAAGCACCGCAAGAAAGTCGAAAAGAAAACAGAAGACCAGAGGCAGAGATCCCCAAGGCCGAGGACGACTCGGCCATCGTGGCACCACGCAATCGGATCAAGCCGGTTCATCTCGTCGTCGCCGCGGGGGGCGTGCTTCTGCTGCTCGGGGCGTACTTCCTGATCGGCGGACGGCGAAGCCAGACTCGGCCTCTGCCGACGCCCGCGGCGGCGCCGGCACCTGTCCCGCCGCCCGCACTTCCACCCCCGCCGGCTCCCCCGCCGGCGTCACCGCCCCCGCCCACGGTCGCGTCGCCTGAACCCGCGCCACCGCCTTCCGCTGGTGAAAGCGAGCCCAAGCCTGCCGTTGCCAAACGGACCCAGCCGACGCCTGCCGCGGAACGCGCCGACGGCACAAAATCCCCCTCTGCGGAACCTTTCGACGTGGATAAGTTCTTGCGCGAGCACGACCCAAAGAAGGCCGCGGCGGGCGAGGCCGCCACCGATCGCCGCGCCAACCCCTACCGCGATCCCTTTGAAGACAAGCCCGCCGATCGCCGCGCCAACCCCTATCGTGATCCCGATACGGCAAAACCAGCCGCGCCTGGACCTGCCGCCGATCGGCGCGCCAACCCCTGGCGCGATCCCTTCGTCGACGGCCCCGATGCTGTGGCTCCAGCCAAGAAGACAAAGAAACCGAATTCGCCGCCTGCGACCGCGCCAGCCCCTGGCAAGCCCGGCCTCTTTGAGGAGTTGTGATCATGTGCGCAGCCTCCGTCATTCTTCTCACTGTTCTGGCGCAGACCCAGTCACTGACGGCTGATCCGCAGGCCAAGACGCAGGCGCAGACCCTGCTGGGCCAGGGCACGGCGCTGTACCAACAGGGCAACATCGCCAGCGCGCTGGAAAAGTTCGAAGCGGCCTACATGGCCTTCCCCAGCCCCAAACTGATGTTCAACATTGGCAGAGCCAATCGCGATCTCGGGCGGCCCGTGGAGGCGATCGAAGCCTTCCAGCGATTCATTGCCGAGGCTGCCGACGCCTCGCCCGAGACGATGGCCGATGCGCGCACGTCTGTGGCCGACTTGAAGAAGAAACTGGGTCGGATCCAGATCGACTGCACCATGCCTGGCGCCGAGATCGCCGTCGACGGCAAGACCGTGGGACTGACGCCCCTGCCCGGCTTGGTCTGGGCCACGCAAGGCCGCCACCAGATCACCGCCAGTCATGCACGCGCGGTGCCCACCATCGAAAGCGTAGAGGTGACCGCCGGTTCCGTCAGCAAAGTGGCCGTGCGCCTTGTCCCCCTCACCACACCGATGGCCGCCGTCCCGGTCCCGACAGCCGAGCCCGTCCCCGCGCCCGCTTTCGTCTCCGAGCCCGTTTCCGAGCCGGCACCCGCTGCTGCGCCGGCACCCGCCGCAGAGCCCGCACTCGCCATCGAACCCGCGCCCTTCACTGCCCCCCCGCCCAAACTCAACGTACAAGCGCCGCCACCGAGCGACGCCCACGAAGGCTGGTGGCTGGGCCGGAAATGGACCTGGGTTGCAGCGGGATCGACGGTGCTTCTGGCCACCGGTGCTATTGCCGCCGGGGTTTCGATGCAGAACAGGTTCAACAGCCTCAGGAGTTCGTGTGGCGCCGCCAGCGGGAACACACCCAACTGTAGCCAGAGCGACGTGGACTCAGTGAATTCGCGCAAGAGCGCGGCCAACGTCCTGTGGGGCCTGACCGGCGCCGCTGCCGTGGCCACCGGGGCTCTGTTCTATTTCGAGGGCCAGCCTGTCACTGTGGCGCCTATGGCCGGCGGCGTGACTGGGGTGCTGGCGACCGTGGAGTTCTGATCATGAAGACGGCGGTCCGACTAGGGACGCCGCACCACGCGGCATGTGTTTTCGCAACGCTGGTCGCAGCCGGAGGTTGCTCATTCGACGCCAGGCAACTGCGCGTGCATCAGGCGTCCGATGGAGCCGCCGAGCCACCCGACATTTCCGACGCCGGTGCCTCTGGCAGCGGCGGCAGGACCGCATCTGACGCTCGTACGTCCACGGGCGGCAGAGGAGGGGGTGCCACCAGTCCGCCAGATGCGCGCGCCGTTGCCGGCGGCAGCGCCATCGCCGGCAGCGGTGCTTTCGCCGCAAGTTCATTCGATGCTGCCGCGAAAGCCGATGGCCGCGGCGGCTCCACCGACGGAAATGTGATCAGCGGCGGTCACACTGGCGCGAGTGGAAATGACGGCGCTGGAGCAGTCGGAGGTGCAGGCGGCATCGACGCGGGTCTGAGCGGCGCTGGAGGAGGAGGCGGCGGCGGTATTTTTGGCGCGGGAGGCACGACCTCAACGGCGACGTCACCGCCACCGGCCGGCGGCTTAGCTGTCTACGTCTTGGAAATGAACATTAGCCCATTGCAGATTGGTATTGATCTTCGAATTGACAATCTGGCATTGCAGAACATCGACCTGTCAACGGTGACACTCCGCTACTGGTACCAGGATGAAGGATTGGGCACAGCTCTGGCGTTTGAACGCGACTACGCAAGCATCGGCCTCTCGGGCCAGGGCACGGTCGTAGGCAAGAGTGTCGCAGCCTCGGCGCCTGTCTCAGGCGCTGACCACTATCTAGAGTTCTCTTTCGGCGGGACGCTTGCGTCACAGGGTACCCCGTACAGCAGCCAGTTCACCTTCGACGGCCGAGCGCATACCCCGTCCTACGCAGGCCCAGTCGACGTCACCAACGACTACAGCTACAACAGCGGGGCAACCGGCTACAACGAAAAGATCACCCTCTATACGAACGGCCAGCTCATCTGGGGCATCGAGCCGTGATTTCAGCTTCTGTGGGCACGCACAATTGCCCTCATCGGCGCCAAGACCCGGCCGACTATCGATGCCAAAGCGCCGGCTCGTTCGAGAGACACCAGCCATGAAAGACCACTCTTTTGTCTCCAACTGCCTCAATACCCGCTGCATCTGCCTGGTCGTCACACTGGCCACGGCTTGTTCCTTCGACGAAAGTCAATTGCGGGTTTCCGGCGCAACGGGCCCCATTGCCGGCGCGTCCGGCAGCGGCGGCACGAGCAGCGGGAACACAGCCGGAGTTCCTGCTGGAAGTGGCGGCGCAAGTGCGATCGGCACGGGTGGCAGCACGAGCGGGCGTGATGCCGGAATGCCAGACGCCCCTGACATTCGGACGGATGTTCCGCTAGGCGGCTCGGCTGGCAACGCAGGTGGAATCGCACGCGCGGGTGGACGCGGCGGGGCCCTGGCCAATGGCGGTGTTGCCAACTATGGCGGGACAGGCATGGGTGGGGCTTCAGGAGGCGCTGCGACTCTTCCCAGCAAATGTGGCAATGGCCTCTTTGACCCTGGGGAGCAGTGTGATGACCAAAACGCGCAGCGTGGCGATGGCTGTTCATCGGCGTGCCAGATTGAGCCGGGCTGGACTTGCGCCGGATGGCCCAGTGTCTGCACGAAAGCGGTGTGCGGCAATGGCATTCACGAGGCCGAAGAGGATTGCGACTGCGGCACGGATTCCACGAAACTGCCAACCGGCTGCGCCGGTCCGAACGGTGTCCTCTACGGAGACGGACAGGGCTGCTCAAAATTCTGCACCAAGGAGCCCAACTGTCGCGACAGCGCGGGCCGCAATCAAGCCTGCACAGCGAGATGTGGCGATGGCAACGTCGATCCTGGTGAAGCGTGTGACGATGGCAACCAAGTGAGCGGGGATGGCTGCTCAAACGATTGCAAACCAGAGGCTGGATTCACATGCACGACCACCTCGCAAACGGATACGTCACCTTGCACGTCCGACCCAACAAAGTCCTGCCTTGCGATGCCCATCATCTATCGCGATTTCCAGCCCGAAAATGTCGCCGCTGGTGGTCACCCTGATTTCTACTGGCTGGGCACGAAGGCGGGTGGAGCCACGGCGCCCACGACCATCTGTGTTCCTGATGCGGGAGGGCCGGCCAGGGGAAACGATTCGACCGCACGCTGTTGGGACATTGCGGCCCCGAGTCTCTTGAATGGCAAGCCACAGTACAACACGGCCCGCGCCAGCAACCTGTGCGCCTGTCAATTCAGCGATTGGAACATCGGTAATTCTTTTCGCATCCTCGGAGGCTACACGATGCTTGGCAACGACAGTCCGCTGTCCGATGGACAGGGCGGGTACATCGGTGGCTCCACCGGCACCATCAACCAAACCAACCCGTCTGGCAGCGTGACCGGTCGAATAGCTGGGTACAACATGGGCGGCGGACCCATCTTCAAGGGCACGGTGCCAATCGTGAAGGACGCGAACAGCTTCAACCAGTGGTTCACAAACGACATCACCGTGAACAAGCCTTTCCCTTCGATCCTCGAAATGTCGTCTATCGGGACGAATGTCTACCAGTACACCGCTCAGACCCATCTGGCCAAGGGCGGCTTCTTCCCGCTTGACACCCTGAATGCCAGTCAGACCACGCTGTGCAACCTGTGGCCCTACTGGAACAGATCCAGCGGCACTCCCATCTGGACCACTTGCGCCGGCGATCAGTATCTCTTCCCGCCGTTCGTCCTCCCAGCGGACTGCTTGACAACAGCAGCCCTAGTCAATAGCGGGTGCTGGGTCACGGCGGTTCCGGGCGCGAAGCACAACTACTACTTCACCGCGGAAGCGCGCCGCCTGTTCACCTACGACAGCGCGACCGGCCTTACCCTGCAAATTTCCGGCGAGAATGACATTTTCGTCTTCGTCAACGGTATCTTGGTGCTTGACCTTGGCGGCACTCACGGGCGGTTACCCGGCAGGGTCGCCATCCAAGGACCCGCGGGTCCGTCTCAGGCCAACATCACGGAAGGCGGCTGTCTTGACACGACCGGGGATCTCCCGCCGCCCAGCGCGGCCGGCTACATTGTGGGAGGATGCACGCCTTCAAACAGCTCCTCCCCGCCTCCAGTCTCGCCCGACGACTTCCGCGTCAGAACCGCCAATCTCAACATGAACGATGGCGGCGTCTATGAGATCGCCATCTTCAGCGCCAACCGGCATCCAACCCAACAAGATCTGCAGGTCACCCTGGGCGGTATCACCGCAAGGAGATCGATCTGCCAGCCCGGAACTGGTACAGGCACCGGAACTGCGACCCTCAATGCGGCCGGGGCCGCGTGCGCCGCCAGTGCGGAATGTCAGACGGGACTGACCTGCCTCGATGGCGTCTGTTGTACGCAGACGAGTTGCCCGCAGTGCCGGAATTGTGGCGCCATGGGCACGTGCAACGCCGCAGTTTTCAGCAAAGACGACACAACGGGAACGAATTGCGCCGGCACAAGCACCTGCGATGGCAGCGGCACCTGCAAGAAGAAGGGTGGGGAGACATGCACGGCCCCAAGCGACTGCACTGCGGGCGCCTGTACCGACAAGCGCTGCTGCACCCAAACCTGCGGCGTGTGCCAAGCGTGCACCGGCCTCGGCGGGACCTGCGTCGCGGTCACCAGCGCTGATGACCTTGACACGTGTACCGGCCTGAACACATGCAGCTCGACTGGTCTGTGCAAGAAGAAGGATGGCGGAAGCTGTTTGGTCGCGGGCGACTGCGCGACAGGAAACTGCACAGACAGCCACTGTTGCAGCCAATCCTGTGGCGCTTGCCAGGCCTGTACCGGCGCGGGCGGAACATGCGTCGCAGTGACCAGTGCCGACGACCCTGACACCTGCACGGGCACAAGTACCTGCGATGCCACGGGAAAGTGCAAGAAGAACGACGGCCAAGCGTGCACTCTTGGCACGGACTGCCTGTCAGGCACCTGCGACACCAGCAACGTCTGCGCCGAACCGGTGCCTACAACCGGGTGAACGGGGCTGGCACTACTGATTCAAATTCTCCCGTCGCCGTCGCTGCTGCGGTCCTCGCCCGCTGCCTCACTCCTCGGTTGAATACGTCAAGGATTCGCCCTCGTCGTTCGTTGCGGTCGAGGCCCTCGCGACGCGCCGGCTCGGTCCGAATTTGAATCAGCAGTGCTAGCCGGCTGGCGCCCCGTTTGACGCAAGTCGAGCCGAGGTCTACGCTGTGGTGGTGGTTGGCCCATGGAGAACTGTCGCGCGTGAGCGCACGAGCACCTGAATCTGGTGAAGATGGAAAGCAGTCATGTCGGCTGAGGCTCAGATGGACACGCTGGTGGGCACTGTGCTGGAAGGCGCGTACCGGATCACACGCATGCTTGGCCAGGGCGGCATGGGTGCGGTGTACGAGGCGGTGCAGCTTCGCCTGGACAAGCGCGTGGCGGTCAAGCTGATGGCGCGCGATTTGGCTGCCAACCAAGAGGCCCTGGCGCGATTCCACCGCGAGGCCGAGATCACCTCACACCTCGGACACCCACACCTGGTGAACGTCATCGATTTCGGCCAGGCCGAATCGGGCGAGCCCTACCTGGTGATGGAGTATCTCGACGGTGAAGACCTTGACCACCGCCTGCGGCGCGTGAATCAACTGCCGATCGAGACGGTGGTCCACGTGGTCCGGCAGGTCGCTTCGGCGCTGGGGGCCGCGCACGACCAGGGCGTGGTCCACCGCGATCTCAAGCCGGGCAACGTGTTTCTTCTGCAAATTCCGGGTGAGCCCGATTTCGTCAAGGTGCTCGACTTCGGCATTTCAAAGGTGAAGGCGGCGCGCACGCAGCTGACCAGCGCGGCGGCGATCATGGGCACGCCGAACTACATGTCGCCCGAGCAGGCCAGCGGCATGGTCGACGAGATTGATCACCGCGCGGACGAGTGGGCGCTCGGCTGCATAGCCTGGGAAATGCTGCTGGGCCGCTGTCCCTTCACGGCTGACGACGCGGCGGCGCTGTTCTACCAAATCATCAGCTTGGAGCCGCAGCCGCTGACGCCGCGGGTGCCGGGTCTGCCAGCCGCGGTCGAGCCGGTCTTGCGGCGGGCGCTGAGCAAAAGGCCCGCGGAGCGATTCCCTTCGATTCGAGACTTCGCCCGCACCCTGGAGGCCGCCGCGTTTTCCCGTCCCGCCGACGCCACACCAGCGCCAATGATGATGTCGATGGTATCGCCGCCTGGCGCGACCTTGGGTTTCGGCGAGGTGCCGGTGGTGCTGGCCCCCGTAGGGCCACCCGCGCTGGCACCCGCGCGACCCGCGGCTCCGGCGCGGGCATCGTGGGAGGCGCCCCAGTCCGAGGCCCTTTCGTTGCAAATCGAACCGGACCTGGTTCCCCTGGCCCCGCCGCGGCCCTCTGCGCCGACACGCCCAACCCGACTGGCACGCAAACCCAACTCGGACGAGTTCCCGTTCGACGACGAGCCGCGCGTGTCGCCACGCAGGCGAATCAAGCCGTCTCACGCTGTCATCGCGGCGGTCGGCGTGCTCCTGCTGCTCGGGGCATTCCTCAAAATCCGTTTCAGACAGGCGGCGAGACATGCGACCACCGAAATGGTCCAACCCTGGGTTGCGCCGCCACTGCCGCAGCCGCCAGCCCCAGCGCCAGCGGCCACGCCGGAACCCAACCCGCCCAAAGCAAACGCAGTCCTCCCGGCTTTGCCACGTGTGAAGCGCGCAAAGTGGGTCGACCCATTCTCGACTGGCGACTTCGGTAAAGCCCAGCCCGCGAAAGCCGCGGCGCCCGAGCGGCCCACCCCCAATCGGAAACTCATCGAGGATCTATGACCATGTTTGCGACTCCCCTCATCTTGCTGACGATTGTCGCGCAGGCCTCGCCGGCAGCCAATGATCCACAAGCCAAGGGGGAGGCTCGGGTGCTCCTGGGCGAGGGTACGAAGCTGTACCAGCAGGGCAATATTGCCGGCGCCCTCGAAAAGTTCGAGGCAGCCTACGCAACGTTCCCCAGCCCCAAGCTGATGTTCAACATCGGCCAAGCCAATCGCGATCTCGGCCGACCGGTCGAGGCCTTGCAGGCGTTCGAGAAATTCCTGACAGGCGCCACGGACGCCGCGGCCGACACCATCGCCGATGCCAACAAGTCCGCGGCCGAGCTGAAAAGGAAGTTGGGCCAACTTCGCATCGACTGCGACAAGACAGGGGCCGAGGTGAGCGTTGACGGGAAGAGCCTAGGGCTGGCGCCGGTGCCCAATCTGCTTTGGCTGACGCCAGGTCGCCACCAGGTCACAGCCCGCCATGCCGACGCCGCACCCGCGATTGAAAATGCGGATGTGACGGCTGCTGCAATCACCACAGTGACCATACGCCTGGGCACCGTGGCGACACCTGCGCCGACGCTGGACCTGCAAACTCCACCGCCGAGCGCCGACGCGAGTTGGTGGCTGGGCAGGACATGGACCTGGGTGGCCGCGGGGTCCACTGTGCTGTTTGCCGTGGGCGCCATCACCGCTGGTGTGTCCATGCAAAACAAGGTGAGCAATCTGAAGAAGCAATGCGGCAGCGGCAGCGACGATCCCAACGGCTGTACCCCAAGTCAGTTCGATTCGGTCGATTTGCGCAAGAACATGGCCAACGCATTTTGGGGCCTGACCGCCGCCGCCGCCGTGACCACCGGCGTGCTGTTCTTCGTCGAGGGTCGCCCCGTAACCATGGCACCGATGGCGGGCGGAGTGACCGGCTTCATCGCGAGCGTGAGGTACTAGCCATGACGACTCTCGGTTTCCCATCGGCTCGCCTCGCTGTGGCGTCATTCGTTCTGGTCGCGCTTTCATCGTGTACCTACAATCGCAGTGACCTCCAGCCACGGCCGATCGACGGGGGCGGCACGACGATGCTGTCAACCTCGACCGCGACTGCGACATCATCAAATACGACAAGTACGACCCCGACGAGTGACGACGCGTCGACCGGCGTGGTCACTGCCAGCAGCACTGGAATCGCGACTTCAACGGCGGTCCCACCCGACGCAAGTCCGGCTGATTCCGGCGGCCCTGATATCAGCGCAGACACGATCGCCCTGACCCCGGAAGCGAGCCCAGCGGCCGATTCCAGCCCCACCCAACTGCCCGACGCGCCTGCCATTGTGGAGTTACCCGGAGCTTGCAGCGGGAACGTCTTGCCCATGTCATGCACTGAAATTGGCGCCAAGAACTGCGCGTCTTACCGCGGATGTGAGCTCGTCACTTTCTCTCTCTGCGGCGGAACGCAAACTCCCTGTGCTCGGCTGACCACCAAAGCCGACTGCGAGACGCGCACCTTCAATTGCCACTGGAACACAGTTGGAACCGCCGACGGCGGCGGCACCGACGGTGCGGGCGGAAGCGATGGAGACACCGGCGATTCTGGAATCCCAATCGATGCCACGCTGAACGGCGAAACACCGCCCAGCTGAAACGGCCTTGCCACAACCTGCGGGCCGTCGCTCAGAACTCACCGGGATGGGCCCTTGGCCACCCGACCACGGTAGAGGCCGCCGGTCACGAACAGGCCGGCGCAGCAAGCCGCCATCCCCGGTACCCACCAACCCTTGTCCCACGGATCCACGTGCCTATTCTGTGGGCAGGGAATCAACTATGCGGCTCGACAAGTTTACCATCAAGGCTCAGGAAGCATTGGCGGCGGCACACACGGCAGCCGAACAGCGGGCGCATCAGGAAGTCACGCCCGAGCATGTTTTGCGGGCGCTTCTGACCCAAGAAGAGGGCGTGGCCCTGGCGGTGCTGCGCAAGGTGGGCGCGGATCCAGACGCGCTTGTGCGCAAGGTGGACGAGGCGCTGCAGGCCGAGCCACAAGTGCGCGGCGCCACCGCCGAGGTCTTTGTCGGCCGGCGCATGAAGGATCTGCTCGACGAGGCGGCTCGCCAGTCGGGCGAATTCAAGGACGAATATGTGTCGAGCGAGCACCTGCTGCTGGCGCTCCTGTCCAAGGATCTGGGCGCGGCTTCGCGCGTGCTGCGCGAGGCAGGGGTGAGCCGCGACACGGTTTTGAAGGCGCTGGCCGATGTGCGCGGCAGCCAGCGGGTCACCGATCCAGACGCTGAGCAGCGCTACCAATCGCTGGCCAAGTACACCCGCGATCTCACTGAACTTGCCCGCCAGGGCAAGCTCGACCCGGTGATCGGTCGCGACGAAGAGGTCCGCCGCACCCTGCAGGTGCTTTCCCGCCGCACCAAGAACAACCCCGTCATCATCGGCGAGCCGGGCGTGGGCAAGACCGCCATTGTCGAGGGCATCGCCCAGCGAATCGCGTCCGGCGACGTGCCGGAATCGCTCAAGCACAAGCGCATTCTGGCGCTCGATCTCGGATCCTTGATAGCAGGTACCAAGTTCCGCGGCGAATTCGAAGATCGTTTGAAATCGGTACTGAAGGAGATCGCGGCGGCCGATGGCCAGGTCATCCTTTTCATCGACGAACTGCACACCCTGGTTGGCGCGGGTGGCGCCGAGGGTGCGGTCGACGCAGCCAACATGTTGAAGCCGGCGCTTGCGCGCGGCGATCTGCGCTGCATCGGCGCGACCACGCTCGACGAGTACCGCAAGCACATCGAAAAGGACAAGGCCTTGGAGCGCCGGTTCCAGCCTGTGCTGGTGGGAGAGCCGTCGGTTCACGACACCGTGGCCATCCTGCGCGGCCTGAAAGAACGCTACGAGGTTCACCATGGCATCCGCATTCGCGACAATGCCCTGGTGGCGGCGGCGCGACTCTCGCACCGCTATATTTCGGGGCGACAACTGCCTGACAAGGCCATCGACCTGGTCGACGAAGCCGCCAGCCGCTTGAAGATGGAACTGGAGTCGCTGCCCGAGCCCATCGACCAGATGGAACGTCGATTGACCAGCCACCTGATGGAGCAATCGGCGCTTGCCAAGGAAACCGACGACGCTTCGATCAAGCGCCTGGGTGAGGTCGAGTCAGAGATCGCCGACCTGCGCGAGCGTGTGGACCGCATGAAGCTGACCTGGCAGGGCGAGAAGCAGGTCATCGTCGAGCTGCAGAAACTGAAGAGCGAGATCGAAGAAGCCAAGACGCAAGCGCAGCTTCTGCAACGCCAAGGCGATCTGGGCCACGCCGCCGAAATTCGTTTCGGCCGCTTGCCCGAGTTGGAGAAGAAACTCCAGGCCCAAAACGATGCGCTGAAGAACGCGCAGAAACATGGCTCGTTCCTGCGCGAAGAAGTGACGGAAGACGATATCGCCGCGGTGGTGTCCAAGTGGACCGGCATTCCCGTGGAGAAGATGCTGGAAGGCGAGCAGGCCAAGCTGACCAACATGGAGGCGCGCCTGCACGAGCGCGTGGTGGGCCAGGCTCGCGCGGTCGAGGCCATCGCCCATGCGGTTCGCCGCTCACGCGCGGGCTTGCAGGACCCCAACCGGCCCATCGGCTCATTCATTTTCTTGGGACCGACCGGGGTGGGCAAGACCGAACTGGCGCGCGCCCTCGCCTCATACCTTTTCGACGACGAAAACCACGTCGTGCGCATCGACATGTCCGAATACATGGAAAAGCACAGCGTCTCACGCTTGCTTGGCGCGCCTCCCGGCTATGTCGGCTACGAAGAAGGCGGGCAGCTCACCGAGGCCGTGCGCCGCCGGCCCTATTCCGTCGTGCTCTTCGACGAGATCGAGAAAGCGCACAGCGACGTCTTCAACGTCTTTCTGCAACTGCTCGACGACGGCCGCCTGACCGATGGTCAGGGGCGCACGGTCGACTTCCGCAATACTGTGATCATCATGACCTCCAACGTCGGCAGCAAACGCTTGCTCAGCGATCCGCCCGACACTGAAGGCGTCATGGATGATCTGCGCAGCACCTTCCGGCCCGAATTTCTCAACCGTGTCGACGACATTGTGCTCTTTGACCGCCTGACCCGGCCCGATCTCGACCGCATCGTGGACTTGCAGATCGAACGCCTGCGCAAGCTCCTGCGTGAACGCGACATCTCAATCGAACTGGCCCCAGCCGCACGGTCGTTCCTGGCCGACAAGGGCTTCGACCCAGTCTATGGCGCGCGGCCACTCAAGCGCGCCATCACCAACTACCTACAAAACCCGCTGGCTCGGCGCCTGATTACCGGCGAGTTCGCGCCCGGCGAAACTGTTTGGATCACGCGGGCCGGCGACGAACTCGGCTTCAGTCTCAAGCCCCTCGCGGCAACAACCGCTGTAAGTTAGTGGTCACAATGAAGGACCTCTACAAAATCCTCGGCGTTTCGACGGATGCGGACGCGGACGTCATCAAGAAGGCGTACCGCAAGCTGGCCAAGGAGAACCACCCCGACGCCACCGGCGGAGACAAAAGGAAAACGGAACGCTTCAAGGAAGTCAACGAGGCCTACACCGTCCTTTCCGACACGCAGAAGCGCCGCGAATACGACCGTCTGCGCTCGGCGCCGGTGGGCGCGGACGGCATGCCCGAAGGATTCGACCCGGACGCGTTTGCCCAGGCCTTTGGCGGCGGTGGTGGTGGTGGCGCCGCGGGCGGCTTCGGGGATTTCAGCGACATGTTCGCCAGTCTGTTCGGCGGCGCCGGACCCTCGGGCCGGGGTCGCGGTCGCGGCCGCGCGCCCGCCCGCGGTGCCGACATGGTGGGCAACCTAGAGGTCACGTTCAAAGACGCTGCTCTCGGTACGCGCCGGACCATTCGCTCAGGAAGCGGAAAAACCGTCGATGTCAACATCCCCGCTGGCGTGGAAACTGGGGCTCGCCTGCGCGTGCCAGGCCAGGGTGCGCCCCCTCCCCGGTCAGGCCAGCCGGGCGATCTCTTCCTGGACATCGTTGTTCAGCCTGACGCCCACCTGCGCCGCAGCGGGGACGACGTGGAGCTGGCGCTGCCCCTGACGTTGGGCGAGGCCGTGCTCGGCACCCAGGTTGATGTCCCCACGCTGGAAGGGACGGTCAAACTGACTGTCCCGCCCGGCACGTCCAGCGGCGCCAAGCTGCGCTTGCGCGGACAAGGTCTCAAGCATCCGGACGGTGGCCGGGGTGACCAGCTTTGCCGGATCGAAATCGTCGTTCCGCGTCTCAAACCCGATGACGTCGAGTCGCGTCGTCTGGCCGAAGAACTGGAAAACCGCACCCGTCCCCCGAAGGTGCGAGGCTTCTAATGCAACACGCCACGAAGAGAAACAACACGGCTGGCTACAGCGACGAATTTTCGGCTCCCGCGGGCTTGCGGTTCCCGATTGGCCAGCCTAGTTTTGGAGCAACAAGATGATGCCCCCCGAAGGCTCTCGATCACTTCCCCTGCTTTCGCTGCGGAACCTGGTGCTGTTCCCCGGTGCGGTCATGCCCGTGGAGATCGGGCGACTCTCGTCACTGCGGCTGATAGAAAGCCTGCCGGGCAAAGGTGTGCACCTGCTGGTCGGCACGCAGAAGGATGCGGATGTCGAGGAACCAGCCGGTGCGGACCTGTACGGTGTCTGCGTCGAGGGCGAGGTTGTACGCATCGTCAAGGCTGCGGAAAACCGGGTCACGGCGGTTCTGCGCGGGATCGAGCGGCGCCGCATCACCGGCTTCGCTCAGGAGAAGCCCTTTTTGGTTGCAACCTACGATCCGCTGGTCGAGATTCGCAAGGATCCCATCGAGATCGACGGGCTGGGCATGGCGGTGTACGACGTGGCCAAGCAGCTCATCGCCATCTCGCCCGACATTCCCGACGAGGCCGCCCAGATTCTGGATCAGAACAAGGATCCGGCGCGCCTGGGCGATATCGCTGCGGCCACCGTGGATCTGTCGGCCGAGGAACGCGCCTCGCTTCTCGTCGAGGTGGACGTGGCCGAGCGCCTGCGCCGCCTGCTGGTTCTCCTGCAGCGCAAGGTTGAGCTCATCAAGGTCAAACAGAAGATCGACACGCAGGTGCGCGAGGAGTTTTCCAAGCACCAGCGCGAGGCGGTCTTGCGCCAGAAGCTGAAGGCCATCCAGGACGAGTTGGGCGAGGGCGACGACGGCACCGATCTCGATGCCTTTGAAGAGAAGATCAAGGCATCCGGCATGGCCGAGGACACGGCCAAGGTAGCGCGCAAGCAGCTCGAACGCCTGCGCCAGATGGCGCCTTCGTCGGCCGAATACACGGTTCAGCGCACCTACCTGGAATGGCTGGTCGAGCTGCCCTGGTCGAAGCAAACCACTGACACACTTGACCTGGATCAGGCGCGCAAGGTGCTGGACGCCGACCACTACGACCTGCAGAAGGTCAAAAAGCGGGTGCTGGAATACCTGGCCGTGCGCAAGCTGGCGCCCCAGAAGAAGGGACCGATCCTTTGTCTGGTGGGCCCGCCTGGCGTAGGCAAGACATCCCTTGGCAAGTCGGTGGCGCGATCGCTCTCGCGCGAGTTCATTCGCGCCTCGCTGGGCGGCGTGCGCGACGAGGCCGAGATTCGCGGCCATCGTCGTACGTACATCGGCGCCCTGCCCGGCCGGGTCATCCAGGGCATGCGGCGGGTGGCCACGCGCAACCCGGTGTTCATGCTCGACGAGATCGACAAGTTGGGTGCCGATTTCCGCGGCGATCCAGCGGCAGCTTTGCTGGAAGTCCTCGATCCCGAGCAGAACAACGCCTTCTCTGACCACTACCTCGAAGTCAACTTCGACCTGTCCAACGTCATCTTCATTGCCACGGCCAACACGCTCGAAACCATCCCGCCTGCATTGCTCGACCGCATGGAAGTGCTGGAGATCCCGGGCTACACGCGCGAAGAGAAGCTGGAGATCGCCAAACGGCACCTGGTGCCCAAGCAGATCACCGAGCACGGACTCGACGAGACCCAGATCAGCTTCGACGAGGAAAGCATCACCACCGTCATCGAGCAGTACACGCGCGAGGCCGGCGTGCGCAATCTGGAGCGCGAGGTGGCCAATGTCATCCGCGCCGTGGCAGTCAAAGTGGCAGAAGACCTGCCCTATCAGCCCAAGCTTGATCCGGCGCAGATCGCCGAATTCCTCGGGCCGCAGAAATTCTTCTCTGAGGTTGCCGAGCGCACCGAGGTGCCAGGCGTGGCCACGGGCCTAGCCTGGATGCCCACTGGCGGCGACATTCTGTTCATCGAAGCGTCGCAGATGCCGGGCAAGGGCAATCTGATTCTCACCGGCCACTTGGGCGACGTGATGAAGGAATCAGCGCGCGCGGCCCTGTCGTGGGTACGCACGCATGTCGAGGAACTCGGCCTCAATCCGGATTTCGAGAAACTCGACGTGCACCTGCACGTGCCGGCCGGCGCCGTGTCCAAAGACGGCCCCTCGGCGGGCGTGGCCATGATCGTGGCGCTGGCGTCGCTGTTCACTGGCCGCCGCGTGCGCGGAGATGTCGCCATGACCGGCGAGATCACCCTGCGCGGCAGCGTGCTGCCCGTGGGTGGAATCAAAGAAAAGGTCCTGGCCGCCCACCGGGCCGGGATCAAACGCGTCGTCCTTCCCGACCGCAACCGCAAGGACATGGTCGACATCCCCGAGAGTGTCCGCAAGGACATGGAACTCGTCTTCGTCAAGCGCATCCAGGAAGCACTTGAGCTGACCCTCGAATCGGTGCCAGTCGTGGTGGCCGGACCAGATCCCGGCACCCCCGAAGGCACGACTGCGCACGCGTAGGGGACGCGGCCGCGCGCGTGGGGGAGCCGGTCGGCTCCCCTTGCGGGTCCAAACCTCAGTACAGGTACATCAGGCGGACGCGGAAGCTGTACATCACGTTGCTGTAGTTCAGATCGTCCGTGGTGGCGCCGCTTGGTCGGAAATCCGCGCGGGCATAGGCGAAAACCCCCTTGATGTATAGCTGTTTGAGAAGCAGGTACTGGACGGCCGAAAAGATCTGGAGGTGGTCCATGAAGTCGCGATTTTCGTTGCCCACCCTGTGGCTGTTGTAGCGGGTCGTCCAGTTCATGCCTTGGCCGAGCATCAGATTCCTAAGCTCGGGATGCCAGCAAAAAGGGCGCAAGTTGAGAAATCCGCCAACGCTCGCCGTATCGTAGGAATCAGAGTCGTTGGGGCTGCCGTTGGGGTCGATATGAGTCTGGTACCCAAAAGCGATGTTCGCACCGAGCTCCACAAACGGATCCCAAATTCCCTGGATCGCGCCCCCGAAACCCTTGCGCGTCAGTTTGTACTTGTCGGAGGCCTTGACCAAGGTTGGGTTGCCATTCGCGTCTTGCACTGAATTGATCACCTGCGACCCATTGGTCGCATTGTCATATTCAAACCCGACCTTCGCCTTCAGGAATCCCAGATCGAGAATAGCAACGGGACGGACGCCCCAGATGTTTCTGCCGTTCTTCGAGGCGTCGTCGGTTCCGAATTCACCGAGCAATTCGGCCCGCAGGAAGCGAGTCGGGTACACATGCGCCGCGAGGTAGCCGACCCCCAGCGCCGACGGTCGATCGTGCAGAAAATTCACTCCGTAGTAGTCAGGCGCGTCCAAACCCGGATTTCCCTCTTGCTTGGCACCTCGTCGTTCCAGGGTGTTGACGTCGAGTCCCATGCCGGTGTGGTAGACTTCCCAGCCCTCGAAACGGCCCACCTTCAGGTCCCAGATGTTCCAGTGCCCGAGGCGCAGCCAGAGGTCGTCGGTGTCGAAAGTCCCGGCCGTCTGGCAGGCCGTTCCAGTGGTCTGACATTGATTCGCGACCAGCTCGGCCTGTGCCTGAATGAAGAACGATCCGCTAACATAGGTCGGCGTCACGCGCAGAACCGCCCGGCCTTGCTGCAAATACCTGGTGGTGTTGGGTACAGTGGGGCTTTCACGCGTGATGCTCTCGTATCCGGTGTCCACCCACGCCGATCCCGAGACGCCTACCCCGGTCTTGGACATGTACGGCCACTGCAAGCCATGGAAAGACGGCTCCAGCCACAGCGATCCGCCGTACAGGCCGCGCGATCTGCCGGGATACGCGGTCGGCCCTAGATGCTCGACGTACTGGGTTGGCGGGGCCGCTGGCTGCGGGACAAAAGCCGGCAGCGTCTCTTCTTCGGCAAGCGGGGGTGAAGGCGGCGGCGAGTACGCCACCGACGGTGTCTCCACCGCTGGCGCAACGGCCGGCGCAGGCAGTGTTTCGGCGGGCGCCGCAGTAGGCGCGGCCGCTGCCGCCTCGGGCGCAGGCTTGCTTTCCGCAGGAGGCGGAGGGGGAGCCTTGGTGATATCGCCGCTCGGGGGCGCCTCCCAGGTTTGATTTGCAGCCGGGATCTTCTTGTCCGACGGACTTGGCGCCACCTTCTTCTTGGCCGGGGTTGGCTTGGCCTTCTTGGTCGCCGCCGACGTGGGGCTGGCAAGGACCAGACCGAGCGCAGGCACCAAGCACAGGGAGCGCACAAGGGAGCGGATGTGTGTGGATGTCATAGGAATCCTATCCAATGCCAAAGCCAGGCCCGGGTCAAGTGACTCCGCGGGCGATCACTTCACTGTGACGGTGTCGGACAGAGTGAGGGTTGCTGCGTTCGGACCGACCATGATCTTGACCGAGCCCGATGCGGAGCTCGCGGTACCGCCGTCGTAGAACTTGATGTCGACCATGCGCAGGGGGATCTGGACCGTCTTCTTGGTCCCGGCCGGGATCGACACCCGCACAAAGCCCTTCAACTCCTTGGCCGGCCGTTTGCCGGTAGCGCCGGGATAGGAGGTGAACAGCATGACCACCTCGTCCCCGTCCATGGTTCCCGAATTGGTGACATCCACGGTAACAGGCACCACCCCGTTCTTGACCACGTCGCTGCAAGGAACCACGAGATTGCTGTAGTCGAACCTGGTGTAGCTGAGGCCATACCCGAACGAGAAGAGCGGCGTAACGGGTTTGTTGTCGTAGTAACGGTAGCCCACATAGTAGTCCATCTGGGTGCTGGCCCCGCCGTTGAAGGTGGGGAGATCGCTCAGTTGCTTGGGCCAGCTGATGGGCAGCTTTCCACTAAAATTGGCCTGGCCAAACAGGAGCTGGCCGAGCGCCGTGCCCCCGGTCATGCCGGGATACCAGGCCATGACCACGGCCTTGACGGAATCCAGCCAGGGCATGTCGATGACACTGCCGCCTTCGAGCACGACCACCGTGGGCTTACCCTTGGCCACCGCATCTGTGATCAGCTTGTTCTGCACGCCAGCGTTGCCCCGTCCGCTGTCCTTCCCATCCAGGGCGAAATTGGTGCGGTCAGCGCTGCCGTTGTATTCCTCGCCCTCATCAAAGGGCGTCAGTCCTGCAACCACCACGACGAAGTCCGCTGCCGCGGCGTCGGCGGCGCTGTTGCTGCAAGTTACAGTGACGCCGGATCCGGCAGCCGCCTTGATTCCCGCGCACGGCCCGACGGCCTTGCTGGCATCGAAATTCACTCGACTGCTGCCGACGTCGCCAACGCGAACGCCGCTGGCAAAGTCAATCACCCCATTATTGACATCGTCGGCCCTGTTGTTGATGCCAGGGCCGGTGGTCTTTCCGGTGCTGTCGGTCGGCGCCCAATACTCCAGCTTGGCGCCGATCACGACAATCTTGGTCGCGCCCTTGATGGGAAGGGTATTGCTGTCGTTTTTGAGCAGGACCATCGATTCCAGCGCCGCTTTGGTGGCAAGGGCGATGTGGGCATCATTGCCCGTGATGGAGCCACTGTTGAACGCCGATCCCGTCGCCTTCTTGATTGGTGGGCAAGCGGTCGAACTCGATCCCGTCATCAGACCGTAGCGGCATTTCTGTTCCAGGATGCGTTTGACGGAAGCATCAACCTGCGTCTGATACGAGCTGATGTTGCTTTCAATGGTGCTGTAGTGGAAGTTCCAGGGGAGTTCCATGTCCAGCCCGGCCTTAATGGCGTCAGTGGCGGTTTGGGCGTTCGGCGTGCCGCCGTTTCCCCCAGGCATAGCCCACCAGTCGGACATCACGAACCCGTTGAACCCGAAGTCTGGGCCACGCAGGATGTCGCTCAGAATCTTTCCATTCTGCGTGCAGTTGGTGCCATTGATCTTGTTGTACGCAGCCATAACACAGGACACGCCGCCCTCTTTGACGATCATCTCGAAGTGGCGCAGGTAGATCTCGCGCAGGGTCTGATCGTCCATGGCCGCGTTTTGCGACGCACGCAAGAGTTCGACGTTGTTGGCGGCGTAGTGTTTGACACAGGCCGGAACATAAGTCTGAATGCCGAGGACCATGGCGGTGCCCAGCCGACCAAGTTGGTAGGGATCTTCGCCGTAGGTTTCCTGGGCGCGTCCCCAAAGCGGGTGTCGCAACAGATTGACAGTCGGAGCCAGCAGCATGGTCTGGCTGGCCGCGGACATCTCGTCGCCAATGGCTTGGCCAATCTGGTTCTCGAGATCGACATCCCACGCCGCCCCGCGCGCCATGGGCACCGGGAACACAGTCGACTTGCCGTGCGCGACGGAGGTCCCATTGATGGGCGCGTCCAGATTGACCCCACGCGGTCCGTCGCGGAAGGTGAAGCCCTTGATCGGCTTTGTCGTGCTGTCGGGTTGCCTGAAGATGTCGCTCCAGTTCCGCGCCTGGGTGGTTCCGGGATCCGTGCCACGCATCTGCGCCGCCTTGTCCGCCGGGGCGAGATTCAGCGCCATCGCCGTGGCCTCAGCCTGGAACTTCTTGTGCTGGTCGTCCGGATAGCCCAGGACGATGTCCTTCACGTCGGTACAAGACGTCTTTGTGCCCGTCGACGGGGTCGAGCTGCTCGCGCCGCCCGCGCCGCCTGCGTTGTTTGTGGTGCCGCCCGAGCCGCCCCCGCTCTTCGCTCCGCCACCACCGGCCGCGCCGCCTGTGTTGCTCGCTCCGCCACCGCCACCCGCACCGCCCGCGTTGTTTGTTCCGCCCGTGCCACCCGACCCACCCGGGCCGCTGGAACCGCCGCTGGGGCCAGTCGTGCTTCCCGGGGACGAACTTCCGCCGGTGCTTCCCTTCGATCCCCCATTGCTGGCCGAGTTGCCACCCGAGTTGGCGCTTGAACCGCCATTTCCGCTGCTGCCACTATTCGATCCACCGGCACCGCCACTGCCTGATCCCGCACTCGGGGGACTCAGGCTGCAGCCGACCGCCGAACCAAAGAGGATCACGGCGAGGGCCGCGCAAGGCGAAAAACCGGAAGGGGATTGTCTCATCGGGGAGTCTCCGTCTGGGGACGCATCGCGTGCGCGTTCAACCGTTGCCCGCGATCCGCCAGGTGTCGTTTTAGTGCTTCAAAGCTAGGCCCGCCGCATAACCATGCCCGACCACCTGTCTTATACACTTCGTGCGTCCAAACTGGGAAGATTCGCTGTCAGCGCGGCCGGTTTGTGGCGACGGCAAACGCGGTCGAAATCGAGAGCAAGGCGACCAACGCGCAAGCGGCGTCCAGGCCGAAGCCGGGGAGAGCAACCGCAGCGATGACGGGCGCAGCCAGGGCTGCGCCGAGCAGGTCCACTGCGTAGATCGCCGCGGGTGCGGCACCCGAAACCAGGGCCGCGCGAAACGCGATCCCGACTGCGCCGCCGGCCGCCAGCGACGCGACCAACAACGCGGCAATCATCGCTGCTGGTGGCACCTGCATCGAAACACGCGCGAGCAGCGGCAGAAGCCCGGGGACCACCAAGGACAGACCAATCGCGACCCAAGGTAGGATTCTGGCCCGACCGGCAGATGTCGCGGCAGCAAGCGCCAAACCCGTCATGTTGGCGGCCAGAAGCGCACCCAAAAGATGATGCAGAACTCCCAGGGCTGATTGAGTGACGGCAAGAATCAGCACGGTCGCGGCCATGCCAGCGAACCCCGCCGTCGACACGACCAGCAGCGCCGAAACTTGAGATCGCCTTCGCCGCCCAGCAACGACAGCCGGCACCGCCAGCAAGACGGAGAGCCCAAGCAGCAAGGGCCAGAACCCGAGACTGAGCGCCCAGCGCAACAGATGCGCGACCCGGCCCGAGTCGGCCCGCCCAGAAACCAGCAGATTGTGCAGGTACGCCGTGGGCAATCGATCGCTGCTCGGCGCGACCGCCGCTTCGCTGTACCGCTTGGCCAACGCCTGCACACGCTCCTCGGGCATCAAGACCGCCAGGGCATACTCGTCGACAAAGGTCGCCGTCACCTTGCGATCGTGAAGACGCCGTCCCAATTCCGCGGGATCGAGGGTCAAGGCCGCGTCGCTGGCCAGAAAGTAGTTGGTCGAAAGCGGCGTCACCGCCACATGCGCGAACACGGACTGGAGCGCCTTGTACACCGCTCCGTTGCGCGCCACCAATTCAGGGCTGTAGTAGTTCTCAGCGCCGGGCAGGGCAAAGGCCAGGACGCCGCCGGGGCGCAGTGCCCGCCGGGCCTCGGCAAAGCTTTCCCTGGTGAGCAGCCGGCTCGCCAACAAGGTCGACGGCTCGGCGGTACTCAACAGCACGACGTCCGCGTTTCCTCCCGCACGAAGAAGATTGCGCACATCGCCGGTGACAAGGTGCACCCGCGGATCGCGAAGCGCCTGCCGGGTGAGTGGGTCGGCGGCCTTGATCGCCATCTCGGCCAATGTCGCCTCCGGCTCTGCCAGCACCACATCGACGACTGGATGCCTGAGAATCTCGGGCAGAAGCCCGCCCATTCCGCGCGCCACAAAGATTCGCCACGGATCGCGGACCTGCAGCAAGGCCAAGTGCACCAGTTCCTCGGACGACTGGCGCTCGGGCAAGACCAGGGACAAGTGACCGTCTTCGTACAAGGCGCGCTGGTCAGCGCGAAGGAGCACAGCCACATGGCCGTGGCGCGTGTAGGCGCTCGTCTCGATGGTCTCACCCGGCCAACGCCAGGCCAGGCTGGCTGACTCGATGCCGGCCAGCCCACGCTGGCCCAAGACGGCGAGCGCCGCGATCCCGATTGGCGCCAGAATCCACGCACTCCTGGCAAGCAGTGCCGCAGCCAGAACCGCCCCCACGCCGAGACAGGCGGCAGTGGCAAAAGGCTGCCAGGTTTCCACCAGCCAGGTCGCGGTCACGCCGCCGGCAAGCCAGCCCGCGGCCTCGGCCAGGTAGGCACGCGCGGGCGCCACGCCAGGAAGGCGACAAGCCAGGGTGAAGCTGGCCCCGCCCACCAGGCAAACCGGCGCCAGGGTGAGAAGCAGACCCAGCACATGCTGGTCGAGGCCCAGCAGGGCGCCCGGCGCCAGTGAGAAAATTCGCGGCAGCCCACGCGCGGTCAGAAGGGCGACAAAGAGTGCCGGTCCCAGCAGCAGCGATCCCACGACCAGAAGCTGCCGGGAGCGACGTTCGGCAAGCAGACCGGCCGCGGCGCTGCCGGCTGCGGTCAGCACCAGCCATTGGCCCAAGGCCAGGGCGATGGCCAGCTCGTTGCCCTGCGCGGCGGCGACCGCCTCGCGCAACAGTATCGTCTGGCTGGTCGCGATGACCCAGCCCAGCAGCACGACGCTGGCCAGGGGAGAAACCCGGGAATTCATGGTGGGAATCAACCTGCAATCTACCTGCAAGACGATTCTGGCGCCTGGCGCGTTCGATGATAAGAAGTGTGCCCACCATGTTTCGCCGCAGTCTGCCGGTTTCACTGGTCCTCATCCCGTCGCTCGTGGGGTTCTTGGCCATTCCTTTGCTTCGGGCGGAAAGCGCGGGCACGCCGCTTTCGGCACCGGCGGGCTACAAGCCGGAAAAGAAGCTCGTGCGCTCATGGGATTCCAAGTGCGCGACCTGCCATGGCGAGGATGGCCGCGGGCACACCGAGCAGGGCAAGGAAATGGGCATCGACTCCATGACCAAGGCCGCGTACTGGAAGGACGTGACCGTGGAACGTGCGCGCAAGTCGGTGCTCGAAGGCCTCAAGCGGACGGTCAATGGCAAAGAACAGGAAATGAAGCCGTTTGCCGATCGCCTGACGCCGCAGCAGGTTGACGCCCTCAACCTTTATGCTGTGTCGTTTTTCAAGAAGTAGCCCACAAGCGGGCTCGTTCCCTGTAGACTGTTTCAATTAGGAGGCTGCGTCTAAGCAACCATGGCGACCCCTGGGGTAGGCTCGGATATCGAGGACATCTGCACCCGCTGCGGCGACACCTGGCACGTGGTGATGGCCAAGGTGGGCGAACGCGTGGCCAAAGTTGTGTGCAAACTTTGCGGCGGCCAGCACAACTATCGCGGCGACCAGCAGCCAGCCGCGTCGGGCACCAGCAGCTCGGGAAGCTCGTGGGGGCGCTCTCGAAAGAAGCGTGTCACGCGCTCGTCAGCGGCTGCGCCGGCAGTGGTGGTCTTTGACCCCAGCAAGCCGCCGCGCGCCTACTCGCCCAAGTCTGGCTACCTGCCTGGCGAGCGGGTCACCCACGCAACTTTTGGCGTCGGCGTGGTGAGCGAAGTGGCCGGTCCGGGCAAGGTCGAAGTGCATTTTCCAAGCGGCGTACGCACCCTGGCCTGCGCCAAGGCGGTGTCGACCCTGGAGCGACCCGTGGCGGTGCTGGACGTGGCCCTGCCCGACCACCCGCCCGCGCCCAAACCAACCTCGGGCAATGGCACGGGCGCCTAGGTTTTTTTGACGTCGTCCCTTCAGACGGGCAGCGACGTGGATGCCACGTGCCTTCGCCTGGACCACGACGGCGTGGGCGTGGCCGATGTGCAGACCGAGTCTGGCCTGCTTCGCCTGCATGTGGCCGGCGCTTTGCCGGGCGAACAGGTCCGCGCCACGATCGCTCATGTCTCGCCTCACGCTTCCGCGCACGGTCGCGACGCGTGGGCCGATCTCGAAGAGATCCTGACGGCCTCGCTTCTACGAGTCGCGCCGCCCTGCCCGGCCCACCGCCGCTGCGGTAGCTGCCCGCTTGCGATTTGGGCCTATCCCGCGCAGGTGGAATGGAAACGCGATCAGGTTGCCCGCGCCATGGCCGGACAGGAGGAATTGGCTCACGCTGACGTGGCGGCCTGCGTGCCGTCGCCGCGCCCCTTCGGCTATCGCGGCAACGCCAAATACGTTTTCGGATACGACCGCACCGGCCACCTAGTGCTGGGCGCCTATGCCCCGCGATCGCACGAAATCGTCGACATGTCTGCCTGCCCGATCGGCGAGCCGGGCATCGCCGAGGTCGCGGCTGCGCTTTTGGCCCTGCTCGGCCAGCACGAAGTGGCACCCTTCGATGAAATCCAGCGCACCGGGATCCTGCGCTACGTGATCTTGCGCGCCAACGCCGAGGGCAAGGTTCTGGTCGCGCTGGTCACCAGCCACGCAGATTGGTCCCTGGCAACGACCATCGCGCGCGAGCTTGCCGGCGCCTGCCCGGCTGTGCTGGGCGTGGTCCATAACGTCAACGGCACGGGCGGAAACGCCCTATTCGGCGCGACGGAGCACTTGCTCTTCGGCTCGGCAACTATCGAAGACACCATCGGCCCGGCCCGCGTGCGTCTGGGGCCGAGCTCGTTCTTCCAGGCCAATCGCCTGGTGGCGGGCCACGCCTACCGTGACATCGTGACCGCGGCCGCCCACCTGGGAACCATCGATCGCGCCGTCGACGCCTATGCGGGCGCGGGCGGCATCGCCCTGTCGCTGGCGCCGCTGGCGCGCGAGGTGATCGCCATCGAAGAGAATCCCTCGGCTTGTGCCACCGCGCAGGCATACCTCGCCACATGCGGGTCCGGGGATTTCGGCGCGCGGGTTCGCTTCGTCACGGGCGACGTGGCGGATCATCTGGCCCGCGTGGGCCAGGCGGATCTGGTGGTGCTCAATCCCCCGCGCAAGGGCTGTACAGCGACAGTGCTGGCCGCTGTCGCCGAACTGCGCCCGCGCTTGGTTGCCTACCTGAGCTGCAACCCTGTCACCCTGGCGCGCGACCTTGCAGCGCTGGCCCGGCTGGGCCTGCGCACCGTCGGTGTCACCCCCTACGACATGCTGGCCCAGACCCCGCACGTGGAGACATTGGCTCTGCTCACGACGTAGAAAATCAGGCCGCTTTGTCTCCGGCGTCATGCACTGCTATCCTGTTCAGGGATCGACGGGAATGAACGCCCCAACTCAAATAGAAGCCGGCCAGCTTTTCGCCCGCTACCAGATCGTCCGGACCATTGGCGAGGGCGGGATGGGAACCGTCTACGAAGCGTTCCATCCTGCGCTGAAGAAGCGCTTCGCCATCAAGACGCTGCTGCCCGCCATCGCGCAGACACCTGAGTTCCGCACGCGTTTTTTGCGCGAGGCCGAGGTGGCGGCGCGTATCAACCATCCCAATATTGTGCGTGTGACGGACGTCGGCACCGAGAACGACATCCCGTACATGGTGATGGAGTTTCTGGAAGGGCAGACCTTGGGTCACCTCCTGGCGGACCGCGGTCGCTTGGAGTTCGTCGAGACCGCGGACATCTTGCTGCCTGTGCTTTCGGCGGTTGGCGCAGGCCACGCCGCAGGCATCATTCATCGCGATCTCAAGCCCGAGAACATCTTCCTCACGTCAGGGGCGTGGGGCGACCTCGTTCCCAAGGTGCTCGACTTTGGCGTGTCGAAGCTGATGACGGACGAACCCTCGGGGGCGCTGACCGGGACTCTGACCGTCCTCGGCACGGCCGCGTATATGTCGCCGGAACAGGCTCGCGGCGCGCGCCAGGTGACCCACCTCAGCGATCAGTACGCCATCGGTCTCATTGTGTACGAGATGCTGACAGGCGCGCGGGCCCACCCTGGCGACAACCCGTTCGAGATTCTTTTCAACATCTCCAACCTCCCCATCGTTCCGCTGCTCGATCTCAGGCCAAACTGTCCGCCCGAGCTGGGGCAGGTGGTGATGCGGATGCTGGAACAGGATCCGGAAAAGCGATTTGCCTCGCTGCTTGAGGTCGGCGCGGCCCTTCTGCCCTTTGCCAGCGAGAAGAGCCGTCTCACAATCGGCGATGCCTTCGGCGCGGTCTTGCCCCCGATCGCGCCCTTCGCTGACGGTGATGCGTCCAGCATTCGAGCCCGCCCTATCTCGCCGCGATCCGGCTCGTTGCCTGGCGGCATCTCGACGCCTCCGACCGGAGAGAAGCCGCCTGGAACCGGCGTCCGACAGACTCCGATAGACGACCAGACCACCGATCTGGTGCGGCGTCGCCCCGGACGACGGGGACTGATCGTCGGCGCCGCGCTGGTCGGTGCGGCTCTGCTTGGGGGTGGTCTGTCGGTCGTGCTGCGCAAACCATCGTCCCCCGCGCCGCCACCTGCGCCGCACGAAATCGCCCTGCCGCCTGCGCCGGTGGCAGCCGAGCCGCCCAAGCCTGCCCCCGGCCCCGTCAAACACATTGACGTCAGCGCGATTCCCGCCGAGGCGTGGCTGTCCCTCGACAACGGGTCGCCGTGGACCGGTCATCTGCGCACCACAGTGCCCGCCGACGACGCATCCCACGTCCTGCGCGTCTGGGCCCCGGGGTACGAGCCGAAGACATTCTCCTTTGCCGCCAGCGACAGCCCACCCGCTCAGATCCGCCTGGACGCGCTGCCAAAACCGATCGGCAACGGCAGGCGACCCAAGACGGCGAGCGCCCATGCGGGCAAAGCCACGCCCGCGCTCGACCCCCCCGCCGAGCAGCCCAAGGGGCCAAAACGCGGCGCCAACGATGCCTTTATTCTGGAATGAACGACCCATGAGGAACCGACTGGCGAGTCTCCTGATTCTTCCCTTCCTTCTGATCATCTGGAGCGGCAGCGCCGTCGCACAACACAAAGAAAACAGTTCAAGCGATGCGGGCAGCGACGCCGCATTGATCCGGAGAGGCCTCGACCTACGCCAGAAGGGCCAGGACGAGGCGGCGTTGAAAGAATTCCGTCGCGCGTATGAGATGTCCACAACGGGTCGCGCCTTGGCCCAAATCGCACTGGCCGAGCAGGCATTGGGCCGCTGGCTGGAGGCTGAGACCCATCTGACGGAGGCTCTCACGCACACGCAGGAGGGTTGGATCACACGCAACCGGAAACACCTCGACCAGGCTTTGAACGATATTCAAGGCCACCTCGGATCGCTCGAATTGCCGGGAAACGCCAAGACAGGGACGGTGAAAGTGGATGGCGTGCAGATGGCAACCCTGCCCCTGACTTCGCCCTTGCGCGTACCAGCGGGAAGCATTGCCCTGGAGGTGCAGGCCCCCGGCTACGTGCCCATTTTCCGGAACGTCGTCGTGCCCGCCCGCGGATTGGCGCGTGAACGCCTGGTTTTTGTGGCGGTTGCTGCTGCGAAGCCGGTGGCGCCGGGGAAGCGACCAGCCGGCAGCGTGACGACAGAAGAGGAAAAGCCTCTGGCACCGACCAGCGCACCGACCAGCAACTGGGGGCCCGGGCGGACGGTGGGCGTGATTCTTGGCGTGGCGGCTCTGGGCGCGCTTGGCACCGGTGTCACCTTCCACATCGATCACGAGAGCCGTGCCAAGTCGTACAAGGATCACGGTTGTGAATCAGATTTGCCGCCCGCTGACTGCCAATCCAGGTACAACAGCACGCATTCTGCCGGGTATATCGCCATTGCAGGCTACGCTGGCGCCGCCGTTCTGGGAGGCGTGGCGATCTACCTGCTGGCTTCCGGCCCAAACACACCGGCACGAGACGTGGAAACCGCCCGGGCTGGCTTGCGTTTCCAATGCAGCCCGACCGCGGGCCTGGGCGTGGTCTGCGCCGGCAGTTTCTAATCGACACCTTCTGCCGTATCCGTGCAGCTCCCTACCTCTGGCAGAAGTGCAGGGCGAGGAAGTTGTACCAAGTGTTCGGGTCGAGCGGCTTGTACTCCGGGTCGCTATACCAGAAGAAGGCGCCCGACTCCGTCTTCCCAGAGCCCAAAATCTTGACTCCGGCTGCGTTCACCAGCCCCCCGCCGAAAGCATAGGCTCCCGCTGACGAGTTCCCCGAAACGCCGTCGAACAAGAAGTAGGTATTCCCCGCATCGAGCGCCCAATTCACAATGACTGTGGTGGCGCCACTTGTCGGTGGGTTGCCTAGAAGGGAAGGGTAAACCTGTTGCGAAGAGCTGAGCGGGTTGGCAATTTTCCACAACTGGATGTTGTAGGGCTTTCCGGCGTTGTAGTAGTCGAACTGAATCAGAGTTGCATCCTGAGTGGCCTGAAAATACAGGCCCGTGGAGAAATACAAGCCCTCCGCAGTGTCGTTGAGAACCAGAGACGCGCCAGGGCCTAGGGTGTTTGCGCATGTCTTGCAGTTCAAGCCACAGCAGGTCCCGCTGCAAACGTTGGTTCGAAGTGCCCCGGTGTCGCACACCTCAGTGCCATTCACGGTGCCATCCCCGCAGTACGGCCCCGTGACCGTAACACTTTGGCAGGTCGCGCTGCAAAGCGTGCACGTGCCCCCGTATCCGCAGGTCTGGGAGGAGCTTGGCGGATCGCACTGTTCAACCGGCTTCTCGATCACGCCGTTGCCGCACACTGGGTTCTTGCAAGCAGGGGTGCCGGAGGTTGTGCAGCCGTAGGAACAGGTGTGCTGGTTGTACGCGCTGCACACCCCGCCTGCACACGTTTGGGGGTCGGTCATTACCGTTCCGACGCATGACGCCGCCACGCCACAAGCAGTCCCGTTTGGCTGATCCCCGTTCTCAGAACAAATAGATAGGCCTGTGGTGCAGAGGGTGATTCCCTTCTTGCATTTGTTTGTTACGTTGCACGGTTGGTTGGCAGCGCAGGGGGCGCAGCTACCCGAATGGCAGTAGTTGCCCGGCCCGCAAGTCGCGCCGTCGTCCGCCGGCTGGCACGCGCCCAACCCGTCACAGGTTGTTTTCTGACAATTGGCAAGGGTGGCTCCACAGGCGGCATCGGCGGCGCCAGAACCCTTGGCTATGCAGGCCGTCCCAGCCGCGTTGCAGCCCTTGCAAGCCGCGCAGGAACTGGAACAACAGACCTTTCCGCTGCCGCCCGAGAGATCGACGCAGGCGTTGCTGCCGCAGTCGCTGTTCGCTGCGCAGGTAGCTCCCGGCCCCTTCTTGTTGCTGCAAGTCCCGTCGGTCCCGCAGGCGTAGGGGCTGCAGCTCTGGCTGGTGCCCGCAGCGCAGTTGCCTTGGCCGTCGCAGTCCTTTGGGGTCAGGGTCGACCCCGTGCACGTAGATCCGCAAGTCGTTGTCTTGGTGGGGTACTGGCATTTCCCGGCGCCATCACACATGCCGGTCGCGCCACAAGGCAGGGTCCCAGCCGTGCAGGCGCCGTGGGCCACCGTGTTGACCGGAACGTAAAGGCACTGCCCATCGACCTGTCCGTTCAAGGTTTTCGAGCAGGCCATGCAGCCAGTGCAATCCTTCTCGCAGCAGACGCCATCAGCCACCACCCCGGAGGTACACTGGGAACCCGCGCCGGCAGGCTGTCCATTCGGCAGTTTCGCCGCGCAGGTCTGTTTCACCGTGTCGCAATAACTTATCTTCGCGTCGCAGTCCTCCTGCTTTGCGCAGGTCTTTGAACACCCAGTCAAGGCACACTGGAAGGGCGCGCAGTCCTGTGTCTTGACTGTTGAACAGTTGCCGGAGCCGTCGCATGTGGCGATGGGCGTATAGATGGTACCGGTGCATGAAGGATCCCCGCAGCTTTGGCTATTGCTCGCCTTGCGACAACCCCCGAGGCCATCACAGGTGCCGTCGTTGCCGCACGGCTTGCCCGGGATCTCGACCGCGCACGTATCGTGCGGATCCTTGCCACTGATGACTGAGGCACAGACGCCATCATCCTTGCCCGTCCATGTGTGGCTACAGGCATTGCATCCGGAGCACGAGCCTTCACAGCAGACGTTGTCCACGCAGTTATTGCTGATGCAGTCACTATTGACTGAGCACGCCGCGCTGACGGCCGAAGGCCCAGACCCATCGGGGTTTGGGGCCACGACGCCACCCGCGCCGCCGCTGGCAATCCCGCCCGCGCCGCCAGCTCCGCCGCCAGCACTCCCACCCGCCGCAGAAAGGCCGCCCGCGCCGTTGGCCCCACCTATAGAGCCGCCGCCCCCGGCCTTGCCGTCGCCGCCCCGACCTGCCCCACCTCCGACTGCCCCTCCTCCATCAGCATCACGACCCAGGCCCCCGTCGCCCACACCGCTGGCGCCGCCTGCGACATTGATTCCTGCTTTCGGAGCACTGATGTTGGTGCACCCAAATGCGCCCGAGAAGATGACGCCCACGATCAGACAGACTCGTTGGGAATGCGCGAAATGTCGAAAACCAGAGGCTAGGCTCATAGGGGCGAAAGGCTAGCACATCCGACCGCGAGCGAACGGCGATTGACCCACGCGCGGACTTGCCAGGACACAAGCTTCAGCGACGGCTGTCAGGGGGCGGCGTTGTCACACGCGCGGAAACGCGCCACAGGATCAGCACGCCCACCGCCAGAAGAGCAACGGCGCCGTACTGGCCCGGCGTGAAGTGGAAGTAGCGGACGTCGGCAATGCGCAGAAAATCGAGCAGAAACCGCACCGGCGCATAGACCACGGCCAGCAGGCCGACGAAGAATCCCGGGGCGTGCGGGCGCCGCCGGCCCAGCCAAAGAAAAAGCAGGGCCACAGGCAAAACATAGAGCGCTTCCTCCAGCCCGAGGTTGTGGCGGACCACGCCGTCGCTGTAGCGCTCGGCGAGGAAGAACGTGGTGTTCAGCCCCGGATGGTCGTAGGCGAGAAAACAGCCCGTGCGGCCGAAAAACCATGACGTCGGGAATGCGTAGGCGACCAGGTCCAGATAGGGCCAGGTCCGCGCGCCCAGGCGTTCGTGGCGTATAAAAAGAGCTGCGCCCACGATCGCGCCCAAAAACCCGCCGAACGAGCTCAGACTTTCCCAGAAGCGGAGCAGGCTCAAAGGATCCGCCAAGGTGTCGGCCGGATAGTAGACCAGCCGGTCGATGAGGTGCGCGCCAGCGAAACCGCCGAGCAAGGTCCACATGGTCAACCGCTCAGCCTGGGCTCCATCCATGCCCAATGCTGTGGCTCGGCGGCGAATGAGGCGCATCCCGATCAAAATGCCGACCGCGACCAATACGCCAAAAGCGTGAATGGTGATGGGGCCGAGGGAAAACCTCGGCTGCTCAAAATAGGGGATCATGGTTTGTCGACATTCACAAAATGCCGGCGCGTCCATTCGGCCATGGCGATGCCGGCAGCCACAGTGACCGGAAACGAATTGTTGATGCCGTACATGGGAATGGCGACGATGTCGTCGACCTCGGCCAAAAGCCCATCGGACACGCCGCTCGATTCGCTGCCAAATACCATCACGCACTCTTCGGGCAGGTTGGCCCGCCACAGATCCACCCGGGCGTGCTCGCGTTCAAAGGCGATGAGCGGCAACTTGCGCTCGCGTGCCCATGCCACCAGCGCTTGGTCGTCGGGCAGCTTGACCACGTTCTCGTAGCGCTGCATGCCCATGGCCGCGCGCTCGTAGTAGGGCTCGGTGCCCACCAGCAGGATTTCCTGAACCAGAAACGAGTGGGCCACCCGAATAATGGCGCCCACATTAAATGGGTTGCGAAAACGCAGGATCGCGATGCGCAGCGGGCGGCGCAGGGTCTCCAGGCTGGCCCTGACCTCGGCCAGCGGGAGTTCGAACCCAGGGACTTTAGCCACGGTGGCGCAAGGGTAGCACCCAGGGATGCCGCGCACATTGTCTTCGGCGCGGCCTCTCGCCGTTGGCGGTCGAATCCTGCTAATCTGCCCCAAGCGCCCCATGATCCCCATCAGCGACGACAACCAGACTCTGCGCTTTCCGCTCGTCACCATCGCCCTGCTCGTGGCGATGGGCATGGTGTGGGTTCTCGTGCAAGGGGCGGGGTTCAGCCCGACCATACTGGCGGCTAGCGTGTGCAACCTCGGCCTGGTACCCGGCGAGATCACCGGCCGGGCTCCCGTCGGTCAGGCCGTTCCGCTCGGCCGCGAACTCCTCTGTCTGGTGGACCGCGAACCCATCAACTACCTGACGCCCATCTTCTCGATGTTCCTGCACGGTGGCTGGATGCACCTGCTCGGCAATGGCCTATTTCTCTGGGTGTTCGGCAACAACGTGGAAGACAGCATGGGGCGATTCCGTTTCCTCGCCTTCTACTTCGTGTGCGGCTTGGCTGCGGCAGGCGCGCAGATTGCCATCGAGCCTGCATCGCCGGTTCCCATGGTGGGTGCCTCGGGCGCCATCTCAGGGGTGCTGGGCGCCTACCTGATGCTCTACCCGCGGGTTCGGGTCAACGTGCTGTTCATCTGGGTGATCTTCGCCCAGGTGATTTCGCTGCCCGCGTACCTGGTCCTGCTGTGGTGGATCGGCCTGCAACTTCTGAGCGGCCTACCCCAGCTCTCGTCGGTACGACCCGATGTCTCCTCGGGCGTCGCGGTTTGGGCGCATATCGGCGGTTTTTTCGCTGGCTTCGTCCTGGTCAAGCTGTTTGAAAACCCGGCTCTCGTCCGCGCCCGCACCCTGGTGCGCCGGCGCGTGCATCCCACTCACTGGTAGGCAAACGATGAACAGGGCAATGACCCTCACTGGGGCGGGCATTTTGTTCTTGCTGGCGCGATCCCCGGCCGAGGCCACCGAAACGTGCCGCGAATCGCCCGAGGCCCACATCTGGTGGTCACCCGAAAATCCGTCCGCGGGATCGCCGCTGCGCCTCATGGTGGTCAGCGAAGAGGCACGCGACGGGGCCATCACGGTCAACCTGCCGGGCCGGCCCGCGCAGAAACTGCCGACCCTGCACCGGGGTGGACCGCCTTTCAGTCTGTCAGCCGAGCTGCCCGCACCCGTGGCCGGCGAAGCGCGCGTGGCCCTGGTTTCCGACGGAAAGGTCGTCTCCTGCCACCGCATTTCTATCGCGCCCCGCGGTCGCGCGGCAGCGGCCCGCGGCCGATCCGCAAGCCCAGGCGCTTGGCCCGTCACGCGCACCTGGAGCCGCCCGCTCGAAAATCTCTACTCGGCATGGATCGAGCGCCTGTTCGATGCGCCGGCCGATGCGTCGCTGGGTTTCCCGTCGCTGGCGCCGGTGCTCCGCGATCCGGCGCTCAACTTCCTGTGGGGTCACCTCGGCCTGCGCGAGGATGATCCCAAAAACCGCGCCGCTCCCCCGGCCGTGCCCGATTGTGCGGATCTGCCGTACTACCTGCGCGCCTATTTTTCCTGGAAACTCGGTCTGCCCTTTGGCCTGCGCGACTGCAACCGCGGCACGAGCGATCATCCACCCACCTGCGGCGCGCTGACCAGTCAGGACGAACCGGTCGCGGGCAGCGAGCCGCTCGATCGTTTTCGCAAGTTCCTGCGAGTCTTGGCCAACAAGGTCCACTCGGGCAGCGCACGCACCGCCCTTGACGACGATCAGACCGACTTCTACCCGGTCAAGCTGGCGCGCGATGCCCTGCGGCCGGGCCTGATCTACGCAGATCCTTACGGGCACGTGCTGATGATCGCCAAGTGGGTGGAACAGGACGGCGGCAAGGGTGGGCGCCTGTTTGCGGTGGACGGCCAGCCCGACAATTCGGTGGGCCGCAAGCGCTTCTGGGAAGGCACGTTTCTTTTCGCCAGCGACGTGAAGAGCGCGGGCCCTGGATTCAAGGCCTTTCGCCCTGTCGAAAAGTCAGCCGAGAACGGATCGATGGTCGCGCTGTCCAATCACGTGCTGGCCAGCGACCGTCGTTTCGCGCCCTTTTCCGCTGAGCAGGCAACCCTGTCGGCCGACGACTTCTACGCGCGCATGGCCAAGCTCATCAACCCCAAGGGCCTCGACGCGCAGGCCAGCTATGAAGAAACCCTGAACGCGCTGGTGGAACAGCTTGAGACGCGCCTGGGTTCGGTGGACAACGGCGAGCGCTTCATGCGCGACAAGGGCAACCCGGTGGTGCCCATGCCCGTGGGAGCCAAGATCTTCGAGACCGTCGGTCCCTGGGAAGACTACGCCACCCCGTCGCGGGACATGCGCCTGCTCATCGCGCTCGACGTGCTGGCCCGCCTGCCGGCGCGCGTGTCGGCGCACCCGGAGCTGTTCGTGCTGGGTGGCCGCAAGCCCGAGGTTTTGGCCGCCGAGATGGAAAAGCTGCACCAGCGCCGCATCCACGAACGCAAGGTGGAATACCGGCGCAGCGACGGGACGCTGTTTCCCCTGACCGTGGCGGACGTCTACGCCCGCCGCGCCGCCTTTGAAATGGCGTACAACCCGAACGACTGCGCCGAGATCCGCTGGGGCGCCGATCCGAGCACCCCCGACCACGCGACCTGCACACGCCACGCCCCCGCCGAGCAACGCGCCCGCATGCAGGAGTATCGCCCCTGGTTCCACGAGTCCCGTCGTCCGTCTCGCTGACAGGCGCAGGTGTGGTCAGGGGCGGCACCATGTGCGCAGGTGCGCACCTGGGAGCACGAACAGCCTTGCGCCCCATGAAATGTTTTCCTAGTGAGCGCAGCTTCTATCTTATGATCGGGAGGGTTTCTCCCGAGAATTCTTGATGGCCGCACCTTTGCAAGCGCAAGATTGGAAAGTCATGTCGCCAAGCCGCAGTCGGCAGACTGGATTCACTGTCACCGAACTAATGGTGGTGCTCGTCATCATCGGGGTGCTCACGGCTGTCGCGACGCCGTCCTTCACCCGTGACAGCACCGCGCGCAAGGGACGCGACTTCGTCAACTTCGTCGCCCAGACCCTGCAGCGGGTGCACTACGACGCCATGAGCGTGCGCGTTGCCCACGTCGCGATCATCTGCGCGGACAGCGTGACCACCTACCGCACGGACCAGGATACGTTCAGCCGCAGGATCACCGCACCTCCGGGCGTGGTGATCTGGGATGCGACGCCAGATCCCACCAAGGCGGTGAACCAAGCCGCGCCCCTTGGTGCCACCGATTCAGACACCTGCGTGTGGATGTACTTCAACTCGATGGGAAATGCGGGCACCAACGTCAGCGCGGCCAACCTCGCGAGTTGGAAGGTCTATGTTCGCAATGAGAAACTCGGAGCCACCCACCCCGATGGAGGCTTTGTCATCCTGGTGACTGGCCTCACGTCATACGTTTCAGTACGGAGCCACACTTTCTAAAATGCGACGCAATTCTGGATTCACGCTGGTCGAGGTTCTGGTGGCCCTGCTGCTGGGAACCATCGGACTGCTTGGCACCCTGGCGGTACAGCAAGCCGTGATCGGAGCATCCAAGGCGGCCAACGATGCAGCGGTGGCCCTGCGTCTGGCCAGCCAGAAACTGGAAGAGTTCAGCACCGTGCTGACCACCGGAAACCCCACCAATGCGACCCCGCCCAACACGGACCAGTTTGCCTTTCCCCCGGGCCCGGCAGACGGTCTATGGAGGCCGACCGGAGGGGAGGTCGTGAATGCCGAAGGATTGGTTGGTACAGGCGCCCCCACTCCCGCATATCGCTGGACCCGGAGGTGGCGGGTCCTGAACGTCGGCACCAGCCAACCCTACGTGATTTCCGTGACCGTGACCTACAACAGCGACATGGGGATACCGAAGACCGTCCGCCTCGACATGGAACGGAGGAAGTCGTGGTAGGGTGCTCTAGGCGCGAGCAGGGCATGACCCTGGTGGAGTTGATGGTGACCATGGTCATCGCGTCCATTGTGGCCGCCTCTACCTTCATGTTCTTCGCCGGCCAGCAGCGCGTGTACGAGACCCAAACCAAGATGCTCAACGTTCAGCAGAACGGCTGGGCCGCCATGGAGGTCTTGAGCCGATTCGTACGCGCCGCTGGCTCCGGCATGTATGGGTGCGTGCGGCCGGTGGGTGGCCTCACTGCGGCGCCGCCCTACAATCGCTCAAGCGGCGTCGACCCCGATATCAGCGACGACCCACCGGTTGTTCTGGCAAGTTCCGCCGGGCTTGACACCGTACACAACTTATCCGCGGTTCCCAACGCCGGCCTGCGTGCCCGGGTGAACGGCACTCTTCAGCGAATTCCGCCGCTCTGGATCGTCGACCAGGTGGCCACTGCCGCATCAACCGCGGGGATCGTGCCTGGTACCGATGTCATCACCGTCGCGTTTGGCAACCAGGCCTCGGGTACGAACTTCGATTCGTGGCTTGCGGCCAATGTGGGGACGCCAGCCGACGCCATCACGACAGTCGGGACCAACGCTCTGATGTTCCAGGTGAACGAATTCATTCTGCTGGTTGGCGAGCCGGGAATGGGCGGGCTGGCCAGTGACATCGGATGCACCCTGTTCCAGATAACCGGCATCAACGGCGCCATCCTTCAGCATGATGGAACCTCGCCGTGGAACCCCGGCGGCGCGGTTCCCGGCACCTACGGCGCGTACGTGGGAGGGGCCACACCGACCAACCCGAACACGGGCATCCGAAATCTCGGCCAGTTCTGGTGGGTGCGCTTCGCCATAAGAATGATTCAGGATCCGAACAACACATCCGACCCACTTTACGATCGCGCCGGCGCAGGCATCCCGGTTTTGACCATGGAACGCCTGGACGGGTCCACGCCCACTGGCCCGCAGGTGCTCGCGGAGGGAATCGAAGAATTGCAGGTGGCCTACGCCTGCGACACCTTGCCCGTGGCTACCGGCACTGGCCAGCCCGCTGGCGATGGCGCTCTGCCCAACGGCCCCAACGTCGCGACTGACGAGTGGCTGCTCAACGATCCCAACACCAACGAAGAGGTCATCTCGCTGAGCAACGCCCGGAAGTGCAACCAGCCATCCGCTGTGCGTTTGACCCTGGTTGCCCGGTCATTGACTGAAGACAACGGTATCAATGCCCAGGCGCTCCTCAATGGCCCCACCACCATCGAAAATCACTCGCGCACCTGCTGTACCGATAGCAACAAAACCTGCTGCGACCAGTTCCGCCGGCGGGTGCTGAGCACCACTGTGTATCCTCGCAACAACTGAGGAGAAGCGTGATGAAACCCAACAAGTTTTCAATGCACCATTCGCTTCGCCGCCGTGAGACCGGGGCTGTACTGGTGGTGGTCCTGCTCGCCATGATTGCCCTGCTGGGTCTGGGCCTGACCGGCCTGTACCTGACCAGCGGCACCATCCAGATGAGCTCGAACATCAACATGCGCAACCAGGCCCTCTATGTCGCCGAGGCGGGGATTCAGACCGCAAAGGGCGTTCTCAATCGAACCGTCCCAGGATTCGCCACCTGGAAGCCCAACGTGACCGGCTTGCTCGGTGGCGGCGGCCCGGCCTATGGCACCGCGATTCCCCTGCCCGCCGGCTTTTCCGACAGAATACCTTCCAGCCCGAGCGACTGCCTCGGGTCTACAGCCACCGGCCAGGCGGTCCCCGGCGCATACCTGCGCGATGAGCCGGGCATTCAGCGTCCAGGGTGTCGCCCGGACACGTCAGCCTACATAGACTGCAACTACCCAGCCACCATCGCACACAACGAGGCACCGTCCGACCCCACCGTGGCTCAAGCGGCCACACAGTACATGGGTCGCTACACCCTGTTCATCCGTCAAGATCTGGCCGAATGCCGCCTGGGGAACTACACGAACGAGCCTCTTGACCCCTCTACCGGGGAGTGGGGCACCGCCAATAGCGCCAACGGCGTCGTGATCATTCGCTCTGAGGGCACCGCCTCGGACAATCGCACCAAGGTCGTGCTCGAAGTCACGATGTCGACCAATTCCAATGTTGCGATCGTGAATACCGGAATCGCCTCGGTCTGCCCGGCCGGGGCCGCGGGTTGTGACGACAACGCTTCCGTGCAACAAGGCATCACGGTGGGCGGCATCCTGCACAGCGACGGTGGAGCCCCTGGATCGGGCGGCTCTCCCGCGACCGGTGGGGCACCCGGCGCGGGCGGCTCCCCGCCGACAGGTGGCGTAGCAACCGGTGGCGCAGCAACGGGTGGAGGCGGCCCAAGTCTGGGCGGCACTGCTAGCGGTGGCAATCCTGCAACTGGCGGTACCACCAGCACCGGCGGCACCACCAGCAGCCCTTGCAGCAGCACCAAACCCTGCACCTCGCCGCAGGTTTGTTGCAGCGGTACCTGCCGCGACCCCAACACCGACAACCCCGATTCGAACCCCAACGCCTGCGGCCCCTGCGCGATCCAGTGCACCGGCGGGGGCGTGGTGTGCTGTGCCGGCACGTGCATGGTTCCCCCCACTTGCCCGCAGATCGCCACCATCGGCATCTTCGGACCTTGGGACGAGTTCACGAGAGGCGTCGCCGGCACCCAATACGGCAGCAGTCGAATGAGAACCTGGCTGGCGCAACACTCGGCAAGTTGCGGGTACCAGGCCCTGACCATATTTGACCCGTCCAACCCGGACCCCAACAACCTCAGTGTTCAGCTAACGCCAAGCCGGCTCGATCTGGGCGGGCCGAACCAGGTCATCATCCTCTTGGATGTGACCCACACCGAAGATGACCTTGCGAACAAACTCCAGGCGACGAACAGGGCTTGTAGAATAAAGGACGCCAACGGCAACTACGATGGCGGCTATTACTGCGGAGCAGGAGCTACCAGGAGCACCAACGACGGGGCCCCCTACGGCACGGGCTACCAGGGACAGATGCGCGTACTCACGCGTACCGGTCCCTCCAGTGAAGCCACCGCGCTTTCGGACTGGGCAAAGAAACGCCGCCATGGACTCATGACAATCGTCGGCCTGTCGAACGACGCGAATGAAACGGCTTTCGCCAATGCAGTAATCGCGGACAGCGGCATCAGCTACTCCACCACCACCGTCGATGTCCTCGGCTACTATGTCGCCGTCGCGGGCAACTGGACCAACATGGGTGGATTCAGGCGGAGTGGGCCTGCCACTGCGCTTCTCACCAACGTCAATGAGTTGGTCGTGAGTCACGCAATTGAGGTCGACCCACAGAACGCAAACTCGTCCAGCCTGATCTCCTATGCTCACGCTACCGGGCCGGAACGGTGCGCGGACGGAAAGGGCGGCTGCGTCGGTACCCATACGATCGGGGCAGCCGGGTCTTTCGGTCAGGGACGACTCAACGTCTGGGGCGACGAATGGATCACGTACAACGCAATCTGGGGCGATCCGGTAACCCACGTGACCGATGTCAATCCAGCGGACAAGAACTACCAGGGCAGCAATACCGTCTTCGACGCGAACGCCTACTGGGAAAACGCGATCAAGTGGCTCGCCAACTGCCCGTAGCTGCGCGGGCTATCGCGCGACTGAATCCAGAATACAGAAAGCCCACTGCCTGCTGACCCTTGGGTCAACCCGCAGTGGGCCTCACTAGCGATTGCTAGCGGAACGGCGAGCTACATCATGCCGCCCATGCCGCCCATGCCGCCCATACCGCCCATGCCGCCCATGCCGCCCATGCCACCACCGTGGCCGTGACCGCCGGGCGCGGCCTTCTCGTCCTTGGCCGCCTCGACGATCAGAGCCTGCGTGGTGATGAGCAGGCCAGCCACTGAGGCGGCGTTCTGCAGGGCCGAACGCACGACCTTGGTGGGATCGATGACGCCGGCTTCGACCAGATCCTCGAACACGTCGGTCTGGGCGTTGTAGCCGAACGCGCCCTTCCCCTCGCGGATCCGCTGCACGATGATCGAGCCTTCCTGACCAGCGTTGGCCGCGATCTGACGGCAGGGCTCTTCGCAAGCGCGCGTGACGATGGCCACGCCAACCGCTTGCTCCTCGTTCAGCTTGTCCAGCTTCTCCATGGCGGCCACGGCGCGAATCAACGCCACGCCACCACCCGGCACAATGCCCTCTTCGACTGCAGCGCGGGTCGCGTGCAGGGCGTCCTCGACGCGGGCCTTCTTCTCCTTCATCTCGGTCTCGGTGGCCGCGCCGACCTTGATCACGGCGACGCCGCCGACCAGCTTGGCCAGCCGCTCCTGCAGCTTCTCGCGATCGTAGTCAGACGTGGTGTCTTCGATCTGAGCGCGGATCTGCTTGACCCGGGCTTCGATGTCAGCGCGCTTGCCCGCGCCGTCCACGATGGTCGAGTTGTCCTTGTCGATGCTGACCCGCTTCGCGCGGCCCATGTCCTTGATGCCGATGCTCTCCAGCTTCAGGCCGAGATCCTCGGTGATGGCCTGGCCGCCGGTGAGGACAGCGATGTCCTTGAGCATTTCCTTGCGTCGATCGCCGAAGCCAGGCGCCTTGACCGCGCACACCTGCAGGGTGCCACGCAGCTTGTTGACCACCAGGGTGGCCAAAGCCTCGCCCTCGATGTCCTCGGCGATGATGAGCAACGGCTTGCCCGCGCGCGCGACCTGCTCAAGTAGGGGCAGAAGCTCTTTCATGTTCGACAGCTTCTTCTCGTGAATCAGGATGAACGGGTCATCCAGCTTCACTTCCATGCGCTCGGCATCGGTCACGAAGTAGGGCGACAGGTAGCCGCGGTCGAACTGCATACCCTCGACCACGTCCAGCGTCGTCTCCATCGACTTGGCTTCCTCGATGGTGATCACGCCTTCCTTGCCCACCTTCTCCATGGCCTCGGCCAAAAGCTTGCCAATGGCCTCGTCGCCGTTGGCGCTGATGGTGCCGACCTGGGCGATGTCCTTCTGGCCCTTGGTGGCCTTGGACGCCTTCTTGAGCGCCTCGATGATCTTCTCGACTGCGCGGTCGATGCCCCGCTTCAGCTCCATTGGGCTGTGGCCGGCGGCCACCATCTTGGCGCCCTCGCGGAAGATCGCCTGGGCCAGCACGGTGGCGGTGGTGGTGCCGTCGCCCGCCACATCGGACGTCTTGGACGCCACTTCGCGCACCATCTGGGCGCCCAGGTTCTGGAACTTGTCTTCCAGCTCGATTTCCTTGGCCACCGTCACGCCATCCTTGGTGATGGTGGGTGAGCCCCAGGACTTCTCGATTACAACGTTGCGGCCGCGCGGACCCAGGGTTGCCTTCACGGCATCCGCCAGGATGTTCACGCCAGCCAAAATCTGTGTACGGCCCTTCTCGTCGAAGAGTATTTCCTTCGCCGCCATTGTATTCTCCTTTTCCTTCGCGTTCGGTTGCAGTTACTTTTCGATAATTCCCAGCACTTCATCCTCACGCAGGATGATGTGCTCTACGCCTTCGAGCTTGATCTCGTTGCCGCTGTACTTGCCAAACAGCACGCGATCGCCCTTCTTCACTTCAAGCGGACGAACCACGCCTTTTTCGTTGGCCTTGCCGGGGCCTACGGCCACGACCTCGCCCTCGGCGGGCTTTTCCTTGGCCGAGTCGGGAATGATAATCCCGCCCTTGGTCTTCTCTTCCTCTGCCACGCGGCGAACCACGATTCGATCTTGTACTGGGCGAAGTTTCATCGTCTCTTGCCTCCGGGTGCTGGTTAGCAGTCGCCCCTCGCGACTGCCAGGCCGCAAAGATATGCACGGGCGACCCAGAGTCAACGGCCGGGCACGAAAAAACTGGCCGGGCGCCCGAGCGCGGGCCCGCGCGTCGGGCATAACTACCCGATTTTGCTGGAAAGCTACGCCAGCCTCAGGTTGTCGATGAGGCGCGTTCGGCCGACGAATGCGGCCACCAGAATCACAGCGGGCCGGTCGATGGTGGTAAGCGGCGCCAGATCGTCCGCGGCGCGGACTTCGAGGTAATCGATGCGGTCCACCCGCCCCGCGATCTCGGCCGTGGCGGCATCGAGCAAAACCGAGGCGCGGCGCTCGCCCTTTGCCGCCAGGGTCTTGGCCGCTGACAAGCCAGCGAAGAGTGCCGTCGCTCGCGTCCGATCGGCCGCCGACAAATAGGCGTTGCGCGACGACATGGCCAATCCATCCGGCTCGCGCACTGTCGGCAGCCCGACGATTTCGACCGGCAGATTCAAGTCCGTTCCCATCCGCCGAATCACCGCGAGCTGCTGGAAATCCTTCTCGCCGAAAAACGCGACACGGGGCCGCACGATGTTGAACAGCTTGCACACCACCGTGGCCACGCCCGTGAAGTGACCCGGCCGGCGCGCGCCACACAACCCCTGCGATACCTCGCGCACGTCGATGGCAGTCTGATAGCCGGGGCCGAACATGCCGGCGGCCTCGGGCACAAAGGCCAGATCGCAGCCCACGCTGGCGGCCTTGGCCAGATCGCCCGGCAGATCGCGCGGGTACTTGGCCAAGTCTTCCTGTGGTCCGAATTGCATGGGATTGACGAAGATGGACAGGACGACCCGCTGGCAGCGGCGCCGGGCCTCTGCCAGAAGCGACACATGCCCCGCGTGCAGCGCGCCCATGGACGGCACCAGGGCAATGCGCTCGCCGCGCGCGCGCGCCGCCTCGGACCAGGCGCTCATGGCTGCTGGATCCGCGATCACGGGAACGTCGCTCACGAGAAAGACTCCTTTTTGGACGGAAACTGCCCCGATCGCACATCAGCCGCGTAGTCAGCGAACGCCTTCTGCGCGTCCCGCCCCAGTTCGGCGTACCGGCGTGCGAAGCGCGGCGACCAGTCCGGGTCAAGCCCGAGCAAGTCGTGCATCACCAGCACCTGACCGTCGCAGGAAGGCCCAGCACCGATGCCGATGGTGAGCGCGGAAACAGCCGCGGTGATTTCAGCCGCCAGGGCAGCGGGAATGCTCTCCAGCACCATGGCGTAGACACCCGCCTCGGCAATGGCGCGCGCGCCCGCCACGATGGTGCGGGCCTGCGCCTCGGTGCGGCCCTGCAGCTTGAAGCCGCCGAACTTGTGTACCGACTGCGGCGTCATGCCCACGTGGCCCATGACCGGAATGCCGACAGCAACCAGCCGGCGCACCAGCTCGGCCACTTCCTCGCCGCCCTCGACCTTGACCGCCTCGGCTCCGCCCTCTTTCAGCAAACGTCCAGCCGCGCGCATGCCGTCCTCGACGCTGGCCTGGTAACTCATGAACGGCATGTCGATCACCAAGTGCGCCGACGCCACGCCCCGGCCCGCGGCGCGCCCGTGGTAAACCATTTCGTCGACGGTGACCGGCAAGGTACTCGCCTGCCCCTGCACCACCATCCCCAGGCTGTCCCCCACCAAAACGATATCCACCCCCGCCCGGTCAGCCAACCGAGCAAAGGCCACATCGTAGGCCGTGACGGCCACGATCTTGTCGCCCTGCCCTTTACGCTCACGCAGCGAAACCGCCGTGGTCTTCTTTCTTTGCGCCGGCATTTCCCGCTACCTTCCCACGACTTCGCAGCACTTGCACGGCCGGCCGTTGACTACTGGGGGAAGACGAAGGTCGTGGTCGTAGTGACCACCGTCGGCCATCGGGCAGCGATGACCGCCAGCGCCCAAAAATTGCTTGGGGTGCCGGATGGGATACCGACTCGGCGACGTGACGTGCGCCGCCCGCCAATGCTTGCGAAAAACGCGACGTAGGGCGAAGCTACCGTCGAATGCAAGGTTAGCCCGACAGCAATGCTATTTCAGTTGAAGCCCAAAGGAGCGCAGCTATCCGACGAAGATCTGCTCGCCGATCTTCGCCGCGTGGCCCAGGTAACAGGCAAGCGCTACATTCCGAAGCAGGACTACGAGCGCCATGGTCGGTTCAACCGCGGCACGATCCAGCGACGCTTCGGATCTTGGAAGGCTGCGCACGTTCAGGCGGGGCTGGCGGCCGAGGGTCGGCCGGCGGCGACGCGAGAATCTCTGATAGAGGACCTCCAGCGCGTGTCCAAGACGCTTGGAACGGAGGTGCTGACGCTGCCTGAGTATTGCCAACATGGAACGTGGGGCAGCGAGAACCCGTTCGCGCGGGTATTCGGCGGTTGGATCCAGGCTCTCAAAGCAGCCGGCCTGAGTCCGGGGACAGATAGGATCACGGACGAGCAGCTGTTTGAGAACATGGAAGTGGTCTGGACGAAGCTGGGGCGCCAGCCCAGCTACTCGGAATTCTGTCAGCCAATTTCCCGGTACTCTCGCGGGACCTATTGTGCTCGCTTCGGTGGCTGGCGAGACGCCCTGGAGGCCTTCGTTAAGTGGGTATCGACCGAGGGTCAAGATCTGCGGACTGACGAACTCGTTGGACCCTCGCCGATCAAAAAACCCGCAGCTAGCGCTGCGAACGCAGCGATTCCTAGGCAGCGCAAACGTACACCACGCGAGATCAATCTGCGCCTGAGATTTCGTGTTCTGCAACGCGACCGGTTCACCTGCCTCGCCTGCGGACGTAGTCCTGCTACCCTGCCGGGCCTTGTTCTCCACGTGGACCACATCGTTCCGTGGTCCCGTGGCGGCGAGACGATCATCGAGAACCTCCAAACGCTATGTGAGCCCTGCAATCTCGGCAAGAGCAACACCATCGTCGGGGTTGCGGGCTAAGCCGCTGAAGCGCTCGTAGGCAGTGCAAGTAAAAAGAACAGCGTGTTGATCCCCGAACCAGTTGATCCCCGAACCAGGTTATTTTTTGGAGGACGGCGCCGGACCGGCCGGCCAGACGCCAAAAGGTGACGGGAGGCGGGCGAGAGTTCAGCCCGTGGTCGGGCTTCAGGGTCAGGAGATCGGCGATCGAGCGTCAGCGGCGGGGCGTCTACGGGCCAAGCCTCGGCCCAGCACATTGGATGGACGCACGTGTGCCCAGGCGCTCTTGGCGCCAAGGCGACGGTCTGGGGGACAGCGCTGTTCTACGCCGGTTCAGTCCAACGTATGGAGTTAACCGGCAGTGCGGACGATGGGAGGGGACGAGAAATCAGAATGCATGAGGGAGGAAGTGGGAAGTGGCTGCAGCGTCCGGGTTGAACGATTGGTTAGGCAGGAGACGGCTTGTTGATTGTGAGAAAATGGATGATACTTGAGCTTGAAGTGCCGACGGGGTGATATCAATGCGAGGCATGTCAGGCCCTGATTTTTACACGGGCGCGGTCGTAGAGCAGCGTACCGAAGCCGCACCCTAGGCACAACAGGCCGAAGGCTCCCAGGGCGAGGCTCCCCAGCCACAACTCGATGAACACATTGACCCGTGCATTGGACGGGTCGTCGGTGTCGTACAGCACGTCCACTATTTCGTTCTTGGCATAGTCGCCCGCGCCGGAGGTGGTGAAACGGCGGATTTCACCGGAGGCAGTGGTGAACTCGATCACGGGATAATCGCTGTACCCGCGTTTGGAAGACCGTCGTTCAAAACCCACCACGGTGCCTGGGACATTCTGTGCGGTGGCGATGAGGTGCCGCGTGCTGGAGTAGAAATACCCAGCGCCTGCAAGCAATCCGAAACCGAGGAGCAGAGACACGATGACGGGTGTTCGATTGCCGTTGATCCCCGAACCAGGTTATTTTTGGAGGACGGCGCCGGACCGGCCGGCCAGACGCCAAAAGGTGACAGGAGGCGGGCGAGAGTTCAGCCCGTGGTCGGGCTTCAGGGTCAGGAGATCGGCGATCGAGCGTCAGCGGCGGGGCGTCTACGGGCCAAGCCTCGGCCCAGCACATTGGATGGACGCACGTGTGCCCTGGCGCTCTTGGCGCCAAGGCGA
>Ga0265316_10000356_pt1 | contig 51566 bp, 42 predicted proteins | sample 4522metaG_FD_202092 | JGI IMG/M metagenome (GOLD analysis project Ga0265316, IMG submission 202092) | Rhizosphere microbial communities from Carex aquatilis grown in University of Washington, Seatle, WA, United States - 4-5-22 metaG | ecosystem: Host-associated > Plants > Roots > Rhizosphere >... | reverse complement strand
TCGGGATGGCTTCTCAATGAGGCTCCGGTGCATTGCATTGTGAAGGACGGCGACCCTGGAGAGGCCATTCAAGAAGCGATTGCCGAATGTCACCCCTGCATTCTTGTAGCCGGGGTAAAACGCATGAGCAGGACGCATGGGCCGCACGGCACGGCTTTTGCTCTGCTCACTGCCTCCCGCGTGCCGGTCCTCTGCGTTCCGCCTGAAGGATCGCGTGCCGAGGTAGAGCAGCTCGTTGCGCTTCCGGTGGGAGCGCCGTAACAGGCAGGCCGTGGTGCTCCCCGGCGGCGCGTTGCGCTGGTGCCTCACGTGAATCGATCGATAGAAACCGATCGATAGGGGAAATGGGCGGGTGAAAGGAGAAACCGCACCGTTTGTCCAACCAAAATCGAACAAGAATGCGGAGAGTCACGGGCTCGCGCGACGCCGCGCAGGAGATGCCATTCGTGCGGTGAACTCACGGGAAATAGTCACTGGGCCGAACCTGCAATTTGAGACCGTTGGAGCGGGGAATAGTGCGAACAAATGGTTAGCAATCAGCTTGATACGCGATTCGAACGCCTTGCCGCCGCAGCGCCGCGTCCGCTCGCGGAGCTGTTGGAGTGCCCTCAGGAGGCCGGGAGTCTGCTGAGTGGAGAGTCGCGTTGCATCGATTTCGAGGCTGGCCAGGTAGTCTTCCGCCAGCGGGAGCCTTGCAAGGGACTGTATGTTGTGGTTTCGGGTGATTTTGTGCGCAAGGCGGAGCGCTTTGAGATGCGCGTCACGCTGGGGTCGGCGCGGCCGGGGGACCTGCTTGAGCTGGCAGCTGTGCTTGGGGACCGGCATCATACTTACACTCTGAGCGCTGTTGGATCGGGATCGATGCTGCTGATGCCGATCGAAGCCCTGCACCGGGCCTTCGAAGGCTACCCACCGCTACGGATGCGGCTACTGGAAGAGCTGGCACGTGAGGTTTCGCGGGCAACCATCATGTGCTGCCTGACCCGCGTGGTACCAGCCCGCCGGCACAGCAACGGAGCGGCGACAGCTTAATCTCCGCGCGGCGAGAACAATGCCCCCCTCAGACCCGAGTGATCTAGATCACACTGCATCGCGTATGCCCGTGGTAGCCTCCCCTCTTGAAGCGGAGCGCATCGCGAGACGGAAACGCGGCATAGGCTGGTTACGCCCACTCCCGTTCCGGATCACGATCTGCGCTATACTTCTGCTAACGCCTAGCGAACAACGGTATAAGTATGGCCACGTTCCACGCTCATCACGCTCCGGAAGATTGCCTGAATTGCGAGCATCGCCATCTGCGGATGTTTTGCAATCTCACGCCCGAGGCGCTGGCCGATTACGACCAGATCGGCATCATGATGAGCCATGCTCGCGGGGCCAAGCTTTTCTCAGAGGGCGATCCGGCGCGCAATGTCTTTGTGATCTGCTTCGGGCAGGTAAAGATCTCCTCCACCTCGCGCGACGGCAAGACGATGATCCTGAAGATCGCCGGTCCCGGCGATGTGATGGGGTTGAGCGCAGTGCTGGCCAATGTGCCGCATGAAGTGACCGCCGAGGCCATCGAACCCTGCCAGGTAAAGACCGTCCGCAAGCAGGAGTTTGTTGAGTTCCTGGGCCGGCACGGGATCGCTTCGATGCACGCAGCACAGTCGCTCAGCGGTGAATACCTGACCGTCTTCCACGATGCCAAGCGGCTGGCTCTTTCAGGCTCGGCTGCGGGACGCCTGGCGCGGTTGCTTTTGGACTGGGGACGCGATTCTGCGAACGGCAAACCGGAGATTCGCTTCACGATGGCACTGACGCACGAGGAGATCGCCAACATGGCGGGCACCTCGCGCGAGACCGTGACCCGGCTGCTGAACCAGTTCCGGCGCGACCAGTGGATCACGATCAAAGGCACCAGCCTGACCATCGTTAAGCCGGATCAGCTCGAACGGCTGACGGCATAGTCGCGACTCTTTTCCTTGCCTCCAAGTCTTCGGTCGTACAATTCCCCGGCTCCCATATGGCGAACGCTCCCTCAATGCAAGATTTGCTCTACTTCACCCAGCGCGGGTCGGGACAACCATTGCTTTTGGTGCACGGCCTGGGAATGAGCGGGGACATGTTCGAGCCGATTGTCGAACCGTTGGCTGAACGCTACAGGGTGATCATCCCCGATCTTCGCGGCTGCGGCGAAAGTCGCAACTTGCCGCCGCCATATTCTGTCAAGCAACAGGCCGCAGACCTGGCCGCCCTGCTTGACCGCCTCGGGATCGGCGCGACAGACGCGCTCGGCTACTCACAAGGCGGCCCGGTGGTTCAGGAGCTCGTGCTCGACTATCCGGCAAAAGTGCGCCGTCTGATCCTGTCAAATACCTACGCGTATAACATGGCGACAGCGAAGGAGAAAATAGAGGGCCGCATCGTGCCGCGCCTCATACGACTGCTCGGCATGAGGCTCTTCGTTAAGCTCATGATCTCGCAAGGCCTAAAACAAATCCCGAAGGAGCAGTCGGTGTGGGTTGCCAATCTTATCCTTAGCACTTGGGGTAAAGCAGACCCAACATCCATTGTGCAAGCGTGGAAAGAAGCGATGGCATTCGATAGCCGAAACCGTTTGCACGAAATCAAATGCCCGACACTTGTCATTGCCGGTTCTGATGACAACGCTGTCCCGATGCATCACGCGAAGATGCTCCACGAAGGCATCGCCAGATCCAAGCTCGTCGTTATTCAAGGCGCGGATCATGCGCTTCTGTGGGCGCATCCCGACCAGATGGTGCGATCTGTGAATGACTTTCTACTCGGCGCTTCCTGAACGAAAAGCCAGCTGAGGACTTTGGGAGTGGACATTTCCTTTCAAATCCCAGTGCCGGGCAACGATTGCATTTGATAGCTTGAGGACATGCCTCAATCCGCTGCCCCCTCCAACGAAACTGCTCTCGATCTTGAAACCCTCGTCGCCGACGTTGTCGCACAGGCCGTGAAAGCAGGCGCAAGCGACGCCGAGGCAGTGGCTCGTGAAGGCGATGAGTTCAGCGTGAATGTACGCCTGGGCGAGGTGGAAACACTGAAGGAATCAGGCTCTCGCGGGCTGGGACTCCGGGTATTCCTGGGCCGGAAATCGGGGTCAGCTTCGACAAGCGACCTGACCGCGGATGGAATCCGGCAGCTTGTCGATGGGGCGCTCGCGCTGGCCAGGGTTACGGAGGAAGATCCATTCGCCGGCTTGCCGGAAGCGGGCGAATTTGGCAAGGCAGACGGCGATCTGCACCTCTACTTCGACGATGTGTACTCGCTCGATGGAGCCGAGCGCATTGAATGGGCGCGGCGGGCCGAGGCGGCGGCGATGGCTGCCGACAAGCGCATCACCAACTCCGATGGTGGGAGCTTCGATGTGTCGACGGGCCAGAAGGCGATGGCCAACTCGCGCGGATTTGTGGGCAGCTATCGCACCAGCTACGCGGGGGTGGCGGCCGCGCCGCTGGCAACGGATGCAGATGGCAAGATGCAGCGCGACGGCTGGTGGTCGGGCGCGAGGCGGCTGAAGCTGCTCGAATCGCCTGAGGCTGTCGGAGCCGAAGCCGCACGGCGCACCCTGCGTCGGCTGGGAGCGCGGCGGGTGCCTACGCAACGCGTTCCAATCGTGTTTGCTCCCGAGACGGCCCGGTCGCTCATCGGCTCAGTCTTTGAGGCCGCCTCCGGCGATTCCATCTGGCGCAGCGCATCATTTCTTGCGGGGAAGCTCGGCGAGACGATTGGCTCTGCGAACGTGACCATCGTGGACGACAACACGATGCTTCTGCCCAGCGGTGTCGGAGGGTTCGGAACCTCGCCTTTCGATGACGAGGGCCTGGCTTCGCAGCGCACCGTTGTCGTCGAGAATGGCATGCTGCGCAATTACCTGCTCAACACCTATACCGCGCGCAAGCTGGGCATGAAGTCCACCCACAACGCAGCGCGAGGATTGGCCGGCGCACCGGGGATCGGCTGCGGCAATCTCTTCCTCAAGCCAGGAACGCTTACACCCGAGGAGATTATGGCGGAGATTCCGGCCGGACTCTACGTCACGGGCCTGATGGGCTTTGGCACGAACCTTGTTACCGGCGACTACTCGCGCGGCGCGACCGGCCTGTGGATTGAGAAAGGCCAGCTTACCTACGCCGTGGAAGAGGTGACGATTGCCGGAAACCTTGCGGAGATGCTGCGCAACGTGACGGCGATCGGAAACGACCTGATCTTCCGCGGATCGGTGGCTTCGCCGACGCTGCGCATCGATGGTATGACCCTTGCGGGGGCATGACCATCGCGGGGCTGTGATCAACGTGAGAGCCCGGCGGGAGCGAATCGAACTCAGGCGGTCCTGAACGTGAACAGTGTAATCTCCGGCGGGCAATCGAAACGGACCGGTAGTCCGACGGTGCCGAGACCGCGATTGACGTAGAGTTGCAGATTTCCGAAGCGGAACCAGCCTTCGACATACTTGCGGCCCAGTGGCGGAAGAATGAGAGGGCCGGCGAACGGCAGGCGTACCTGGCCGCCGTGCGTGTGGCCCGAGAGCATGAAAGCAACGGCCTGACCCTCTGGAAGTTTCAGCAGGGTATCAGCGTAGTCGGGGGCGTGGCAAAGGAGCACGATGGGCTCGTGCGGCACGTTGCGGATGGATTGGGGAATCGCCATTTCGGGATGGGGTTCGCCTTCGAGAGCATCGTCGAGACCGGCAAGCCAGAATCGTGCGCCGGCCCGTTCGATGGGCACATGCGCGTTGTCGAGCACGGTAATGGCATTGGAGCTGAGCGCCTCTGTAACGCCTTCCCGGCTGATCAGCAAGTCGTGATTGCCAAGGACAGCATAGCGATGGGAACACTGGAGCTGGTTGAGCAGATTGCCGCACTGCCACGCCGAGGCGAGGGTGAGTTTTCTCGGGAGAAGACCTTTGGTCACAAAGTCGCCGGTGAGAAAAACCGCGTCGGGGTTCATGCCGTTGATGTGACGGACTGCATCGCGGAGAAAGAACGGCTCCGTATAGTCGTCGATGTGAATGTCGCTGAGTTGCGCAACGCGGAAACCGTCGAACGCTTGAGGCAGGCCCGGCAGGAAAACGTCGCGTTGCGCGACCTCGATCCGGTGCCGCTCGATCTCGCCCCCGTAGAGCGCCAGACCCGCGCCGGCACACGCGGTTGCGACCAGAAAGCGGCGGCGCGTAATAGGCGCCTTAAGGCTAGTCCCGGACACTGTCACAGTTCATGGTATCGAACCGGGAACGATTGAGTCCTGCAAGTGGCGCTTTGACCGGGGGGTTCGAGGTTGTGCGGGCTCGGGCCTTTGCGCTTGATCAGGCGGGTGTTTGGGGCTGAGCGGGAACGGCGTAGAAGTAATCGGCAACTTCGCGCCAGTTGTTTACACGGACAAAACCGGTTGCTGTTAGATTGTGCGGTGCGGTGTAGAGCAGTCCCTGGCCTTCGAAGCGGGTGAGATTCCTCGGCTGGTCGTCAATGAGATAGTCTGCGCGGAGAATGCTCTTGTTGCCGCAGAAGACATAGTGTGTCGGCGGGATAAAGGGAAAGTGGCGCTGCAACCATCGGTACTTGGGGCCGAGGGAGTTGGGCACAGCCATGGCCTGCGTGGCGATAAAGATCTCAAAGCGCGAGGAAAGATCGTGGAGCACCGGCTGCGCATCGGGAATCACGTCCAGCACTTCAAAAAAGTCTTCCGCGTCGAGAAAGGCGCGGAGTTCCAATTGGCGGTCTTGCGGCGCGATCTCCCACAGGCCCTTGCCGGCAAGATCATCTGTTGTCACGGCTTCGTCGAAGGCCTGGTTATAGCGGCGAAGATGCTCGGCGAGCGTGTCGGCCATCACCTCGTCCATATCGACACAGATGCGCTGCACGGATGCATTCCTCAGAAGGGATCTTTCAAGAAAAGGGTAGCAGGCACGGAGCCGTGAGCAATGGAGCGCCCCGCAAAATGCAGGCCCGGCAAACGCCGCTACGCGCCTGCTTCGCGTGGTTTGCGCGGTGCGCGGCCGGCGCCGGGGATCAATTCAGGTTGAGGGGCTTTGGGAGCGGCGACGATTGCCGGGTCCCAGTAGAGCAGGCGGCTGCAACTGTCGCAGCTGAGCAGTTCACCCTCGCGAAGCTGGTTCCACACTTGCGGCCGCACACCCATACTGCAGCCGGTGCATTGCTGGTTCTCGGCCCGGGCGATTCCGGTACCGCGGCCTTTGACGATGTGGTCAAAGCGCGCAAGCCACTCCGCATCGATTGCAGATCGGACGGCATCGCGTTCGCTGTCGAGTGCGGTCAATCTGGCGGTAAGTTCTTGTCGGCGCGCGGCAATACGGGTCCGAACAGATTCCAGTTCGGCGGCGAGCTGCTCCACCTGGACACGGGACCGGGATAGTGCGGCTTCGTGCGCTTCGGTGCGCTCCAGGCTGGCATATTCGTCGCTTTCCAGGCGGTCGCCTTCCGCCGTCGCGAATTGAATTTCGTGCTCGATGGCCGCTGCCTGCTCCGGCGTCGTAACCGAGTCGAGCTGTACCCGGAAACGGGAGGCCTTCTTGCGATGGGAATCGATGTCGCGCTCCAGCCGGGTGCGGAGCGAGTCTTCGCGGCCGAGCGCGGCAGACAACTCGGCAGATTGCCGCTCGGCGGCGGCGAGCGCAGCCTCGGCCTGAGCGATCTCAGATGGCAGAGCACGCATCTCTTGATTCAGGCGGGCCCGGTTGAGTTCGACCGATTGCAGCTTTACGAGGTTTTCAATCAGTGCTTGCATCCGTGACAAGCAGTCTAAGTCATTAGGGCATCAGAAACAAAAGAGCGGGACCGCAGGGAGCGGGGGCACAACGAGCAAACTCCAATAAAAAGAGCGCAGGGGTCGATGCGGTTGGACCGCGAGAGGGTTTAAACGGGTCAGGACATGAATCTTCCAGCACAAGAGTTCCCCGATAATGATTCAGGGCAGGGGTGGATCGTGACAACGCGTCGGCCGGCAAGGAGGCGAAAGCACAGATGGCTCTGGTGGGCCGCCGGTGCGGTCCTGCTCACACTCGTTGTGCTTGGCATTGTCATCGACTTGGCCATGCACCGGATTGAACCCATGCTGCGCGCCGCGATCGTGGAGAAACTCGAAGAGCATTTTCACGCTCGCGTGGAGTTGGACAGCTTTCACGTCTCCCTGACGAACGGGGTTTGGGCCGAAGGCAAGGGACTTCGCATCTGGCCGCCGCCAAACCTGGCGAACGTGAATGGCGTCGACGCGACCCAGCCGCTCATCCGCCTGGCTGAGTTCCGGTTCCATGCGCCATTGCACTACAAGCCAGGTGAACCCATCAAGATTTCCAAGGTGCAGTTAACGGGCTTGGATGTGGATGTGCCGCCGAAGCCGCACCTCAGGCACGAGGAGACTGAACCGAGCGGGACCGCGCCGGACGAGAGCCAAACATCGAAGCTGAGTTTCGTGGTAGACAGCATCGATTGCAAGAACGCGCATTTGACGCTCGAGACCAGCAAGCCGGGAAAGTTGCCGCTGGAATTCGCCATCGCTCATGTGAGACTGAGCCACGTAGGTGTGAACAATGCGATGCACTTCGATGCGCAACTGACTAACCCGCGGCCGGCAGGAACGATCGTCACTTCGGGCAGCCTGGGGCCCTGGGCGGTTGAGGATCCCGGCGAGACTCCGGTCGAGGGCGGGTACCACTTTGAAAATGCTGACCTCGCCGTCTTCAACGGGATTGCGGGAATCCTGGATTCGACAGGTAAGTATCAAGGTGTTCTGCGAAACCTGGAAGTGGTTGGCCAGACGCAGACGCCGGACTTCAGGCTGACGCACTACGGCACGCCCATGCAGCTGGAAACAACGTTCCACGCAACAGTGGACGGAACGAATGGAGACACCTGGCTGCATCCTGTGCGCGCCAAGCTGGGGCAGTCACACTTCACCGTCGAAGGGGAAATCATTGGTATCCCGCCGGAAACGCTGCCCAAAGGAATGACGCGGCCCGGCGGACACCGGATATCGCTGAACGTGAATATCGACGGCCAACGAATGGATGATTTTCTGCGCCTGACTAGCAAAAGCGGGACGCCAATTCTTACTGGCGAATTGACGATGAAAACAACGGTTGAGATTCCGCCGGGCGCGAAGCCGGTGCAGGAGAAGATCAAGCTCAACGGACTCTTCCTGCTTCAGGACGCGGCCTTCACGAGTTCCAAGGTTCAGAACGAAGTGGGCGCCCTGAGCATGCGCGGGCAGGGCGAGCCGAAAGACGCGAAGAACGCCGGCGAGCAGGTGCGCTCGGCGATCCAAGGCAATTTCACGATGGCCGATGGGTTGATTACGCTCCCCAATCTGAAGTACGACGTGCCTGGAGCGGAGATTGATTTGAAGGGAACGTACGGAGTCGATGGCGGAACGCTGAATTTCAACGGCACGGCCCGAACTGAAGCGACGGTTTCGAAGATGGTAGGCGGTTGGAAGGGATTCCTGCTGAAGCCGGCGGACAAACTCTTCAAGAGAAACGGGTCGGGGACCGAGGTTCCCATTCACGTTGATGGCACCGAGCAGGACCCGCACTTTGGTGTGGATTTCAAAAAAATCGGTCACACCTCGCCGCAGATTCCGGGCCAGGCTCCGTAAAGAAGCACCCATCTTACGGAAGATGCACGGGCAGCAGAGGGTTTCAACGCTCAGTCGATCCAGTGAATGCTGGGTGGGCCCGATGGGTCGATTTCATTGACCCAGCGTAGACTGGTGGCAGAATCCAAGCCATTGCGACCGAAGGATCGGCTTTGAGCGATCTGCCGAAATACGACTCCACCGACAAGCGCCGGCAATATCGCGATGCTCGCTTCGCCATGTTGTTGTCGTTGATCGTGGGAGTGTTGATGCTTGTAGGAAAGATGACAGCCTACCTCTATACGGGGTCGTCGGCCATCTTTTCTGACGCAGCGGAATCGGTGGTGCACGTCGTCGCCGTAGCGTTTGCCGTTTTCAGCCTCTGGCTGAGCGCGCGACCTGCCGTGGCCCACTTTCACTACGGGTACGAAAGGATCAGCTTTTTTTCCGCGGGCTTTGAAGGCGCGATGATCATGCTGGCGGCGGGAAGCATCCTCTACACGACCACAATGAAATGGAGAAGCGGTTTGGCCCTGGAGAACCTTGGCAGCGGGGTCATCCTGATCATCGCCGCCGGCGTGCTGAACGGGTTCCTGGGGGCGTATCTGCTGCGCATCGGCCGGCGCAATCATTCGCTGATTCTCGAAGCCGACGGCAAGCATGTTCTGGCCGATAGCTGGACCAGTTTTGGCGTGGTCGCGGGCCTGGCCCTGGTGATGGCGACGGGATGGAAGCCGCTCGATCCGTTGGTCGCATATGCCGTTGCGGCAAACATTCTGTGGACGGGCGGGCGATTGCTGTGGCGCGCGTTCAAAGGCCTGCTCGACTACTCGGATCCCAAAGTCGGCCACCTGATTCGCGCAAGGCTCGACGCTCTCTGCACGGAGCTGGGGCTGGAATACCACGGGGTGCGATTCCGCACGACGGGCTACCGGCAGATCATCGAGGTTCATCTTTTGTTTCCAGACAACATGAGGCTTGGAGAAGCACATCGGCTAGCGACCCAGGTTGAAGAGCGGCTCGCGGTCGACCTGGAAATGCCCGCTGAAGTGACAACGCACCTCGAATCGATTGAAGACCACTCCGTGGTTCACCACATGCAGCACTATACGGGGCGGCCCGATTGAGGCTTTCATCGAGAGTTGAACGGGGACCAGCCATCCGCGCTCTGACGCGGTGAATCCCGTATTACGCTTCGGGCGTCCCTTAAGCGGCAGCGCTCATCGCGCAATCGACGCCACCAGCCGGTTCATTTCCTCTTCCTGCCGCTCAATGGACTCCACCAGCTTGAATTGCGTGCGGCAGCGATCGAGGTTGTGCCCTTCGCGATGGACTTTGAAGTAGGTGTCGCCAGCGAGATAGTCCGTGAGGAAACGAATCCCAATTTCGAATGTGATGAGCTTGCCGGAGACTGCGAGTAGCTTTCTTTCCGCGTGAGTTAGGAAAGCACCGGCCGTCCCAAGGTAGCCGCGAACCAGAGCTTCAAACATCGGGAACTGCATTGTCACACGCGACAAATCCTGTTCGTCCTCTTTCGCCGGGCTGGTTGTGGTGCGCACCATGTCGCCAAAGTCATAGAGCGCCAGGCCCGGCATTACTGTGTCGAGATCGATGACGCAAACGGCTTCGCCCGTCTTGTCGTCGAGCAGGACGTTGTTGAACTTGGTGTCGTTATGCGTGATGCGTTCCGGCAATCCTGCGTCGAGCAGGGCGCCGGTAATTGCCTGGCGGGAGCGTGCAAAATCGATCTCCGGTCTGGCGAGCGCGGCGCGGCCGGCAACGTCAGCGGCGATAGCCTGCTCCAGCGCAGCAAAGCGTTTGGGAGTGTTATGGAAGTCGGGAATTGTTTCATGCAGGCGCGGCGGCGGAAGACTGGCAAGCTGCTGTTGGAAACGGCCGAATGCGCGCGCCGCCTGGAACGCCTGGTCGGCTGATGTCGCGGTTTCGTAGGTCCGCGCGTTTTCAATCAAACGATAGGCGCGCCACGTTTCTCCCTGCGCATCGACAAACCAGTTGAGCCCGTTTTGCGCGGGAACAAGATGAAGTGCGCGGCGTGCGCCGCACGGCTCGCCCTCTTCCTGGGCTGCAAGGTGCGCCGTCACGCGTTCGATATTTCGCATCACGGCGACAGGATCATGGAAAACGTGGCGATTGATGTGCTGCAGAATGTAGCGAGCCGGCGCGCCCGGCGCCTCGCACGTGACGAGAAAAGTGTCGTTAATATGCCCGCCGCCGTGGGGCGCGAGGCCCAAAACCGCGCCGCGGAATTCAAAGTGCTTCGCCGCGGCTTGTGCGTCGGGCCGTTCGCTCATGACCAGAGACTTTCGGGATAAACTCCTTCGGCGATCAACTTGCGAATGCTCTCAACGACGCGCGGGCGGTCTTCGCGATAGGTAACGCCGAACCAGGAGTCGCGCGAGCGAAGCACTTTAACGCGTGCTTCACCGGAGCGAATCAACTCTCCGACGGTGTTCGGAATGTAGCACTCCGATTTCAAGTCGGTGCCACTCGCCTCGAGGAACTTTTCAAAACGCTCGCGCAGTTGATCGAAGATTTGAGGCGTGAATCCCCACATATTCATTGAGACCGGCTCGTCGCCGGTGAATTTCGTCACGACTCCGGCGGCATCGGTGTTGCGCGCGCCGTTTCCGTCCCGCTCCACCTTGGTGAGCTCAACGATGTTCTTGAGATAGCCGTCGTCGGAGACCTGGCAAACGCCGCGCGCCACGGAGCCGAAGTCGGAGAGCGTCTTTCGTAGGACAAAGCCGACCATTGAATAGTCGGGTGAGCCGGAGGTCAGGTGACCAGCCAGCGAGCGGTAACCGTCGGCGCCGTAGAAATCGTCGGCGTTGATCGCGGCGAATGGCTCGTGGATCGCGTCTGCGCAGATGAGGATGGCCTGCGTGGTGCCCCACGGCTTGGTGCGGCCGGCGGGAACAATGAAGCGCGAAGGGATGTCTTCGAGCGACTGAAACACGTATTCGACCGCAACGCGTTTTTCAAAGCGCGCACCGACGATCTCGCGGAATTGCTGCTCGATGTCCTTGCGGATGACAAAGACGAGCTTGCCGAAGCCGGCGCGAAGGGCATCGAATATCGAGTAGTCGATGATGGTTTCGCCGGCAGGGCCAACGGGATCGATCTGCTTGAGTCCGCCGTAGCGGCTGCCCATTCCGGCAGCTAGAACAAGGAGCGTGGGAGAAGGTGTGGGGGTCATATTTCAGAGCTTTCTGTGGGGCTTCAATCCAATCGAATGGTACAACACGAGGGGTTGTTAAACGACGGTGGATAAGGACTATGGGCAGCGGCGCAAGGCGTCTGCTAGAGTGGGTTGCCATGAGAATACGCAACACCTGCCGACTCCTTGACCGCCTTCCAGTTTTCGCCGCGCTGGCGGTTTCGAGCGCAACGCTGACCCTTCCTGCGCAGACGCCGACTTCAAATCCTCTGCCTCCGGTGCCGGATTGGGCTCAACCCGGTTCGGCGACGCACCAGCAGGTGGCGCCACCGGCGGACTTTCACCGGCCGAGTACGAATTTCGATGCGCCGATCGGAGTTTTCGATGGCCAATCGGATGTTGGCAGCGCGCTCGTGCCGGGGAGCGCGAAATTCGATGCCGCGACGGGGCAATACACCATCAACTCCGCCGGATACAACGTCTGGTACACGCGCGACGAGTTCCGTTTTCTTTGGAAGAAAATGTCGGGTGACGTTTCGCTGGCCGCCGATATCAACTTCCCCGATCCGAATGGCTACGGCGACCGCAAGGTCGTACTGATGATCCGTCAAAGTCTCGATGACGATTCGAAGGCTGCAATGGTGGCCGAGCACGGCGCGGGGATGGTGCACCTGGCGTGGCGGCCTGAAAAAACTACGCGCGTGACGGACATGGAATTTCGCATGGGCGGGCGCGGGCGGCCGGGCGGCGCAAGTCCCGACAGCCTGGTGACGATCAGCCCCAAGCGAATCGGGATCGAGAAGCGTGGCGACGAGTTTTCAATCTGGATGAGCCTCGATGGCGAGCCAATTCATCAGTTCGGCCCGCCCATCAAACTGCATCTGGATGCGCCGTTTTACGTGGGCATCGGATTCTGCTCGCACCAGCCGGAGACGGTAGACACGGCAGTGCTGGGCAATGTGGTGCTTGAGAACAAGGCGGGGAAGGTGCGATAGACGCGCTTCCCTGCTTTGCGTGACGATCTGGTTTTTTCGGAAAGGTGAAAGCCATGGCGTACGTATTGGCTCTCGATCAGGGAACGACGAGTTCGCGGGCGATTCTCTTCGATGCCGGCGGTGCGATTGCCGCCGTGGCGCAGAAGGAGTTCCAGCAGTTCTATCCGCAGGCGGGATGGGTGGAGCACGATCCGACCGAAATCCTGACCAGCCAGCTCTCTTGCGCTGTGGAAGCGCTTGGCAAAGTGGGCGCGCGGCCGCGCGATGTGGCCGCCATCGGCATCACCAACCAACGCGAGACGGTCATCGTCTGGGATCGCGCCACGGGCAAGGCAATTCATCCTGCAATTGTTTGGCAGGACCGTCGCACGGCTGCGCAGTGCAAGGCGCTTGAAGACAGCGGAGCCGGCGAAAGTGTTTCCGCAAAGACCGGACTCGTGCTCGATCCATATTTCTCGGCAACCAAAGTGAAGTGGATTCTCGACAATGTTGACGGCGCGCGATCGCGGGCGGAGCGCGGGGAGCTGGCCTTCGGAACGGTTGACAGCTGGCTTGTGTGGCACCTGACCAGCGGACATAAACATGTGACCGATGTGACCAACGCCTCGCGCACTCTTCTCTTCAACATCGTGAAAGGCGCGTGGGACTCGGACTTGCTGAAACTCTTCGGAGTTCCCGCGAGCATGTTGCCTGAGGTCGCGTGGTCAAGCGAGTGCGTGGGCGAGGTGACCACGACGCTGGGCCTCGGCGGAGTGCCGATTGCGGGCATTGCGGGCGATCAGCAGGCGGCGCTCTTTGGCCAGTTGTGCTGGAGCACGGGCGATGCCAAGAACACCTACGGGACAGGATGTTTCTTGCTTCAAAACATTGGCACGCAGTTCATGCGGTCGAAGCACAAGCTGATTACGACCATCGCCGCGAGCGCGCAAAAGCGGCTTGAGTACGCGTTCGAAGGCAGCATTTTTATTGGCGGTGCTGTGGTGCAGTGGCTCCGCGACAATTTGAAGCTCATCGGCGCCTCTTCGGATGTGGAAGCGCTTGCCGCGACTGTGCCCGACACAGGCGGAGTGGTTTTTGTGCCGGCGTTTGTTGGCCTCGGCGCGCCGCATTGGGACGCGCATGCGGCCGGCATGCTGATCGGCCTCCGCCGCGACACCGGGCCAGGCCAGATTGCGCGCGCGGCGCTTGAGGCCATCGCGTTCCAGGTGGCCGACGTGCTTGAGGCAGTCCACAGCGAAACAGGAGCGCCGCTCCAGGCCCTTAGAGTCGACGGTGGCGCCGCGGTGAACGATCTTCTTATGCAGTTCCAGGCTGACATTCTCGGCGTTCCGGTCGTCAGGCCGCGCGTGACGGAGACGACGGCCCTCGGCGCGGCCTATTTAGCCGGGCTGGCGACCAGTTTCTGGCCGAGCCCCAATGCTCTCCGAGCCGAACGGAAAGGTGACGTGCGCTTTGAGCCGAAGATGGACGCCTCGGAACGGGCCGAGCGGCGCGGTCGCTGGCAAAAAGCCGTGGAGCGAGCCAAGGCCTGGACTGAGTAGTAGTTTCGGTGAAACCGGATTCGAATCTGATGTGACAGCTGAAAGAGGAGTGTCGAGGTTGTGAATCTGTTTCGAGGCTTACGCCCAATGCATCGCGCAGCAGCTCTGCGCGATGCATTCGCTGGCGTCGTGATGGCGGCGATGGACACCCCGCAGGTGCTTGGCTACAGCAAGATTGCGGGAATGCCCGTGGTGACGGGGCTTTACTCGCTCCTGTTGCCGCTGTTGGCGTTCGCTGCGTTTGGCTCATCGCGCTACCTGGTGGTGGCGGCCGACTCGGCGACGGCTGCAATTTTTGCTGATGGCGTGTCGGGCGCTGCAACGCCGGCTACTGCGCGATATATCGCCATCGCATGCATTGTGGCCGTGCTGACTGCGGTCATTCTGCTGCTGGCGCGGCTGCTGCGGCTGGGGTTTATCGCAGATTTTCTTTCGCGGACGGTGCTGGTTGGGTTCCTGACCGGCGTCGGATTTCAAGTGGGAATCTCCGTGCTTAGCGAGATGTTTGGCGTGCCGGTGGATTCGCGCCGGCCGGTGATCGAGCTCTGGGAAGTAGGTCGCGGATTGCCGCGGGCGCACCTGCCAACGGTGATTTTGTCGGTTTCAGTACTCGCGTTTGTTTTGCTGCTGCGGCACTTCGTTCCCAAGGTGCCGGGCGCGCTAGTGGCAGTTGTGGGCGCGATTGCGGCCAGCGCGAAGTGGAATTTTGCGGGGCACGGCATTGCGACCATGGGGCCGGTGGCCGGCGGTTTGCCTCACCTGGGATGGATGGCCCTGCTCAGCCTGCGAGAGATGAACCGCAAGGAAGTGGAGTTGCTGCTCACGGTATCGGCCTCGTGCGCGGTGATGATTCTTACGCAGAGCGCGGCGACCGCGCGGATTTATGCGGCGAAACACTACGAGAAAGTGGATGAAAATATCGACCTGTACGGGCTATCGGCAGCGAACGTCGCGGCAGCGTTGAGCGGTGGATTCGTGGTAAATGGCAGCCCCACGCAGACTGCGATGATGGAGGATGCCGGCGGCCGGAGCCAGATGGCGCAAGTGGCAACGGCGGTTGTAGTGGGTGTGGTTCTGCTGTTTCTCACCGGGCCTCTCCAATACCTACCTACTTCCGTGCTTGGCGTCTTGGTATTTTTGGTTGCGCTGCGGCTTATCAATCTCGTTGAGCTCAAGAACATTCGGTCGGAGAGCCCTCAGGAATACGCGCTGGCGCTGATGACGGCAGTGGTGGTGGTTTTAGTGGGAGTGGAAGAAGGCATCGTTCTGGCAATGCTCGTGTCATTGGCGCGAGTCGTCCGGCACGGTTATCACCCCCATAGCGGAGTGCTCCAGGCGAACCCTGACGGGAGTTGGAGACTGACTCCGGTTGCGCCGCATGTGGTCACAGAGCCCGGGCTGGTGCTTTACCGGTTTGGCGCGGAACTTTTTTACGCCAACGCCGGCCGGTTCATTGAAGAAGTTACGCAAGTCGTGCAGCCGATCCCTTCATCCGTAAAGTGGGTTGTCATCGACGCGGAGGCGATGACGCACCTGGACTACACTGCGGCCCGAATTTTGCAGTTGCTGAAGAAGAACCTTTCCGAGGCCGGCGTGGAGCTGGCGTTTGCGCGTGTGCCGTGGGACCTGAAATCCGACTTCGATCGGCATCATGTGACGGAAGTGATCGGGCCAGACCGGCTGTTCAACCGGCTTCACGACGCGATTGCGGCGTATGAAGCTGCGGTGAAGCCGCCGGGGCTGTGAGTGGCTTGCAGCGGCGCAACGGGAACTAATAGCCGCGAATGCTCTCGATGGCGGGCAGCCCGAAGGGCTCCACGGTTCCCGCAAGAGAGTAGACCTCCAGTGAGCTGATTTTGTTGCCGGATTGGAAGAGCATTACACCGACGCCGTCGCCGTCAACCGCTGCGAGCCAATCGCTAATGAGTTGTTCGCCCTTTCGTGCCACAGGCACACCATCGAACGCGAAGTACACGGTGGGACAGCCGCAGCTGCATCTTTCGAAGACACTTAAACGGTCGATTTGCGGCAACAGGTGGCTCGTGTCTGAATGGCCGTGTTCGAGCAGCCAGCGTACTAAATCGCGCTCCTGCGGCGTCAATGGACGCTGTAGCGGCTCCAATCCTTTGCTCGTGTCATCGGACATTCTCAAAGTGAATCCTTCATCGACATGATGCACGCAGAGAAATGTGCGATCCCGCTAGCCGTCAGCCGATCTCCTGATTCCAGCTTTCCAGCGTCTTTTTGAACTCGAGCATGAACTTGCCGCCGTCGGCGCCGTCGATGAGGCGATGATCGAAGCCGAGGCAGAAGTACTGCATCGACCGAATCCCGATCGTGTCGTTCCCTTCGGCATCCGTCAAAACAGCCGGCTCCTTGCGCAGGCCGCCCACTGCGAGGATGGCCGACTCGGGCTGGTTGATGATCGGCATGCCAAACTCGCCGCCGAACGCGCCGGCATTGGTGAGAGTGAATGTCGATCCGCCAACCTCGTCGGGCGAGAGTTTTTTGGAGCGGGCGCGCAGAGCGAGATCGGCGATGGAGTGTGCGAGATCGGCAAAGTTGCGCTGCTCCGCATGGCGAATGACGGGCACGATGAGTCCCCAGTCGAGAGCGACGGCGATACCGAGATCAATGGATCGGTGATAGCGAATCGCCAGTCCCTGGTCCACGTTTTCGAGCGAGGCGTTGACGATGGGGCAGCGGCGGAGCGCGGCAACGGCAGCCGCGGCGATGAAGGGCATGAACGTGAGCTTGACGCCGTTGCGCTGGTCGAATGCGGCCTTGCGCTGCTCGCGCAGGCGCGCGATGCGCGTCATGTCAACTTTGTAAACGGTGTAAACGTGGGGGCTGACGCGCACGCTCTCGAGCATCCGCTCGGCGATGATGGCGCGCATGCGCGTGAGCGGAACAGGATCAGCCGGCAGAGTTGCGAGCTCCTGCGGTGGCGACGTCGCCGCTGCAACCTGCACAGGCGCAGACTTTTGGACTGGCTGGCGCGCCGAAGCAGAGCCCGCGGCGCGCAGGACGTCTTCTTTACTGATGCGGCCCTCAGAGCCGGTGCCGGTGATGCGCCCGAGATCGATGCTGTGCTCTTTGGCAATGCGGCGCGCGAGCGGCGAGGAGCGGATGCGGCCCACCTGCGGTGGGGGCACTTGCAGTGCGGCAGTCCGCGCTTCCGGCGCGTCAGATTGCGCTTTCGAGGTCGCAACAGGTGCGGGCGACTTCGCCGCCGCTACGGGAGCGGATTTGGCGACCGGCGCGGGAGCGGTAGCCTTCGTACCGGCATCGCCGATCACCGCGACCACGGTATTGACCTCTACGGTTGCGCCTTCAGGGAAGCGAATCTCAGCCAGCACGCCGGCAACCGGCGACGGAATCTCGGCGTCCACCTTGTCGGTCGAGATTTCGAAGAGTGGCTCGTCGACAGCGATCGTGTCCCCAACGGCCTTGAGCCACTTGGTAATCGTGCCCTCGAAGATCGACTCGCCCATCTGGGGCATGGGAACTTCCGTCGACATGCGTTCCTCTCTTCGCGAAATCAGCGGGGCTAGCGGAGTCAGCGGGGCACGTGGAGCTTGGAGCACATTGACCGTCCCCGGTCCACAACCATTCGCGCACCGCGTCTGGCTCCTGCCGGATTATAAATCGCGGACGCCATGATTCGGAGGGCCATTGGAGCCCGGGACCCGCGATGTTTAAGCGGAAACTGGGCGGTTTTTCCGGTGGCGCAGGCGCTCGATCTCGGAAGGAATCTGGAGCGGCGTGTCTTGAGCGGGAAAGATGGGAGCCGGAGAGTCATGAAATTGTGAGTCGGGTCTGGAGTCGGCAAGCGCGCGAAGGGCTGCGAGGTCTTCGACAAGCGCAATAGGCTCAATGAAGACCGCGCCAAAATGGCGCGCGGCCGCGTGAGCCAGCGATTCCAGGCTAGGCAGCGTTTTCGAATCGGCGACTTCCCTTTCGAGACTTGTCACCGGGCGGTCCGTGATGCCGCAGGGATTGATCAGCGCAAAGTCTTGCAAATTAGTCGTGACGTTGAAAGCAAAGCCATGCGAAGTGACGCCGCGAGCAACATGGATTCCGATGGCGGCGATTTTGCGGCCCCGACCTGCCGGCGGCAGCCCGTTGGATGAGTTTGGCGCTTCACAATTGGGCTCGCCGGACGCCGACTGTGGTTCGGGAAGGCCGCACCACACGCCGGTTAATCCGCAGATGCGCCCAGCCCGGACGCCAAAATCTCCGCAAACGCGGATCAGAGCCTCTTCCATCTGGCGGACAAAATCGACTGGGCCGAGGCGAGTACCTTTCGCGTTGCGCAGGCTGCGCAGATCGAAGATGGGATAGCCGATAAGCTGGCCCGGGCCGTGATAGGTGACGTCGCCACCGCGATTGATCTCGTGCAGCGTGACGCCGCGCGCGGCCAATAGCTCGTCCGATGCGAGAATGTTCGATCGGCTGGCATTGCGGCCGAGCGTGAGCACCGGCGGGTGCTCGAGAAGCAGGAGCACGTTGTCGATGCAGCCGGCCTGGCGCAGAGCGACCAGTTCTTGCTGCAGGCGCAGCGCTTCGCCGTAATCCACGCGGCCGAGATAGAGGTACTGGATCATTCCTGCCTTCGATTGTAGCGAGGTGGTCTCGGCGAATGCGAACCGCCGGCGCCGCAGTTATTCCGCGACGCGCTGCTGCAGAAGTGGTAGAAGAGCGGAGCGAGTGCGATACGCTGCCAGAATCCAAAGGACCGTAACCAGGATTGCGAGGGGCAGCGCCTTCGGCGCCATCAGCAGATTCACGACAAAGATGTTCACGATGATCGGGCCGAGCACAACCAGACCCAGCGGTACAAAACGATTGATGAGAAGCAATAGCCCGGCGATGACTTCGCAAGCGCCGACGAAGGCCAGAAAGCCCGTCGCAATCATCGCTCCCAGAAACTGGCCCGCGATGCCGGGCGGCAGGGGTTGTTTGGGAAGGAAGTTGAACAGATGATTGGCGCCGGCGAAGACCATGAGGGCGCCCAGAAGCAAGCGAGCAATCATTGTGACAATCCGCATGAACTTCTCCTCGGGGGGATTTCTGAAATGCACATTCGTTTGACCGCAGGCAGCAGCCTGACAGAAGGACAACACACCCGCCTTAAGTGGATGCCGCCGGCAGGCGGTTGATTCAGTTGTTTTTCTTGCAACGAAGCCCAGCCACGCTACTTGCTTGGATCGACCAGTGCCTGATCGACCAGCGCGTGCACGCGATAAGCCAGATGGTGATTGTCTGGGCTGGAGCGGCGCTGGATCATGCCGACGAAGACGATGTCATTCGTTGGGTCGACCCAGAACCATGTGCCGGCTGCGCCATCCCAGAAGAAGGTTCCTTTGCCGTCGGAGAGATCGGCGAGCGGAGGATCGAAGACGACGGCGCAGTTATAGCCGTAGCCAAAGCCCGGCCGCATGATGTGCTGACCGATGCCGAATTGACCCGTGAGGAGCGCCGCGGGCAGATGGTTGCTGGTCATCAGCTTCACGGTACCCGGCGCCAGAATGCGTGTTTCGCCGCGCGTGTCGCCAAGCTCGCCGCCATTCAGGAGCATCTGCGCGAAGCGGTAATAATCTTCGGCGGTTGAAACGAGGCCTCCACCGCCCTCGGGATTCGTAGGCTGGGCAGCATAGTCGTCGGGAACGCCGTTGGTCGTCGCCTCGGCCACAAGCTCGCCATTGACCTCGTGATAGCCGGCTGCAAAGCGCGCGCGCTTGTCGGCGGGCACAAAGAACCCTGCGTCCGTCATGCCCAGCGGCGCAAAGATGTGATCGCGCATGAAGTCGGGCAGCGACTGGCCCGAGAGCTTTTCCACGATGTAGCCCTGGATGTCCATCGACGGGCTGTAAACCCAGCGCGTACCCGGCTGATAGAGCAGCGGGGCTTGCGCCAGGCGTTCGATCCGCTCCTGAAGGTTCTTCGCATCGTTCAACTTCAGTTCGTGCACCATCTTGTCGACTGGCGTGTCGTTGGTGCCATAGGTAAAGCCGGCGGTGTGCGTCATCAGCTCGTGCATCGTCGGTGCATGGTCGGGGTCGGCGAGCAGCATTTTACCGTTGGCGTCAAAACCGTTGAACACTTTGAGGTGCGCGAACTCGGGTATGTATTTCGAGATTGGATCTGACGGCAGCCACTTTCCCTCTTCGTAAAGGATCATCATGGCGACGCCGGTCACAGGCTTGGTCATGGAGTAGTCGCGGAAGATCGTGTCCTTGGTCATGGGCGCGGCGGTGGACATGTCGCGCGTGCCGTAGGTGCGATAGTCCACAATTTTCCCGTGGCGGGCGAGGATCGTGACGGCTCCGGCGATCTGCTTGTGGTCGACTTCTTCCTGAATTGCCGAGTGGAGGCGCTCAAGACGCTCCGTCGAAAAGCCGGCCGACTCCGGTTTCACGGGTGTCATGTCGATGGAGGGTGGGGTGGGTTGCTGGGCGCGTCCGGTGATCGGGCTAAGGCTAAGAAAGAGTGCGATTAGGGCGAATGCGACGGGGAGCGATGCGGACCTTTTCATAAAAATCCTCTTGGATGACGCGTTGGCTGTGCGACTCGTCCGGCAATCTTTATAGCAGATGGGTCGAAAGCGGTATGAAACGATCGTATCGGTGGAGGAAACACCGATTCGCGATACACTGGAGCCTGGCAGGAGGACCGGGCGGTCGCTGCCGGAAGTCCTTGCGCAAGCAGGGGTTGCCGGGAGAGGAAAGTCCGAACTCCGCAGGGCAGTGTGCCGGATAACGTCCGGGACGCGGGCTTCAAAGCCCGTGGACGGCTAGTGCCACAGAAAACATACCGCCACTGCGTGGGGCAGCTCTTCGGAGCTGTTTCGTGCAGTGGTAAGGGTGAAAAGGTGCGGTAAGAGCGCACCGCGCTGGCAGTAATGCCAGTGGCAGGGTAAACCCCACACGGAGCAAGACCAAATAGGGAGGGAAACCGGGGCCTGGGGCCAGGCGCCGGTTGCGCATCGGCCCGATGCGGCAAGGCGGCTCTTGGCAATTGCCGAAACCTCCGGGTAGGTCGCTGATGAGCGCCCGCGGTAACGCGGCGCCTAGAGGAATGACCGCATAAACAGAATTCGGCTTACGAGTCCTTTTGCCGAATGCTGGGGCCCCGACGACAGGTCTTCGTCGTTGGGGTGGATATACGACAGCCCCGACCGGAGATAAACCGGCCGGGGCTGACCATTTTGAGGGCGCATTGGCACGCACGTGCATTCGGTGGTTCTGCTTGAACGCAAATGGCTGGGCTAGCCAACGCCTCCTCAGCCCTTAGGCCGATTTCCCGAGGGCGACCTCAGCGAATTGGTGGGCTTCTGTGATTCTCTCGGAGTACTGGCGAATCTTCTCGCAGACCCCGATAACGGTCTGTTCGACGCACACGCAATAGACCTGAATATCCCCGTCTTGCGGGCTCTCCGGCGTGCCGTGCGCAACATCGAACATCCTGCGGGCGCCCTGAAGGACGTCCTCGTGGGCCAGGCGCCCGTGCGACGCGTGACCTTTCGCGATCGAGCGTGCTATATCGAAAACTCCCTGTGCCTCTTTGGAGCTGCAGGTGTGCTCCCAGACGTCCCACTCACCATTCGCAAATTGTTCGGCAAAGATAATCACTTTCATTTATGTCCGTCCTGAGAAAGGAGAATTACGCTCGCGCGCCAGGCGCGGGCCTAAGAATGTGTCATTTGCTTGTTTGGGGCCCATCGACTTTTGGGCTTGCCTATCAATGCCGGCATGCCTCGCAAGGTTTCAGTACCCGGAAACAGACGCCCTGGAAGAAATCGTTCAAACCGAGTCTAGAGCACCAATTCTGATGCATCAATGCGACAAAAGGGTTATTCAAGGGCTCCGTTTGGCTCACAGCCTCTTGAAGCGGATCTCGATTCAGCCTGATGCCAGGGTCCTTTCAACTCCACTGCTACCATCAAACTCATGTTGCGTGTGAAGCTTTTGGAGCCGGGAGCCCAGTCGCCGGTTGTGGCACATCCGGGCGAGGACCTGGGTTACGACTTGTTTGCGCTGGAGGCGATCACTCTGGCTCCTCGCCTGACCGTAAAGGTGCGGACGGGAATTGCCGTTGAGGCGCGCGATCCGCGGTCGGGCGCTCCGCTGGGACTGCTGGTGCGCGACCGATCGTCGATGGCGGCGCGGGGAGTGGCCACTACCGGGGGCGTCATCGATGCTGGCTATCGAGGCGAGATTTTGGTGGTGATGACCAACCTGGGCGACGCGCAAGTGGAACTGAAGGCCGGCGAAAAGATCGCGCAGATGGTTCCGGTTCCCGTCCTCACAGGTGTCGTCGAGGCGGTTGAAAGCCTGGAAGGCTCCGCGAGGGCGGAGAAGGGATTCGGCAGCTCGGGCCGCTGATTGAGCCAGGAATTGAAGCTGTCCGTGCGAGAGCCCCGGAACTCCAACTGGCGCCGATGCGTATCATAAACATTAACGGACCATGCCACTTCGAGAGGCCTTCAAACTCGCGCTGCAATCCCTCTGGGGCAACAAGATGCGCACCATTCTCACGCTGATCGGCGTGGTGATGGGCGTGGCGTCGGTGATCATGGTGATCACGATGGTGAATGGCGCCAACCGTTACGTTGCCACCAAGCTCTCCGGTTACGGCGCCGACGTGTTTCAAGTGTCGCGGATGCCGAGCGTAATCTTCAGCGCCCAGGACTATTTCCGCTACCAGAAGCGCAAAATCGTGCGCATTGAAGACTATGACGCTGTGCGCGACCTCTGCACGGATTGCAGTGACATGGGCGCAGCGCTCGATAAGTCGACCAACGTTTTCTACAACGGCCACTCCAGCAACAATACCGATGTGCGCGGATACACCTGGACGATGCTGTCGCTCAACAACATCGACATCGCGACCGGGCGTGGGTTCACTCCGTCCGACGAGGAGCACGGCACGCACGACGCGATCGTTGGCTACGACATTGTGGACAACATTCTTGGCGTGGGCGATCCCATCGGCAAGGAGATCCGCGTGGACGGGATTCCCTACACCATTGTTGGCGTGGGCGAGCGCCAGGGAAAAACACTCGGCCAGTCTCAGGACAACTGGGTGGCCGTGCCCATCAGCACCTACCAGCAGATCTACGGCTACAACGATTCGGTGGACATTTTCGCGCGGGTGGCGGGCGGCGCGCAGGTGATGGAGCGGGCCGAAGACCAGGTGCGCGTGCTGATGCGGACGCGCCGACACGATGCGCCGGGGTCGCCCGACGACTTTGAAATCCAGACCAACGATACCTTCCTCGATATCTGGAAGCAGATCAGCTCTCTATTTGCCAGCGTAGTGCTGGGGCTGGCATCGATCGCGCTTGTAGTGGGCGGCGTGGTGATCATGAACATCATGCTGGTAAGCGTGACGGAGCGGACGCGCGAGATTGGCGTGCGCAAGGCGCTGGGCGCCAAGCAGCGCGATGTGCTGATGCAATTTCTCATCGAGAGCGCCTTAATGGCGCTGATCGGTGGTGCGATCGGTGTTTTATGCGGAATACTGGTGGGCAAGCTGATCACGATTGTCATTGGCTTTCCGACAAGTGTCCCGCTGTGGGCGGTTTTTCTGGGCCTGTTCCTGGCCGGCTCGGTTGGCATTTTCTTCGGCGTTTATCCGGCCAGCAAGGCTGCCAAGCTCGATCCGGTGGTGGCGCTCAGAGCGGAGCTCTGAGCGCAGTTCAATGAGGTGGAATCGCTATCGAACGAGGTCAGGAAGATGCTCTTCGGGCTGATGGATTCAATAAGGTCCCGGCCCGGCAAGGTACCAGCTTCTGCGAACTAAGAACTTCGAACTATGAACTCTATTGGGCAAACCCGTGAATCCGTCAAGATGGCGCTGGACACCCTGCGCGCGAACAAGATGCGCTCCGGATTGACGATTCTGGGCATCGTGATTGGTGTCGCCACTGTGATCTCTATTTCATCGGTGATCAGCGGGCTCAATAATCGAGTTTCGGAATGGGTTAGCTCGCTGGGATCGAATGTGATCTGGGTGTTCCAGATGCCCGTGATCGGAGTGCGACCGACCACGGAGATGCTGGCGCGCAAGAAGATGACGATCGAAGACGTGCTGGCCTTGCGTACTCTTCCGCACGTGATCGTTACCGACGGCGGATTCCAGCATATAAAGCCGCAGTTCCGCGTGGGTGATGTGGCCGTCAACTACAACGGGAAAAAGATTGCGGGGACAATTCTGTGGGGAACAACCTCCGAGGCCCCCGAAATGCTGGATATGAGCTTTCTGGAGGGCCGCTTCTATACCGATGAGGAAGATAAGCGCGCCGCACATGTAGTGGTGATCGGGCACGACACTTGGGAGGAGCTTTTTGGCAACGAACCGGCGTTGGGCAAAGATGTGGCCATCGAGTCGGGCCTTTACACGGTGATTGGCGTGACCGATAAGCGCAAACAGCCCTTCGGAGGCGGCAAGAATCCTGAAGACAACGTTGTCTACTTTCCCATGGGCACATTCCACAATTTGCATCCGGAAGACAAGGACCTGTGGGTGAGCGTGAAGTACGACGACCCCAAAAACAAGGCGCTGGTGCAGGAAGAGATTCGCGAGCTGTTGAGAATCCGACGCAAGGTGCGCGTTGACAAACCAGATGACTTCGAAATCTTCGGACCGGATTCGCTCAGCCGCCTGTGGGATCAAGTGACCGGGGGGCTGGTCATGTTCATGATCGCCGTCTCCAGCGTCGGACTTATGGTGGGCGGCGTGGGAGTGATGAACATCATGCTGGTCAGCGTGACTGAGCGGACGCGCGAGATCGGAGTGCGCAAGGCCATTGGCGCGACCAAACGCACCATCCTCACGCAATTCACGACGGAAGCGGTGACGCTGTGCGCTGTTGGCGGCGTGGTGGGGATTCTGATGGGCGCCATCGTCACGTGGATTGTTTATTTTCTTCCCATTGGGTTGCCGGCCACGCTTTCCACCACGTGGGTTCTGATCGGCCTGGGCGCTTCCTGTGCGATCGGGCTGCTGTTCGGCATTTATCCCGCGTGGAAGGCGGCAAATCTCGATCCGATTGAAGCACTGCGTTACGAATGAGGCAGTTCTTGACTCACCGTTCGTAGTTCATAGTTCAAAGCCGTACCTAAATCAGTCAAGCCTCATCATCCGGGATCTGTGAACTGCGAACCAAGAACTGTGAACTTAAACTACGAACTAAGAACTGTAGACTGAGAACTCAATGGCAAAAACCGGCCAGACCGGCGAATCCGTCAAGATGGCGCTGGACACTTTGCGAACCAACAAGCTCCGCTCAGGGCTCACGATTCTAGGCATCGTGATCGGGGTCTCGACCGTCATCACAATTTCCTCGGTCGTCAATGGTATCGATCGTCGTGTCTCCAGTTTCATCGACTCGCTGGGGTCAAACGTCTTTTGGATCGGGCGGTTGCCGATCATTAACGTGCGGCCAACGGCCGAGATGCTCGCACGCAGGATGCTGACCGCCGATGACGCCCGTGCGTTGCGCACACTGCCTCACGTGATCACGACCGACGCGGAGGGCGCTTACATCAAGAGCTTTCAGGTTGGAGACGTCAGCGCAAAATACGAAGGCAAGAAAGTTGCCGGGGCGATCCTGGCCGGCGACTTCCCCGAAGTGATGGACGTAACCGAGCTGGCGATGAAGCAGGGCCGCATGTTTACCGACGCCGAAGACGCGCGCGCCGCACATGTCGTCGTCCTCGGCATCGACACAGCGCAGGAGCTCTTCGGCGACCAGCCGGCAGTCGGCAAGGAGATCGCCATTGAGTCCGGTCTCTACACCGTGATTGGAGTGCTGGATAAACGCAAGCAGCCTTTCGGAAGCGGCAAGAATCCGCGCGACAACATTATCCTGTTTCCGTTTGGAACCTTCCACAACCTGCACCCCGAGATCACGGACCTGACGATCATCGTGAAGTATGACAGCCCCAAGAACAAGGACCTTGTTGAAGAGGAGATTCGCGAACTGCTGCGCATCCGTCGCAAGGTGCGTGTGGACAAAGGGGACGATTTTGAGATCTTCGGGCCCGATTCGCTCACCAAGCTGTGGGGGCAGCTGACCGATGGACTGGTCATGTTCATGATCGCCGTCTCTAGCGTCGGCCTGATGGTCGGTGGAGTGGGCGTCATGAACATCATGCTGGTGAGCGTGACCGAGCGGACGCGCGAGATCGGCGTGCGCAAGGCGATCGGCGCAACCAGGCGCACCATCCTCACGCAGTTCACGGTGGAAGCGGTAACGCTGTGCTCGGTGGGCGGCGTCATGGGGATTTTGCTCGGCGCGATCATTACCTGGATTGTCTATTTTCTTCCCATCGGCCTGCCGGCCACGCTTTCAACCACGTGGGTGCTGGTCGGTTTCGGCTCTTCCTGCGCGATCGGATTGCTCTTTGGCATTTATCCCGCGTGGAAAGCCGCGAACCTCGACCCGATCGAGGCGCTGCGATACGAGTAAGCCAGATGCTAGCCGCGCGCTTCCAGCTACTAGCCCTGGTGGTTGGAACTGAACCCCTGAGCGAAGTCCTCGGATTCGCGTGACAACAATCCTTCCGATAGACCAAGTGGGTTGATGCGCACGAAGAGCTAGCGGCTAGAAGCTAGCAGCTGGAAGCTGTAATCTAGCCGTCATGATGCCGCACGCACTGGCGCAGGCCGTAGAGATCGCGACGACGGCGCTGGCCGTGGCCGGAATGGCGTACTTTCTGGCATCGATCGTGGCGGCGCGCGTCTTCCTGCATGAGAGGCGTACGCCACATCCCGAGTTCGCCCCGGGCGTGAGCATTCTCAAATCGCTCAAGGGCCTGGACCCCGGCATGCTAGACGCCTTTCGCAGCCACTGTCGGCAGAATTACGCGGGCGAGTTCGAACTGCTTTTTGGCGTCGCATCGCTCGGCGATCCGGCAGCCGCGGCCGTGAAGGAATTGCAGGCCGAGTTTCCCGAGCGGACGATTCGCCTGGTCGAGTGCCAACAGCAGTTGGGCACGAACGGCAAAGTCAGCACGCTTGCGCAGGTCGCTGCTCACGCGCGGAATGATTTTATGCTCATCAACGACTCTGACATTACAGTGAGCCCGCGCTATCTGGAGCGCGTGATGAGCCGTTTCGCACCTGCTTCGCACGGTGCAAACAAACCAATAGTCGGAATGGTGACTGCCCTCTATCGCGGCAGAGCGCACAGCACGCTTCCTTCGACGCTTGAAGCGCTTGGAATCGCGACAGAGTTCATGCCCGGCGTGCTGCTCTCAAAGATGATCGAGGGCGGCCTGCATTACGGGCTCGGCTCGACCCTCGCCGTGCGGCGTGAGTCCCTGGAGAAGGCCGGAGGCTTGCTTTCAATCGTCGATCACCTGGCTGACGACTACGAGCTCGGCGCGCGCATTGCGCACGCGGGTTATCGCATTGAAGTTTGCGCCGAAGTGGTGGAGACCTCCGTGCCCGCATATGATTGGCGTGGATTCTTCGACCATCAACTGCGCTGGCTGCGCACGGTGCGCTGCTCGCGCCCGGCCGGCTACGCCGGTCTGATCGTTACGCATGGCCTCGGGTGGGCGCTGCTGAACGTGTTGGCGAGCGGATTGGGTCCCGTGAGCCTGTGGCTACTGGGGCTGAGCTTTTTCCTGCGGCTGGCACAGGCCATGACGGTCGGCGCCGCGGTGCTGGGCGATCACGATGTGCTCGCGAATCTCTGGCTGCTGCCGCTTCGCGACGTCATCGCCATGGGCCTGTGGGTGGCGGGCCTTGCCGGAGACACCATCGTGTGGCGCGGGGAGCGGTTCGCGCTCAAGAATGGAAAACTCGTGAAGGTCTGAAGGGTCCCCGAGAACTCTGGGGTCGCTCTAGTCTGCTGCCGCGAGCGCGTCTGCCTGCTCACCGGCACGCATGGCTGCGGTGTCAATGGTGAGGCACGCGCCGAGTTCGTTGAAGTCCTTCTCCCAGCGCGATCGATCATCCACGGGAAGCGCGGTAAGAGCGTAGCTTGAAGTGCGCAGAATCTCGTACCAGATGTTCTGCGCCTGCCAGAGATTCAGGTCGAAAGGGAGCTCAGTGAGCGCGCGCGCAAGCGCCAGCGCACGGTCCAGTTTCCCAAGAGAGCCGGACGACATTTGCAGTTCGACCATGGCGCGCTTCATGCGCTGGTCGGCGTTGTAGGAGAGAGTCGTGGTTTCGAGCTGAACCTGGTCCGCCTTGGCCAGCGAAAGGAATGATCGCATCTGGGCAACATCAATGGGTTCGGCCTCGAGCGTGCGGCGCAATCCGGCGTTGACGGCGAATCCCGCGGCCAGAGCGAGCGCCGGCGGCTTGGGAAGGCCCGCTTGCGAAAGATAATGCATCAGGCTCGCGTGATCCTGATAAATCGTCGTAAGCGAGCTCTCAATATCGGAGAGTGTGGAGTTGAGAATGAGCCCGATGATGCGGCGCTGCTCATCGCTGAAGAGCGACGTGAGCGAATAGTCAGCGTGGCCATAGAAGCGGTCAATCAGCCGAATCACCTCAGGAAAATCGGCCCGCTGCACATGGCGGGCGGCCTCGGCAGAGAATGCCTCAAAGCTCGCTGCGCCCGACTCGTCATAGGGCTTTACGGCGGCGGTGATGTTCTGGTCGCCAAAGTGAAGAACCGCAAACGAGAAACCTTGCGCGTTCCCGGTAATGGCGCTGGCCACATGCGCGCGGCCCAGGGAGAGCCGGCCGCGTCCGGATGTGTAGATCTCGTTGGAGATGCGGCTGATGCGATAGCAAAAGAGCTCCGTCTCATCGGCAAACGACGAGAACACCGAGCTGATGGCGTAGTGCGCAGCCACCTGCTCGAGGTTCAGCTCCATCGTCTCAACGCTCTTCTTGTAGATGCGGGCCCCGTCGCCTGCTTCGGGTAAGTTGGAGTGGGCTTCAGCAAGGCGGGCGAGAAAAGCAGGCTCCAGCGGCGCGGCTTGTTGGCCAAAGAGCTGCTGCGCAAGCTGCAGCACGCGCGCGGCGTACGCGATGATCTGCACCGTTTCAATGCCTGCGATGTCGTCAAAGAACCAGCCGCAACTCGTGTACATCAACTGGGCGTGGCGCTGCATCTCCATGAGCTCAAGCGCGCGGACGCGCTCGGTTTCAGTAAGCGCGTGCTCCTGCTGCGCGGCAAAGAAGCGATCCGCCGACTCGGTGCCTCGATCGAGCACCACTTGAATGTATGCGTCGCGCGCGGCCCAAACATCGTTGAAGAGCTTGTCGCCCTCGCACTCAGTGAGCGGGATCAGCGCGTCGCGCAACTCGTCCAGCGCCTTGCGCAGAGGCGCGCGCCACGCCTGGTTGTAGCCGGGCTTGCCGCCATTGCAGCCGCAATCTGAGCGCCAGCGCTCGATGCCATGCATACAGCTCCATGACGTTTCGTCGACAATCTCGCATTCAAATTCGGGCGGAAATTGCTCGAGGAAGCTCGCGTAGTTGGTCAGCTTGACCGTCTTGTCCTGTTCGAGCAGGCGCAAGGCATAGGCCAACGCCATTTCTCCATACTTGTGATGATGGCCGTAGGACTCGCCATCGGTGGCCACGTGAACCAACTGCGGCTCAGGCGAGTCTTTAAATCCGGCCTTGAGGCGGGCAACATAGTTGTCGCCGGAATCGAGAAGCCCCTCAAAGGCAATGGCGCGAGATTCTGGTCCGTTGTAGAAGAACACCGCGATCGATGCGCCCGACGCAAAGCGCACCATGTAGGGATGCGTGGTGTCAACGCTGGCGTTCGGCGTTTCGGTCCATGCGGCTTCGCCTTTCAGCGGGCGAATGCGTTTGCACTGGTGCGGCGCAAGCACAGTGAACTTGATACCGTTTAGAGCGAGCGCTTCGAGAGTAGCCGTGTCCGCCGCCGTCTCAGGCAGCCACATACCCTGGGGCGCGGCGCCAAAGTTGTTGTTGTAGTCGGCAATGCCCCAGCGGATCTGCGTGTTCCGATCGCGCGCATTGGCCAGCGGCAGAATCATGTGGTTGTAGCCCTGCGCCATGGCCGAACTATGGCCGTGGTAACGCTGGCGGCTCCGGCTCTCGCCGTCGAGAATCATGCGGAACGTGCGTGGAGCATTCTCCTTGAGCCAACTCAGCAGCGTGGGGCCGAAGTTGAAGCTCATCCGCGCGTAGTTGTTCACGATACGCGTGATCTGGTTTTTGGCGTTGACCACGCGTGCGGCGCCATTGGGCGCGTAACACTCAGCGCAGATGCGCTCGTTCCAGTCGTGGTACGGCGCGGCCGAGTCCTGAGTCTCGACTGTTTCCAGCCAGGGATTCTCGCGTGGCGGCTGGTAAAAGTGGCCGTGAATGCAGACGAAGCGCTTTCCAGAAGACATGGGTACCCAATGCGATGCGGCGCGCAGAGTGTTTGGCGGCTGCTCAGACCATTTTACGGCCAGCACGTTCGCGCTATCGCGCCGAGCGTCCCGTTGGAGCGGTTTTCTTTTGTAGGTCGCAGGCACGCCAAAGGTACCAGCTTGCGATGGATCGGTAGGGCGCCCAGCGCTTGCCGCGGCGCAGGAGTACTTCGGCCTTGGGAAGATCCGCCGCTTGGAGCGCGCGGGATTTGGGTATGCGCTGGAAGGTCAGAGCGAAGCCCTTGCGAACACCATAGTCGGTTACGGGCAGCACGTCGGGACGGCCAAGTCGGAAAATGAGCAGCATTTCCGCGGTCCATCTGCCAATGCCGCGCACCGCTGTGAGGCGCTCGATGATCTCAGCGTCAGACATCTTGCGAATCGCGGTGTGCGCCGGCACAGTGCCATCGAGTGTGCGCGCAGCCAGATCGCGCAGCGCCTTGATCTTGTTGCCGGAGACACCGGCCGCGCGGAGCGGCTCATCGGGTGTATCGAGCAGGAGCTGCGGCGTGGGATCGCCGCCAAAGTACTCGCGCACCCGCCGGTGAATGGTAGCCGCCGCTTTGCCGTGCAACTGCTGGTAAAGAATGGATTCAAGCAGGGACTCGAAGAGCGAGGCAGTGTGGTCGAGCTTGAGTGTGAAAGGGCCTGCGCAGTCGATCAGCACAGCGAGTTTCGGATCGATCGCGCGTAAATGCTTCACCGCCGCAACGGGATCGAAGGGAAGCTTTCGGCTGCGTCCATTGTGAATCATGGAAGGAGTTTACCGCAGGTGTGCGGTGAGGTCAGAGTGCGCAAAGCAGGAGGCCTCCCGCTTTTGCGTTTTACCGCGCGGGAAGCCTCCTGGCCGGCGAAGTCGCTACTTCGACGAAGTGCCTGTCGTATTTACGATTGTGATTTGCGTCTCGCCGTTGTTTTCGCTCGCCGATTGCTCCACCGTCACAGTGACGGAGTTGGAACTGCTCTGCATCGTGATGATTCCGCCGCTCCCGGTTGACATGATTTGTGCGTTGGGACCGGCCAGGCCCTTGTAGAAAGTCATCACTTTGTCCGGTGAGTCGGGCGTGAGAAAGTTTGCGGTGACCATGGATTTGCTGCCAAGGGTCATGCGCAGACCGCCTTTGCCCTGCGTCGCGCCAGGATAGATCGCAATTCCCAGGTCGCTCGCTGTGAACGTCTGGTCTGGGTTGGCGGAGATGGAGCCCTTGGGCGTATTGATGGTGATTTCGCCGTTGGCATCCTTGTGGATGGAGTGGGCGACACGATAGATTCCGTAGCCAACGATGCCGGCGACGAGCAGGCCCAGGAGGAAGATGACCCCGACGATGATGAGAATGATCTTGACGGCGCTCGAACCCGATTTTGGCGCAGGCGCACCGACAGGCGGTGGCACCGGCTGAAACGAACCGGGCTGAGGAACTGGATTGGTTGTGGGATCAGACATGGTCACATCCTTTTCATCTGGCGTTGTGATTGTGAATCTTGACCCGGGGGGTTCTGGAACCGCTCCAATATACCTGATCCGGCACTCATTCTGTAACCGGTTTTTTCTCGCCCCGGACCACGGCTTCGAGCTTTGCATGGGAATTCATTCCCGATTCGCAATTCGGCGAATGCTCGATCGCCCGCCGGCACCGGACAATCCGAGCCCATCGGCTTTACCATCAGAACGTAGACTCAGGAGCTCCACCATGAAGATGCGGCCGGGAGAGCAAACCGGTTTTTTGTTGTGCGGCAAGGAATGGACTGAAGGAGAGGCGCTGGAAGTCCGATCGCCGTGGGATCAGGGGCTGGTGGGCCGGGTCACCGTGGCCACGCGTGCAGACGCGCGCCAGGCTTTGAATCATGCCGTCACCAGCCTGCGCCGCACGCGCGCCATGCCACGCTGGAAGCGCCGCGAAATTCTGGAAGACGTGGCCGCCGCACTCATTGAGCAAAAGGAGCGATTTGCGCAGTTGATCGTGGCCGAGGCAGGCAAGCCGCTGCGCATGGCGCGGACGGAAGTGGATCGCGCTGTGCTCACCTTCAAGACCGCTGCCGAAGAAGCCGTGCGAATGGGTGGAGAGAGCGTTCCGCTGGATTTGACTGAAGGGAATGAGGGGCGCTGGGGGCTGGTGCAGCGATTTGGCGTCGGTCCGGTTCTGGCAATCACACCATTCAACTTTCCGTTGAACCTGGTGGCGCACAAGGTTGCGCCGGCCATCGCTGCGGGCTGCCCGGTGATTGTGAAACCTGCGCCGCAAACGCCGTTTACCGCATTGGCGCTGGGCGAGGTGATTCTGAAGGCCGGTTGGCCGGAGGAGGCGCTGGCCGTGTTGACGCTGGCCGATGCCGACACCGCATGGCTCGCGGAAAAGGAAGATCGCATCAAGCTGGTCAGCTTTACCGGTTCCGCCAAAGTGGGCTGGGAGCTAAAGGCGCACTCGGGCCGCAAGCGCGTACTGCTTGAGCTTGGCGGGAACGCGGCGCTCGTGGTGCACAGCGATTGGAAAAACCTGGACGACGCGGCACTGCGCACCGCGCATGCCGCGTTCGGTTTTGCGGGCCAGTCGTGCATCAGCGTGCAACGCGTCTTTGTAGAGCGCACCATCTTTCAAACATTCGTTTGGAAGGTGGTTGATGTTGCGGAAAAGATGGTGATCGGCGACCCCTCGAGTGAGGCAACCGAAGTGGGGCCCATGATCCGTCTGAGCGAAGCGGAACGCGTGGAAGCCTGGGTAAAGGAGGCCTTGAAGGGTGGCGCCAAGCTTGTGACCGGCGGCGAACGCAAGGCATCCATGGTCACGCCGGTCATTCTTTCGGCAACCAAGCCCGGCATGAAAGTTCGCGATGAGGAGGTTTTTGGGCCGGTGCTGTTGATCGAGCCGTACGACGACTTCGACGATGCCCTTTCCCAGGTCAATCACTCGAAGTACGGCTTGCAGGCGGGTTTGCTCACGCGCGACTCCGGGCGCATCCTGACCGCGTATCGCGAGCTGGAGGTGGGTGCGCTGATCGTGGGAGACACGCCAAACTGGCGCCTGGATCCGATGCCTTACGGCGGAGTGAAGGAGTCAGGCCTGGGTCGCGAGGGCATCCGCTGGGCCATAGAGGAGATGACCGAGCCGCGCATGCTGGTGATGGCTTCGCTGGGTTAGAGCGTAACCGCGCTGATCGACCAAACGCTTCCGTCGGCGCTTCGTTGCAGCGGAAACCCACTATCCTTTTTTGGCTTTGGCTCTCACTGCGGCCCAGCGCTTGCGCTGCGCATCGGCGATCCTTTTGCGCGCGTCGGCACTTAGAAAACGCTTCTTCCGGGGTCTGCCTTTTGAACCCGCCTTCGCTTTACGTCCGGATGGTGTGGCTGCGGTCCCGATGTTGGCCAGCAATGCACGGGCCTGCTTGAGCCTTGATATTTCAGAGTCTATTTGAGCAAGAATATTTTCAATCGCCATATTGTCAGAATAACCCAGAAAATTCGCGTCCGGATAGCTTCATGCGAGAGAATTTTCCCTTCAATTAGAAGGGTTATTGGATCGATGAACTCTCCGTTGAGCTGAGTTACAACCAGGTAATGGCTCACGAGTGCTACAACGCTGCCCTAAGATACAACGGCGGGACAGGCTATCAACCCATCCCGCCTAGTTACTACTCAATCCCGCGAGCGCAGGTCGCTGATGTCCTAAGCGTTGACTGCCACCGGCGTCCGCCGCCATGCGTAGAGCGGGAATCGGTTGGCTAACTCCGCCACTTCACCACGAATGCGCTCTAGCGCCGCGTCGTCGTTGCGCTGGTCGAGAGCCTTGGCAATCCACGCGGCAATCGTTCGCATCTCCGGCTCCTTCATGCCGCGCGTGGTTAGTGCGGGCGTGCCCACGCGTATGCCGGAGGGCTTAAGCGGCGGATTCGTATCCCAGGGGATGGAATTCTTGTTGACCGTGATGCCGGCCTTGCCCAGCGCCAACTCAGCCTCGGAGCCGAGAATGCCTTTTTCGAAGACATCGACCAGCATGAGGTGGTTATCTGTTCCACCGGATACCAGCCGGAATCCCGCCGCACTCAAGGCTTCTGCGAGGACTTTGGCGTTGGAGACGATTTGTGCCGCGTAGTCGCGGAAGTCGGGACGTAAAGCCTCAGCGAGAGCAACCGCCTTGGCCGCCACGATGTGCATGAGCGGGCCACCCTGCTGGCCAGGAAAGACAGACTTATCGACGGCAGTAGCCAGATCCTGGTTGCAGATGATCAGACCGGCGCGCGGACCACGCAGAGTCTTGTGCGTGGTCGTGGTGGTGATCTGCGTATGAGGAACAGGCGAAGGATGCACGCCGCCCGCGACCAGCCCGGCGATATGCGCCATGTCGAAGATGTAAATCGCGCCCACTTTGTCGGCGATTGCACGCATGCGCGCAAAATCCCACAGGCGCGGATAAGCGCTGGCACCGCCGATGATGACTTTCGGCTTCTCCTGGACGGCAACCGCCTCCATCTCGTCGTAGTCGATCGTTTCGGTGTCCTTGCGAACGTGGTAGAAGGTGGTGCGATAAAGCTTGCCGCTGAAGCTGAGCCGATGACCGTGGGTCAGGTGGCCGCCGTGTGAGAGATCGAGTCCGAGAATCGTGTCGCCCGGCTTCAAGACTGCAGCGTAGGCCGAGGCGTTGGCCTGCGAGCCCGAGTGCGGCTGCACATTGATGTGTTCGCCGCCAAAAAGCTGTCGAGCGCGGTCGCGGGCCAGGTTCTCAACGACGTCGGCATACTCGCACCCGCCGTAGTAGCGGCGCCCGGGGTAGCCTTCGGCGTATTTATTCGTGAAGATAGAGCCGGCGGCCTCTAGTACCGCTTCCGACACAAAGTTTTCGCTGGCAATCATCTCCAGCCCTTCGTGCTGGCGGAGAGTTTCCTGGTCAAGTGCGGCGGCGACCTCGGGGTCAACCTGGGCAAGGGAAAGAGACATGCGATCCGTCATATATGGAATTTTAGCCTGTTCTCCCCTGTGGGAATAGGCCGGCCACACCCTTCGGAAGTGCAAATCCCGTAAACTGATTTCGGCGAGCACTCGCATCGCCGTTCGAGGACCCGATGAAAAGTCAAGGCAGGCAGTTTGGGTCGGTCCGGCATGTTCTGGCCCGACTTATTTCGATCCAACTTACATTGATCTTGACTTGTGCGTGCGCGCCATACCTCGCGGCAGCCCAGGCGCAGAGCCCATCGTCAGCCCCGGAGGTGAATCCCGCGTCAGCGCCATCGGTCAGTATTGACTCGGGCCTGATCGCCAAAGCCAATGCCGGCGATCCTGCTGCACAAGTGCAGGTGGGTGAGCAGTATGCGCGCGCCGGGGCCACCGAGCACTTCCGCACCGTGGCCGCGCAGGATTATCAGCAGGCGGCCGCATGGTACCTGAAGGCCGCCAACCAGAAATTCGTTGACGGAGAGCTTCATCTGGCCGCGCTCTACCGCGACGGCGGCAACGGCTTCGAGCGCGACATGGAGCAGGCCGCAGCATGGTACTTGAAGGCCGCCAACCAGGGTGATGTGTCCGCGCAGGGAATGCTCGCGGTCCTCTACTCTATGGGCCAGGGCGTGCCGCACGACGATGTGGAAGCTTACTTCTGGTTCGACATTGCGGCTTCAGTCAAAGGGCCCAACCAGGAGAAGTACGCGGCAAACCGGCAGATGATCGGGGAACGAATCACAGCCGATCAACTGGCCGACGTGCAGGATCGCGTGGCAGCGTGGAAGGCCGCGCACCCGCAGCCCGATTCCACTCAATAAAAAGCGATCCTTGAACACAAGCTTGCAACGAAAGTTGCAGGGCCGCGAGAAAACTTTGGGTGAAACCGAGTCAGACGTTCGAGACACCGGTTTGGATCCAGGAAAATCGCAAAAAAGAACAACTACTATTTCCAACCCGTGTCTGGTGGTGACATGGGCCGGCAATCCAAAATCAAAGGCCCGTGGAGAACCCCATGAAGCGCACATTCTTTACGCTTGCCGTGGCCACCCTGATCGTTTCGGGTTCGGCCTTTGCTCAACAGAGCCAACCGACCGCACAACCGAATCAGCCAGCGCCCACCGTCCATGACCGCAAGCAGGATCAACAGGACCGCATTGCAAACGGCGTCGATTCAGGCCAGTTGACTGCCGGCGAAACAAAGAACCTGGAATCGCGCGAATCTAATTTGAACCGCGAGGTCCGCGACGATCGCTCGGCCGATGGTGGCAAGCTGACGCCACAGGAGCGGCAGCAAATCAACCACCAGCAGAACAATTTGAGCCACTCCATCTATAACGACAAGCACAATGCCAACACGGCTCACTACGGCAACAACGAGGTCGGGCAGCGCCGTGAGAACCAGCAGGACCGCATCGCCAACGGAATCCGCAACGGCTCAATGAACGCCGGCGAGGCTGCCCGTACTGAGAACCGCGAGCAGGGGATCAACGAGCAGATTCACGCTGACCGCCAGGCCAACGGCGGAAGGCTGACGGCGCAGGAACACCGGCAGGTCAATCGCGAACAGAATGGAGCCAGCCGTCAGATCTACCGGCAGAAGCACAACGCAAGATAACGCTTCACGAGGCCGCTGGTTTTTTCCGAGACACTCCGCGGGATGCCGCCCGGTATGCTGATTGCATGACCGGAGCGCGCATTCCGCGGTTTGCTTTTTGGCTGGTCCTTGCGGCGTTAGCTTCGACGCTTTCTGGCCGGGCGCAGACGGGTGCACAGGTAACAATCACCCCGGCTGCGGTCGTGGCGGGATCGCCGGAGTTAATCAGCGTGCGTTTTCCCGCCGGCGCAACAGTGAGCGGCGAGTGGCTAGATGGCGCTTCGTTTGACCGGAAGCTCCAGTTTTTTCGCGGGCGCGACGGTCTTGCCTGGTATGCGCTTGCGGGAGTTGACGTTCAGGGAGCCGCGGGCTCCTCTGCGCTTCGGATCAGTGCGAGGCTGCCCGACGGTGCAACCATCGATTTGAGCCGCACAATTCAGATTCTTCCCGCGCACTACCGGACGGGTACATTGACCGTCGCGCCGAAATTCGTTGAGCCGGGGCCGGATGAGCTCACGCGAATCAAGGCCGAGCGAGCGCTTAAGGATAAAGTGTTTGCCTCGAGCGCAGCGGAGCCATTGTGGTCAGGCGATTTTCGAGCGCCTGTTCATGCCGCGCCGACCGACAGCTTCGGCACACGGCGCACCTTCAACGGAAAGCTCGCCAGCATTCACCAGGGGATGGACTTTCGCGCCGCAATGGGCACGCCGGTGCACGCCGGCAACAGTGGAGTGGTCGCGCTGGCGCAGCCGCTCTACTACGAAGGCAACTGCGTCGTGATCGATCACGGCCTCGGGCTGTTCACGATCTCCATGCATCTGAGCCGCATTGACGTTCACGAAGGCGAGCACGTAATCGCGGGCCAGCTTCTCGGGCTGAGCGGAGCAACGGGCCGCGTGACCGGCCCACACCTGCACTGGGCTGTGCGCTGGCAAGACGCGTATCTCGATCCGGCGAAGTTGCTACGCATGGATCTGAGCAATGCGCACTAGCGCGAAAGGGCCTGCTCTTCGGCCTCGCGCGAAGGATTATTTGCCGCGCGCAACCCTGCCGCTTTTTCTTCGCGCAGCGCTTTGAAAGCGCGGTACACAAACCACCCCATGTACCATCCGTCGATGAATTTATAGGGTGTTTCGCCCGTCGTGTAGTGGCCGCAAGGCAGCACGCGCACTTCATAGTTCAGCCCGGAGCGGCTGGCTGCTTCAACGACTTTGAGCGAGTACTCCAGCGGAAACGTGAGGTCGTACTTCGCGTACACAAAGAGAATGTGCTTCTGCGGCCCGCCGGCTTCTTCGCTGGCAAACTTCGTGTAGTAGCTGACGGGGCTCACAGGCGCCCACAAAGCGCGCAGCCGATCTTGCGTCAGGCCCGCAGCTTCAACTCCCGCGCGAATGTGCCGCGTGCTTTGCCCGGCCCACACTACATCTCCAAACGCAGTGGATGCATGGTTGAAGGCATTCACGCGCAGCCGCGCATCGTGCGCGCTGGCCAGGAATCCGTAGCAGGAGCCGAGGCTCGTGCCCAGCACACCGAAATGCTCGTAGCTCTGTTCTTCAAGCCAGTCTACGCAGCAGCGGATATCGACCACCGCCTGGCGGCAGGCTGAAATCGTGCGGCCCACATTGGCGCTCACGGCATAGTCCGAGCGCTCCAGCTCCGCGGGCCGGCGAATGTCGTGATAAGGCTTGGACAGACGCAGCGCCGACACGCCCATGCGATTGAACATCGTGCATAGCGAATTGTGGCTGAAGCCGTCGGCGTTCCATTGCGGCATCACGACAATGGCCTGCTTGGGACGCGCGGGATCTTTATGCGCTGGCGCAGGAAACCACCGGGCGTTTACCTGGTCGTTTTCTGGGTAAGGTGTCCGCTCGGGCGAAGTAAAACGCAGATACTGTGCCTTGGGCAGCTTCCCTTCGATGGCCTGCCGCTTCAGCTCCGCATCCTTCGCAAGCGTTTCAGGACGTACGTTGGTGGGAAATAATTCCGGGTGGCGCTCTTCAAGCCGGAAATCTGTCGGGCGCTCGTAGCCAAAAAAGACGTCGCTATGGCTGATGAGGATGTCGTTGATGCGAAGCATGGCGGCTTCCGCAGCCGCGGGATCGCCGACAATGTCGGGATCGGGAACGGCGGCGCCGAATCCGTGCGCCTCGAGGAACGGAGCGACCCATTCGAAGCCCCACTCCAATGGGCGCACCACGCGGTTTTCGTCGCGCGTGCTTAGCCGCGTTTCCCACGCGTACATCTTGCGTGCATACCAGCCAGTCAGCATGAATCTTATTCAATTTTATCAGTGCGAACGAAACCGGGGGGAGCGAGACAGCGCGAGAACGGCGCATGCGCAACCTGGGACTGATCGATGAAGTCGGTGAACTAGGGGTTCACTTTGCGCGTGGCGCGCAGAAGTGCCAGATACTCCGCGAAAAACCATCCGATGCTCAGCAGCAGAATGATGGCAATGATGGCTTGCGAGATGGCGCAATACAGGCACCACACGCCGAGGCCATACTGCTCAATCATGGAAAGACGGAAGGCGAAGAGGAATCCCAGAAAAGCGGCAAGGAAAGTGGCGAAGCGCAGGCGCGCGAAGGCAAGACAACCAAGCACCAGGTACCCGGCGATACCAATGGCTGCAACAGGGACTTTGGCAACTTCGGCAAACGAGCTGTGATTGACGATGCCGCAATCCCAACGTGCATTGATGTCGCATGGCTCCGTGCCGGTGGAGAAGTGTACGTGGAGCGCGAGGGCGGAGACGACAACTCCGGCAACCGCGAGAATCAAAATGACATAGCGCATAGGAAGTGGAGAAGCGACCCCTTTTGCTTCATCCCGATTCTAGCTGACGGACCTCAGAGGCTCGTACCCGCCTGGTGTCTGGTCAACACTGTACGATGAAGCCATGGCCATGGGCAGAGGCGCGCCAGGCAACGAGGAACTGGCTTGGCAGCATGCGATGCGAGTCGCCTTCTTCGGCGGAAGTTTCGACCCGCCGCATCTGGGCCATCTGGCCATTGCGCGAGCCGCCCGCGATGCCTTCCACTTGAATGTCGTTTTGTTTGCGCCGGTTGGCGCCCAGCCGCTCAAGCCTGAGGGCGCGGCGGCTGGTTTTGAAGACCGCCTCGCGATGACCCGGCTGGCCATCAAAGGCGAGCCTGGGTTTGCGGTTTCGCTGGCCGACGCGCCCAAAACCTCTGGCAACCGCGACTTGATGCCGAATTACACCCTCGACGCACTCGACGGCCTGCGCATGGAGTTCAAGCCGGAGACAGCGCTTTATTGCCTGATGGGCGCGGACTCCTTCTTCGGCCTGCGGGACTGGCATCGCGCCGCGGAGATTCCCTTCGCCGCGTCGCTCATCGTAGCCTCGCGGCCACGCCAGCCACTCGACGGATTGAAGGCGGCGCTACCTCAAGGCCTTACTCTTGAGCCCTTACCGGCCGGCGATCGGATGGCGGCCGGGATTGAGGTCCGCGCCTTCCATCTTGTGAATCCCGCAGGAGAACGGGCACCGTTTTACCTCTTGCCGGGGCTGGATGTGGAGATCAGCGCGACGGACGTTCGCGAAGCCATCCGCAAAGACGCCCTTGGGGCATCGAGTGATGCCACGGCCGGTTCCGGGGAAATCCAGACGATGCTTCCCGCTGCCGTTGCGGAGTACATCCGCGACCGCGGCCTCTACCGTTGAATTCCCGTCCCTATTCCCTAATCCCCGCTCTCTGCTCTACCATGAGCTTGGAGACACCAGCCATCGAATGAACACATCGCCGGCGCAGAAGCAAACGCGCATCATGGTGCAAACCGCAGCTGCGGTTTGTGAAGAAAAGAAGGGCCAGCACACACGAATTCTCGAGCTCGATCCTGTCGACTCTGGCCTGTCAGATTTTTTCCTCGTCACCTCCGCCACCAATCAGCGGCAGGCCGTCGCCATAGCCGACGAGATCGAGTTGCGCCTCAAGCATAACTTTGGCGCCTACCCCAACTCCGTGGAAGGCCGCCGTAACGGCGAGTGGATCCTGCTCGACTACGTGGACTTTGTGATCCACGTGTTTCTCTCGGAGAAGCGCGCTTTCTATGACATTGAGCGGCTGCGCAAATCGGCACGTCCCCTGACGCCCGCCGAGTTCGACGCGGAACTAACGGCCACGCTCAAAGAAAAGACGCGCGCCGTGCGGATCAGGAAGGCCGCAAGCGGGCCAGCGAAGAAGCCCGTTAAGGCTCCTGCGAAGAAGCCCGCCGCAGCAAAGAAGACGCAGCCGGCAAAGACGAAGAAAGCCCCTGCCCCGAAAACGCGCGCCCGGAAGGCCGCTCCTAAACCAGGGGCTCGGAAGAAGCGCTAAGCGCCCCCGCCGGATCATCGAACATCACGCACAAAGGGCGTCCGCCATGGCGGACGCCCTTTGTGTTTCTGCTTGTTCGTAAAGCGTTAGAAGTTGATCTTCAGAGCGAGCTGCCCGAACCGCCGCTCGTCATTCGCGCCACCGTTGTTTCCAATGCCGCCCTTGGCCGCCTGGATCACCCCATTTTCAGCGGCCACATCGTTGTTGCCTTCGAGCAGGTACAGGTTGTGGTGGTTCAGCAGGTTGAAGGCCTCCGCACGGAACTCGATATTCAAGCTCTCGTGAATCGGGAAGGTCTTTGACACGTCCATGTCATAGTCCCAGTAACCGGGGCCGCGGAAGCTGTTGCGCCGCGTCATGTTCGATGGCCACGGACCCCAATCGGAGATGCCTCCCAGAGCCGCGTTGCTCCACGAGTTTGCAGCCGGAAGCGTGCCGATATTGTAGGTGTTAGTGCCCCCGCCACTTACGCCCGATGGGATTGACTTGAACAAGCGATTACCCACCGTCCCCACCGGAGTGTAGCGTGCGACGTTGTAACCGGTGCCGTTGTTGGTCGAATCGTAATACGTGAACGGTGTTCCCGAGTGGACCACGTAGATACCGCCCAATTGCCATCCACCCAAAACCTCGCCCATCAAGGTGCTTTGGTTCTTGAAATACGGGTCCGTGTAGACCGGAGCGATGACCAGCCGATGGCGCACATCCAAATCGCCGCTGCCCCAATCGAGCGACGGGTTGAATGGATCCGTGTACCCGAGGCTGAACTCGTTGTTCGACTCTGAGAACGTCGTGCTCAGGTTGTCCAGTTGGTGCGACCACGTGTAGTTCGCGGTAATACCCAAACCAGAGCGGACCAGATTTGAGGACTCGAATTGAACGTTCATGCCCTCGTACTTCGAAGCGCCGTCGGAACCGCGGTTGTTCGCGTTCGAATACTGATTGTTCAAGCGGGTTAGGGCTGAAACTGTTCCGGGACCACTTGGATTCGGGATGGTGTACGGGTCTCCCTCCAGGACGTTGCCGCTGCCCAGGCCGTTGAAGTTCTTGATGTCGTACAGGTGAACTCCGTGCGCGCCCACATATTGCAGCGACATCATCGTATTCGGGTTCAACTGATGTTCCAGAGCCAGGCTCCAGAACTGGGTCTGGGCGGTTCGAATGTTCTGATCCACCCAGCGCAGGCTGGTCGGCGGCAGGCAGGCCGCCGGATAGCAAGGCGACGTGAGCGGGGCTGCACTTCCGGCGAGCGGGCCTGCGTTGGAGTTCGTGACGGAAAGCGGCTGACTCGTCGTGCTGTTGATGACGATGACTGCATAGTTCGGCGGGTTCTGGATCACGTTGAATGTGACGTTGCCAAAGTTCCGCTCGTAGGCGATGCCCACGCCGCCGCGAATCGAGTCGCGCCCGTTGCCGAATAAATCATAGGCAAACCCAACGCGGGGCGAGACGGCGCCGTACGTCGGATTCCACAAACCGCCCGCCGGGCTTTTAGGTGTCGTCAAGACCTGCCCGTTGCGGATCCTGTCGCCGAGCGTGGAACCGGACCCGTAGTAATAGTTGGAGTCCAGATTGTGATTGTCGTTGTGCTGCACGCCATAGTACTCGTACCGCACACCGTAATTCGCCGTGAACTTCGGCGTCAGCTTCCATGAGTCCTGCCCGTATCCCGCCCAATCCCTGAATCGTTCACTGCGGGCAAAGCTGGGCGATGTGGCCGGAAGAGTAACTGAACACGTGGGAGAGGGCGTTAAAGCCCCGGTGTAGGGGTTCTTGTAGCACGGGAGTGCTCCATTAGGATTGACCGCAGCCTCAAATTCATACATACCTTGGCCCGCGATTCCTCCGTTGTAAAGCACCGGCAGGCCCCCCGCACGGTTGATGCCCAACTGCTCGACGGCTTGCGCATAGGCTCCGTACGCGTTGTTGTCCTGGATGTAAACCAGTTGAACTCCGGCCTGGATCGAGTGCTTCCCCTTTACCAGGTTCACGTCCTGGTTGATCTGCGACGTATCCTGCGGACCGCCATAGGGCAGGCCGCCATTCGCCGGGTTCGTGTCATAGAAGCCGGGCAATTGAATGAGTGTTCCGGTGCCGGGGATCGTAGCGTTCACCGCCACGTCCATCGTTGGCACATTTTGTAGCGCTGTGTTGTAGGAGTCGAATGTGTTAAAGCGGCTGAAGCTGAGCTTGGTATTGGTGGCGAACCCTGGCGAGAACAAGTGAGACAAGCTGTAAAGATACGCCTGCGCGTTCTCCGTTGAGCCGACATCGTATTTTGGATACGGCGAAGCAAATCCGCCGCCCGTCTGGTCCACTTCCTTGTAGGTGACGTAGCGGAAGAACATCTGAGTGTTTTCGCTCAGGTTGTAATCGCCGCGGCCGACAAGGTTGTACGTGTTTTGTGGAACTCCGCCGCCTGCATTGGTCGGCGCTGTGTAGGTAACGATCCCGAAGACCGGCGTGGTCGGTGTGAGGGGGGTACCTCCTGGCCCCGGCGTTGGCAAAGCTGAGCCATACACGTCCGATGCAGTGTAAGTTTGGGTGAACGTGGTCGGAGCACCTGCGCCGTACGTTGAGAAGAAGCTTTGGATATTCGAAGCGGAATCGGCCAGGAATTGCGGAGTCGGGACGCCTGCGGTGACGACTGCGGCGCTGCGAACCTTGATCCACTCACCCGTGCCGAAGTAGAACAGCTTGTTTTTCACAATCCGGCCGCCTGCCGCGGCGCCAAACTGGTTGCGCGTGTAAACGCCCTTCGCGTTCCCTTCCTGGTCGTTTGTCTCAGTGTTCGAAGTTAGCGCAGAGATGCGGTTGAACTCCCACAGATCGCCGTGGAGGGAATTGGACCCGCCCTTCGTGGTCACGCTGACGATGCCGCCTGACGCGCGGCCGAACTGGGCCTCGTAGTCGCTCGTCGTCACGCGGAATTCCTGCACCGCGTCCACCGGAACGAAAATGCCGATGCCGTCGCTGAATACGCTGATGTTTTCAACGCCATCAAGCAGAATCTCGGTGCCGGTCGAGCGCTGCCCGTTGATGTTGAATCCGACCCCGCGCGTCGTCGAGTTCTGCGAATTCGTATCCACAGCTCCCGTGCTGCTTCCCGAGTTGCTGCCGTCTCCGTTTGAGATATTGCCCGAAATCGCGACAAAGTCATACGGATTGCGCGTGAGGCTTGGCAGCTGCTGAACTTGCTGGGAGTCGACAACCTGCGAAAGCTCCTGCGTCTGCGTATTGACCTGCGCTCCGCCCTCGCCGATTACCTGGACTTCCTGCACGGTGGCGCTCACAGAAAGCTTCGCGTCCAGCGTCGCGTGGCCGCCGACCGTCACTTCCACCTTTGCCACATAGGGTTTGAAGTTACCTGAGCTTATCGTGAGCTCGTAAATTGCTGGTGCCAGCCCTGTGACCTGATAAGCGCCCGTCGAAGAGGAAACGGAAGTGCGCACCGCGTTCGTGGCCAGGTTCTTTATCGAAACGGAGGCTCCGGGTACCGCAGCTCCCGACTGGTCAAGGACGGTTCCGGCGATTTGGCCCGACTCAACCTGCGCAGAAGCCACAACGCCGCAAACAGCCAACACGGCGAAAAGGCCGAGGGCGACCAGCGTGAGGGCCTTTAGGCGATTAGAAACTCCGCGAACTGACAGAACAGAAAGACTTGACCCTGACTGCGATGGAAACAACGTCATAGAACTCCTCCAAAGTCGGTCTGAATTGAGAAACCTTCGCAAAAGCTTCAACATCCAGGTTGGGCGCTTTCGGTGGCTTGGTGGGGATGACAAGTCCGATTCCGCAGGTTGATCCAATGAAAAAAGGCACGATGATCAAAAATTCCTACACGACACCTCGCACGTGCAGACTACTGCCCGCCGGATCTGAATCCAGTAACGTGGAATTAACTTTGTACTTGTTAAGGCAATTCATGGGCCAATTTAGCCTGCGCGGCCAAAGATGCTTAACAAGTTGAAAATAAATGACATTCTCGACTACAACCTCCGTTGTATTTAACTACACAATATGGAAATCAGTAGCATCCATAGCTGATATCGCGGAAACAGTATGATCGGGTACGGCGCAGTCATCCGTTCTCAGGCTCGATATTCCTGTTCCGAGTTCTTTCGCCGCCTGTTTTTCGCCGCACCCGGGCCCTCTTCCCTCCCCAACCCGGGGGGACCTCGTAGTTCTTGCCGTTTCCGATGGCAAGAAAAAGGGCGCCCCGCTCGGGGCGCCCTTTTGTTTGGAATGTGTCAGAAGGTTGATTGTTAGAAGGTGATCTTGCCCACGATCTGCGCGGTGCGGCCCGCGGCCGGGTCGCCGTTGTAGTCCGCGGAACTTTTAACTGACGTAACCTGGCCGAAGAACGGGCCGTCGGTGAAGTTTCCGTCGGGCCTTGAAAAATTCGCGTGGTTAAATACGTTGGCCGCCTGAAGCATGATCTGTATGCCACGCGCCGAGTCATGGCCCAGCGGCAGATTCTTATACACGCTCATGTTGGTGTAGTTGTAGCCTGGTCCGTGGAGTGGATTGCGTCCCACGTTGCCGAAGTTCCCAATCGTCTCCTGCGAGAAGTTTGACGTGTCGAAATACTTGTTGCCGGGAGTTCTGATGTTGAACTTCGAGATGTGGAATTTCGAAAGATTCACATCGTCCGGGCAGCCATAGTAGGCAAACTCGTCGCACCACAGCGATCTGTATGTGCCCGCATCGGTGATTTCGATTGGGAATCCCGATTGCAGAACCGTAAGTCCGGCTACGTGCCAATCGCCCAGCACCTCTTTCACGACAAGGTTCTGATTCATGGCCTCGAACAGTGGCACTCGGTAGTCATATGACGCGACGAAGCGTTGACGCGCGTCAAAGTCGGAGTCTCCGTAATTCAGGTGCTGGAAGCCAGGGACGTTGTTCATGCCTCTGGCTGTGAAGCCGGAGCTCTCAAGTCCCGAGCCGTTGTCATGCGCATGGCTGTAAGTGTAGGCCGCGGTGAAGTACAGACCGTGCCACGTATTGTTGACCAGGCTCGCCTGCAGCGAACTGTAGTTTGATGCGCCGCGCGTAGCGATTGCCCCTACGTCAAGATAGTCAGGAAATCCCAGCGTGGTCGCTGGCTGCGCGGCATCCTGCGGGAAAAAGTAGCGCTGTTCGGCGCGTCCCGCGGAGCTCGTGCAACCCGCATTCGCCCCTGTGTTGCTAAGGCAGGCCGCATGGCCGGCAGCCGTAATCGGATCGGCATCGTACGTCGTCGGCAGATGGTGGCCTACAGAACCTACATACCCGATCTGCAAGACCATGTTGCCCGGCAGTTGCCGCTGAATATTCAGGTTGAAGTTATAAACGTACGGCGTGGTATATGCCGGATCGATGGAGCTCGTGTCGGTCAAAAGATAGTTCAGCCAATCGATCGCGGTGCCTGGCTTCGGCCGCACGTAAGGGAATGGATTCGGTTCAGTTCCACCCACTGAGGCGCCCGTCACATCCGTAAACGGATCGGCGAATCCAGGGCTGCCGCCAAAGTCCAGTGCCCCGCGCGATTCCAGGAAGTTCGGAATGTCGCCCAGGTTCTGCAGTTGGCCTTCCTGCGCGTCACGATCGTAGTAAAGTCCGAATCCGCCGCGGATCGAGAACTGATGTCCCCCCGATGCTCCGACCAGCCCCGACGGTCCACCGCTGGGCGACCACGCAAACGCGAACCGCGGCCCGAAATGCTTGTAATGAATCGTTGCCCCGCCCGCCTTGTTGCAGCCAGGGTCGCCGGGGAACAGCATGCCAGGAAATCCGCCCGGGAAAACCTTCGACGTTTGGCTGCTCAGTACGAAGCAGGTAACCCCCAGGCCGTTGTACTGTGTGTTGATGTTGGGCGTCTCGATGTCCCACGCCAATCCATAATTGAGGGTCAAGTCGCTCGAAACCCGCCAGCTGTCCTGCCCGTAGAAATAGTTTTCCCAGGCGATCGTGTCGATAAACCCGCCTGAAGTCTGTGTGTAACCGTCAGGAATTCCGAGCAGAAAGTCGATGCCCGGATCGCCCGAGCTGTAAACGCCGGCGCCGGAATAGGCAAAGACGCCGTTGTTATCGGCCGAGTATGGGTTGCTTACCCGGAACTGCTCCACCTGGGCCCCGAACTTCAGATCGTGGTTGCCGATCACGTGGCTGAAGTTATCGCTGTACGAAATATTGGTGTCCTTGCGCGGCTGCGGGCCTTCGTAGGTGAAGCCCAGGCTGAACAAGCCCGTGAGCTGCATCAATGGCACACCGGAGGCCGAACTCTGCGGGTTGATCTTGAACCCGAGGCTTTTCGGATCAACAATACTTGACGGATTCACCGCCGAATAATTCAGCCGGTAATAGCCCGCCCGCAAGACGTTCAAAGTGTTGGCGCTGAAAGTGTGCGTCTCCTGCGCCGAGTACAGCTTCAGATGTTCAGCGTTCGCCTGCCCAAAGCCCGGCAGATCCGATCCGCCAAAGCTCAGCGTGTCAGTTGACGGGCTCGACTGGAACATCCCCACGCCGTAGATCGAGTCGCTGTTGCTGATGTGGTAATCGGCGCGAATCAGCCCCTGGTCCTCGGCGCCGGTATTAGCCGTTGGGAAGTTGTAGAGAGGCGCCAGCGCTGTTCCGCTGTTGCTCGGCGGCACATACTTCTGCGCCAGTTTCAATGCGATCGAGTCGAAACTCGAAGGATTGATGTTGACGGCCGTCGCAACCGGGAAACAATCGTCCCAGTTCTGCAGCGCCGTTGTTGGGCCGCACGTCATTCCAGCATTCGCTGTGCCAGGCCCGGCAACAATGTCAAACGGAATCGGGTTGTCGGTCAGCCCGGCATTTATGTTCGTGTCGCCGTTCGCTACGTTCTGCTCGTTGCTAAAATTTCCGCCTGCATTCGATCCCGAAGGAATAATGCCGTTCTGAAAGACTGCTGTCTGCTCAATACCGCCCGTCCTGCGCCGAAAGCCCTGGTAGGACGCGAATCCGAAGAGCCTGTTCTTGACCACTGGCGCGCCCAGCGTTGCGCCGAAGAAGTTGCGATGATATTCAGGGACCGGGTTTCCCTTGACTTGAAAGTAGCCCGGCAGATTCATGAACGTATCGCGGTATTGCTCAAATGCGCTGCCGTGGATTTCATTTGTCCCGCTCTTAACCACCTCGTTTACTACCGAGCCGCTATTGCGCGCGAACTCCGGATTAATTGTGCTCGAGACCACGTTCAGCTCCGCCAGAGCATCCGGGTTCAGCTCAAATCCCTCGTCCTGCAGGGGGCCGTCGTTGATGTCGATGCCTTCAAGCTGGTACGAGTCCATCTGCGTGTCGCTGCCATTGACTGAGTACGATCCGAAGCCGTCGGAGGACTCCATCACTCCGGGAGCCAGCCTCTCCAGCGACGCTGCGTCGCGGCCCAGCATCGGCAGATTCTCAATCTGGCTCGCCGGCACCACCTGCTCCAGCTGCGTGTTGGTCGTCTCAACCTGCACCGCCGCCGAGCTGACAGTGACCGTCTGTGCCTCGGTTCCAACAGCGAGTGCGGCGCTCTCTTCCAGATCCGCATTCACGGTCAGCATGATGCCTGTCTTCTCCATCTTCCGGAAGCCCGGTGCTTCGATCGCCAACTTGTACGGACCGCCAATCTGCAGCGCCAGAAACTCGTAAAAGCCGCCCTTGTTCGAAGTGGTCTCTGTCGAGATGCCGGTGGCGGTGTTCAGGGCTGTCACTTTGACATCGGGAACCACTGCTCCGCTGGGATCTGTGACCGTGCCGTGAATCGAGGCCGTGGTCACCTGGGCATGAGCAACCGGAGCTGTGACAAACGCGAGAGAACCAACGAGCACCATCAAAGTGAGTGCCAACATCGCAGATTGGAAACGGAAACTACGCATTCAAATCCTCCAGAGTGAGCAGGGTCGGTTTGTATTCAGACTTGGAAGCCCGAACCTGCCGGCTTCCTCGGTTTCTTTCAAAACGGACACTCGATTGACCGAACGTCTGAATGAACTTCATGTTTGTAGGAGTGCGGAACAAAGATCAAAATCGTTCCCAAGGCCTCGAATCCCGGGTTGGAGCCTGACCATGCAATCCAGGAACAATTCCTCGGATTTGATATTGCACGCGGTGGGCCATTCCCTTGTTTCAGCTCGCCTAACAGTTTAATAACAGATAACAAAAGGGTTGTTCATCTCCTGTTGGCGTCACAGAGGCTTCCGGCCCCGCGATCTTGGGTTTGTCAATATGATTTGTCATAGAATATCCGCCCAATAACTTAAAATTTGAATATAAGTTCCAGATTCCGGGATAGATGCGGATGTTTCCCGAGAGCCAGTCGGCAGCCTCCTGAGGTATCCTCCAATCCATGCAAATCACCCTCGCTCAGATCGGCTCGGCGCCTCGATCTCAGGACGCGCATGAGGGGTTGGTTCGCGACTATCTAAAGCGTTGTGTTGGAGTTGCGCATTGCGGAACCGAGGCCTTCCGGACCGAGGCAGCCTTCTTTGATTGGATTGGCCGGCAAAAGGGCCGCACGGAACCTGTCATCATGTTGCTGGATGGGCGCGGGCGGCAAATGAGTTCCGAGGCCTTCGCGGGGTTGCTTGGCGCGCGCCGCGATGAAGGAACGCAGCTCGTTGTCTTCGCCATTGGTCCGGCAGACGGGTGGTCTGAGAGTGCGCGAACCGAGGCAAAACGCCGCGGCCACCTCCTCTCGCTGGGACCGATGACCCTCGCGCACCAGTTAGCCCGCCTGGTCATGGCAGAGCAGATCTATCGCGCATGTACAATTCTCACGGGTCATCCGTACCACAAGGGACATTGAAAGGCAGTTCACAGTTCGTAGTTCTTAGAACGGGACCGTGAACGACGAACTGTGAACTATGAACTCCGAATCTTCTTCACGCAAAGGACTCATCCTCATCAATACCGGCCCCGGCAAAGGCAAAACCACAGCCGCGCTGGGCACGGCATTGCGCGCCGTCGGATGCGGCATGAAAGTGCTCGTGCTGCAGTTCATCAAAGGCTCGTGGCATTACGGTGAGCTCGATGCAGCCGAAGCCCTCGGATCGAACTTCGTTCTGAAGCAAATGGGGCGCGGGTTCGTGAAGATCGGCGGCGCTGAAGCCGACCCTGAAGACATTCGCATGGTGCATGCGGCGTGGGAGGAAGCGCGAGCGGCGATCGACTCCGGCGAGTGGGATCTGGTGGTTCTGGACGAGATCAACTACGCCATCAGCTACGGCATGCTTGACGCGGCAGTTGTTGCTGAGGCCCTGAAATCCAAGCCGGAGATGGTGCACGTGATCCTGACGGGCCGCAACGCCCATCCGCTCCTCGTGGAGCTGGCCGATACCGTGACAGAAATGCGTGAAGTGAAGCACGCTTACCAGAAGGGCATCCTCGCGCAGCGAGGGATTGAGTATTGACCAGGGCGGACTCCAACGGGTTGCTTAAAGAATATTTTGAAAGGGCATGGCTTCAGCCGTGCCTTCAGAGGCGCATAAAACCGGGGCTTTAGCCCCAGGGGGACGTTTTGTCGCGGACCGAGAGACGTTGGTAGAGTCATTCCTACTGCCCCGAGGAGGTGCTATGCCGGAAGCCACGCACAATCGCTGGACCGACATCGAGCCGGAGCCATTGAATCCGCTGATCACGCGGCAATATGTTGTCGGCACAAACACCATGCTTGCCCGCATTGTTCTCAAAAAGGGCGCTCGCGTGCCCATGCATCAGCACTTTCACGAGCAGATCAGCCACGTGGTTGAGGGCGCGCTAAGTTTTCTCGTAGACGGCAAGGAAGTTGCCGTGCGCGCCGGTGAAATCCTCATGATCCCTCCAAATGTTCCTCACGAGGTCGTTGCGTTTGAAGACTCGGTCGCACTCGACATCTTCAATCCGCCACGGCAGGACTGGATCGACGGCGACGACGCATACCTCCGCGGCTAGCCTCGGCGGCCAGGATGGTTGTGGACAGTTTGGCTTCGACCGATCCGAGCAAATGAACCGGAGTCGCTCTTATTGAACAACCAGAGTCAGCGTCTCGGT
>Ga0265316_10000355_pt1 | contig 51585 bp, 46 predicted proteins | sample 4522metaG_FD_202092 | JGI IMG/M metagenome (GOLD analysis project Ga0265316, IMG submission 202092) | Rhizosphere microbial communities from Carex aquatilis grown in University of Washington, Seatle, WA, United States - 4-5-22 metaG | ecosystem: Host-associated > Plants > Roots > Rhizosphere >... | reverse complement strand
AGCGCGATCACGTCTACATCGCGCAGCCGCCGCTCTACAAAATCAAGAAGGGCCGCTTCGAGCAATACATCAAGGACGACCGCGAATTCGTCAAGGTCATGGTCAACCGCGCCGCCGAGGGCATGATTGTCCGCCACGGCGAGACCGCCGGTCGTATCGAGGGCGCCGACCTCACGCGCTTCATGGCCACCCTCAACGAATATCTCGGCTATGTCGAAAAGGTCGACAAGCGCATCCGCAACGAGAAGCTCACCGAGATGCTGGCCCGCGCGGAGCTCACCCATCGCGCCGACTTTGCTTCGAAAGACGGCAAAGAAGTTCCGGAGAAAATCGCCGCGTTGCACGACCGCCTCATCGAGCTTGCCGACGAGTTCCAGTTCAAGGTCGCCAAGCCCGTCGAAGACGAAGAGCACCACACCTGGTCTGTCTGCTTCACTGACGCGCAGGGCGCCACGCGCTCGATCGACTGGACGCTCGCATCAAGTCCCGAGTTCCGCCAGATGATGTCGAAATATTCGCTCATCAAGGAATTTCTTGAGCCGCCGTTCCTCGTCGAATACGCTCCCAAGGCCGCCAAATCCGCAGGCGGCGGCGCCGACACTGGCGACGCCGACAGCGCCGATGACGACGAGCCGGATGCCGCCGGTGCGCCCTCGCCCGGCAGCGTTGAGACCACCAAGGCCGCTGCCCGCAGCGCACGCGCGCTTCGCGAGCCGGTCGAAAAGCAAACCGCACGCGATCTCTTCGCCTACATCGTCGAGCAGGGCAAGAAGGACTATCAGGTGCAGCGCTACAAGGGACTGGGCGAGATGACGGCCACGCAGCTCTGGGAAACCACCATGGATCCCGAGCGGCGCACCCTGCTCGTCGTCAAGCTTGAAGACATCGCCGAGACCGAAACCATCTTCACCACGCTCATGGGCGAAGACGTCGAAGCCCGCCGCAAATTTATCGAGGACAACGCCCTCGACGTCAAGAATCTCGACATCTAATCTTTCAGGATGCGATTACGGCCGCCCTGATTCCGCATCCGGCTCCGCCGGTCTCTCGATCGGGATTCCCAACGTCAGGTCCTCGTTGGTGGAGTGGCAGGCCGGCTGTCGCGCGCGTCTCCGGGCGCCCGCAAAACGACTTCCCCTCAAGGAGTAAGTGTCATGAGCTTCCGTTTCCGCGTTGCTTCCCTCGCCGCGCTTGCCCTGGTTTCCGTCCTCTCGCTTGGCGGATGCAAATCGTCAATCCAGCAGGCCGGCAATTCGCCATCGAGCACCAACCCTTCAGGTCAGCTCGGTGCAAACGCTCCGCAAACGCCTCCGCCGCCCGCCACTGTTGATCTGCCCACAGGGTCGCGCATCCGTGTTCGCCTCGACCAGGACCTTGGCTCAAAGATCAGCAGTCCCGGCGAATCGTTCAGCGCCACGGTTGTCGAAGATGTGGTCGTCAACGGCCAAACTGTAATCGCCAAAGATTCACGCGCCGACGGAACCGTCATTGACGCCAAGGCCCTCGGCCACATCAAGGGCGGTGCGTACCTCTCAATCCGCATTGACCGCGTGCATACCAACTGGGGCAGCTATCCGGTCGAGACCAGCTCCATCGATCGCGCGGAGAAGGGCAAGGGCAAGCGCACGGCTCTCATGGCGGGCGGCGGCGGAGCATTTGGAGCTATCATCGGCGGCATCGCGGGTGGCGGCAAAGGCGCGCTCATCGGCGCGGCGGCCGGCGGCGGCGCGGGCACGGCTGGCAGCGCGTTCACCGGCAACAAGCAAATCCTTCTCCCCGCCGAAACGCTGCTGACCTTCCATCTGGAACATCCGGTCCACATTATCGAGCGGCAATAGTGTGATGAGACGCTAGTCCGCCGCACTTTTGATGGTTTCATCCTGAGCGAGCGCAGCGAGGCAAAGGACCTGCGTTTCAGCGATTACTTGGGAACACAACCGCCTTCAATGAGCGGATTGGTCTGTGATCACCAAAGCCAGGTCGTCCTTCGCCAACCCCTCGGGAAGGGCGTATGATCGCGCTGTCCCCGAGATCCCCCCAATCGCACCGCAACTGGAGGCCGATACCATGCGCCGCGTCGGACTTGCAACGCACTTTGAGCTTCTGTGCTTCACGATGTTCCTTGTCACCGCGTTGAGCACTCGCCCGGTGATCCACGCACAAACTGCTCCCAACCCTGCAGCCACGCCTGGTGCCAGTGCCGGAGGCTCCGTGAAAGCCATGGAGATCTGCTTCTCCAACCCGCCTCCCAATCCATCCGATCTGAACTACAAGACGGAGTATTTGACTGCCGCATTCGAGGTTCCGGTCGACACGTTGCGCCCGATCCCGGTGCTTGAGCCCGCTTTCTCCGCGTATCTGAAGGCGACGTATCACTATCCGAGCGCAGGGATCACCTGCCAGCCGATCTGGAGTATCGACGACGCCCAGCAGGCGCAAAAAAAGATCGCCGGCGATCGCGATCGCGCCAAATTGAAGATGATCGACACAGGGTGGAGATATGGCCAGTCGCCGCTCGTCGAGGGGCAAGGCGGCTTCGATCCGCTCGCGCTGGGGCGAGGCGGTATCGATCTGTCGCAGCATCGCCTGACGACGTATTTTTGCAGTTTGACTGCCCCTGGAGGCACAACCATGGCAGTGGACATGAGCAAACCGGACTGGAACGCGAACATGACAACATATGTCAGCCCGGTGTTTCAGGCCGACTGGGACTCGGCCCCTGTCAGCATGGCCTATAACGTGTATATCCGGGACCACTACGTTCACGATCTCACTCTGTCGGACCTCAGCCCCAGGTGCAGCGCACAAAGCCCGGCGATGCAGGCGATGCAGCATCAAACCGCCATGATCTCGAACAAGCGAATTGGAAAAGCCGTCCTGGTCGATTTCACCTACACGGCCGCCCAGGCTGCAGCGGCCCACGCACCCGCCACGCCTGCGGCACAGCCGCCGTCGCCGTCGTCAAGTGGATGCCGGCCTGGTGACCGAAACCCAAGCTGCTCGTTTAACCAGCCTCAACCAGAGCAAGCCGCGCACCCAACAACGTCTTCTGCCGGCGGTCCCTTCATCTCCTGTTCCACCTCAGGCGGTGCAGGAATCGTCATCTACCTCACAGGGATCTTCCAAACCACGAAGCCAGTAAGACATCTGCCGAACGGCGCGAAAATAGTCGACCAATCGGTTCTCGATGACTTTTACGCGTACCTGACACAGAAGGGCTACAACTTTAAGCCCGGCAGCAATGGCGGCTGCGATGTAAGCCTGACCGAGGCTGCTGCAACAGCGGCGCAACACACGCGCGTCTATGGCGGCAGCGGCAGCTGCGGATACTGCGGCGCCAAGGTTGTTGAGACCGGCTGGAAAGACGAATAGACCGCGCGGCCCCATTCTCGGGGTCCCTCCCTCACATGACGGGGTGCCCCCGGTCTCGCTCCTGAGACCGGGGAACCTCAAACGTCCGCGTCCCCGCAGCGCTGTCATCCCGAGCGAAGCGCTTTTCAGCGGAGCCGAGAGCCTGCCCTGAGCGAGTCCGCCTGGCGGACGAGTCGAACGGGGACCTGCTTTTGCCGGGTGCCCCATCCAAGCTTTGCTTGGGTGGATGCGATTCCGGAGGGAGCAGGGGCCTTTAGGCCCCTTGATTCCCGCGCAACCCGCATCCCGGCATTCAGGCCCGGAAACCCCCTCATTGCCCGCCCCACATCCCGTCACCGCTTCAAAATCATTCCCGCCCAATCGACCCACATGTTCGTCATCGCCAGCCTTCCCGCGATCAAAGTCACCACCACGAAAACGGCCAGGCCCGTGGCAAACGGTCGATCGAAGCTGCGCGTCATGGCCGCGCGCACCACCAGCAGCAGCACTCCCAGCGTCACCACCGCCCCGAAGATTCCCATCCAATGGTGATACCCGAAGACCGAGCCGACCTGCGCGATGCGGGCGGTGGCTCCACTCAGGATCACCAGGCACGCCATCAGCATCATCGGCCGATGAATGCGCGGCCGCTTGCGGTTCAGCACGCCGATCGTCACGAACACCGCGAACAGCGCAATCTCCGTATACATCACCAGTAGAAACTGCGGCCCCGGCCAGTCGAAAATCACCTGCTCCGGCGCCAGGCGGATCGACCTGTAAGCCACCAGCGGCCCGGTCACCGCGATCAGCGCCGCAATCCCCACCACGCCCCAGCCGAGTGTCATGTGTACCCGCCGGTTGTGTGTGGAGATCAGCAGCGACTGCACAAAGAACATCACGAACCAGGCGAAGATCGCGCTTGAGTGCGCCACCACGATGGCCAGCATCACCGGCGCAATCGGGCTGCCGTCGAAGTGCTTGCCGTGAAAGATGTACTGCTGAAAGCCGAGCACTGTGAGAACCAGGAAAATGGCCCCGGCGGCGGTGTAGAAAAAGCGGTCAGGCTTCATCCGCAATCTCCTCATTTCTTGAATTTCAGCAACGCTTTTCTTGTTTCGGGAACGAGGGGAAGTCGCGACATTTCGAAAGCCGCGCTCAAAGCTCAATGGGTCCCGTGGTTAGCAACATCTTACGATCCCGCCCACCGGTTTTTGCAAGAGAAGATTTGGACTGCCCCGGCGAAATTAACGCGCCAAACGATCCACATGCCGGGCGCCCCATCATCCCCACGCCGTGTCATCCCGAGCGAAGCGCTTTTCAGCGGAGCCGAGGGACCTGCTTTTGCTCTTTTTGCGCGTTGGAGGGAAAAGGCGTCGGGTGCCCCATCCTGAACGCGCACTTTGCGTTTAGGGTGGGATCGCGCCCATGCGCCCGCTCCCGGAGGGAGCGAAGAAGTTAGCCCCGGGTGGAGTCCGCCGCGATCGGCGGCGAACTAATTGGTTTCGTTCCGCGGGAGCCACCTTCTCGAGCGGAACGAACTGGTTTCGATCTCCGGAATGCTAAGCACTCCATGGCCTTTCATGCAGAGCCGCTCGAATCCACTCCACTCCAGGAAGCTATGTGAGGGGCAGCCCACGCGGACAGGCTCGGCGAGACAGCGGAAGCAATGTTTGCAGCGGAGATTGCAATCAAGAGCCGCCCAATGAAATGCGGTCAGAGCAAGTAAGGCAAACACTAAACTCTGAAGGAGGAATGCTGGAAACGAAGAAAAGGGATGCAGCGGGGCGAAGAGGTCGACACTGAGAAGAAAAGTAAGTGGAACGAGCAAAGCGATCTTGCATGCATCGAAAATGCAAGCCTTGATCCGACCGCCCAGAGAAAGAGCGCGCACTTCGACAGGGATCCTCGATGTAAAGAAGCCGACAATCATGATGGGAAGCGAGCCGAGAACCAAGGAAGGCAGCGCGGATTCAATCGCGGTGGCAAAGGCCTTGAGATTGGCGGCAAGTATAAGGATAGGGAGTGCTCCCATAGTTAGAAGCAAGGCCAGGATCAACAGACACGAAAATGCGGAGCCGGAAAAGCTGCGACGCCAACTTTCCTTCCGGAGCCAGGCCGCATCGAGAAGAAGGCCGAGTGCCAGACTATACCCGCCGCACGCGAGGTCCCGGCTGCGCAAATGCCAGAGTTCTGCATGCCAATAGCTGACCCATTCCCCTCGGTTGGCTTCAGGAACCATGCGCTGCCCATAGCGAAGCAGAGTGCGGTCGGATGGCACGAGAGGAGAGCGCGACAGAGTCGTCATGCAGACTTTTCCGGAAGCAATCGAGAGAGCAAAGGATAGCGATCAGCGGCGACTGAATTGGCGACTTTTCCGGCTGCGGTGATCGTGTGATAGCGGCGCGGCGGGTGGCCCCGTGCTTCGGCATCGGCATCAGATTCCCAATGAGAATCTACGAGCTTATCCCGTTCGAGCCGGCGAAGGGCGGGATAGACAGTTCCGCTGGGCAGCCCTGTGATCTCCATGATCTCGAAACCAAAGCCGTAGCCAAGACTCAAGGCCTTAAGAATGAGGGCAGCGCTATGGGATAAGCGTGGACTCATGATTTCCAGGTTCAGAATAGCACTTTCTTTATGTAGTATTCTATTGTGTCGTATACTACATAAGAAAGGACCTGATGATATGGACTACAGGGTTTCTGTAAGCAGATGCTTGAGCCGCGTATTCGGCGGGGTGTTCATGGCTGTCCTTCTTACCTTGCAGTTGTGTGCTGCAGACGCTGACTCGGTTGCCAAGGCGAGCGATGACTACTTCAAGCCCTTGCTCGCATCCGGCCGCATCGCCGCGGCCGCGTGCGTCATCGTCGATGGAGACAATCCCCCGGTTGTAAGGCTTTATGGCCCGGTCAATTCTCAAAGGTCATTGTGGCGTGTGGCTTCGGTTTCGAAGGTATTCACCGCAATCGCGATTATGCAATTGGTTGAGCGGGGAAAGCTTCGATTGGACGATGACGTCAACAAGTACCTGAAGCACATTAGAGTTCCGGACACGTTTTCGCAGCCGATTACTATCCGTGAGTTGTTGCTTCACCGTTCGGGACTTGATGATCGGTTTGTCGGAGACGGATTCCACTCGGGTCCGCAGCCCAGCATCTCGCAGATCATGTCTGAAGCATTGCCGAAGCGAGTCTATCCACCTGACACGGTGGAACTCTATTCGAACTACGGATATGGCCTCCTGGGGGCTGTCATCGAGGATGTGACCGGGCAGCGGTTTGAAGACTATGTGAAGGCCAACGTACTTCAGCCAATGGGGATGCAGGAGAGCACCTTCACTCAACCTCTTCCAGAACCTTCGCGCATGGCTCCGGGGAGATGGTTCTATCAGCGTTCAGCTCCGGCAGCGGCGCTTACCAGCAATGTAGACGACATGACCCGGTTCCTCGCAGCCACCCTGCAGGAAGACAAGGTTGTATTGTCCGCTCATTCATTTGAGGAGATGACAACACGCCCTGACCCTGCGATCCGTATCGTTCATGGGCTGGGATACCGGACCGGCAACGATCGCGGCCACCATCTGATCGGCGCAAGTGGGGACAGCGGCGGGTTTCACTCTGTGCTGATGGCCTTTCCGGATGAACATCTTGGGTATTTCACCCTCGTAAGCGGTGGAGGCAACGCGGTCGCCTGGAACTTTTATGAGCAGTTCGCAACTGTGAGCTTCGGCCCTAGGACCACTGGAGAAGTTCACGCCTTCACCGTCACCGGAATGACGCGCGAAAATACATCCCGCTTTGCGGGGCTCTATAGAACCGTAAGGTACCCGCATCACGACCTTTCGAAGACTTTCATCCTGACAGATCTGACGCGCGTCTCTGTTGATCGAGATGGAGCGCTTCGCATGTATGGAGCGCGGTGGCTGCCGGTCGGGCCCCTCGAATTCAGGAAAGACGATGGCACCGAGAAGTTGAGTTTTCAAACGGAGGCGTCTGGGCGCGTGCAATTCTTGAACAGTTCTGACGAGCGGATTTCTTGGTACGAATCCGGGTATGCAAATATTGCTTTCTATTTCATCTTCATGGGTCTGTTCGTCAGCGGAGTATGGAGAGCAAAGAAAATGATGCGATGGATTTCTGCGCTGGTTTTGCTCCATTGTGTTGGATGGCTGAGCGTCTGCCTGCTTATTGGGCCAGAAAACCTGATCTTCGGATTGCCGTTGGGATTGAAAGCAATTCTGCTTATTGGCACACTGCTGCCTTTACTGGCGGCAGCGTCGATGTATGCGCTCTGGCAAAATAGGAGAACGCTGAACTACATCTTGGCGGCTACTGTTCTGGCTTATATCCCGTTTGTCAACTATTGGAATCTCAAGTTGTAAAGAGCCCGACGATGATGATTAAGATTGCCGTGCTTCGATGGTCCAGCCCGTTTGCACTCCCTGTGAATGTTCCCCCGGGATCGTCTCCAGCGGATGGGATGTGGACAAATCGTAAGCCACTTGTCGGGGAGTCGGTTAGTGCTGATAAATCGGCATTGCGCCCGCAATCCCGTTCCGGCGTCGACTGAAGATCGCAGTCGCAAGGGCGCTTACCGGGGTCCGTCCAATTCCCCACACAAGTTCGGCGACCTCCTGAGCGACCGTCGTCCGCCGCGGCGGACGACGGGAGTCGAAGGACCCGCAGCATTTTCGGTTGTTTGCTGTCTGACACCTGAAACCTGTCCCCTGTCTTCGCCTGTCAGGAAACCGGGGGAAACCGGGGACAGACGGGACGTTCCCTTCTAACTTGATCGCAGCCGCAAAGGTCGTTCGCCCGCCCCCCCCATTTCCCCACACGAGCTCGGCGGCTTCCTGCGCTGTCTACGCTGCCGGCTGGAGCTGGGACTTCTCGATATCAGCCACTTCTTTAGCCCCCTTGGCATAGAGCGCTTCCTCACCAGGAGCCAGCGCGTACAACAGTTTGAGAAACTCGCCTGCGTGGACAAGTTCCTCGTCCGCTATGTCCTTGAGCACTGCCACGGCGAGTTTGTTGCTCGTTGACTCGGCCAGCTGCACATACATCTGAGTCGCTTCGTATTCTGCGGCTACCATGAACCGAATCGCTCTGACGAGTTCCTCGTCCGTGAGCGTCCTGCCGTTTGCCAACTCTGAAAAAGGTGACCCAAATTGTGGCATAGGTTTTTCCTCCGCTTCCTGCACGTCGACACTTTAAAGCCCTGCATCGACGGCTAACTCAATTTGAAATTCCGCGGCTTCCAGCGGTCTGAGCGGAATTGACCGTCGCCACACGAGCTTGGCGACCTCCTGAGCGACCGTCGACCGCCGCGGTGGTCGACAGGGGTCGGAAGCCTGCCCTGAGCGAGTCCGCGCGGCGGACGAGTCGAACCGCGCCCGGCCATTGCATCTTCGGTTTTTAGCCGTCTGACCCCTGCTCTCTGTTCCCTGATCTCTGTTCTCTGTCGTTTCCTTGTCAAGCCCCTCCGCCCAAAATAAATCCGCCACCATCCCGCAAGCCCTTTTTCTCTAGTCTCTTATCTCTGCCCTCTGACTCCCCCAAGTTTGCCGATCATTTCCCCCTTCCGGCGCATACTGGTTTCATGATCAATGCGCCGGCCACAGTTCACTATTCACCGGTCACAGTTTCACCGTTTCACAGTTTCATTTGTTCACTTCTTCACTCGCGAAAATAACTAAATAAAAAAATTCGGGCAATTTCGCCAACTTTTCGCCATTTAACTCCTTTAGAATCAGTAAATCGATCTCAGAAACTTCGAAAAATGGCACCGAATTACGCTGCATTTATGCCTAACAACTTCTTTAGAATCAATAAATTTATCCGCGAAAATGGCGTTCCATTTTATCGCCCGTAAGTATCTCTTTTTAGAGGGGTTGTTCGCAATAGACGGCGATTCACCGTCCACCGTTCACGAAGCGCGAATATGGCCGCGGCCGTGGCGTTTGACGGCGTACATGCGCGCGTCGGCGGTGCCGATGATCTCGTGCATACGCGTGCCGTCAGCCGGCGCCGACGACAGGCCCACGCTGGCGCTCACCTGGATCGAGAGGCCGCTCTTCATCCCCAACGGAGTCTCCATGAGCGCCGCGTGCATTCCCTTGGTCAGCTCTAGTGCCTGAGCGGCCGGGGTCTTCGGCATGAGGATCACGAACTCGTCGCCGCCATAGCGAAAGGCCAGATCCTGCGCGCGGCACAACTTCTGCAGGCGCCGCCCGGTGCGTGTGAGCAGCTCGCTGCCGATCATGTGACCGTGCGCATCGTTGACCAGCTTGAAGCGGTCCAGATCCCAAAAGGCAAGGCTCAGCGGCAGCTTTTGCTTGACCGATTGCCGCAGCTCCCGGTGCAGAACATCGTAGAGGTGGCGCACGTTGTAGAGGCCGGTGGTGTCGTCGGTGATGGTGAGTTGTTGAATGCGCGAGACGTCGCGTGCGTTCTCAATGGCGATGGCCGCGTGATCGGCAAGGATGTGCAGGAAGGCGATGCTGTAGTCCGACATCTCGGCGCGCGGATTGAGGATCTCGATGACGCCCTGCGTGCCGGTGCGCCCCCGCAAGGGCATGGCGATGACCGATCTTACGCTGCTAATGCCGGGAGTAGCGGATTGCGCGGCGCGCGGATCGCCTTCCATCTGCGGCACGAGAAGCGTTTCACCGTGCTCGAGAACCCATCCGGCAACGCCCTCGCCGGCCTTGACGCGAAGGCCGCGCAAGGTTTCCTGTTCCTCGCCCGCGGCAATGGCGTAGTAGAGATCCTGTGTGGATTGGTCGAGCATGAGCAGCGCCCAGAACTCCGCATCCACCATGCGCTCCATTTGCTCAAGGATGGTGCGCAGAATCGTGTCGAGATCGAAGCTCGAAGTGAGCGATCGCGTCAGCTGGTGAAACACAAGCAGATCGGCGAGCGGGATGCGCCCTTCCGTCTCGTTTGCCATGTTCGAGCCCTGGGGAAATTACCGACCCCATTCTTTCATACATTCTTCGCTGCGGGTCGCGAGAGGTCAGCCGCCGCTATCAACCGCGAATGTGGACCCGCGGTCAGCCGCCGATATGAACCATCGACCGGGAGGGCTTGAGGAATCCCGGCTCGCCGATGTGGTGGCGCGCTTCCTTGACCTGGATGGTGCTGACAATGTAGGCGCGAAGCTCGTTATTGCTGGCGCCAGAGCGGAGGCGGCCATAGAGGTCGTGCTCCACCTGCGAAAACAGGCAGGTGCGTATTTTGCCGTCGGAGGTGAGCCGCACGCGGCTGCAGGCTCCACAGAATGCCTGGCTGACTGGAGCGATAATGCCGATTTCGCCCACACCGTCGGCGAAGGTGTAGCGGCGCGCGGTTTCGCTGGCTTCGCGCGGCGGCAGCTCGACCAGAGGCATCGTGCGGCCGATACGGTCGGGATCCGGAAGAGCGCGACCTATACGGTCGACGATCTCGCGCAGCGTGACGACGATTTCGGGCGTCCACAGCCGGCCTTCCTCAAGCGGCATGAACTCGATAAAGCGGACGACGACATGCTCTTCGCGGGCAAAGCGTGCAAAGCCTTCGATCTGGTCGTCGTTGAAGCCGCGCAGCAGCACGCAGTTGATCTTGAGAGGCGTGAGGCCGGCCGCGCGGGCTGCTCGAACGCCCGCAAGAACTTTAGAAAAGCTGCCTTCAACGCGCGTGATGCGCTCGAAGGTTGGCGCGTCGACGGCGTCCATGCTGACCGTGACGCGGTGCAGGCCCGCATCCTTGAGAGGCTGGGCCAGCGAATCGAGCAAATGGCCGTTGGTGGTCAGAGCCAGGTCCAGCGGCTCGCCGTCGAGGGTGCGCAGGCGCGAGAGCTCGCGAATCAGGTCAACCAGGCCGTGGCGCAAGAGCGGCTCGCCGCCTGTGAGCCGGACTTTCGTGATTCCAAGGCTGACAAAGAGCTCGATGAGGCGGAGGTATTCGTCGATGGCCAGCTCGGGATACTGGGCGCCCATTTCGCCCGTGCGGCAGTAGACGCATTTGTAATTGCAGCGGTCGGTGATGGAGACGCGCAGGTCGTGAATCACGCGCCCGTGGCTATCCGTAAGCGGCGGATGGAGCGCCGGCGCGGGGATTGCGGTGAGGGAAGGGGCAGCCATCGGCAACTTCAAGCCTATCCCTTTTTGCAGCCAGTTGAAAGGCCCGGCCCTGATGCGACAGCGCGGGCAGAGGAGAAGCGATAGCATCATAAAGCGAGCGTGCTGCGAAATGGCGCGCGAATTGCTGCTATCGGCGAAGGGACAAGGAAGATGCCTGCAACGGGAGCAAGACCTGCGGGTGCGGCGGACCAGGCAAGCGCGGAAGTGGCCGTGCGGGAGATGTTCGACTCGATTGCGCCCCGCTATGACTTGTTGAACCACGTGCTCTCAGCCAACGTGGACCGGCTGTGGTGGCGCAAAGCCGCGCGCAGGTTCGAGGCAGTTCTGGCGCGGCCTGAAGCCGCGATTCTGGATATTTGCTGCGGCACGGGCGATTTGACGATGGCGCTGCTCAAGCGGCGGCCCAAAGGAGCGAGCCCGATTCTCGCCGGTGATTTTTCGCCCGCCATGCTGCGACGCGGCGCGGAGAAGTTTGCGGCGAAGAATGCCGGCGCGCCCTACGCGGTAGCAATCGAGGCCGATGCGCTGCACCTGCCGCTGCGCGCGGAGTCGCTCGACTTGATTGTGACCGCATTTGGCTTCAGGAACCTGGCGAACTACGAGGCTGGTCTGAAGGAATTTCATCGCGTGCTGAAACCCGGCGGGCAGTTGGGAATCCTCGAGTTCAGCGAGCCCGGAGGCTTGGTGGGTAAAGCGTATGGCCTTTATTTCCGGCGCGTGCTGCCGGCCATAGGACGCATGATCTGCGGCAAGGATGGGCCGTACAATTATTTGCCCAGCTCCGTCGGCGATTTTCCGCCGCCAGGCGCGATGGTAGAAATGATCGAGCGCGCGGGATTTGCCGAGTGTGCGTGGCAGCCATACACGTTTGGCATCGCGGGTTTGTTTACTGCGACGCGCTCCGCGGCAGTCTAGGAACCCAATGACAGCGGTTGCTTCCAATTCGCGAGTGAACGAGCCTGCTGCGGCGAATTTCCCGGCGGAGAAGCAACGCGTGGCGCGGCACTCGATGGCGGCTGCTGCAGCAATGACAATACTCAAGGTCGGGGCCGGGCTGTTGTCGGGGTCTCTGGGCGTGCTTTCCGACGCTGCACATTCGGGGCTTGACCTGGTGGGCGCGGCGCTAACGTACTTTTCCGTCCACGTGAGCGACAAGCCGGCAGACGAGGATCACACCTACGGCCACGGGAAGATTGAGAATCTCTCCGCCTTCAGCGAGGCGGGGCTCATGGCTCTGTCATGCGCGTGGATCATGTGGGAGGCAGTGGACCGAATCTTCTTCCATCCGGTGGAGGTACATCACTCCCTATGGCCGGTGCTGGTCCTGGTGACTTCGGTCGGCGTGGATATTTGGCGTTCGCGCCAGTTACGCGCGGTCGCCCTGCGTACCGGATCGCCTGCGTTAGCGACCGATGCATTCCATTTCGCCTCGGACATCTGGGCGACAATGGCAGTGCTTGCCGGGCTCTGTGCCGCATGGCTGGGCGAGCGATTCCAGATCGCGTTCTTGCATTATGCCGATCCTCTGGCAGCGCTGGTGGTATCGCTCATGATTTTGCGCATGACGGTGCGGCTGGGGCATGAAGCAGTGGCCGCGCTGGTGGATGAGATCCCCTCGGAAACTCGCCGTAAACTGGTTCGCGAGGTGGAGCGCGTCGACGGGGTGCTGGCCGTGGAGCGGGCGCGCGTGCGGCGTGCGGGCGCCGGCTATTTTGCCGACGTTACGCTGGCGCTGCCACGGCGATTTACTTTTGAGCACACCAACGAGCTGGTTGAAGCGGCGACTTCCGCGGTTCAACGTGCGCTGCCCGGCGCCGATGTCGTGATCCACACGGTTCCACGGGAGACCAAAGCGGAGAGCATCTTCGACCGCGTACGCGCCGTGGCGGCGCGCAACAACGTTTCAGTGCACGAGCTCAGTATCCAGACGCATCATGGGCGGCTGCAGGTGGAACTGCATGTGGAGCTTGAAGAGCACCTGACGCTGCGAGAAGCGCACGGCTTTGTCACGGCGCTGGAAGCGCAGATTCTGCGCAGCGTCCCGGAGGTCGACTCGGTCTTAACGCACATTGAGAGCGAACCAGCGACGATCGAGCAGCCGGAGGAAGAACTTGTTGAGGACCGCAGGCTGGAGCAGGCACTGCGATCGGCGGCAGCGGCCTTTCCTGAGATCACCGACGTGCACGCCATCAACGTGGGCCGGACAGGGGAACACATCTCAGTTACATGCCACTGTACCTTGCCTGACGAACTTCCCATGAATCGCGTGCACGAAATCATTACTGCACTTGAAGACCGATTCAAGCTGGAGTGCCCGGAAGTGTACCGGGTGACCATCCATCCAGAGCCGGTGACGGATAATACGCGTTAGAGCGAACACTCTCGACTTTCAAATGCGGATCACATTGATCAACACCGGTTCGATCGCCAGATTCTTCCGTATTGCATCGCTGCTGATGGTGCTGGTGGCAATCTGCCTTCTCTCGGCGATCCTCACGATGCATTTCGCGATTCATGGCGCTGAGGTCCAGGTGCCGGAGCTGAAGGGGATGACGACTGCGGATGCGCGCAGCGTTGCAGCTGGGCTGGGCCTGACGCTTGACGTAGACAATCGCTACTATTCCGCCGATGTGGCGGCGGGACACATCCTGTCGCAATCGCCCGCGGCGGGGACCATTGTGCGGCGCGAGTGGCGCGTGCGCGTAGCTGAAAGCCTTGGAGCGCAGCGGGTCGACGTCCCCGACACGGTGGGCGCAAACGAACGCGTGGCCGAATTGGAGTTGCGCCGCGCTGGTCTTGAGGTGGGCGAGGTTGCGCACCTGCCCTCCGGCTCAGCCGCGGAGGGAACCGTGCTGGCACAGGACCCGCCACCTCACGCACAGGGCATCGAGCAACCCAGCGTGAATCTACTGGTGGCCGCGCCAGACGATGAAACGCCAGATGGGTACGTGATGCCCGACCTGACCGGCTTGCCGTTGGCGAGCGCGGAGGCAGCATTGATGAAAGTTGGAATCAAGACGGCGCCTCCCGTTTATTTGAGTGAAGCGGTGCCGCCGGTGGGAACCGGAGACGCTCCAATCAAGCTGCCCGTGAAACCGGGTGAAGTCGTGGCCCAATCGCCGAGCGCGGGTACGCGTGTGGACCAAACCACGATAGTGAAGCTGACGGCGGCAAGATAAGTGAGGATGGGAGACAAGCGGATATGGGGTTGAGCGAGGATTTGGAAAAGATCGGCTTGCAGGAGCGGGAGCTGCGCCTGCCGCACCTGGATGCGAAGGTGGCGTGGGAACTGGGATCGAAGATTCGAACTATGGCGCTTGAGCGCGGGCTCACGCTGGTGGTCGACGTGCGGCGCTTCGGGCAGCCACTGTTTTATGCCGCGCTGGATGGCACTATGCCGGATAATCCCGAATGGGTGCGGCGCAAGAGCAATGTGGTGGCGCGCTTTCATCGCAGCTCTTACGGTGTAGGAATGACGCAGAAGGTGAAGGGGACAACACTCTTGGAGCGGCAGGGACTGCCGGTCGCAGATTACGCGGCGGATGGCGGATCGTTTCCGCTTGTCGTGGACGGTGCGGGAGTGGTGGGCAGTGTAACGGTCTCAGGCCTGCCGCAGCGCGATGACCACAACCTAGTAGTGGAGGCGCTGTGCGCGATGCTGGGGCGGGATTTCGCGGCGCTGAGGCTGGGGCCGGAGCAGGCGTAGAGACGAATCCGCTCCCACCCTAGCCGCAAGAACAAAAGCGCGGCGAGGGTGGGGCACCCGGCAAAAAGCCTCACCTGCTTCGCTCAGGATGACAAGCCTTCTCATTTGCGGTTTTTCTAACTGGCTACGGGTTTTTCTCGATCAACGCGACATAGAAACCATCGGTCGGCAAAGCGCCTGGCAACAGCCTGAGTGCGCCGTCGGGTGTTAGGCAATTGCGAAGCTGTGCGGCTCCAGAGGCGGTCAGAGTTCCGGATTGTGCGAGCGCCGCGATGCGCGTTTCGAGAGGAGCTTGCCGCGCATTTTGGTTTTTAGCGAGCGCGGCGGCGACGACCTGTTCGTTCTCTTCTGGCTCAAGCGAGCAGGTGGAATAGACGACGAGGCCGCCAGGGCGAACAGCGCGCAATGCGGCGGATAGAATCGCTCGCTGGCGTTCGGCGTGGCGGGAAAGGTCTTCGAGGCGTACGCGGTGACGGATTTCGGGATTGCGGCCGAGGGTTCCGGTGCCACTGCAGGGTACGTCGGCAAGAACAAGATCGAAAGCCGACTCTTCGTTGAGCGTGGTTGCGTCGGCAAGGCGGCATTCGACGCGGCCGGCAAAGTCGGCGAGGCGCTCGCGGAGTTCGGCGAAACGGCGCTGGCTCGATTCGCAGGCCAGAATGTGAGCCTCGGGGTTGCGCTCGGCGAGGATCAGGGTCTTTCCGCCAGGCGCGGCGCATGCGTCGAGGATGTTTTCCTGGTTTTGGTTGAGACCGTGGCCGGAGCATGCCGCCAGCTCAGCGATCAATTGCGAACCTTCATCCTGTATGCGCACACGGCCCTCGCGATACGCCGCCGTTGCGGTCACGTCGCCGGAAATGACTGTGCGCGCGGCGGTGAGGATGGCTGCGGGTTCCAGCCGAATGCCGGCTTCATTCAGTTCCGTTTCAGCGGCCGTGTTCTCGATGCGGCTGGTCCGGGGAGGCTGCGCCTGGCCGTGGCGGCAGATGGCGCGCGCAGCCTCGAGGCCGTAGATGCGCGTCCATCGCTCGACGAGCCACTCAGGATGAGCCTGGGCCAACGCAAGTTCGCCAGCGGTCTCTTCCGGAAGGATTTCTGCAGGGCCAGCAGCGGCGACTTTGCGCAGGACGGCGTTTACCAGCCCGGCAGCGAAGCGGTGACCAGACCGCTTGGTCAGCTCGACACTTTCATCGATAGCGGCGTGGGCGGGAATGCGATCGAGAAAGCGAAGTTGGAAAGCTCCCATGCGGAGAGCGATCGAAACCTCTGGATCGAGTTTCTTTCTGGTTTTGGTGAGGAGTTTCAATTGGTCATTGAGCAGGATCTGCCAGCGAAGGACACCGAGCACAAGAGTTGTGGCGAGGTGACGGTTAGCGGGAGAAAGGGCGTCGACTACTTGCGCGCGCAATAGATCATCTGCATGAGCCTTGCCACGCTCGGCGGCCAGCAAGACGTCGAAGGCGGCTTTGCGTGCGGGCGAGATGGCAGCCACGGCGGTCAACCGAGTCGCGCGTCCGCATGCAGCGGGTTTCCGCGCAGAAACTCATCCGTGGTCATCCGTTTTTTGCCTTCGAACTGGACTTCAAGAAACTCGAGCCATGTGTTTTGAGCGCATGCAGCCAGAAAGCGATGGTTCTCCACGACCACCCAGCCCGGCTCGGCAAAGCCCAGGCCCTCGGCATAAGTGCCACGTGCGATTGCCATGTGGTGCACGATCAGCTTCTTCCCGTTGAGAGCGGTGAATGCGCCGGGCCAGGGCTGAAAGCCGCGCCAGCGATTGTAGATTTCGTGCGCCGTGCGCGCGGCAAAGTCGATGCGCCCGTCTTCGCGATCGAGCAGCGGAGCAAAGGTCGCGGATTCGTGGCTCTGCGGTTGAGGGCGAATCGTGCCGCTGGCCAGACCCGCGAGAGTCTCGACGATCAGGGGAGCCCCGGCTCGCGCCAGCACGGGGAAAAGTTCGACTGCAGTTCGAGTGGGGCCAATTTCCATCGTCTGTTGGAGCAGGATCGGCCCGGTGTCGAGGCCCTCTTCTAAAAGCATCGTGGTATTGCCGGTGTAGGCGTCTCCCATGGCAATAGCCCACTGGATGGGTGCAGCGCCGCGATATTTCGGAAGGAGTGAAGCGTGCAGATTGATGCAACCAAGCCGAGGCAGCGCGAGCATCCACGGCGGAATGATGCGGCCATAGGCCACAACCACGATGGCGTCGGGGGCGATGGATTCAAGCTGCGCTCGAAACTCAACGTTGCTTCGGATTTTTTCAGGCTGTGTGACGGGAAGGCCGGCTGCAAGCGCAGCCTGTTTGACGGCCGAAGCTGTGAGCTGCTGGTCGCGTCCCGAGGGCCGGTCTGGCTGCGAGACGACGAAAGCGATTTGGTGGTGGGCTGCAAGCAGGGCTTCGAGCGTGGGAACAGCGAACTCCGGAGTGCCGCAAAAGACGATCTTGAGGCCGTTTCCAGCGTTCGTCATCGCAGGTTTACCAGGTGCCTTCCTTTTGCATCTTGCGAATCTTGCGTAGACTCAGGCTACGCTTGAGCGCGGTCATGCGAAAGAGGAACACGATTCCGTCAAGGTGATCGATCTCGTGTTGGAAGGCGCGGGAAAGAAGTTCTTCGCCGTCCATTTCGAACCATTTTCCGTTCTGGTCCTGAGCGCGGATGCGAACCTTGGCGGCGCGGACGATCTTCTCGCGAATGTCAGGAAAACTGAGGCAGCCCTCTTCCTCGTACTGACGGCCTTCGCTCACGATGATCTCGGGATTAATCAGGACGAGCTTCTGCTTGGGATCCTTGCCCATGCTGAGGTCGATGACGGTGATGCGCTTGGATACGCCGACCTGCGGAGCGGCCAAGCCGACGCCCTGCGATGCGTAGGTGGTCTCAAACATATCGGCGACCAGTTTGCGCAACTCTGCGTTGAACTCGGTGACCGGTTCGCCGGGCTGCTCCAGCACCGGCTCGGGATATTTGACGATCGTGAGAATCATTGCGGCCGCTAAAAGCTCCGTATCTGTTCAATGTATCCGTCGAAATTGCGTTTCAACTCCAGCAAGGAGTCGCCGCCAAATTTCTCGCGAGCCAGGTTGGCAAGGACCAGGGCAACCATGGCCTCAGCGGCCACGCCGGCGGCCGGGACTACGCAAATGTCGCTGCGCTCGTAGCTTGCGCTGGTGGGTTCCCGCGTGTCAAAACGGACAGACTCGAGTGGCTGGCGCAGCGTGGAAATAGGCTTCAAGTAGCCGCGAATCACAATGTCCTCGCCATTCGAGACGCCGCCCTCAATGCCGCCTGCATTGTTATGCGGGCGCGTAAAGCGTGTGGGTTTTCCAGGCAGGTTTTCTCCGGCGTAATGAATGGGATCGTGAACGCGCGAGCCGAAGGTTGCGGCAGCGGCCACTCCGCGGCCGATTTCAACGGCCTTCACAGCCTGCAGGCTCATGACCGCCCAGGCGAGCTGGCCGTCGAGCCGCTCATCCCAGTTGGCATAGGAGCCAAGGCCGGCGGGAACCGCGTGAGCGACGACTTCGAAGACTCCGTTCACGGTGTCGCCGGCTTTGGAGGCGGCGTCCACTTCACCCTTCATGCGCGCTTCTGCAGCGGGATCGACACAGGCGAGAACGACGTCCTCCTTCGCAGCGAGAGCTGCGATCTCGTCCCACGAGGCGTCACGATCCAACTCGGTGCTTCCCACGCGGACGACGTGGCTTGCAACTTCAATGCCCAGGATGCGCAGAAGCAGTTTGGCAAAGGCTCCGGCGGCCACGCGGGCGGCGGACTCGCGCGCGGAGGCGCGTTCCAGCACGTAGCGAGCGTCGGGGAAGTTGAATTTGAGGGCGCCCGCCAGATCGGCGTGGCCAGGTCGCGGCGAAGCCACCGCGCGGTGCTTCACTGGATCGCCGGTCTCGACGGGCAGCTTCTCCTGCCAGTTCTTCCAGTCGCGGTTGACCAGTTGAACGGCGATCGGCGAGCCGATGGTCTTGCCGTGGCGTACGCCGGAGAGGATGTGAGCCTGGTCGGTCTCGATCTTCATGCGGCCGCCGCGGCCATAGCCCTGCTGACGCCGCCAAAGCTCGTGATTGATAAAGTCGAGGTCGACGGGAATGCCAGCGGGAATCCCGGAGACCAGGGCGATTAGGGCTTCGCCGTGCGATTCACCGGCTGTGGAGAAGCGGATCATACAGATTCGATTGTAAATGCGCGCAGGCGTGCAGCCACATTTTCAGGAAGTCTCGTAGATCCTCAGGCGGGCGCAGCCAGACATCGGCCGCAGTGGGGCGCGGCTGGCGGCGCACGAGCACGCCGAGCCCATGCCCTTTAATCGCGCGGAAGGCTGACTCATCGGTCAAATCGTCGCCAAGGTAAGCAGCGGGATGACGCCCGGGGCCGGATGACTCTTCGAGAATTGCGGTGACTGCTCCACCTTTGTCGCGGCCTGCGCGCAACTCGAGGCCCGCCTCGAATTCGAGCAAGTTGAGGCCCTTATTCGTGGCCGCCGGCTCGAAAAGCGCACGCGTTCGCTTTTCGATGGCTTTGGCCCGCGCTGGCGTGACACCGCGCCAATGCATGACGACAGCGTTTGGCTTTTCTTCAACCAGGCCGCCGCCCGCGTCACGTTTGAGCTGCGCGCTGAGCGCATCGAGCTCGGCGCGAACTGCGGGAGAGAGCTGCTCGAATTCGCGGCGGCCATTGGCATGGAGCCGCTCGGCCCCGTGCAAACCCCAGATTTCGGGGGCGGCTTCAACTCTCAGCAATGGAAGGATCTCTTGTGCGGGGCGGCCGGTGACCACGACCATGTGCGTTCGTCCCTGACTCTGGATTCGATTCAAGAGCTCGCGTGCTCCAGCCCACGGTTGCGCCTTGAAGCGGTCGACGCGGAAGGGCGCCAGCGTCCCGTCGTAGTCGAGCAGCAATGAAGGCCGCGCCGCGCCGGCAAAACAGCGGAAGAAATCGTCCAGCTTCGCTTGTGCCTCGTTCGTCAAACGAAACTCGCTTTCAGGGGGTTCGTTTTCAGGCTGGTTCGCTTTCATGCCAACTTTTCGGCCGGGATTTCCTCAATGCGCACGACCGATGGCGCGACAGGGTCGGGCGAAAAGGTTTCGGCAGGTTCCAGGCGTAGCCCGCGCAGGTCGCCCAAAACGTTCGCGGCCCACATATAAATGTTGTATTCCATCACCTGGCGCCGCATTCTCTGCATGCGCTCACGGCGCTCCGCGCGGCTCATTTCCAAGCCATTGTGGATAGCCTCGGCCACACCGACGGTGTCGTATGGATTGACGAGCAGCGCATCACGCAGCTCTACGGCCGCGCCGGTGAACCTGCTCAGCACGAGCACGCCATCCTCGTCGTCACGTGCAGCCACAAATTCCTTGGCTACGAGATTCATTCCGTCGTGGAGCGAGGTGACGAGGCAAATATCGGCGGCACGATACCAGTGGCTTACTTCTTCGTGATTGCATTGGCGCTCGATGAGGACGATCGGTTTCCAGCGGAAAGTCTGATAGCGAGCGTTAATGCGATCAACGGTTTCCTGGACGCGGCGACGGAGCTCCGCATAACTGGGGATGCGCGTGCGGCTGGGAGCCGCGATTTGCACCATCGTGAGCCGCTCACGGTGCCAGGGGTGATCTTCGAGAAGCTGGCCAATGGCTTCGAGCCTCTCGACGATTCCCTTGGTGTAGTCGAGCCGGTCGACGCCGACTGCCAAGGTCTCAGCGCGCACGCCGTAGTCGCTCAGGAGTTGCTTCCGCGCAGCGTCGCGTTCTTCCTCCATCGTCTCGCCATCCCAACTTGCCGCGGGCCGCATGGCGCCGTCGAACGCAACGCTGACCGGATACGAGCGGATCGTGCTGGCGTGCCCATGACGGAGCACGGTCATGTGATCGCGGTCAGTGCGCGCCTCGAGAACGCGATCCACCGTGGCGAGAAAATTGTGGCAGTGAAGCGGAATGTGAAATCCGATCAGGTCAGCGCCGAGGAGTCCGTCAAGTAATTCAGACTGCCAGGGGCAAATCCCGAATGCCTCGGGATTCGGCCAGGGAATATGCCAGAAGATTGCGACACGGGCATCGGGCCTCTCTCTCTTGATAAGGCCCGGCAGCAAAGCCAGATGATAGTCCTGCACAAAGACCACCGGCTCCGCATTGTCGCGCATTTCTTCGAGCACCGCGTCTGCAAACCGCTGGTTGATGAGTTGATAGCACTCCCAGTCTGAAGCGCGAAAGATGGGTCGGGTATGCGCAATGTGGCAAAGCGGCCAGAGTCCCTCGTTAGAGAACCCCTCGTAATAGCAAGCCTCTTCCTGCTCCGAGAGCCAGACCCTGCGAAGGGTGTAGCGCGGATCGTCGGGCGGGACGCGCAAGCGGTCGAACTCGTCGACCGAAGCTCGATCCGCGTCGCCAGTGCCGCTGGCGACCCAGACGCCGTCACAAGCGCGCAAGACCGGCTCCAACGCGGTTACCAGGCCGCTTGGGGGCACAACGCAGGCGATTTCTCGCCCTTGGCGTACGTGCATGTAAGGCTCGCGGTTTGAGACTACAAAGATTTTGCTTGAACCGGCCTGGTTGCGAATGTGCACTGCCAAGCGCTCAGCGGTCCAGAGATTCGCGCCGGCTTCGCGAAGGCGGGCCTCGGCCGCAGCGGAAGCGCGAGCCGCTCTCAGGCTTGCAGCCATGGTTTCCACCTCGCGCGCAAGAGGTGAAAACAGGCGGAGTGCTCCCAGTTCTGCCTCACCTGAATCCTGGGCATCCCCGGTGCGGAGCTTGCGCAGGCGTTCAACCGCGCGGCTCATGGGGCGAAGAAGGAACCAGCGAACCATGAGGAACGTGATTCCGACGATCACAATCACAAACGCGACAATGCGCCAAAAGCTGCGACGCCATAGAGCGATACCTTCGGAGCGGATATATCCGGCATCCACCACAAGGGCCATGGTGCCTTCCAGCTGGTTTCCGTTATGGATGGGAAAAGCCTGCTCCAGCCACTGCCATTGGCCCGTATGCCCGAACGCTCCGGCTTCAACGCCCCGCTGCAGCGATTTCTCGACAACCCCCCGGCCCAGCGCCCCCATTACGTCCGGTGGGCCGCTCCCTGCAAGCAGATCGCCGTGCGCATCGTATATTGCCAGTCCCAGCGCCCCCGTCCCATCCTTGAGGAGCTGCGTTAAGCCGGGAAGACCGGAGGAGTCACCTGTCTCGAGTGCATTGCGCACATCCGGCTCGATCGTCATAGCCATCCACCTGGTGCGGTGCTCCAGATCCTCGCGCAAGCTATGCCTGTGGGCCAATACATCAAAATACGTGGAGGCAACGGACACAAGTGTGACGCTTGCGATCAGGGCAACGATCAGCCGCACGCGGAACAGGTGCACAGATACCTCCAGATGATGGGTTAGATGCGCTCGGCGGCGAAGGAGCCGTGCCGCGGGATTGACCAGGTCCATCCGGCAACTATGCGTTGAGAGGAAAGCCACTTAGCCTCGGTATTCAGTGCTGGGACGCGACCGCGACCCGATTCGTGCAAGTACGCGGGGGCATGATCAACGCGAGAGATTTTTTTCGCATTCAAGGCCGCGTGTTGCACGAAAGAGGGCAAACGACAGCACAGGGCGAGGTCTTTGGGGATCGCCGCAAATGGTTCCGCCTTTCAGGCCGGCCTGTTCTATGCGCTATCCTGTCCTCTGAAGCGCGTAAGATTCCTCTTCGCAAGACCTGCAGCCCATGGCGATCATCGCAATCGACCGTACCGCCAAAAACATCGTGCTCGCCGTTCAGGAATACTCCCTGTTCGCGTGGCGTTCGCTGCTCAATATCTTCCACCCACCGATCTACTGGACCGACTTCCTCATGCAATCGGACGTGATCGGTGTCGGGTCGCTGCCCATTGTCATCCTCTCCGGCTTTTTTACCGGTGGCGTGCTCGCTCTGCAGTCCGCAGCCACACTGTCGGAGTTTGGCGCCACAGCGGTTACGGGCCAATTCGTCGGCCTCACCATGATTCGCGAACTTGGCCCGGTGCTTACCGGCATTATGGTGGCCGGCCGCAATGCATCTTCGATGGCCAGCGAACTGGGTTCCATGATTGTGACCGAGCAGATCGATGCGATGCGCGCCCTGGGCGTAGACCCATTGCGCAAGCTCGTGACGCCGCGCATTTTTTCCAGCATCGCCATGCTGCTGCTGCTCACGATCGTGGCCGATGCCTTCGGCATCCTGGGCGGCGCCGCCGTGACGGTTCTTATCAGCCATCAAAACGGCACGCAGTACCTGAATTCGGCCTACGAGCACCTGCGCTATTCCGACATCATCCAGGGATTGGTCAAGCCGCTGTTCTTCGGCTACCTTCTCGGCTCCATCGGCTGCTTTTACGGGATGAGAACGACCGGAGGGACCGAGGGCGTCGGCCGATCCACAATTTCGGCAGTCGTCACGTCATCCGTGCTGATTATCGCCGTGGACTTTATCATCACGCACTTGCTGCTTTCCGTATTTCCCACATGAGCCACGCTTCGGTGCCAGCGCCTCAATCTTCGGCTCCGGGTGAGGATGCCGCCCCGGTCGTCTGCCTTCGAGGCGTTTCCGCCGGCTTCGACGGCCCGCCGGTGCTTAAGGACATCAGCTTTTCCGTAGCTCCCGGGGAGACGCGAGTACTACTTGGTCCCGCCGGCGTGGGCAAGAGCACACTGCTCAAACTCATCATCGGGCTGCTTCGTCCCCAGGCGGGCGAGATTCGGCTTTTCGGCGAAGACCTTTCCAGCTTGCCAGAGGAGCGCCTTTTCCCCTTGCGCGCGCGAGCCGGAATGGTCTTTCAGGAAGGTGCGCTCTTCGATTCGCTCACGGTGCGAGACAATGTCGCCTATCAGCTGATCCAGGAGCGCGCGCCGGATGAGGAGATTGACAGCCGGGTCCATGAGGCGCTTCGTTTTGTGGGCCTGGAAGAAACCTTCGCTCTATATCCCGCAAGCCTTTCGGGAGGCATGAGGCGGCGCGTGGCCATCGCCCGCGCTCTTATCCACGATCCGGAGCTGATTCTTTACGACTCGCCCACCGGCGGCCTCGATCCGGTAACATCCACCACCATCATCGAACTCATCGTGAAGCAGCGCGACGTGCACTCAACACCGGCGTTGATGGTCACGCATCGGCTGCAGGACGCTTTTACATTGTGCAATCACCGCTTCGACGTGGAGCAGAATCGGATGGTCCCGCTTCCTGAGGGACAAATCAACCTCAATACGACCTTCCTGATGCTCGAAGACGGCCGTCTGATTCTCGATGGTTCACTCCACGAACTTCTCCACAGCAGTAACAACGCCGTTCGCGAGTTTCTCGAATAAAGACGATTCCGAGTCAGGCGAACTGAAGGCGGCTGCTGCTAAGTCCGTTTTTTCCCGCTACAATTTGATCCGTGACCGCGAGTCTCTTCGATCTATACAAGATCGGCGTGGGTCCCTCCAGCTCGCACACTATGGGGCCGATGCGCGCAGCTTGTCGATTCGCGCGCGACCTGCAACCCGCCGGCTTGCTGGCGAGGACCGCGCGTATTCAAGTGGATCTATATGGCTCGCTGGCGCTCACAGGCTTGGGTCACGGAACCGATCGCGCGATTCTTCTGGGCCTGGCCGGCAACGAGCCGGCCTCCATCGATCCCGCCGCGATCGAATCCACAGTCGCTGCGATTCGCGCCTCAAGACGTATAGAGCTTGCGGGCAAGAGAGGGCTCGAATTCGACGAGACCCGCGACGTGGTCTTCCATCGCGACCTGATGTTTCCTCCCGATGCGTGTACCCGGCACCCCAACGGCGTGCGTTTCACCGCATTCGATGCAGCCGGCTCGATGCTCGTTGAGCGCACGTTCTTTTCCATCGGCGGCGGCTTCATCGTCGAGGACGGAGCAGCAGACAGAGGGGTGGATGAAGCCGAAGTTCGCCTACCGTATCCGTTCCACAGCGCAGCCGAGCTGCTCGATGTGGCCCGTGCGCATTCGCTTTCGATTGACAGAGTGATGCTGGCCAATGAGTGCGAGCGATTGCGTGCAGTCCACCAGGACAATCCGAAGGCGGCCCTCGAAATTCGTGTCCGTTCCGGCATTGAAGCAATCTGGCAGATTATGCAGGGCTGCGCTGAGCGCGGCATGGCCGCGGAAGGAATTCTGCCAGGCGGCCTGAACGTTCGCCGCCGCGCGCACCGCCTGGCTGAGCGCCTGCGTGCACGCGAGGCAAGCGGACATCAAGGCGATCCGCTGGCGCCGCTTGATTGGGTTACGGTTTACGCCATGGCGGTGAATGAGGAGAATGCAGCCGGCGGCCGCGTCGTCACGGCGCCGACTAACGGAGCTGCAGGCGTGATTCCCGCGGTCGCGCTCTACTATCGGCGCTTCGTTCCCGAATCGACCGATGAGGGCATCCTTCGCTTCTTTCTCACTTCCGCCGCAATCGGTGTCCTCTATAAGGAAAACGCATCCATCAGCGGCGCTGAGGTTGGGTGCCAGGGCGAAGTCGGCGTCGCTTGCTCCATGGCAGCCGGAGGGCTTGCATCGGCGCTCGGCGGCAACGACGGCCAAATAGAACACGCCGCTGAGATCGCGATGGAACACAACCTGGGCATGACGTGCGACCCCATCGGCGGCCTGGTGCAGATCCCCTGCATTGAGCGCAACGCGATGGGCGCCGCGAAGGCCGTGCAGGCCGCGCGCCTGGCTCTCAACGAGTCTGAGGCTCACAAGGTTTCTCTCGATCAGGTGATTCGCACCATGTATCTCACCGGCCTCGATATGCAATCGCGATACAAGGAGACGAGCCTCGCGGGGCTTGCGCTGAATGTGATCGAGTGCTGAACCCGACAGCGAATATCGCCGCGCGTTGTGCTTCTAATTCACTCGCGTGATCACTCAACGCGATCCGATAGCCGACACTTGTTTCATTGCGCGCTTCGAAATTCGAGTTTAAATTCTCTTTGAACCTCATTTCGCGACGGGTCTGGTGTTGATCTTTTTTTCACTTGGACGTCGTTTTTTTCTTGACATCGATGCTGCGCGATTCTATACATTCTTCAACTGCAGTTTCTAATTGCAGAATCGATGCAACCCATCGAAAAGGGAGAATAGAAAAATGGCAACCAAGAAAGCAGCCAAGAAGCCAGCGAAGAAAGCCAAGAAGACCGCCAAGAAGGCCGCGAAGAAAAAGTAACGGTCTGACAACCCAAAAGGCAACACTCTAGGGGGACGCTCAAAGCGTTCCCCTTAGTGTTTTGGGCAGAGAAAAAAAGTTGCGCATCTGCCGATGATTATTTGCCGCATCGTGAAATCGCGAAAACCCGCTCAGGGAGCGGCGATGGGGCACATTCGACAGAATTGCGAATTCACAGCGCCGGCGCACGCCGCCGTAGACTTCAGATGAAGAGAGGGCTCGCACAATGACGCGTCGCCGCTGGATTGCCGAGCATTGGGACGAAGCAACCGCAACGATCGAAGGTGCGCAGGCTGAACATTTAGCGCGTGTGCTGCGCGCGCAACCGGGGATGGAGGCGGACGTTGTGGCAGGCGGCCGCGTCTTTCACGCCGAGGTTGCCGCAGTCGCCCAGGCGGGAGAAACCAGTGAAGTTCGCTTCAACCTTGTTGCCGAACTCGATGCCGACCCCGCTTTGCCGGTTACTTTGGTGATGGCCGTCTACAAGTTCGATCGCATGGAGTGGGCGATCGAAAAAGCCACCGAGCTGGGTGTGGCGGCGATCGCGCCAGTGATCGCGCGAAGGACCGAGAAGCATCTTGCACAGGCAGCGGAAAAGCGCGCCGAGCGCTGGCGGCGCATCGCGCGCGAAGCATCGCAACAGGCACGCCGCTCCGATGTGCCGGTGATTCACGAGCCTGCTGACTTGGCGGACCGCGTGCGCGCCACGTCTGCAGCCGTGCGCATCGTGCTTGCCGAACAGGAACGCACAACCACGCTCCGCCAGGCAATCGAAGGAGCTATTAAGGCGGCCAAAGAGGAAATGCCCGCGCTCGAAATTGCCATTGGACCCGAAGGCGGATGGGCTCCTGGTGAAGAAGCTCTCTTTGACGCCAACGGCTGGCGCGCCACGTCACTCGGGCCGCGCATTCTGCGTGCTGAGACGGCTGCTATCGCCGCGTTGGCGGTGGTCGCGTCGTGCCTGGAGTGATTGCGCTGGCTCAAGCAGAGCGGAAACCCATCAAATCGCGATTCATTGTGGAAAAGCGGGCACGAATCCCGGCGCAGAAATTTACAGATGCGCGAAGCGCAGCAGCAGACCCGCGAGCACCGCGCCGGCGAGCTCACCAACGATAGGGATGGGCGCGTAGCTCCAATTCGATCCACCCTTGCCGGGGATGGGCAAAAGAGCGTGAACAATGCGTGGCCCAAGATCGCGCGCGGGGTTGATGGCATAGCCTGTGGTGCCGCCGAGCGAGAGGCCGATGCCCCACACCAAACTGCCGACAAGCCACGGACCCAGTCCTGCCGCCGGACCGTTCATGGCCACGCCGCGCGAGAAGATTGCAGCGGCGATCACGATCAGTACGGCTGTGCCCAGCATCTCGCTGAAGATGTTCGCCAAAGGGCTGCGCACAGCGGGACTGGTTGCGAAGACGGTGAGCTTGACTGCCGGGTCGGGCGTAAGGCTCCAATGCGGCGCGTAATGTAGAGCAACCAGTGCGGCTCCGGCCATTGCGCCGAGCAGTTGCGCGGACCAATACACAGGAATCTGCGCGTAATTACCGGTGACGATGGCGCCGGCAAGCGTGATGGCGGGATTCAGGTTTGCGGCGCTACTGCCGAATGCCTGCGCGACCAGGACGCCGCACAAGACGGCGAGGGCCCATCCGGTAGTGATCACCATCCAACCGGAGTCTGCCGCGTAGGACTTGCGCAGCAGGACGGCGGCGTTGACGCCGTTGCCGAACAGAATCAGAACCAGCGTACCCATGAACTCGCCAAACCATATTGAGTGCATAAATCTTCCTTTTGGGCTTCGTTGCCCAGCTGGGCGCGGCCCTCAATGCAATTAGAGGAACCCAAGCATTGTGCCCTGCCAGACACACGCTCGCCAAGGGCGAAGTACGCGAGTAAGGGCGGAAGCCAGCCAAAGACGGGATAAAGGAATCTAAGATGATGATGGCTAGACAATTTCGCGCGGAGCAATGGAACTATGGCGAGTGGTATTTTTGTGGGATTGTCAACGATTGACGTTGTGTACGGCGTCGATGAGTTTCCAGCGGCGAACACCAAAGTCGTAGCTCGCAGCCAGGAAGTCTTTGTGGGCGGCCCTGCAACGAATGCCGCGGTTACGTTCGCTCATCTGGGTGGCGAGCCGGCGCTGGTGACAGCCGTGGGGCGCAACAGCCTGGCGGTCGTGGTGCGGGAAGAACTCAAAAAGCACAAGATTCAACTTGTCGATTTGAATCCGGAATTTGAGGGTCTCCCCGCCTTGTCGTCGATTACCGTTGACCGCATTGGCAACCGCAATGTGGTCTCGGCGAATGCAATTCGCTTGACAACGCAGCCGGCGAAAGTGGACGCGAATCTTTGCGACAGCGCCCGTGTCGTGATGGTCGATGGCCACTTCACGGATGCGTGCCAGGCATGGGCCGGTACTGCCAAGGCTCACGGCAAACCGGTTGTTCTTGATGGAGGAAGCTGGAAAGATGGGACTGAAGAGCTTCTCAAGAGCGTGCACACAGCGATCTGTTCCACGGATTTTCTGCCTCCGGGTTGTGCTTCCCGCGATGACGTCATTGCGTTTCTGAAGAATCAAGGAGTGACAAACATCGCCGTCACGGATGGGGCAGAGGCCATTCACTTCGTCTCAGGCCAATCTTCGGGGACCATTAGCGTACCGCAAGTCGAAGTGGTCGATACGATGGGCGCGGGCGACGTTTTTCACGGCGCCTATTGCTTCTTCGCATCCACCGGCCGCGGATTCATCGAGTCGCTGGCGGAGGCCGCCAAGATTGCGTCCGAATCGTGCCGGTACGCGGGAACAAGAGAATGGATGAAGCACCTGCGGGCTGAACATTTCTGATTGAGCACCACTGAAACCGACGCAGAGCAGAACGTTGCGGCGCATAGCGGCTATACCATGAAAGTCGATGGGAAAGTCGATGGGAGGGCCAGCGCGTGCTAGCGAACATCGCAAAGCGCATCTGCATCTTCAGCGCATGGGCCGTCCTGACGGGAGCAATGGCTATGGGACAGCAAGCGCGGCATTGGGCGATCGTTGTACATGGGGGCGCAGGCGACATTAACCGCGCAGCGCTCGGCCCGGAACGCGACAAGGCCTATCGCGCGGCGCTGAGTGAAGCAGTGAGGGCGGGCGCTGTGGTGCTCGATCGCGGCGGCTCGTCGCTCGATGCGGTCGAGGCTGCGGCTCGCGTGATGGAGGATGATCCACACTTCAACGCGGCCCGCGGGGCGGTGTTTACAGCAGCCGGCAAGACGGAACTTGACGCGGCTATTATGGATGGCGCAACGATGCGCGCGGGGGCCGTCGCTGATGTGACGCACACGCGCAATCCGATCACTCTGGCCCGAGCGGTAATGGAAAAAACGCCGTACGTTCTTCTCGTGGGCCCAGGCGCCGACGCATTTTCACTCGAGGCCGGGATGGAGCAGGAAGACGCCGCCTATTTCTTCACAGAGAGCCGCTGGCAGTCGCTGGTCAAGCAACTCGAAAAGGAAGGCAAGCCGATTCCGCCGCGTCCGGCAGGCGCGCCAGCCGTAGAACAGGCCGTACCGCTGGCGCAATGGCAGGAGCCTGCCGATATGCGCCGCTTTGGCACCATCGGTGTAGTAGCCCTCGATCGCCAGGGCAATGTTGCGGTGGCAACATCGACCGGCGGCCTTCAGGGCAAGATGCCGGGCCGCGTGGGCGATTCGCCGCTGATCGGCGCAGGGACCTACGCATCGAATCAATCTTGCGCAGTTTCGGGCACCGGCGTGGGGGAGTTTTTCATACGCTACACGGTGGCGCGGGAGATCTGCGCTCAGGTTCAGTTGAAGGGTCTCTCGCTGCAGAAAGCCGCCGACGAGGTGATTCACAAGCAGCTTGCGCCCATTCATGGCGATGGGGGTGTGATCGCCATTGCTCCAGATGGTCAGCTTGCCTGGAGCTTCAACACGGCGGGCATGTTCCGCGGTCGGCAGGTGGAAGGCGGCCAGATTGAAGTACACATTTACAGCGATGAACCGTAAATAGGGTCGTGGCCGCGCTTCACAGTGCGTTTCCAGATCAAGGCACAAATCTCAAATACACTGTCCCCATGGCGTTGGAATTTACAACATCGTACATTGAAGACTCACTTTCGCTCTTCCGTTACTACAAGCGGCTGGCCGAGCGTGCCATGGAGCAGGTGACGGACGAACAGCTATTTGCCGCGATCGACAAAGAGGCCAACTCGATCGCCGTTATTGTGAAACACATGTCAGGCAACATGCGCTCCCGCTGGACCGACTTCCTGACGACGGACGGGGAGAAGCCTGATCGCGACCGCGACAGCGAGTTCGTCGAACCACCGGCAACTCGCGAAAGCCTCATGGCGATGTGGGAAGACGGTTGGAACCGCGTCTTCAGCGCCATTGATCCGCTGACTGACGCTGACCTTGGCCACACCGTGACGATTCGCGGCGAGGCACATTCAGTGATGCAGGCCATCAATCGGCAGTTGGCGCACTATCCCCATCATGTGGGGCAGATTGTGTTGCTGGCGAAGCATTTTGCCTGCGACCACTGGCAGTCACTGAGCGTGCCGCGCAACAAGTCGGCCGAGTTCAATCGCAAAGTTGCAGCCGGAGAGGCAAGCCAGCGCTGACTCGAGTGCACTTGAGCACGATCGCGGCTGCGAGCAGCCCTGTAGAATGTTGCGCATGGAAACAATCCAGTACAACCTGCCGCAAAGCCGCATTCCGAAAGCCTGGTACAACATCCTCCCCGATCTGCCCGAGCCTTTAGCGCCGCCGTTGCACCCCGGAACTTTGCAGCCCATCGGTCCCGACGATCTGGCACCGCTATTTCCCATGGCTTTGATCATGCAAGAGGTGAGCGCCGAACGGGAGATCGAGATTCCCGAAGAGGTGCGGCAGATTTACGCGCAGTGGAGGCCATCGCCGCTCATGAGGGCACGGCGACTGGAAAAGGCGCTGGATACCCCGGCACGTATCTACTACAAATATGAAGGCGTGAGCCCGGCAGGTTCGCACAAGCTGAATACCGCTGTCCCGCAGGCTTACTACAACAAGCGCGAGGGCGTTCAGAACCTTTCAACTGAAACCGGGGCGGGCCAGTGGGGTTCTGCGCTATCAATGGCCTGCGCCTTCCTCGGCTTGCACTGCAAGGTCTTCATGGTGCGCGTGAGCTACGACCAGAAGCCCTACCGCCGCGCATTGATTGAAGCCTTCGGCGCTTCGGTCATCGCGAGCCCAAGCGCTGAGACTGAGTCTGGCCGCGCCATTCTTCGCGAGCATCCCAACTCCAACGGCTCGCTCGGCATTGCCATCTCCGAGGCTGTGGAGGTTGCGGCCAAAGATCCGCAGACCAAGTACGCGCTGGGCAGCGTGTTGAATCACGTGCTGCTCCACCAGACCGTGATCGGCCAGGAAGCGATCGAGCAAATGGCCATGGCCGGCGAAGAGCCAGACGTGATCATCGGTTGCACGGGCGGCGGATCGAATTTTGCGGGACTCGTGATGCCCTTCCTGGGGCGCAAGCTAAAGGGAAAGTGCAACGCGCGCATCGTGGCCGTGGAGCCTGCCGCCTGTCCCAGTCTCACCAAAGGACGCTATGCCTACGACTTCGGCGATACCGGCCATCTGACTCCGCTGGTCAAGATGCACACCCTGGGCAGCACGTTCATGCCTCCAGGGATTCACGCCGGCGGACTGCGCTATCACGGGATGGCGCCGCTCGTCTCGCACGTGATCGATTTGGGCCTCGCCGAAGCCACTACGGTGCAACAGCTCGACGCGTTCGCCGCCGGAATCCAATTCGCCCGCGCCGAGGGTATTGTGCCCGCGCCCGAGGCCAATCATGCGATTGCCGAGGCCATTCGTCAGGCTCTCGAAGCCAAGACAGAAGGGAAGCCGCGCACCATTCTCTTCAACCTGAGCGGACACGGTCATTTCGATATGCAGTCCTATATCGACTACCAGGCAGGTAAACTAGAGAATTACGAGTATCCGGAGGAAGAAATCGCCATGGCGCTTGCTGGACTTCCAGCGGTTCCGTAACCGCCGGAGTTTGATTTCCAGCAGTGCCAAGGGCGCCGGATGCAATCGAGAACTATCCGTTCCGCTTGTCTAAGCGTCAAAATGCGTTGAAGATAGCAAAGGCGCACTTGGGGCTTGCAACTACAAAAGAGGCCATTAACCGAGGAGGCTGTGATTCGGATGAAGATTTGGATGCAAGGCGCGTTCGTAGTGGTCGTGGCGGTCCTTTTGTGCGGCGCGACGGCCCAGGCGCAGACTGATATGGCGTTGAGCGGCTACGGGACTTTCGCGAGCAGCACGACCGGCTCCGGCACCAAGCAGACGCCAACAAACTCCGAAGGCGGCCTTTTCGAGTGGCGCCATATCGCGAATCCGCTTGTTGGCTATGAATTTGAGGTTTCATTTAACCCCGCGAATCAGGCGTATATTGCCACCAATGCCACTCTTCCAAACTGCTTTCCGACGGGACCCACTGGGACGCCGCCTTCTTGCCAACCGCAGAAGATATCGGGCAAGGCGACTCAATTCGGTAGCACCTGGATCTTCTCTAAGAAGATCGGAAATGTAAGACCGTTTGCATTGGGTGGCGCCGGCTTTATTATCACGGTGCCCGGATCGAGCCCATACTCGACGAATTCTGTCATGAGACCGGACTTTATTTATGGCGGCGGTTTGGATTGGAGTTTTCTCCCGCATTTCGGTCTTCGCTTGCAGGTCCGTGGCAATATGTCCAAAGCGCCGAATCTGTCGGACCTGTTCAACTCGACGACTAAATATACCCAGGTCTATGAGCCTATGGGCGGCGTCTTTTACCGCTTTTAGAGCCGCTCACCCAAGCAATTTGTGAAAGCACAAGGGGTCGCTTGAGGCTTCAGCGGAGCGGTTGGCGCTGTGTTACCGTTTGATTACGGTCTGCGCGCGCCGGGATTGCTAGTCACGCCCTGCCTCGGGCGGGGCGATAGGTGCAAGTGATTGAAGTGCGCAGACCTTGGGGCCTCGGGTAGAACTACACAAATGCAGCAGCCGGAATCGACCTCATCAACGCTTACTGCGAGTCCGGCCCAGGTCTCCGGGACGCCATCGGATCCTGCATCCGCATCGGGACACGATTCACCTGTTGCAGAGCAACCGCCCCACCGGGTTCCCCGCTGGCTTGAGCGAGTCGAATTGTTCCTGCGGGTTATGCTGCGCATGTACATTGGACTGGCCATCTGCTACGCGCCATGGTCGCACAATTTCTGGGACCAGAATCCGATCTTCCTGCAGTCCACTGCCCTGGCGGATTTCGTCAGGCTCGGCGCTGTGCGTGGCATCGTTTCCGGCCTCGGTCTATTGAATCTTTGGATCGCATTTCAAGACGCCATTCGACGTCGTGATGGTTGAGTGATGAAAAACAAGGAACAGGGAACAGGAAACAGGGAACAAAAGCCCGATAAAGCCGAGATGCCAAAGAATTCTGACGGAATCCCTCAGGAGGCAGCTGCTCAGGGCGCAGCTTCGGGGATCGCGGCACCGGCGGTCATTCCCGGCAACGGAGCTCCGCCTCTTCTGGAGCGCGCACCCCTCGCGTACGAGAATTTAGGATTCTTGAACAGCGCCGACGGACGCCTCATCCGGATCGTGTCGGAGTTTCTGGAGCCATTGGCTCGCTTCCGCCGTGAGCAGATTCAGGATACGGTGGTCTTTTTCGGCTCGGCGCGTTTTCGCGGGCGCGAAGAGGCCGATCATGCCCTGGAACTTCTGGACAACACCGGTTCCACGCAGCCTGCACCCAGCGAGGAGCAGCCCGCCAAGCCTGTCGAGATCGCGACAGGGACAGCCACAGACTTGCAGCGCAAGCGCGCCGTGGCGGCAGTGGAGATGGCGCGGTACTACGAAGATGCGCGACGCCTGGCCCAACTTCTCACGCAATGGGCCAAGACCATTCCGTCGCGCAAGCATCGCTTTGTCGTTACATCGGGCGGTGGTCCGGGAATTATGGAGGCAGCCAATCGCGGCGCCTATGAGGCCGGCGGCAAGACGATCGGCATGAACATCCTTCTGCCTTTTGAGCAGCGGCCAAATCCCTACATCACACCGTCACTGAATTTCGAGTTCCACTACTTCTTTATGCGCAAGCTTTGGTTCGCTTACCTGTCCAAAGCTCTCGTGGTTTTTCCCGGCGGGTTTGGCACACTCGATGAAATGTTTGAAATCCTCACGCTCGCCCAGACGCAGAAGTTGGCCAAGAAGATCACGGTGGTGATCTACGGTCCCGAATACTGGAAGAAGGTATTCAATCTCGAAGTGTTGGTGGATACGGGCGCCATTTCTCCGAAGGATCTCGATCTCTTCAAGTTCGCGGATTCGCCCGAGGAAGCCTTTGAGATGCTGCGGCAGGGTCTTACCGAGAACTACCTCGCCGCCGAAGCAGCCTCGGCCCAGGGTGCGCGCGCTGAAACCAGAAAACCGAATCACGACGAGGATCTGATGGCTGGCTGGAACATGGATGATTTTCTGAGCCCTGAACTCGCCAAGACCCGGAAGTGATTTAACCAGGAATCGTTGACATCCAGCGACACGTTTCGCTGAAAATTCACGTAAATTTCTTGGAGCAACAATCCATTTGGCTTACGACTTGCACTGATCGCTCCTGGAACAGCGATCGCCGACTCGGATGCCGCGTTCGTCATAGAATAGAGATGTTGGGAGTTTGCCCTTGTTTCTATGGGATATTTTCGGTATTTTCGTAACTCCCTTGGTTCCGTTGCATCCTTAATTGAAGGGCATTTCGCACGCTCTTAACTGGAAATTCACGGCAGACAACGGATACTGGCTGTGGAAATCCGCGAAATTGAGGAGTGGATATGCCTAGCTCATCGATCTCATACTTATGGCGCGACAAGCAAGCCCCCACCGGCTTTCGGACCGGTGTTTCGTTACACAGCCACACCAACCAGTCGCGCGAGACTCTGGATTTCCTGGCCAATTTTGGCAACCAGTTCCCGGTAATGCGCCCGTTGCTATCTCGAATGGAGAGGCGCGCTGAGCAATATCACGGTATCCACGTCGATTACGCGGCAAGCTACTGGACCCCGCCCATGACGCCGAAGCTGGCATTCGATCTGGAGATGCGGCAGATTGAAAAGCTCGGCCTGGCCCCCATGGTTTCGATTACCGATCACGACACCATCAAAGCGCCCATGCTTCTGCGCACTGTGACCAGCGCAAGACAGATTCCGGTCTCTGTGGAGTGGAGCGCACCCTATGGAGGAGCGCAGTCATTTCATCTGGGCGTCCACAACCTGCCAAGTGCACGCGCGGCAGAGTGGATGGCGACGCTTGAGGACTACACTGCTCATCCAAGCGACGCGCGCCTGACCGAGATTCTTTCCGCCCTTCATCGCGAACCAAACGTGTTGGTGATCTTCAATCACCCGATGTGGGATCTGTACCTGATCGGCAAGGAAAAACATCAGTTCCTGGTCAATGAGTTCCTACAAAAGAACGGCGCATTCATTCATGCGCTGGAATTGAACGGCCTGCGCAACTGGGACGAGAATCGCGCGGTGCGCCGCCTGGCAGAAAAGTGGAACATGCTGCTGCTTTCAGGTGGTGACCGTCATGGCGTGGAACCGAACGCCAACGTGAACCTGACCAATGCCACGAGTTTTACCGAGTTTGTGCACGAAGTGCGCCGGGAAAAGCGGAGCAATGTACTCTTCCTTGAGCAATATGCCGAGCCCTGGAAGCATCGGATTCTGCAATCGACCATCGATGCGATCCGTCATTATCCTGACTTTCCGCAAGGTGCACGTTCATGGGACGACCGCGTCTTTCATCCCGATGCTAAAGGGATTGTGAGGCCGTTGAGCGAACTTTGGCCCAAGGGGTCGGCACCACGCCTAATCGGCGTCGGACTCGCACTTGTGCAAGCTATGGGCCAGGGGCTGGTGGCAGGCGGGTTGCGCCTGGCCTGGAGCGAATCAGACCAGATGCGGCTCGCGCTGGGCGAGCACGAATTCTAAACGAGTCTGCGGTATTCGCGGAGTTTGCGTGACAGCCCTTGCCAGCGCAGTCAGCCTCGCTGCCGATATGACCGCATCGACGCCGCGCGTCGCCTACTTTCCTGACTCCTTCCACGAAGTGAATGGGGTCGCCCATACCAGCCGCCATTTTGAGAACTTCGTGCGAAGGCGCAATCTCCCCTTTCTTTGTGTGCGCGCAGGTCACCGCAGCCAGGTCTTGGTCGAGGAGGGCAGCATATGGACCCTCGAATTGCCGCGTAGCTTCCTTTCCTTCATTCTCGAAAAGGATTTGCGCCTTGATCCGGCGTACTTCCGTCACATTCCAATGATCAGCGAAGTGTTGCGGCGTTTCCAACCGGATCTGATCCACATCACCGGCCCGAGTGAGATCGGCATTCTTGGCGCGGGGCTGGCGCACCATCTTCATTTGCCGCTCGCCGCGAGCTGGCACACCAATGTTCACGAATACGCCGCGCGCCGCGCGGATTGGCTGCTGCGGCTCTTACCCAGGCAGCAATCCGCCTCAACCGGCCAGATGATCGAAGACATGGCATTGGCAACGGCGGCGCGATTCTACTCCATGGCGCAGGTGCTGTTCGCGCCAAATCCCGAACTTTGCTCCCTGCTCGAGCGCTGCACTGGCCGACCGTGCCATCGCATGCCACGGGGCGTGGACGCGGAGCTCTTTCATCCCTCGAAGCGCACGCGGGGCCCAAACAACCGCAATCGCATTCTCGGCTTTGTCGGGCGACACTCCATCGAAAAGAATATTGGCCTGCTAGTACGTATCCAGGAGGAACTCGATCGCCTGCGCGTAACGGACGTTCGATTCCTCATCGTGGGTCACGGTGGCGACGAGGCATGGCTGCGTGAGCGACTGCCAAAGGCGGAGTTCACGGGAGTGCTGCGAGGAGAAGCGCTTGCGACCGCCTACGCCAACATGGACATGTTTGTGTTCCCCTCGCACACCGACACGTTTGGCAATGTTGTGCTTGAGGCGCTGGCCAGCGGCGTGCCGGCTATCGTGACTCCCGACGGTGGCCCCTGCACGATCATCCGCGACGGCGAGACGGGCCGCATCGTGCCCGACGACGAATTCACGGCGGCGATCGCCGGATTGCTGGCCGATCCCGGTCGCCTCGAAGAGATGCGGCACGCCGCGCGCGCTTACGCGCTCACCGCCAGTTGGGATTCAGTCTTCGAGGGTATCTATGCTGCTTACGAAGAACTCGTGCCCAGGGCCGACCGAATCTCAGCAGCGGACTGAAACCTGAACGAGGAAGCTAGTTCGAAGGAGAACGAAGAAGTGTTCCGCTCCGCAGGTCAAGTGCAAATGGCCTTTCGCGGTCTGTCATCATATCCCAACCTGTTCCGCGCAAGACGCCGCCATCGGTGCCGGTGATTGTCACGCCTTCGTCTGATAGCTTCTCCGACTCCCACGCCTTGCCGTCGCGAGCCCAGGCAAGAATCGAATGGTGGCTGACGAAGAGCAGGAGACTCTGCTCGACAAGCGAGCGAATCTCCAACGCCGGCCGATAGGGAATCATAGTGAAGCGCTCCGGTGCAGCGGTGTCAATGAGATATGCGTATCCTCCCGCAACGGCGCAGATTTCTTCGGGATTTGGAGTGGACCACAGGCCGGATGGCGCCGACGGATCGCGAAAACCGAGCGCGCATGTGGCGAGAAAAGCCTGTGCATCGTGGGCATCGGGCTTGATGAACACCTCAAGCGCGCCGCGCTCGACTTCCTCCGCAGCTTGCGGGTAGACGAAGTGGCGGGGAGGCAAAATCAGTGGCCGCGCAGCAAGTATTTCGGCCTGCCAGCGGTGAGGAAAGGAGAAATCAACGATCGGATTGGGGGTCGGCTTTGACGAATCTGCGTTCATCGTTCGGGCATTCCAGCTCCGGTAAATCGCTTGGCAAAACGCTCTCCGAATCGATCATAGATGGTCGGCTCTTGTCAGGATGCGAGAATAGAACCAGCACCGGGTTCTGGAGACAGACTCCTCCCGCGCCATGGGTCTCTCGAAGATGCTGCGCGTCCTTTCGACTCACTTGTTCTTGAACCATCGCTTGCATCCGGGCCTGCTTGAGCTCGCAGATCGCTCAGGAGCGCAGGCTGTGGAGATCTTTGCCGCGCGCCAGCACTTTGACTACACAAGCCGCGAAGATGTTGCCGAGCTAGCTGAATGGTTCCGGTCGAACGAGCTGCAGCCGTTCTCCATGCACGCTCCCATGTATCCCGACCGCGAAATGGGCCGCGCCGGGGCGCCGGGCGTCAACGTGCTGCACCCCGACAAGACCCGCCGCATCGATGCGATGGACGAGATCAAGCGCGCGCTGGAGTCGGCCGAGCATATCCCCATCCGGAATATGGTTGTGCACCTCGGCGAGCGGGACGACATGTGGTCGCAACGCACCATCGAGCTCGCGCTCACGGCGCTCGAGCATTTGGGAGCATTTGCCCGACCGCTCGGCGTTCGCCTGCTCGTGGAGAATCTGCTCAGCGAAGCCACTACGCCCGAACATCTGGTGCTGATCCTCGAAATGGGCCACCTGGACAACGTGGGCGTATGCCTAGACCTCGGCCATGCGAATATCACGACTGGAACTGCGGCCGCGATTACGACTCTCGGCACACGCATAGCCTCCGTTCATGTTCACGACAATCACGGCATGAAGGATGAGCATCTGTGGCCCGGAGATGGAACCATTGTCTGGACGGAAACCGCGAAGGCGCTCAAAGCACTCGCCTCGCCGCCGGCAACAGTCCTCGAGATCAGCTACACACTTCCTGAAGCTCACGCAGAGTTGCCAGCGCAAATCGAGAAGGCGTTCGGACTTTTCGAGTAAGCCACTCGGTCTCTGCGCCAACACTGCCGAAGTTTACGGCCGATCGAGCAATCGAATCGGCACATGCGGCATCGGCAGGCACCTCGTGGGCAAAAGACCGAACCTCGAGCAGCGGATTGGGCGGGGCGAAGGAATATTCTGAGAGGCCGGGTTCCAGCTCTTGACGAGCAACGCGGCGTCTACTGAACCGAGGCCCGTGGCCAGGTTATACATTGCGCCTGTGGCCGTGAACCCCAGGACGCCGGGCACGCTGTTATCTCCCGATGGCGTGGGATGAAACGGATCGCCTGCCACATTTGCCAATGCATACAAGTGAGGATTGGCATTGCCTTGCGGTGTGCCGCGCTGACTCTCGACGACCAGAGCCATTATTCCGGCAAACGATGGCGCCGAGGCCGAGGTGCCTGAGGCAATCCAGAACGATCCGTTCTCCGCGACAAAGTAGCCGTCGTGATCGGCCGCGGCGAGCGAGACGTCGGGGACGGCCCTCATGCCATTGGCCGTAGCTGCGCCATCCACGTTTAATTGCCAGACGGGCTGCGGGTAGACCGTGCTCGCGCCTCCACCGGACGCCCATAATGCCGTGCCGCCATTCAACGAGCTCTCGTTCCAGACTTCTTCAGGTATGTAGCTGAGTGCCGAGCCATACCCCGCGGAGTTCGCGGATGACCAATACGGAGCCGCGCTCGCACCATCGTTCAACTCGGTCCCTCCAACGCAGGTGGAGTAGGGCGAACTACACAAGCCGTTCACAGCGACCCGCGATCCAGCGATGGCTGTGGGCGCCGAGCATCCAGCAGCACCAGCATCGCCCGAGGCTACAAAGACGCTCATTCCCTGGCTCGCAGCCTGTTCCCACAGGCTGTTGTAGAAGGCGAGCTCCGCTGCACCCATCTCCCGCTCGCAACTGCCGTAGCTGACACTCACCACCTGCGCAGTGGCGTGATTCACGATGTAAGCGGAGGCCAGGTCAATGCCGTCGGTGGTTGCGGTGGAGGCAGCGACGACGAGGTTCACGGCGGCTGCAGGGGCCACGGCTCCGCTCCACTCGGCGTCGAGGGTGGACTCGTCCCGATCATGGGAGACGAGTCCCGGATCGACGCCGTCGGGAGTGACGGTGGGGTCGTTTGAGGGGAGGCCGGTCATGGAACGAAATGCTTCCACGTCGCTGAGCTTGATGTTGCTGCGCGCCGCGATGGCGATGGAGGTGCCGGCGCCGTTCGTTCCAGCGATGAACAGCGGATTCAGATCGTAGATGGTGGCGAAGTCGGCTGGGAAGAGGTAATGCGTCGCGCCGGCCGAGTAGTCAGGCTGCAGAGTGAGCGGCGCTTGCGTGCGCATCTCCGATGTGCGGCGGAAGTCGTGAAGGGAAACGACGCCGGCGACCAGGTCTGATAGAGTTGCGGGGATCTGCGGGTCTTGGACGTTGGCAAGATGGTCGGTTCCGTTCACACGGTAGATGTGCAGAGGCGTGCGGAACGCGGCGGTGACCTGCGCGGCTGAGCCGGAGAAAGCGATGAGCCGGCGTCCGGCGGGGACTTCGTCGATGGTGAATCCGTGCGCTGCGAGCCAGGCCGTTACTTGGGCGAGATGGGCATCGGAGGCGCCGAAGCGAGCGCCGAACTCGGCGGGCGCGAGCCACTGATGGAAGAGAGACGAATTGGGATCCTGCTGCGCGGCGAGGAGCGCGGCAAGTTCCGATTGCTGCGCGGGCGAGGAGTTGAGCAGGAGCAGCATGCGGTCAAGACGCGTGGCAGGATTCGCGAGGCCTTGATCGAACTCGGGATGAGCGAGTGGATGGACATTGCCGCGGAGGGTGACCCTCTGCGATTCGTCAGGAAAGTCGGCGACGGAGGAATTGGCGTTGGACAGGGAAGCATCTTCGGGCGGAGGTGCGACGCGCAGCCTTCCTCCGCAACTTGCGATCAGCAGCGCGGAAGCGAGAAGTGAGATAGCTCTTATGTGTTGGCGCATTCTTTTGGACCGCAGGGGCGCAGACCAACGGAAGCTCGATGCGAGCGATGCGTGGTCTTAGCCTTTTCTCATCTATCGGCGAGGGGAGCCGCGGTTTGAGAAGTATAGGGCGGAGTTTGAGGGAGGCCAACTTACGAATGTAATTTGAAGAAGCTAATTCGAGAGCGAGGCAGTGGCGAAACAGAGCTTAAGATACTTTGTATTTCGAGCAGGGATTGCGGTTATGATGTTTCCGTGATGAGACAGACCGGTTCATTGATTTGCTCGCTCTGCCTGTTGCTTGGTCTTGGAATGGTTCCACCCTCGGTGCAGGCCAAGGACGTACCGCTGCAGACTATTGACTGGCCGGCAGGCGGAACACCGGTGTTGCGCTTCACGTTCGGCAAATTCAAATCTCTTCCAGATATGGGTCAGCTCCACGCTTACGTGATGGATGTTGCGGCGGAGAACCTTTCATCCAAACCGATCCCCACAGCGCGGTTCAATGTGTACCTATTTGACAAGGGCAAGGTGCGTGTTGGGGAGGACGCCATCGAATTGCACGACGTCAGTCCGGGCGAGATCGTGAAGTTCGAAACGACTGTTTCGGTATCCGGGGCTCCTGTTTCGGTTTCGATTGAGAACGCCGTGCAAATGGCCAGATCAATTTCGCTCACAGTAAATTCGACTCCGCAGGGAGCAACGCTGAGCCTTGACGGAGTGATGCAGGGCCCGACGCCGCGACTCATCGTGGTTGGACCCGGAAAGCATACACTTGGATTCTCCAAGGAAGGTTTCATGGCAGGAACATTCCCGCTGGAAATCGGCCCGAACGATGTTTCGGGAGGAACGGTGAATTACGACCTGGGCGCGGCGTCATTCGATATGGTTGAGCTGCGCGATGGGACAGTACTCAATGGCGACCTAGTTTCGATTTCGGGGATGGACGTTCAAGTTCGCGTCGGTGGAACGATTGATCATATTGATCGAAATAAAGTGAAAAGAATCGTTCTGACTCAACGCGAGACTCCAACCCCCGACTTGCCACCTGCAGCACCATTGCAATAGCAGACACCGGGCATCAGCAGATGCGCGGCAACTGCTCGCCGATCATGACGGGAATGACGCGGTTGGCGCCCATCGTGGTGCGCGCAACGAGCATGCGTTTGTGTTCGGCGGTGGCGTGGCCGATGCGCGCGGCGTCTTTTCCGAGCGGGTGGGCGCGGAGAATGGAGAGGACGCGATCGGCAGATTCGGGCGCGACGAAGAAGACGGCTTTGCCCTCGTTGGCGACGTAGACCGGGTCGAGGCCGAGCAACTCGCAGGCGGAGTGGACTTCATCGCGGACGTGCACGCTGGCCTCGTCAATGACGATGCCGACATTGGAAGACTGCGCAATTTCGTTCAACGTTGAGGCGAGGCCGCCTCGCGTTGGATCGCGCATGGCGTGCACGGAGGGGCCGACGGCATCGAGAATCTGGGCGATCATGCCATTGAGTGCAGCGCAGTCGGAACGGATGGGGCTCTCGAATTCGAGGCCTTCGCGGACACTCATGATGGCCATGCCGTGATCGCCCATGGTTCCGGAAACGATGATGGCGTCGTTTGGCTGAACGCGATGCGGGCCGACTTGAATCCCCGCGCGCATAACTCCGACGCCGGCGGTAGTGATGTAGCAGCCGTCGCCGTGACCGCGTTCAACAACTTTTGTGTCGCCGGTGACGATTTTGACGCCGGCTGTCTCAGCGGATTTGGCCATCGCGTCGACGATGGCGGCGAGTTGGGCGAGTGAGAATCCTTCTTCAAGGATGAAGCTTGCGCTGAGGAATTTCGGATCGGCGCCGGAGACGGCGAGATCGTTCACGGTGCCGTTGACGGCGAGTTCGCCGATGGATCCGCCGGGAAAGAAGAGCGGCTGGACGACAAAAGAGTCGGTGCTGAGAGCGAGGCGCGCGCCGCCGGCTTCGAGCACGGCGGCATCGCCGAGGTTTTCAAGTGCGGGGTTGCGGAAGGCGGGAAGAAAAAGGTGTTCAACAAGCTCCGAGCCAAGCTTGCCGCCGCCGCCGTGACCCATCACGATGGTGGGATAGTCGGCAAGTGGAAGCGGGCACGTCCAGTTGGAGAAGTCGGGCGCTTCTTTGACAGCGTGTGCTGCGGCAACTTTGAGATCGTTAGCCATTGGTAGCTCCCGTGATTGCGGAGCCGGCGCTGGCGAGATCTTCGGCGGAGAGGAAGCGGCCGTAGTTGTAGTAGGCGGCGCATGCGCCTTCGCTGGATACCATGGTTGCGCCGAGCGGGTGGCGAGGAGTGCATTCTCTGCCGAACGCGGCGCATTGGGCGGGCTTGATGGCTCCGCGCAGAACGTCGCCCGCGCGGCAGAGAGCCGATTCCTCAGTGTGAATGCCGGTGATGTGGAAGCGTTCTTCTGCGTCGAAGGCGCGATAATCCGCGCTGAGGCGCCAGCCGCTCTTCGGAATGACGCCGATGCCGCGCCAGGCGCGATCGGTGACTTCGAAGACTTCCGCTAGGAGCTTTTGCGCGGCTTGATTGCCGTCGAAGGTGACGACGCGGCTGTAGGCATTCTCGACTTCATGGCGGCCGCTTTCGAGTTGCGCGACTGCGCGGCGGATGCCTTCGAGGAGGTCTAAAGGCTCGAAACCGGTGACGACGATGGGCACGCGGAACTTCTCGGCAAGCGGCGGATATTGCCAATAGCCCATCACGCTGCAGACGTGACCGGCGGCGAGAAAGGCCTGCACCTGATTGCCGGGCGAAGACATGATGGCCGCTATCGCCGGGGGGACGAGAACGTGCGAGACGAGGAGTGAGAAATTGGTGAGGCCGCGGCGCTTGGCGAGATGGACGCTCATGGCGTTGGCGGGCGCGGTGGTTTCAAAGCCGACGCCGAAGAAGACCACTTGCTTGCCGGGATTCTTGACGGCGAGATCGACGGCGTCGAGGGGCGAATAGACGACACGCACATCGCCGCCACGACCCTTGACCTGGAAGAGATCGCTGTCGGTTCCGGGGACGCGAAGCATGTCGCCGAAAGAGCAGAAGATGACGCCGGGCTGCGAAGCGATGGCAAGAGCCTTGTCAATGAGCTCGAGCGGCGTGACGCAGACGGGGCAGCCTGGACCGTGAATCATTTCGATTCCGGGCGGGAGCATCTGGTCGATTCCGTTTTTGATAATCGAGTGAGTCTGGCCGCCGCAGACTTCCATGATCTTCCATGGGCGCGTGGTGATCTGCGTGATTTCGCGAGCGATCTTGCGAGCGATTTCGCCGTTGCGGAATTCGGTGAGGTACTTCATGGCTTGGGAGCGGCGGGGTTCGCGGAGCTGGGGGACGTGTTATCCCCGGTCCCCAAATGCGAGGGACCGGGGGCACCCAGAGAGTTGGCGGAGCCGGATTCGCAGGCGCAGGTTTCATTGGAACAACTGCCGTCGGGGCAGCGGGATTGCGGTGCCTTGGCAGCGCGGGCGAAGGCTTCGTCTTCTGTCGCGAGCTCTTCGTCGAGGACCCCGAGGGCGCGGAAGTCGGCGAGTGTCTGCTCGGCGGTGGCCTCGTCGATTTTCGAGATGGCGAAGCCGACGTGGACGATGGTGTAGTCGCCGACGACGACCTCAGGCACGTAGTCGAGGCAGACGTTCTTGACCACGCCGCCAAAGTTGACGCGGCCGACGCGGATCATGCCGTCGGTGGTGATGGCTTCGACTCTTCCGGGAATGGCGAGGCACATAGCAACCTTGTTATACCGCTGTGGGCTGACGGTCAAATGTGATTTGAATCACGTAGCGGAGCGAGCCTCGCGACGGTCAGCGGTGAGCGGTCAATCGTCCGTTTTCAGTGGTCAGCAGGGGCTCTGTTTTCGCATATAATTTCTTTCCGAAGAATGGTTTACGGTCAACAGAATCGTTCGTTCTTTTCGGGGATATTTTTGTTGATTCCAAAGGAGTTGTTTGACGCAAACTCACCGTTTTTGCGCAAAATTTTGCGGTTTTCGCGGGATGTGTTTATTGATTCCAAAGGAGTTAAGTGGCGAAAATCAAGCGAAATGTCCAAAATTTTTTTATTTAATTAATTTCCGGTGCAGCAATGAAGCAGTGGAAGGCGATGGAGTGAAGTAGTGACGAACTGAAACAGTGATCCAAGCCAGTAGCCGGCACCACTGAGCCTAATCTCTGATCGCTGAAACGAGTATGCGCCGAAAGGGCATAATTATCGGCAAACTTGGAGGGGTTTATTTGAGGAATGTTTTCAGCGGGTTGGGGCTGGAAGCGGGTGCGCAGAGCTTGACAAAGGGTGAGGTGAACCCCTTGAAGGAGGGGGATTGAGGTTCGCGCTACCCCACCCTAGCGAAGCTAGGATGGGGCACCCATCTTCTTGTGCTGGATTGAAGGAAAGGGATTGAGGTTCGTGGTATCCCAGGTCTGAAAATCCAGACCTGGGACACCCAAGCTTTGTGAATGGAAGAATGTGTCTCGGGTTAGTCGGAGGCCATGAGTTCGCCGGAGAGGATGGGGCGGGTGCGCGGAAGCTGGCCGCGCGAGGCAGCCAGTCCGAATGCCGCAAGAACCGCGGAGAAGACGACCAGCTTGGCCAAATTGCCGGGGCGCGTTTCGGGAAGGACTCTCCAAAGAAGGAGCAGGACGACGTGGGCGGCGGCAGCGGCCCAAACCGAACCGTAGAAGTAGCGGCGCTCGACGCCTTCGCCCTTGGTGGATGGGCCAACGCGGGGCAGCTTGCCCATGATGCCCAGGAGCAGGATCAGGGCGCAGAGCGGCGAGTAGGCATAGAAGTAAATCTGCTTGAGGTGCCAGACGCCAGTAGCAGAGGCGAGCACGAGGCCAACCCAGTTAAGCAGGGTGTAGCTGAGGACGGCATTCCAGGCGAATGTGTAGCAGACGCGGCGGTAGAGGGGATTGGGCCGGTCTTCGTCGAAGCGAAGGATATAGGGGCAAGGCTCAACGCCGGGAAGGCGACCGCGAAGGCCGGCGATTCCGGTGCCGATGAGAACGGCGGCCAGCCAAGACCAGTTAATCCAGTGGAAACCACGGGAGAACACGGTGAAAGTGAGAGGGCCAGGGGCAATAAAAAAGACCCAAATCCAGATGGGCCAATGCGCCAACCGGTAGATGCGCGTGTTGCGATCCCGGAACCTGCGCTCCGCAGCGAATTCAAATTTTCCTGTGTAGGACATCTGGCTGAGTCTCGCAGAGTGGATGGGGGGGCGTCAAATTGAATTTGAATCGAATTTGGACCCCGGAAGTCGATTTATCACTGGATGAAATTCAATGTTATCACTGGATGAAATTGAGGGCTGCCGGGTCCATTTCCGCACTGCATTGCAGAGGGACCATGTGCCCGCAACCCGTGATGAGCTGGAGCTGGGATTGGGTGATGAGGCGGTGCATGGTTTGAGCCTGATCGACGGGCACGATCCGGTCCAGCGATCCCCAAACGATGAGGACCGGCATCTTCAACTGGGGCAGCAGGTTGTCGGTGACGTTCTGGCCGGTCAACATGGAAGCGATAGCGCGCTTGATGACCCAACCATTGCGGCGAAAGATGCGCAGATAATCACGCGCGACGAACGGTGGAATCGGCGGAGGGTTGGGAATAAGCAGTGCGTCGAGCTCGGCCAACTCCTGATAGGAGGTGGGAACGAAGAGATTGGTGTCCCAGGCGGGCTTGATGTTGAGACCGACGGAATCGATAAGGATGAGGCGCCGGACGCGCTCGGGATGGGCCGATGCGACTAACTGGACGATCCATCCACCCATGGACCAGCCGGCAACGTCGGCCTGCTTGATGCCGAGAGCGCTCATGAAGTCGACGACGACAGCGGCCTGGTCGCGGACTGAATAGGAAAAATCGGCTGGCTGCTGGCTGCGGCCGAAGCCCAGCAAGTCAGGCATGTAGACGCGGAAGCCTGCTTTGGCGAGGACAGGCGCGACATTCCACCAGTCTTCAGCGCGGCCACCGAGGCCGTGGATGAGCAGGACGGGAGAGCCATTCGCGGGGCCCATGGCGAGGTAGTGCATGCGGTAGCCGTCGACTTTGATGTTGCGGCTTTCAATGCCGACGAGATGTTCCTGCAAGTAGACATGCGCATTGAGGTAGCTGACTGGGCGGAGGTAGAAACCGAGGATGAAGGTCGCAGCGAGGGCAAGCAGGGCGAGAAATACGCGGATGACCCAATGCGCGGGCTTAGTCATTGGTGGGGCGCCTTTCGGTGGAGAGCTGATCGTCGTTGCGGGGATGGTCGCCGATGCGCAGCTTTTGCGCGCGCTGCCAGCCTTTTTCGATGACGCGGACAGTGATGGGATCGAGGACGAGGGCGCTATGGCTGGACCATTCTGAGCGCTCGACCCAGCGGACGGCGGCGGCGTCAGAAGCGGCGCGCAACTCGCCACCGGTAACGCGGCAGAGGTAATCGGCGATGACGTAGTGATAGCGGACGCGGCTGTCCTCGCGATGAATGCGGTCGAGGAGCTCGATTAGTTCAATGGGTTCGACATCGAGGCCTGTTTCTTCGCGAAGTTCGCGAACTACGCCGGCTGTGAGGGCTTCGCCGATTTCGAGCATGCCGCCGGGGAGGGTCCAATGACCTTTGAGGGGTTCGGTGCCGCGGCGGACGAGGAGCACGCGAGCGTCCTGGACAACGACGGCGCCGACGCCGACAAGGGGCGTTGAAGGGAATTCGCGGTCGATGGGAGCGCTCATGTAAGGTCGTCGCGGAGTGCAATTCAAGGGTAACTCGCGCGCTCGGAATGTGCGTGCGGGGACGCCCGCACGACAGCCGGCGAGGACGCCGGCGCTACTCCCTCCGGAATGGTGACTTGTGCGCGAATCGCTTGCACGCGGCTATCATCAAACAAAGACGCGAGGGAGAGAAATTGGCTGAATTCACACTGAAAGTCGATGGAATGCATTGTGGTTCGTGTGTGCGACGGGTGAGCCAGGCGCTGGCGGCTACGCCGGGGATTGTGGTGAAGCAGGTTGGGCTGGGCGCGGTAAGGTTGACCTCCGATGTGGAGCCGCCGCCGCTCGGTCTAGTCATCGCGGCCATCGCCAAGGCCGGCTACACGGCGTATCTGGAATCAAGCGACGTCGACGTGGCGTCTTCCTGAGCGGCCACTTGAAAAGTTGGTTGGATTGGATGAAGCTTTGCCTGCACACTCGACAGAATCGCTGACGCTCCCTGTTCTGGGGATGACGTGCGCCAGTTGCCAGCACCATGTGGAGGAAGCGCTGCGCGCGACCGCGGGCGTGGAGGAAGCGCGCGTGGACCTGATGGCGCATCGCGCGAGCGTGGTGTTTGACCCCGCGTTGGCAGCGCCGCAGCAATTGGTGGAGGCGATTCGCGGGGCTGGGTACGATTCTGTGCTTCCGAGGGCGGGTGAAGGCGGAGGGCGTGGCGAAGATGCAACAACTGGCGCGGACCTGAGGGCGTGGGTGACGCTCGTGGCTGGCGCGGCAGCGATGTTGCTCGCGATGCCGCTGGGAAGTGAGATGGGCGGGGTTGATCACGCGGTGATGCGCATGTTGCCGTGGCTCTACGAAGTCCCGGCGGATGGATTGCGGTGGTTTTTGCTGGTGATGACGGCCGCGATTGTGGCGTGGGCGGGAAGGGGAATTTATGTGAGCGCCATGAGCGCGCTGCGCCACGGCACAACGAACATGAACACGCTGGTGAGCCTGGGAACGGGCGTGGCGTTTGCGTATTCCGCTTATGCGACGATCGCTCCGGGGCCTGGACGCAATGTTTATTTCGACGCGGTGCTGTTGATTGTTGGATTTCTTTTGCTGGGCAAGAGTCTTGAGGGCCGAGCGAAGCGGCGAGCGCTGGCGGCGCTGGACTCGCTTTCGCGGCTGCGGCCGGTGAGCGCGCGCAGGATCGTGGATGGCGTTGAGACGGTGGTGCCGCTCGAAGAAGTGAGCCCCGGCGACAGCATCGCGGTGCTGCCAGGGGAACGCTTTCCTGTGGACGCGACGATTGTTGAGGGGCGCACGACGGTGGATGAGTCGATGCTGACGGGCGAGTCGACGCCGCTGGCGCGAGAGGTGGGCGGACGCGTGCTGGCCGGGTCACTTAACTACGACGGAGCTGTGGTTTGCCGGGCGGAGTCGCTGGGCGAGGCGACAGTGCTGGCGCAGATTACGCGCATGGTGGACCAGGCGCAGAGCTCGCGTGCGCCGATGGAGCGGCTGGCCGATCGGGCGAGCGCGATTTTTGTGCCAGTGGTGCTAGGGCTGGCGGCGGTTACGTTTGCGGCGTGGCTGGTTGCGGCGCATTCTCTGCCGCTGGCGCTGGCAAATACCGTGGCAGTGCTGGTGATTGCATGCCCATGCGCGATGGGGCTGGCTGTGCCCGCTGCGCTTACGGTGGCTGTGGGCCGCGGAGCGCAGCTTGGCGTGCTCTTCAAAGGCGGCGAGGCTCTGGAACGGCTGGCGCACCTGGACGCGGTGGTCCTGGACAAGACGGGGACACTGACGGTGGGAAGGCCGGTGCTGGAGGGGATTTTCGTGCTCGATTCGCATGGCCTCGCATCCTTTCGCCAAAAAGAGGGCGACAGGATGGGGCACCCAATAGAAGAGGATTTGCTGCGGATGGCGGCGGCGGCGGAGGAGCGGTCGAACCATCCGCTGGCGCATGCGGTGATAGACGCTGCGAAGGCGCGGGGACTGAAGTGGCAATCGGCGGAGGATGCGCAAGTTTTGCCGGGGCGCGGGTTGACCGCACGCGTGGAGGGGCACGATTGCATGCTGGGTAACGAGGCATTGTTCGGCGAGAATGGCATTGCGCTGCCGGGCGATGTTGCGGCGCCGGAGCCGGGAGTGACGCGGCTGTGGATGGCCCTGGATGGCTCGATGGCGGGATATTTTGATGCGCGCGATGCGCTGCGGCCGGATGCGGCGGGTGCGATTGCCTCGCTGCGCAAAGAGGGCCTCCGCGTGCTGATGCTGACGGGCGATTCGGCTGCCGCGGCGGCGCCGATTGCGCAGCAGGCGGGAATTACGGAAGTGGAAGCTGGACTCGATCCCGCGGGGAAGCTCAAGCGCATTCGCGAACTGCAGCAGTCGGGGCTGCGCGTTGCCATGGTGGGAGACGGGATCAATGATGCGGCGGCCCTGGCACAGGCCGACGCGGGCATCGCCATGGGAAGCGGCGCGGATCTGGCGCAAGAGGCCGGCGATGTGCTGCTGTTGCGCACGCAGCCGGCGTCGATTCCCGCGGCGCTGGAGTTGGCGCGCGAGACAGCGCGCGTCATGCGGCAGAACCTGGGATGGGCGGTGGGCTATAACGCGATCGGGATTCCGCTGGCGGCGGGGCTGCTGTATCCGTCGTTTCACATTCTGCTTACCCCATGGCTGGCGGCGGCGGCGATGGCGCTGAGCTCGGTGTGCGTGCTGGGGAACAGTTTGCGGTTGCGCGGGTGGCGACCAGGGGGCGGCTTCTAGTTTCGAGATTCGTGGTTCCCACCCTAAAACTCCTTGCTGCGCGCGGAGTTTTAGAATGGGGCACCCCCATTCGTGGTGAGTTGAAAACACGCTGAGCCGCCGCTGGGCGGGCACAGTAAACTAGCCGCAGGTCCTGTCTGTGCGCATCCTTACTCGCTACATTCTCGGCGAAATCATCACGCTTACGCTGATCGGTTGCGCGCTTTTCACCTTCATTCTGTTCATGCCGCTGCTGCCGCACATTCTTGAGGTGGTGGTGCGCAACAGCTCCACGCTCACGGATGTGGCGCAGGTGTTTCTCTTCACGCTGCCCAATCTTTTCAAGGTGACGATTCCCATGGCGGTGCTGTGGGGAATTCTGCTGGGGCTGAGCAGACTGGCTTCGGACAGCGAGATTATTGCGATGCGCGCGTGCGGGATGGGCATCGGGTACTTTGCGCGCGTGGCGTCGATTGTCGCCATTGGGGGCACGCTGCTGGGGTTGGCGAACTCGCTCTATCTTGCGCCGCGAGCGAACCAGGCAATTGTCGAGATGGAGCAGTCGCTGGGGACGTCGCAGGCCAGCTACGAGATTGAACCGCGCGTCTTCTACGAGGATTTTCACAATTACGTTTTGTACGTGCAGGACGTGCGCTCGGGAACGGGCGCGGCCAACTGGCGGCAGGTGTTTATGGCCGACGTCTCGGACCCCAATAACCCGCTGATTACGACCGCTGCCTCGGCCACCGTGGTGACGGACAATACGCAGGAGCTGCTGATGCGGCTGCGCGACGGCGTACGCGACGAGACCGTTGCGGACCAGCCGGAACAATCGAATATTTCAACATTCACGACCACCGATTTGCCGCTGATGCTGGGCCAGCAGAGCGAAGTGCACCTGGGGCGGCTGGACACGAAGCTGTATGCCACTCCGCTGCCGGTAC
>Ga0265316_10000354_pt1 | contig 51627 bp, 35 predicted proteins | sample 4522metaG_FD_202092 | JGI IMG/M metagenome (GOLD analysis project Ga0265316, IMG submission 202092) | Rhizosphere microbial communities from Carex aquatilis grown in University of Washington, Seatle, WA, United States - 4-5-22 metaG | ecosystem: Host-associated > Plants > Roots > Rhizosphere >... | reverse complement strand
GTGGCCAGGTCCTTGATGGTCAGGACGTCGGTGCGGTAGTGCATGGGAACTGTCATCAGACGCGGGCGGATCTGGTCGACGACTTGGGTGGCTTTGTGCGCGTCCACGGTCCACACGCCGCCCACCGGCACCAACACCACATCGACTGAGCCGATGTCCGAGATCTGCTGGTCAGTCAGGGTGTGGCCGATGTCGCCCAGGTGGGCAATGCGCACGCCGCCGACTTCAAAGATGAAGACCGTGTTGAGGCCAATCTCTGCGCCTTTCTTGTCGTCGTGATACACACCGACCGAGCGGATGGAGATGTCCTTGACCTTGTCGTCAATTCTCATCCAGCCTTTCTTGTCGGGGGTGAGGCCGCGCAGGATCTTGGGCTTGCCACGCACCAGCGCCAGGTTGTTGTGGTCCGGGTGTTCGTGGCTGATGGTGACGGCGTCGGCGCGCAGATCCGCTGGTGGCAGGTAGCCAATGTTGCCCGGAATCGGATCCATAACGATGCGGGTGCCGGTCGCGCTCTCCAGCAGGAAGCACGACTGGCCGTACCAGGTTAGATAGGCCACCGGGCGCGGTGCTGCGTGCGCTGCAAAATACGCCCCTGCGACCATCACGGCCGCACCGGCGACGAGGGCCAGAAACACTCTTCGCCTGGGCGTTTTCATGGGGCCACGCTACCGCAGACACGCGCGACTGCAACCCCATGCCGGCAGGATGTATGCTTGCCCTGATGTCCGAGGGCGACGAGCACCAGCCGAACCAACTCCGCGATGCGGAGATCGAGCCGCAGCACAAGACGCTGGCCGAGGTGCTGGAACGTCTGCCCAGTCAGCCCGGCGTGTACTTGATGAAGGACCGTCGCGGCAAGATGCTGTACATCGGCAAGGCCGCCAATCTGCGCAACCGCGTGCGCCAGTATTTCCAGCCGGCTTCCGGCGACACGCGCGACTTCGTGCCACTGCTGGAAAGCGTGGTGGCAACCATCGAGACCATGGTGACCAGCAACGAGAAAGAGGCGTTGTTGCTGGAAAACACCTTGATCAAGCGCCACCAGCCGCGCTTCAACGTCAAGCTGACCGACGACAAGAATTACCTTTCACTGCGCCTGGACCCGCGGGCGGAGTGGCCGCGCCTGGAGGTCGTGCGGCGCATGGGCGACGACGGCGCGTGGTACTTCGGCCCCTACCATTCAGCCACCGCGTGCCGCGAGGCCTTGCGCGTGGTCAATCGCCACTTTCGCCTGCGCACCTGCACCAACCACGTCTTGCACCACCGCAGTCGCCCCTGCCTGCAGTGCCAGATCAGCCGCTGCATGGGCCCCTGCTGCGAGCCGGTGTCGCGCGATGAGTACGCCGAGCAGGTGCGCGATGTGCGCCTGTTCCTCGAAGGCAAGAGCGACGAGCTGCTGTCCGGCCTGCGTGCGCGCATGCAGGAAGCCGCCGGGAAGACCGAGTTCGAGCGCGCCAGCGTTGTGCGCGACCAGATCCAGGCACTGGAAACGGTGTTGCAGTCGCAGCGGGTGGTTTCGGCTGACCTGCTTGACCAGGACGTGATTGGCTTTCACCGCGAGGGCATGGCGCTGGAGGTGGTGGTGCTGTCCGTGCGGCAAGGCAAGATGATCGGGAGTCGCGCGTTTTCCTTTGGGCGCCAGGAGTTTCCCGACGACGAGGTTTTGTCGAGCTTTCTTGGGCTGCACTACGACCTAGTACCCGTTCCGCCCGACGAGGTTCTGCTGCCCTTTGCCATTGCCGATGCGGATCTCAAGGCCGAGTGGCTCGGCGAAAAGCGCGACAAGAAGGTTCAGATCCTGGTGCCGGCGCGCGGTCCCCGCCACGATCTGGTCGAGCTGGCGCGCAAGAACGCGGCCGCCAGCTTCGTCAGTCGGCGCAGCGCCCGTGAGGATGCGGAAGTCACCCTGGGCCGGCTGCAGCGGCGACTGGGCCTGGCCAAACTGCCGCGCGTGATTGAGTGCTACGACATTTCCCACATCCAGGGCGCCGAGACCGTGGCGTCGATGGTGGTATTTGTGGATGGCCAACCAGAAAAATCGCGCTACCGCACCTACAAGATCCGCGAGGCCGAAAGCCCGGACGATTTCGCCTGCATGTATGAGGTGCTCGTGCGCCGTTTTCGTCGGGCGCGGGAAAGCAGCGAGCCGGGACAGGATTCTTGGCGTCTTCCTGATCTGTTGGTGGTGGATGGCGGCAAGGGCCAGCTGGGCGTTGCCCTGGCCGCGGCACGCGACGTGGGCATCGACGTGCGGCCGGGCGCTGGCCTGCCCATCATAGCCCTGGCCAAGGAACGCGACCTGACTGCCCCGGCCCCGCCCGCAGAAACGGCGGACGAGCCCGCGGCCGAGGTGCCAGTCGATGCGGGCGAGGCGCCGAGTCCTGTCAGTCAGCCCGAAGCGCGGGCGAAGAAGACCACCGGTGGCCAGCAACCGGATCGCGTGTTTTTGCCGCAAGCCAAGGACGCCATTCCCATTCGGGCCAACAGCGCGGAGATGTTCGTGCTGCAGCGTCTGCGCGACGAGGCCCATCGCTTTGCCGTGACCTTTCATCGCAGCCAGCGCAAGAAGCGCACACTGCATTCGGAACTGTCACTCATTCCCGGCATCGGTCCCGCCCGCCAGCGCGAGCTGCTGCGCCATTTCGGCAGCTTGAAGAAGATCCGGGAGGCCTCGCTCGACGATCTCCTGGCCGCGCCGGGCCTCACCCAACAGGCGGCCAGCGCCGTCCACGACTACTTCGCCGCCCAGCGGGGGTAGGATTTCGCGGCGCGCGCGCCGCACTGACGCGCTTCACCTGCTACGCTAGGCGAACTCCATGGACGAGCAGTTGAACCGTTTGCGGGCCGAGATTTCTGCCCGACGCACGTTTGCCATCATCTCGCACCCTGACGCGGGCAAGACCACGCTGACGGAAAAGCTGCTGCTGTACGGGGGCGCGGTTCACGTGGCGGGATCGGTACGCAGCCGGGGCGACGGGCGCCAGACCACCAGCGACTGGATGGACATCGAGCGCCAGCGCGGGATTTCGGTGTCGAGCAGCGTGCTGCAATTCGAGTACGCCGGCCGCCACATGAACCTGCTGGACACGCCCGGTCACAACGACTTTTCCGAGGACACCTACCGGACGCTGGCGGCCGCAGACACGGCCATCATGCTCATTGATTGCGTCAAGGGCGTGGAGCCGCAGACCATCAAGCTGTTCCAGGTCTGCCGCATGCGCGGCATTCCCATTGTCACCTTCGTCAACAAGATGGACCGGGATGGCAAGGATCCATTCGACCTGCTCGACGAAATCGAGCGCGTGCTCGGCATTCCGTGCAGCCCGGCCAACTGGCCTCTGGGCGCGGGCCGTTCATTCATGGGACTCTTCGATCGCTGGGCGCAGGGGCTGCAGGTTTTCCACGGCGTGGGCGGCAGTCACCGGGCCGAGATGCGCCAGGCGAGTTGGGACGACGCCGACCTGTTGGCGAAGCTGGGGCAAGGCCAAATGGATCGCCTGCGCGACGAGGTGGCCTTGCTGGACACAGCCGGCACGCCCTTTGACCGCGAGCGGTTCCTTGCCGGCCAGATCACCCCGGTCTTTTTCGGCAGCGCGATGACCAACTGTGGGCTCGAACCCCTGCTCGATCACTTCGTGGATCTGGCACCCGCGCCGCGGGCGCGCGCGACCTCGGTGGGGCCGCTGGCGCCTGACGATCCGGCGTTTTCGGGTTTCGTTTTCAAGATCCAGGCGAACATGGATCCGCAGCACCGCGATCGCATCGCGTTTGTGCGCATCTGCAGCGGCCGTTTTTCCCGCGGCATGGACGTGCAACACGTGCGCACGGGCAAGACCCTGACGCTCGCCCGTTCCGTGCAGTTCATGGCCCAGACGCGCACTGTGGTGGACGAGGCGTATTCCGGCGACATCGTGGGCCTGTGGGATCCCGGCGTCCTGCGCATCGGCGACAGCCTGTGCCAGGCGCAGCCCCTGGAATTCGAGGGCATCCCGCGCTTTTCGCCCGAACACTTCGTACGGGTGCGCCTCAACGATCCATTGAAGCGCAAGCAATTGAAGAAGGGATTGGAACAACTGTCCGAAGAAGGCGCGGTACAGGTCTTCTTCGACCGGCAGCGCATGGAACGCGATCCGATCCTGGGCGCGGTCGGCGTGCTGCAATTTGAAGTCATTGAACACCGCCTGCGCGGGGAATACGGCGTGCGCATCGGCTTCGATCGTTTGCCCTACCGCTATGCACGCTGGATCGAAGGCGAGGGCATTGACTTCGACAAGTTGGAGCTGGCCGGCCGGCAGAGTTGCGTGGTCGACGTGGAAGGCCGTCCGCTGGTCTTGTTTGAAACCGAGTACCTGCTCCGTCGCACCGAAGAGAAATACAAAGACGTGACCTTCATTTCCGCCGTGCAACCCGGGCGAAGCCACCGGGCCGCAGCGTAGCGGACCCGTGGAAAGCCGCCGCGAGGGGGCATAGGCGTCAAGCGAGTCTTGGACCCTGAAGCTTGCCTGGCCAGCGGAGGTGGGCCAGCGTGCGCGTGAGCGGTAGCGGTAGCGTGAGCGTCCAGTGGAACGCGGACTGCGTGGGCGATTCGCGGGACGGGCGCGGACCGCGGGGTGGGTTGTCCGTCCCGAAGCCCCGGCGGGGCGAGAGCGCGGCCCGCGACGGTCTTCCCCGCGTCCCGCACACGAACTCGCTCACCCCCACGCGCTCGCACACGCGACCCGCGAGCCGGCCCCCCGGTCGGACTGAAGATCGGCTGGGCTTCGCTGCTCTGATTGAATGGTAGGCTGTGTCTCGTGTCCCCTGCGCTACCCATTCTCTTTCGTGACCAAGCCTTGGTCGCGGTGGACAAGCCCGCCGGTCTCGCGGTCCATCGGGGATGGGCGGGCGAGCGCGACGTGGCCATGATGCGCGTGCGCGATCAGCTGGGGATGCACGTCTTTCCTGTGCATCGGCTGGACCGCGCCACCAGCGGCGTGCTGTTGTTCGCGCTTTCGGCCGAAATGGCATCCCGCCTGTGCGAGGTCTTCGCCGCCCACGCCATCGAGAAGACCTATTGGGCGCTGGTGCGCGGGGTTCCGCCCGAATCGGGAATTATCGATCACCCCTTGCCGCCTGGCGAAGATCGCCACGCCCCGCGGGTGAGCGCGCAGACCGAGTACTTCCGCCGGGAGGTTTTCGGCCGCTACAGTCTCATTGAGGCCCGTCCCCGCACCGGCCGGCTGCACCAGGTGCGCCGCCATTTGAAGCACATTTCTTGCCCGCTGATTGGGGATGTGAACTACGGCAAGGGCGAACACAATCGCCTCTTCCGCGACCAATATGACCTTCACCGCCTTTTCCTCCACGCCACGCGCCTGTGTTTGCCCCACCCGGTGACAGGCGGCCAGCTGGACATTGCCTCGCCGTTGCCCCGCGAATTGGTCGCCGTGCTTGAACGGCTGCGCGAGCACGCGTGCAAGCCAGACGACCTTCGCGGATGACTTCTCACTGGCGGTCGCTGCGGCGTTATATGAGAGGTGGATAGAAGTGGGCCTTCTCATTCGCCGAAAGCAAACGCCCGCTGGTTAAGGAATCATGTTGAAATCCCCGCACAAGTCGCTCTTGTTTGTTGTCTTTTCCGCGGCCTTCGCGGCCTGCGCGCAAACCGGCGGCACTGGCAATCCGGCGGGGGGAAACACCAGCACGGGCGGCAACCCTGGGTCGGGCGGAACTACGTCTGCCGGAGGTAGCTCGAATTCGGGCGGAACCGTGGCGAGTGGTGGCAGCGCCCACTCGGGCGGAACCGTGTCAGGCGGTGGTCGTCCGGTGTCGGGCGGATCCACGGCCACGGGTGGTAGCGCCAGCTCGGGCGGAACCCTATCGAGCGGAGGTGGTGCGAATTCGGGCGGAACCCCATCGAGCGGTGGCAGCGCCAACTCGGGCGGAACTGTTTCGAGCGGTGGCAACTCGAACTCGGGCGGAACCAATGCGAGCGGCGGCAGTTCCAGCTCGGGCGGAACCGTGTCGAGTGGCGGCAGCTCCAGCTCGGGCGGAACTGCGGCGAGTGGTGGTCGCGAGACATCGGGCGGCACCACGGCGGCCGGCGGCAGCGCTGCTTCGGGCGGAAGCTCATCCACCGGTGGCAGCTCCGCCTCGGGCGGCAGCGTGGCGACGGCTATCACGGCGGCGAAGGCCGCGGCGAGCATGGGCAAGGGCTTCAATCTCGGCCAGACGTTCGAGGCGACCCAGAATGACCGCACCCTGCCGACTTCCAGCGCCAAGATCGACGCCTACTACGCTAAGGGGTTCAGGACCGTGCGCATCCCGATCACCTGGACCGAGGCGATTGGCGGCGACCTGCTGGTGACCGATCCCGCCGTGGGCAGCGTGAATCGCAATAATGCCCGGCTGGCCGTGATCAAGCAGATCGTCGACTACGCGCTGACCAAGCCCGATATGTACGTAGTCATCAATGCCCACCACGAAACCACATTGAAGACCAACAGTCGATCGTCGGTGCTTGAGCGGCTTTGGGCGGACATCGCGGACATTTTCTCAAGCCGCGATCACCGCCTGCTTTTCGAGATCCTCAACGAGCCCCACAGATCCGATGCGACCTCCTCGGCGATGCCGGCCGCCGACCTCAGAACAATGACGTCCATGGCCTACGCAAAGATCCGGGCGGTCGACCCGGCCCGCATTGTCATCTTCGGAGGCAATCAATGGTTCGGCGCGGCCGAGATGGCGACCGTGTGGATCAATCTCGATGGCATGGGCGGGGGCCAGGACGCTTACTTGATGTCGACCTTCCACCACTACGATCCCTGGGCCTTCTGTGGCAACGGCCAAGGCGACTTTACTGATGCCTGGACCGACAGCAACATCTCCACGCCCATGGACACGATGCTGACGTGGGCGAACTCGGTGGGCAAGGGCATGCCGGTCTATATCGGGGAGTGGGGCGTGGCCTGGCAAAGCCATAGCAACACAATGGACTGCAACAACATTCGTTCTTGGTACCAGAAGTTCGTGGCCCAGAACGCAACCACCAAGGGCATTCCGAGTTCCGTTTGGGATGACAACGGCTGGTTCAAGATCTACGACCTTGCTGCCAAGGCCTGGAACAACAACCTCATCGACTGCATCAGTGGCACCTGCGCCTGGACCGGTACTGATCGCTTCAATTCGGGTTGTTTGTAGGCCGATCATAGTACTGCGTGTAGACCGGCACCGCGACGGTGTGCGATTCGATGGCGACCCCGCCCGCGGTGGGCGGGGTGACAAGCACGATGGTGTCGTAGTTGTACGGATGGACCGTCGCCTTGAAGTACGCGAACTACGGCGGGGCCACCGACCGCTGGGGCACCACCTGGACCCCGGCCGACGTGAACGCGACCGGGTTCGGCGTGGGCTTGACCCCGATGTACCTGCTCACGGGGGGCAACGGGCGGGCCTACGTAGACTTCATTCGCGCGACGGTCTACTACTCGCTTCCCTGCCCGTAAAAAGTACGCCGCCGATGTTGCCCGAAAACGCGAGTTGCATCCCCGAGGCGGCCCCGAAGGCCATGCAGTCGAAACGGCGGACGTGGATTTCTATCCATGTCGGTGGTTGACACACGCCGACCGCCACGTCTTAATGAGGGCCAGGAGTGTACCCCCATGCCTACTCGGACGGTCGCCAGGACGGCGGAAATTTGGCTTTGGCGCGGCTTGCGCAGATTGCCGGCTGTGGCGCTGGCCTTTTCGTTCCTGTTGGCGGCGACACCCGCCCGCGCGCAACCCTCGCGCGACATCCGGGCCCGCACCGATTGTCTGGCAGGTCGCTATCAGGCCGGCGTCGACCTCTTGGCCCAGCTGTTCGCCGAAAGCGGGGACGCGACCTACATCTACAATCAGGCCCGGTGCTACGAGCAGAATGGCAGGTTTGAGGAGGCCATCCTCCGTTTTCGTGAGTTCTTGCGCAAATCCAAGAACCTGCCAGCGGATGAAAAGGCCGAGGCGAATGAGCATATCGCCGAGTGCCAGGCTGAGCTGGACAAGCACCAGACAGCCGCGCCGCCGCCCGCGCCGCCCCGTCTTGAGTCCCAGGCGACCGGCAGTGCCGTCGCCCATCCCGTTGGCACTGTGGCGGCCACGCCGGCTCGGCCGTCTTCGGACGGCAGGGGACTGCGAATCGCCGGAATCGCAATGGCCTCGGTCGGGGTCGCGGCCGCGGCTGCGGGCGCAGTCTTCAGCATCGAGACGAGTCGCACCACCCAACAAGCCAACGACAACGCGCTCAATGACCGGTACAGTCGCAATACAAACGATCGCGGCAAGCTCTTCGAGAAGCTGCAGTGGGTGGGCTACGGCGTGGGCGCGGCGCTGTTGGTGACCGGTGGCTTGCTCACATACTTTGGCTACAGCGCGGCCCCGGCACCCGCCTCCCGTTCAGTGAGCCTTCTGCCGGCGATTTTGCCGGGCGGTGGCGGTGCTTCCGTGCAGGGAAGTTTCTAGCCCATGCGCCGCCGAAATGTCGTTGTCGTCGGGTTGGCACTGTCACTGACCGGCCTTGCGGCCTGCCAGTACAACCCCAACACCATCGATCCTGTCAAACTGAAATGCTGGGGCGAGGATGGCTGCCCCTCAGGGTACCGGTGCGTGGGGGTGGTGTCGGACAGTAATCCAGGCATCTGCTGCAACCAGCTCAGCGATGACTCGTGCCTTGCGCGGACCGACGCCTCGACCACCGCAGAAACAGGCACAGCCGACGCGGGCCGCAGCGACGGGGCGCCTGCCCCTGATGGCCCTGGCGACAGTAACACTGAAGAAGCGGCCGCTTTGGCCACGATCGTCAGTTTCACGGCTTCACCCCCTACGATTTCGGCGGGTCAAGCCAGCACACTCAACTGGACCGTGACGGGCGCGACGACTCTGTCGATCGACCAAGGCATTGGTTCGGTGCTCAGCAAGGCTTCCCAACAGGTCACGCCCACCCAGACCACCACCTACACCCTGACCCTGAACAACTCCGTGTTGGCGCAGGCGACGGTCGGCGTGCTGAACGGTGCCTTCACTGTGTCGGGCAAGATGATCACTGCGCGGGACAGTCACACGGCGACTCTATTGCACAACGGGGCGGTGCTTATAGTCGGCGGAGTCGGTGAGTCCGAGGTTCTTGCAAGCGCGGAGCTATTCGACTTAGAAACCGCGACCTTTGCATCAACCGGGATCATGGCGGTGGAACGAACGGGCCACACCGCCACGTTGTTGCCGAGCGGGATGGTGCTGGTCGCAGGTGGAGGCGATGGCACCAAGGATCTGGCGAGCGCGGAGCTGTACGATCCAGTTTCAAATAGCTTCATTCCCGCTGGCCGCATGACTGTGGAAAGATCGCGCCACACGGCGACGATGTTGCAAAACGGGAGGGTTCTCATCGCTGGTGGAAGCAATGGCGTCACGGGTTTGACCAGTGCCGAGATCTACGACCCGCTGGCAGCGACCTTTACCGCCACGGGAAGCATGGCCGCGGTCAGAATGGGACCCACGGCGACCCTGCTGCCCAATGGAACGGTCCTGCTGGCTGGCGGATTTGACGGCTCCAATGACCTTGCCAGCGCCGAACTGTACGATCCCAGGACCGGGACCTTTCTGCCGACTGACACCATGGACACGCCCCGGGAACTCCACACCGCAACCCTGTTGCAAGACGGGACAGTCCTCGTGGTTGCCGGAATGGACGGGATAGATGACCTAGGGAGCGCGGAGATCTACGACCCGAAGACCGGGAAATTCACGGCAACCGACAGCCTGAGCTTGTCCAGGGATTCGCACACGGCGACGTTGTTGGAAGACGGGACGGTGCTCGTCGCTGGCGGAGAAGAACAAGATTTCGGCAGTTCCATCGTGAACGCGCGGCTCTACGACCCCAAGACCCGGACCTTCCGCGCCACCGGCAGCTTGACGAATAGAAGACAATCTCACACGGCAACATTGTTGCAAGATGGAACGGTGCTCATTGCCGGCGGATTCGACCAAGCCTATGAGGTTGGTGTCGCCGAGCTGTACCAGTAGCAGGGGAGGCATTTGGCCATGTATCGTCGGAACGCTCTTTTGGTTGTGTCGGCTTTGGCACTGACTCAATTGGCTGCCTGCAAGTATGACCCCCAGTTGTCGCCTGACCCCGGCACTTTGCACTGCCAGGACGACAATGGCTGTCCGGCGGGGTACCATTGCTTGTCGGGCGCCTGCTGCAACCAGGCCGATGCGGCCGCATGTTTCGCGCCCGCTGATGCGACAGCCCCTGCGAAGGATGTCGGGATCCCGGACGCTCCGGCAGACCTACATGCCAGCGACGTTGCGGTGGCCCCTGACCGGAGCCCGCCTGGGGTCGACGCGGCCGCTGATGTTCCGAACGACCACCCGGGCACAGGCGGTAGCGGCGGTTCGTCTGGCAACGGCGGAACCACCGCCAGTGGCGGCCAAGGGGCCGGTGGCAACGGCGGTTCGTCTGGCAGCGGCGGCATCACCGCCACCGGCGGCCTAGGGGCTGGTGGCGGCTCTTCTGGCGGGGCTGGCGGCTCCTCCGGCAACGGCGGCACCACTTCCGCAGGGGGCTCAGGCGCAAGCGTTGCTGGCGGCTCATCCAGCAATGGCGGCGCCACCGCCACAGGGGGAACGAGTGCATCTGTCACCTTCACCGCCTCGCCCGCAGCGATCTTTTCGGGCGACAGCCTCACACTCACTTGGAGCGCAACCGGTGCGACGGCTGTGTCCATTGAGCCGGGGATTGGGTCGGTCTCGGGCAAGACTTCCCAGGTAGTGAACCCCACGCAAACCACGACCTACACACTGACACTGAACGGCTTAATTGCGGCCCAAGTCACCGTCACCCTGCTACAAGGGGTGTTTGCGCAAGCCGGAGACATGATTGGGGAACGGGACAGTCACACCGCGACGTTGCTGCAAGATGGAAAGGTGCTGGTCGCTGGCGGGTTAGGTCGCTCGGGCAGCCAGGCCAACGCTGAGCTGTACGATTCAGGAACTGGAGAGTTCTCCGCCACCGGCAATATGATTGGGGCGAGAAATGACCATACGGCGACATTGTTGCCAGATGGACGGGTGCTGGTCGCCGGCGGATTCAATGACAACCTGGACGGCAGCGAACAGTGGCTCGCGACTGCGGAACTGTATGACCCAGCCACCGGGAAGTTCGCGACGACAGGGTCCATGCTGGCTCTAAGAGAATTTCACACCGCCACGTTGTTGCAGGATGGAAGGGTGCTAGTCGCTGGCGGCAACTATAACTCTGGAACTGCGATCGCCGCTGCCGAGCTATACGATCCCGCCACCAGGACGTTCACGGCCACCGCGCCGATGAAGGCCGCGCGCATGTGTCACACGGCGACGTTGTTGCCAAACGGAATGGTTCTCATAGCTGGCGGATACGCTGGCGGCGCCGATCTGGCAACGGCGGAACTATACGACCCCAAGACCGGGATGTTTTCGGCAACCGGCCCGATGAAAGAGGCGAGGCAGCTGCATACCGCAACCTTGTTGCAAAATGGCACGGTCCTTGTCGCCGGTGGAGAAGATAATGACGCGACCATTGCCAGCGCAGAACTCTACAATGCCGGTGTTTTCACAGCGACGGGCAACTTGACCGAGGCAAGGGAATGGCACACGGCGACCCTGCTTCAAGACGGCCTGGTCCTCATCGCAGGCGGAAGCGACGCCTACCTAGCCATTGCCAGCGCAAATCTCTATGATCCCAAAACCGGGAAGTTCACCACCACTGGCAATCTGCACGCCGCGAGAGAGCTGCACCAGGCGACCCTACTCAAAGACGGGACTGTGCTAATAACCGGCGGTTTCGTCAGTGATTATCTGACCAGCGCTGAACTGTTTAAATAGCCAATTTCGCGAGCTTTCACCAGTCATCACCCCTATGGGACGTCGTCGCTGTTGCCGATGCCGTGCTTCCTCAGTTTGTCGTGCAAGGTCACGCGCGAGATGCCGAGTTGGCGCGCGGCCTCGCTGCGATTGCCTGCACACGCGCGCAAGGCATCGACGATCAGGCCGCGCTCGTAGGCGTCCATCTTCTCGCGCAAGCGCGACGGGTCTGCCGATGACGGCGACGCCCGGCCCAGCGTCAGCAGCGCGAGATCCAGCTCGCCCTCAGGAGACAGCGCCACCAGGCGTTCGACGGCATTCTGCAATTCCCGCACGTTGCCCGGCCAGTCGTGCGCCGCCAAGCGCGCCAGCAGCGCGTCCGACAGATCGAAGGGCGCGACTCCCAGTCGCTCAGCCGCTCGATCGAGAAAATGCCGAGCCAGCACGGGAACGTCGTCGGGCCGCTCGCGCAGCGGCGGGATGTGCAATTCCACCACGGCCAGTCGCCAGTACAGATCCTCGCGGAACGTGCCGCGCGCAACCTCGGCTCTCAGATCGCGGTTGCTAGCTGCCAGCACGCGCACGTCGACATGGCGTGGCCGATCCTCGCCGACCGCCCGGATCTCGCCCTCTTGCAGCGCCCGCAGCAGCATTCCCTGCAGCGGCAGCGCCAGCTCGCTCACCTCGTCGAGCAGCACGCTGCCGCCGTCGGCCTCACCGAACAAACCGCCGCGCGATCGCACGGCGCCGGTGAAAGCGCCCCGCACGTGACCGAACAGCTCGGCCTCGGCCAGCTCGGCGGTCAGCGAGGCACAATTGAATCGCACGAAGGGCTTGGCCGCGCGCCGCGAGGCCCGCACGATGGCTTCGGCCAGCCGCTCCTTGCCAGTGCCACTCTCGCCAGTGATCAACACGGTGCTGTCGCGCGGAGCCACCCGGCCCACCAACACCGCCAGCGCGCTCATGGCCTCGGACGCAAAGACCAGCGTGCGCGACAGCGCCAGCTCGCCTCGCAGTCGCTCATTCTCCAGCGCCAAGCGCGCCGTCTCGGTGGCCCGCTTGATCACGGCTACCAGCTCGTCAGCCTCGAATGGTTTGCGGAAGTAGTCGAGCGCGCCGGCCTTGATGGCCTCCACCGCTTGACGTTCAGAACCGTGCGCCGTGATCACCACCACGCGCGGGGCCGGATTCTGCGCCATGAGTTTGCGCAAAAGTTCCATTCCGTCCATGCGTGGCATGCGCAGGTCGGTCACCACCAACTGCGCCGGGTGAAGCTGCAGCCGTTCCAGCGCCTCGACCCCGTCAGACGCGACGTCTACCTCCAGGCCAGACGACTCCAGGATCTCGCGCAGCGTATAGCGAACGCCGTCGTCGTCGTCGACCACCAGCACGCGTGGCTTCAACATGAGACGCCGTTCCGCAACGTAGTCTGGTGGGCGTTGACTTTCGCCATGGCGCCAATGGTACGCGCGATCTTCACATTTTCCAGCGCGGGCCGGACGTCATTGGCGCGCCGGCAAGCGCAGCACGGCCTCGCAGCCGCCGCCCTCGCGGGCGGCAAGCTCAAGATCGCCGCCGTGCTGGCGGGCCAACGCGCGCGCGATGGTCAGGCCCAGGCCCGAGCCTTGCGCCTTGCTGGTAACGCCCGGCTCGAACACCCTGGCCGCAAGTTCTGCATCCACGCCCGGACCCCGATCCAGCACGCGAACTTGCACGCTCTCATCGTCGTGGCTGGCTTCGATTTCGACGGTCGCACCCGTCGGGCTCGCCTCCAGCGCGTTCTGCACTAAGTTGAGAAGAACCTGCTCGATCTTTCGCGGATCACACATGACTGTCGTGTCTGCACCGCGGACTTTGATCGAGATACCGCGTTCATGGGCCATGCCTTCATGCAAAGCCGCCACTTCACGACAGAGGACATCGAGGTCCACCTTCTCCGCCGCGATCGGCACCAGTGGGCGTGAGAAATTGAGGAACTCTTCCAAGATTTCTTGCATGCGGTCCACTTCGCGCCTGAGCACGGCGAGCCGTTCCCCCGGTTTGCCGGCCACGTCCTGAGCCAGCAGACCGGCCAAGCCCTTCACGCTGGCCAACGGATTTTTCAATTCATGGGCAATCTCGCCCGACAGCGCTGACAGCTCGGTGTGGGCTCGCACTGATTCCTGTCGCGCCCGCAGCGCCCGCCGAATCATTGCGTCGAAGGCGTTGCGAATAGTTCGCCCAAGGCCCGTGACCACGAGCAAGCCTCCGCTGGCAAAGGCTGCGTTGACGAAGAGGTGCGTGTCACTCCAGCCCGCACGCGGGCCGCCCCCGAAGGCGATCAGATTCAGGTTGGGCACGAGCCCCTCGGCCTCGGCCAGCGCCATGGCCCACAGGGCTGCAATCTGGCAGGCAACCAAGACAACCGGCGCTGGCGGTCGCACGTTGATCGCTACCACCATGGCGATAGGAAACATGACAAACAAAAACGGGCTGCCCAGACCGCCGGTGGCAAAGGTGACACTCGCCTGGCCCAACACCGCGAAGGTCAGGTTGATGGGAATCGTGCCGCGGCGGAAACTCGATCCTCGGTGACGCCCGGCTTCCACCAGAAAGAACCCCGATGCCAACACCATGAGCGTGCCCAGCGCCCAGCGCCGCCACGGCGTCTCGTCAGTGGCCAGCAGCCACGCGCCCACACCCACCAGAAGCGGCAGCACAGCCACGCGCGCCCAGGCCACGCGGCCAAAGAGGCGCGACAGCTCCTCGCGCTCTATCTCCTCGAAGCCGGGACCGCCAGCATCGACCCGCGCGCCTTCCACAGGCCGGACAGAAGACGGCTTGTTCATCAGCGCATCCGCCCCAGCGCCCTGTCCAGCGCCACGCCCGCGATGCCAAGCCTGCCGCGCGCGTCGGCCATGGCCACGTCGGCCTGGTACAATTTGTCGTTCGCATCCAGCACCTCAAGCGAGCTGGCCACTCCTGCCTCGAATGTGCGCTTCGCCGAGGCGGCTGCGGCCGTGGCAAGATCCCGCTGCTGCTCAGCCAGGCGCAGGCGCTCTTTGGCCACCGAGACATCACGGCGCGTGTCCTGCACCTCCTGAACGATGTTGAGCCGTTGCGATTCGGCCGCAGCCCTCGCCGTGACCAGGGCTGCTTCCGCTTGATCGCGCTTGCCGAAGGCCAGCCCGCCGTCGTACAGCGGCCACAGTGCGTCCAGTGTCAGACGCCAGCCGTCTTTCTTTCCCGTCGGATACGGCACGTCCGCCGCGAATACCGTGCCGCTGCCCGAGATCTGCGGCAGCCAGCGCAAGCGTGCCGAGGTGGCCTGCGCCTGGGCAGCGCGGATCTGTGCCGCTTGCGCCGCCAGTTCGGGCCGACTCTGCAGCGCCTCGGCCACCAGGCTCTCCCCATCGCGCGCAGCCTCGCTGCCCGGCTCAGTCGGCAGCAGCACGCGCGTCGGCTCGGGTTTTCCCAAAAGCACACCGAGCGCTAGATGGCTGCGCTCGCAGTTGGCGCGCGCCTGCGCCAGATCGCTCTGGCGTTTGACAACCTCGGTTTGGGCTTTCAGCAGCGACAAAGGCGCCTCGGTGCCGGCTGCCACGTTGCGGGCAGCGCTTCGTTGGTGTTCCTCCGCGACGCTCACCGCGCGTTCCGACACGGCCACGATTTCCTCGGCCGCGGCCGCGGCCCATGCTGCCTCGGCCAGCGAGGCACGCATCTGCAGACGCGCCGATTCTGCAGTGGCCACAACCGCTTCAACCACGCGCTCGGCCGCCGACCAGTCAGCCCACGCATTGGGAACGATCAGGGGTACGCGCACGGTTCCCGCTACAGACCAAACGGCCAGAGGTTGGATGACCAGCGCCCCCGGATGGAGGGAGGCCAAGGGCGTACCGCTAAAGTCGACCCGCGCGTCGGCGCTGTTGCGCGTGTACCCGCCTGAGGCGACGACGGTCGGCACCAGCGGCACCCTGGCTTGCGTGGCAAGCGCGCGCGCGTCTGCCACGCGGCTGCGCACCTGAACCAGAGTGGGACTCTGGCTGTCCAGTTCGGCCAGCGCCTGTTCCAGCGTCAAGGCCCTGAGCGGCCGCTCGTCCCCGGCCCATGCCACAGGCGTCGAGCACAGGACCAGTGCCAAGAAGGTGCCAACAAGCCTGGTCGATTGCATTTTGTCCCCTTGCAAAGCAAGACCGATGCCGGACGCAAAGTGCGGCGCCCCTACACAGATGGCATTTCTGCCCGTCGGAAACCCGAACGGGGTGTCGGAGATCTTTACAGTTCTTGGGTGCAATCCGCGGAAACGCCCGGCAATCCCCGGCACGCGACTTGCTGCTTTGCCAGCCAGCAAGGAGTCTTCATGCGAAGGGTTGTCATCGTTCTCGTCGTCCTGGTACTCGGGCTCGCTGGCCTGCTGGTTGCGCGCCTACGGATGCAGGAGCGCGCCTTGCGCGGGCCTACCGGCGGTTCAGGCGAGATCGAGGGCACCGAGATCGATCTCTCGTCACGCATCAGCGCGCGTGTGGTTCGCCTGCACGTGAAAAAGGGCGCGGCGGTCAAGAAGGGCGACATGCTGGTCAGCCTGGACTGCGCAGACGCGCGGGCGTCTCTGTCCGAGGCGCAAGAGCGCCAGACAGCGGCCGAGGACCAGGCCCGCGCGGCCGAGGCATCGATCGGCGCAGCCCGCGCCACGCAGCAGGTGGCCGGGGCTGCGCGCATCGCCTCCGAAGCGCAGGCGGCGTCGCTGTCAGCCCAGCGCGACGCCACGCTTCGGCAAGCCAGCCGGCTGGACAAGCTGACAGACGACGTGGCGCTGTCCAGCCGCGACCAGACCCGCGCCAGCGCCGATGGCCTTTCCCATCAAGTGGAAGCCCTGCACGCCCAGGCTCGCGCCAGCCAGGCTCAGGTCGGCGCCGCCGGTGCCACATGGAAAGCGTCCGCGGCGCAAGCGCAGGCCGCTCACGCCAGCGCGCGAGCCAGCGCGGCCAGCGCGGCCCGCGCGCGACTGCTGGTCGACGAGTGCGAGATTGCAGCACCTCGCGACGCCTGGGTCACGGAGCTGCCCCACGAAGCAGGCGAGCTGGTCGTTCCGGGAACCACGCTGGTGCGCCTGCTCGACCTTTCCGAAGTGCGCGCTACGTTCTATCTGCCCAACGCCGAACTGGCTGCGGTCAAGCTGGGTGCGCCTGCCCTGGCTGTCGCGGATGCCTATCCCGACGAGGAGTTTGCCGGCCAGGTTTCGACCGTGGCTTTCAAGGCTGAGTTCACCCCACGCAACATCCAAACGCGCAGCGATCGCGATCGTTTGGTCTATCCCGTCGAGGTCGTGCTGGCCAATCCCGCCGGCAAACTGCGCGCGGGCATGCCCGTGCAGGTCCGGTTGCCAGGAACGGAGCGCCGCTGATGAGCGCAAAGCCCGCTGCCGCGCCCGGCGGGCCCACGATGGGCATAGAGGCCGGCGCCGCACTTGAGGCGCAGGCGTTGGTGCGCTGCTTTGGCGCCACCCGGGCACTTGGCGGTCTTAGCTTCACCGTTGGTCGCGGCCAACTCTTTGGCTTGGTGGGCGCGGACGGCGCAGGCAAGACGACAGCCATTCGCGCGCTGGCCGGATTGATCACACTCGACGCAGGTCGCGCGCTGGTTTTGGGCCGCGATCCGGCCCAAGGCGGGGCCGCCGTGCGCGAGTCGCTCGGGCTCATGCCTCAGCAAGCGAGCCTGTACCCTGATCTTTCAGTCGGCGAGAACCTGCGCTTCTTTGCTCGCCTCTACTGCCTGCCACGCGCACTTTTTCGCGAGCGTTCCGCGCGCTTGCTCGACATCACGCGTCTGCAGCCATTTCTCGACCGCCGCGCCGATGCCCTTTCCGGCGGGATGTACAAGAAGCTGGCCCTGGCCTGCGCCCTGCTCCACCGTCCCGAGGTGCTGCTGCTCGACGAGCCCACCAATGGCGTGGACCCGGTCAGTCGCCGCGAACTGTGGGCGCTGCTGCACGAGCTGGTCCACGACGGCATGACGGTTTTGCTGTCCACGCCCTACATGGACGAGGCTGAGCGCTGTCATCGCGTCGGCCTCATCCATCACGGCCGGCTCTTGCTTGACGGCGAGCCGCGCACTTTGCTGGCCGGGCTCGATGACGAAACCTACGAAGTCGAAGGCGGCGAGCGCGATCAAGTCGATGAGCGACTGGCCAGCCTCGCCGAAGTGCATGCCGCCTCGCCCGCCGGCTCGACCCTGCGAATCGCACTGGCCCGCGGATCGGCCGGCACCGTGGACGCTGCTCTCAAACCGCTGGCGGCGTCGCTTCGGCCGGTAGCGCCCAATTTTGAAGATCTGTTCTTGGCGCGCGTACGCCAGGAGGCCGCATGAGTGAGCCGTCCATCGAAGCCGTTCATCTTTCGCGCCGATTCGGGTCATTCCAGGCGGTCGACGACGTATCGTTCGTAGTGGCCCGCGGCGAAATCTTTGGCTACCTGGGCGCCAACGGAGCTGGCAAGTCCACCACCATCCGCATGTTGTGCGGACTGCTTGCCCCGACGGCTGGTGGGGCACGCGTGGCCGGCTTCGACGTGAAGACCGCCTCCGAGTCGGTCAAGGCATCCATCGGCTACATGTCACAGAAGTTTTCGCTGTATCTGGACCTGCCGGTTCGGGCCAACATCGATTTTTTCGGTGGGGCCTATGGACTCTTTGGGCCGGACTTCGCGGCTCGCGCCGACGAGGTCTTGCGTCTGTGCGATCTGGAGCAGGAACGCAACGCCATCACGGGTTCGCTTCCGGGCGGCATCCGGCAGCGTCTGGCCTTGGGCTGCGCCATCCTGCACCGGCCAGCGGTGCTGTTTCTCGACGAGCCTACCGCTGGCGTGGATCCGGTCAGCCGCAGGCATTTCTGGCGCCTCATTCGCCGTCTCGCCCGCGAAGGCACCACCATCTTCGTCACCACCCACTATCTCGACGAGGCCGAATACTGCGGCCGCATCGGCCTCATGGTGGACGGCCGCCTGGTGGCACTCGACACGCCCGCCGCGCTCAAACGCCGTTACGTCCCTGGTCGGGTGCTGGCGGCGCGCGGCCGCAACCTGGCCGAAGCCGCGGCTAGCCTGCGCAGTCGCCCTGGAATTCTGGCCGTCGAGCCTTTTGGCGCCGGACTGCACATGCAAGTCGCGGCCGAAGACTGGAACGCGGACTCGGTCGCGCAAGCCCTTGCCAGCGCGGGCGCGCAAGCTGTGGAAGTCGAGTCCGGCGAGCCGACGTTGGAAGACGTGTTCTTGGCAGTGGTGGCCCGACCCCGCGAGGTCCGCGTGCCATGACCAGACCCATGCGCTTTCTGGTTCGCGTGGGCGCCATGGCTTCCAAGGAAGTCATGCACATTCGACGCGATCCCCGCACGCTGTACATGGCGCTGGCCATGCCGGTGGTCATGCTGCTCATCTTCGGATTCGGCGTCAGCTTCGACATGGACCGAATTCCCTTGGTGGTGCTCGACGGCGATCGCAGCGTCGCCTCGCGCGCCCTGGTTCGCGCCATCACCGCGGGCCACGAGTTTGCCATCGCGGCCGAGAGCGACGAGCCCACGACATTGCGCATGATTCGCCGGGGCCAGGCCCTGGCCGCGCTGGCCATCCCCGCCAACTACGAACGCGAGCTTGCCGCCGGCCGCGACGGCGAAGTCCAGCTCATGGTCGATGGCGCCGACGGTGTGGTGGCCAACCAGATCCTGAGCAAGATCGACGGCCTGGTGCGCGCCGAGAGCCTGCGCCGCATCGACCTCGCCGCCGAGCCGCCGATACAGGTCAAGGTGTTCACCCTGTTCAACCCCGAAGCCCGCTCGGCGCTGTTCATGGTCCCCGGCCTGGCCGTGTATCTGCTCGCCATCGCGGCGGTGTTGTTGACGGCGCTCACCGTGTCCGGCGAGTGGGAGCGCGGGTCCATGGAACAACTCTTTGCCTCGCCGGTGGGCCGTTTGGAGATCGTGGTGGGCAAGCTCTTGCCCTATCTCGGACTCGGCATGCTGCAACTCCTGCTGGTGGTGGCCGTCGGCACGGTGATCTTCGACGTGCCCATTCGCGGCAGCACGCCCCTGCTTTTCCTCGCCGGCTTTCTCTTCCTCGTCGGAATGCTGGGTCAGGGCCTGTTCATTTCGGTGGTGGCGCGTAGTCAACTGGTGGCCACGCAAGCCGGCGCGCTGTCGTCGCTGCTGCCGGCGCTCTTGCTGTCGGGAATGCTGGTGCCCATTGAGAACATGCCGCGCGTCTTGCAGGCCCTGTCATCGATCGTCCCGGCCCGCTACTTCGTCCACGCCATGCGCGGGATCATGCTCAAGGGCACTGGCCTGGCGATCGTCTGGACCGATCTGGTCGCGCTCACCATTTTCGCACTGGCGATCCTGGCGCTGGCCACGGCGCGTTTTCGGCGGAGGCTGGCGTGATTGTGAAGCCGCGCTGGTCGGTGCAGTTGCGCGCGATCATGCGCAAGGAGATCAGCCAGACCGTGCGCGACCGGCGCATCATGTTCATGCTCGTCGTAGCGCCGCTGCTGCAGACCGTGGTTTTCGGCTTCGCGGTCGACTTCCAGTTCGACCATGTGCCCACCCTGGTGGTGGATCACGATGCTAGCGCGCAGAGCCGCCAGCACGTGCGCCGGCTGCTGGCCGACGGAACCCTACGCGACGCCGGACGCACGCTCGAACTTGTGGAGGTCGAGCGCAGACTGCAGACCGGCGACGCGGCGGCTGCCCTGGTGCTGCCCGCGGGCCTGGCACGCGATTTCTTTGCCCAGCGCCCCGCCGAGGTGCAGGTCATCCTTGACGGCGGCGATCCCAACCGCGCCGTGGTTGTGGCCGGGGCCGCTTCGCGCTACTTCGGCGAAACAGCCGAGGCGATGGTGAAAGAGCGTTTGGCAGCGCACGGGATCGCGCCGCCGCCGCTCATCCGGGCCACGCCGCGCATCTTGTTCAACCCCAGCCTCAAGACGTCGCCCTATATGATCCCCGGAGTCATGACCATCTTGCTCGTCATCACGACAACCTTGGTGACCGCGATGGGGCTCGCCCGCGAGCGCGAGATGGGCACCCTGGAGCAAGTGCTGGTGACGCCCATCCGGCCGGTTCTTCTGCTCATCGGCAAGATGACGCCGTTTCTGGTGATCGGCTGCTTCGACGTGTTGCTGGTGCTGACCGCGGGGGTATGGATCTTCGGTGTGCCCCTGCACGGCAGCTTGCTGCTGGTAGCGATGGGAACCGTGCTCTACGTTCTCTCCACGCTGGGCATCGGCCTGCTGATTTCCACGGTCAGTCGCACCCAGCAGCAGGCATTCCTCGCCGGCTTTCTCTTTGCCATGCCGGCCGTCCTGCTTTCCGGCGTGATGACCCCGATTCGCGCTATGCCCTTGTGGCTACAGTTCATCACGTACTTCAATCCCGTTCGCTATTACGTCGAGGTGCTGCGTGCCGTGCTGCTCAAAGGCGCCGGCTTCGTCGACATCTGGTGGCGGCTGCTGGCCCTGCTCGGCTTCGGCCTGGCGTTGCTGATCATCGCCAGTCTGCGTTTTCACAAGCGGGTTGCGTAGCGTGAAATAGTAGCGCATCGGCGAGATCGTCAACGGCAAGCGCTGTATCACGCCCGACACGGCATGGCTCTTCGCAGGTGCATTTGGGACCACGCCCGAATTCTGGATGAATCTGCAAGCCGTTCACGATCTGTCGCGCAACCGGCCTACCCGGACTGTGGCTCGGCTGAGGGCGCGGACGGCAGCAAGCACTGGCAGCGTGGCCAAACCGTCGCGGCACCGACGCGCATCCGCAGCCTGACGCAATCGCCTCTGGCATGAGGGAGGACTGATTTGCCTAACCGCTGGCTCTCCGGTCCACAATTTGTTCGTCCGGCGAAACTCAATGTCCGGTCTTCTATCCCGTCTGGTGCATCTTCGACAGGGGCTTATCACGGATCCAGTGTCAAAGGTTTGCCCCAGCAGGTGATGCTGCCGTCAGTGAGCAGTCCGCAAGCCATCCCGCCGTACACGGAAATCTGAGTGAAGGTGCCGGACGGTGAAGTCATCTTTCCAGATGGCAGCCATCCCCAGCAGATGACGGCGCCGTTGGCCCGCAGCCCACAGGCGCCCTCGCCACCGGCAGAAATTTGGACGAATGTGCCCCCCGGTACATTGGTCTCGCCAAACGTGTTGTCTCCCCAGCAGGCGGCGCTGCCGCCAATCCGCAGCCCACAGACATGGCAGAGGCCAGTCGAAATCTGGGTGAAAACGCCAGCCGGCGGAATAGGCGTCAAACCGCACTCGTCGTACTGAATCCAGCAGGCGACGCTGCCATCGGCGGCCAGCCCGCAAATTCGCCACCCACCACCCGAGATCTAAGTGTAGGTACCGGTCAGGGTAGTGGCCAGCGTGGGTCCGAGGGGGTCCAAGCAAACTACGCTGCCGTCGGCCCTCAGCCCACAGATGTAACCGTCGGCAGCAGAAATCTGAGTGAAAGGCCCCGCGGCCGGCACCGGGGCATGGTACCAGCAAGTCACGTTGCCATCGCCCTGCAGCCCGCAGCTGAACTCCATGCCGGATGCGATCTGGGTGAAAGTGCCGGCCGGCGGCGTGGCCTGCCCGAGGTCGTTGCCTCCCGCGCAGGCCACGGTTCCATCGCGGCGCAAGCCGCAAACATGATCGTAGCCGGCGGAAACCTGAACGAAGCCATTCGTCGGGGTCGTGGCGTCCCCACCCGCGCCTGCCCCGCCGCTGTCACGGTCCGTGGCCAACGGAGAGCTGCAAGAGAACAACATCGGCATGAAGGCAAGACCAACGCATTTTCCTAACCGCTGGCCCTCCGGTCCACAATTTGCTCGTCCGGCGAATCTCAATGTCCGGTCTTCTATCCCGTCTGGTGCATCTTGGACAGGGGCTTATCACGGCTCCAGTGTCAAAGGATTGCCCCAGCAGGTGATGCTGCCGTCAGTGAGCAGTCCGCAAGCCATCCCGCCGTACACGGAAATCTGAGTGAAGGTGCCAGGCGGTGAAATCATCTTGCCCACAGGCCCCAGCCATCCCCAGCAGGTAACGATGCCGTTGGCCCGCAGCCCACAGGTGCCCAAACCGCCGGCAGAAATCTGAACGAATGTACCCCCTGGTACATTGGTCTCGCCAAACGCGTTGTCTCCCCAGCAGGCGGCGCTGCCGCCAATCCGCAGCCCACAGACATGGCAGTCACCAGTCGAAATTTGGCTGAAAGCGCCAGCCGGGGGAATAGGCGTCGAACTGCACTCGTCGTTCCGAACCCAGCAGGCGACGCTGCCATCGGCGGCCAGCCCGCAAATTCGCCACCCACCACCCGAAATCTGGGTGTAGGTACCGGTCAGGGTAGTGGCCAGCGTGGGTCCGAGGGGATCCAAGCAAACTACGCTGCCGTCGGCCCTCAGTCCACAGACGTAATCGTAGGCCGCAGAAATCTGAGTGAAAGTTCCCGCGACCGGCAGCGGGGCATGGTACCAGCAAGTCACGTTGCCATCGCCCTGCAGCCCGCAGCTGAACTCCATGCCGGATGCGATCTGGGTGAAAGTGCCGGCTGGCGGCGTGGCCTGCCCAAGGTCGTTGCCCCCTGCGCAGGCCACGGTTCCATCGCGGCGCAAGCCGCAAACATGATCGTTCCCGGCGGAAACCTGAATAAAGCCATTCGTCGCGGTCGTGGCGTCCCCACCCGCGCCTGCCCCGCCGCTGTCACGGTCGGTGGCCAACGGAGAGCTGCAAGAGAACAACATCACCATGAAGGCAAGAGCAACGCCCGTGCCGAACCACACGCTCGTGCTGCCCCTGTTGCCATCAAGCGAGGCCTGACGAAGAAGTCTGTAGGCCCTTCTGCCCGGTGACCCCCCACCCCAACCCTCGCCCCGCTTTGCAGGGCGAGGGCGCAAAGAACTTGGGCTTCCGATGGCCGCACGGCCAACGCTCATGCAGAAAGCCTGGCGCCCGACGCTCTGCCACGGGGGCTCGCCGCCTGGGTTTCCTAGTCCAGAATCCGTACATTCAGCGACCCCGAACACTCGACGCTCTATCATGGCGCTACCTTGCCACATGGCGCAGCTCTCGGCGATCGTTTATCCCTGCGAAGGCGGGCGGCTGCAAGACCTGCCCCCACTGCGCCCCCCCGCGTCATTCTCTTGTTGACTCCGGCAGCAGTCAGCGCTACCCATCCAGCAGAAGCGCGTTGCGGCGAGTGCTGGTGCCCGTCGTGACGAATCGCGATCGGGAAGATCCCTATCGTGATCCATGAAAAGGAAAGGATCTCTTATGAGAAAGCAAGGGCTCAAGTCGCGCTGTCGATCCGCAGTCTTTCTTCCCAGTCTGGTAGTAGCGTCGAGCTTGGCGTTCCCGCCCTCGTTGGCCCTGGCGAGGAAGCCGCTGTCGGCAGGCGATCAGGCGATGGTGAAAGAAAGCTTGGACACGGCCACCTCCTTCGCCGCCGGCATTGATGATGTCGTGACCGGGGTCAACGACGTCACGGCAATATTGGGCTGGCTGGGCATGCTACACTCGATTTCCAACGCCGATATCATCGCAGAGATCGATCGGGTTGCCACGTACCAAGACCAGCAGGACAAGAGGCGCGACATCACCGCCTCGGACAAAGACAGAGTATCCGCCTATGATCACATAGTGGACCTCGAGAATATGATCAAGAATGGAACCCTCGACCCAAACAGTGACTATGTGGCCGGGATGCTGGTCAACGTCGAAGAAGATTCCCTAAATGCGATCGACCTAGCCCTTGCCCCGCAAGGCCAGTGCACAGACCTTGCAATTTTCAATCTCCTGAGCACCAGAACGTCCGGCCTGGTGAGCTACTACGATTGGCGCATCGGCATGACCGAGGCTGCGCGCACGATATCCACCCGGTTGGCGGCTATGGCGATCGAGACGCGATACAACCCGATCTACAAGCCCAATCCCGGAGCCTCCTTCACACCAAACTATCTTGCTGAGATTACGGCCATGTGGCAGTGCTTGGAGAAACATCTGAATATCATTCACCCGCCCAAGCCCTTTCGCTACTGCTATCCAATGGTGACTTGTGGGCAAGCCGGCTGCGGTTGCCTTGATTTTCAGTGTCAGGATCCCCGAGCGTACGTACAGTGGCCCACCTGGACAGCGACTTCGTTCCCCCTCTGCACTGACATGTATCAGGGCACCATCATCAATGGAAAGGTCCCCAGCTACGCGGCGGTGTCGGGCTACGATGAAGTGGAGGCACTCGCCGAAAGCGCGATCGACCACGACGGCCTTCCGACCTTCGCACTGCAAAGGATGATCACGGCTCTCAAGATGATCACCAATGGGCCGCCCGACTTGGCGGCAACCAACCACCAAATTCCTTTCGCCGCCAGTCCTGGCCTTTGTCTCTCGCTCAATGCTACGCAAACAACGAACGTCGTTCTAGAGAAGTGTTCATCGGGAAGTTCCAACCTCAATTGGAGCTACAACCGCTCGACAGGCAGAATCAAGAACCAGAACACCGGACTGTGCGTCAGTGCATCGGCCGCGCCGGGCGTCTCTGCTGGCACGGCGCTCGGAATGGTGACTTGCACCGATGCCGACCCGAATAGTCCCTCGGTCAGCAGCGATGAGATGCAGATTTGGAATTGGAACCCCGATACTGGGCTCATCAAGAATCCGCTCGGCTCGGTGTTGCGGGTCAGCGATACCACCACCCCCGTGATCTCGGTTTGGGCAAACTTGCCCGAGGACGACAAGTGGCGTTTGGATCAGCAGATCTGGACCAACGGCCTGTCTTCTCCCTATTCTTCTTCTGCATGCACCGGGGCCATCTGCGTCCAGCCCGTACTCGATGCCTGGCACCAGGGACCTGTCGGCACCACGGGGCAAGTCTATCCCCAGGATTTCAGCATCTTTACGTACTTGCAGGCCAACAATTTGTGGGATGTGCGTGGGCCGGTGGCGACCCACGGAGGCGGCCCCAACGACCACGGAAGTCAGAGCGACTACGAGCTCGGCAGTCCCTACGATTTCGACTACAGTATCGATTTGCCGGCCGGAGGCATCTCCGCGCAGAGCTTCAGCATCAACGGGTGGGCCAAGGAGCCCATCGGGCTGATCGATGGCATCGGCAATTTGTACCTGAGCAAGGGCACAATATTTGGAGCTGCGTATACCGGGCCATACCGAATCGGGAGCATACCTTCCACCGTGAATCAGCAGGTGGTGAAGACACAGACTGACACGGACCCAATCAACTTCGAGATAGCCTTCAGCAAGCTTCGGAAAATGTCCGCGGTACTGAAGAATTACACGTCGAACGGAAAGGTAACGACCAGCTACGGAAACATGACTCTCTCGTACAGTGGCAACGCTGATCCGGTGGTCTTTTCAGTCAACGGCGCGGATTTCTCCAACATCTACTCGATCACGTTTAGTGTCCCGTCCGGCCGGACCATCTTGATAAACGTCAGCGGCACCTCGTTTTCTATCAAGAATGCGGGAATTAGTAGCTCGGTGGCTCCATCCAACATGCTTTGGAATCTTCCCGATACCCTGTATTTCGAGACCGACTCCGTCGCCGTGCCGGGCTCGATCCTCGCGCCCCAGGCGACCGCGCAATTGAATCAGGGCGCACTGAATGGAACTCTGGTCGCTTGGGCAGTGACGGCACCGAGCTTCGAGTTTCATTGGTACCCGTTCAAGGATAACAAGATAGTGGTCCCGCGGTAGAGGCCACCGACTCTGCCTGTTCTGTCGCATAGGACACGTACCGCTCATTGCAAAGGCGCCCCGGGTCTCTTCTGGGGCGCCTGACTACCAGACCCTCGCCTGGTACGGTCACGAGGGTCATGGCCCCGCGACGCTGGAAAAAGCGGAGGATGCGCGTATTCGCCCGGCGCCGGTCAGGCACGCAGGCCGGGCGCTTCGTGGCCGCTGCGGGCGACGTATTCCAGGTAGCCGCCGCCGTAGGGGATTACGCCCTCGGGCACCAATTCGAGCACGCGGTTGGATAGGCCGGCCAGGAAGCGTCGGTCGTGCGAAACGAAAAGCATGGTGCCCTCGAAGTCGCGCAGGGCCGTCAGCAACATTTCTTTGGTGGCCATGTCGAGGTGGTTGGTCGGTTCGTCCAGCACCAGGAGATTGGGCCGATCATTGAGCAGCCGCGCCATTACCAAGCGCGCCTTTTCGCCGCCGGAAAGCACGCGGCAGGTTTTGTCGATGTCACTGCCTGAAAAACCGAAACAGCCGCCCAGTGATTTCAGTGTGCCCACTGTGGCCAATGGAAACGCGTCTTCCAGGGTTTCGTAAACGGTCTTGTCGCCGTCGAGCAGTTCCATGGCGTGTTGGGCGAAGTAGCCCATGCGCACGCCCGCACCCAAGGTCACGCTGCCCTGGTCAGGCGCGATGGTGCCGGTCACCAGTTTCAACAACGTCGACTTGCCGGCGCCGTTGACCCCCATCACGCTCCAGCGCTCTTTGCGCCGGATCATGAGATCGAAACCGTCGTAGATGACATGGGATCCGTACTGCTTGTGCAGGCCCTGGATCCGGATCACGTCCTCGCCCGAGCGTGGCGTTTCGGGGAAGGAAAAACTGAGGGTGCGGCGGCGGCGCGGTGGTTCGAGCTTTTCGATCTTGTCGAGCTTCTTCACCCGCGACTGCACCTGGGCGGCGTGGCTGGCCTGCGCCTTGAACCGTTCAATGAAACGAATCTCCTTGGCCAGCATGGCCTGCTGGCGGGCAAACGCCGCCTCGGCCTGGGTTTCGGCCAGCGCGCGCTGCTTTTCGTAGAAATCGTAGTTGCCCGAGTAGGTGGTGAGCACGCCGCCGTCGATCTCGATGATCTTGCTGACCACGCGGTTCATGAACTCGCGATCGTGCGTGGTCATCAGCAGCGCGCCGTCGTAGTTCTTGAGGAAACCTTCCAACCAGATGATTGATTCGATGTCGAGGTGGTTGGAAGGCTCGTCGAGCAGCATGACGTTCGGTCGCATCAGCAGAATGCGCGCCAGGGCCACGCGCATCTTCCAGCCGCCCGACAGATTGCCCACGTCGCCGTCCATCATCTCCTGGGAAAAACCCAGGCCGGCCATGATCTCTCGCGCACGCGCCTCCAGGGCGTAGCCGCCCAGCTCGTCGAAGCGCGCCTGCACATGGCCGAAGCGATCGACCAGGGTGTCCAGCTCGTCCATGCGCGCCGGATCGGCCATGGCGTGTTCCAGTTCGTGCATCTCGGCGGCCAGGGCGGACACCGGGCCAGCGCCGTCCATGGTCGCGCCCACCGCGGACACGCCTTTCATTTCGCCCACGTCCTGGCTGAAGTGCCCGATGGTCACGTTGCGGTCGATGGAGATCTGGCCCTCGTCAGGCGATTCCTCGCCCATGATCAGGCGAAAGACCGTGGACTTGCCCGCGCCGTTCGGCCCCACCAGCCCGATCTTCTCGCCGCGCAGGATGGCCGCGCTGGCTTCGATGAACAGGATTTGCGGGCCGTGCTGCTTGCTGATGTTGTCGAGGCGAATCACGAGAGTCCGGGTGTTTACTCCACTCGCGCTTGGGGTTCCACCCCGACCGCTTGCAGACGTAGAAGATCGGCGACCCCGGGAATCCGCTGATGACTGCGGACGACAAGGCCAGAGCACCCTTGGTTTCCGGGGCTCACAGCGTGCATCCGCAAACCAGTCTCGAACTGTCCTGGCTTGCGGTCGCGCTGAAATTCGGGGACGCAAGCCACCAGGGGGTTGTGCCGTAGATGTGACAACCGAGTCCGCGTCCGTCCGATCGGGTACCCCTTATTGGTGTGCCAGCAATCCCCAGCAGCCTGATGAGAGCCGTACACTCGGCCAGACTGCCGCCCTGTGCCTCTGTGCCCACGTGGGCAGGCGCATCGGTCGCCGGCTGACCGTGGCTTGTGCAGACCTGTTGGCAGCTCGATCCTTGGGGGCCAACATACCAACAGATGTTGCCACGGGACGCCCCGGCACAGGTGGTGGTGCCTGTGCTCCCGCCGGTGCCAGCGCCCCCTTGGCCGCCGGTTGCGGTGCTGCCGCCGTCACCGCCGTCCGCGGGAGTCGGCCCGCCGCCGCCAGCCCCACCGGTGTCTGTTTGGCCGCCGGTAGCGGTGCTGCCGCCGTCACCGCCGTCCATGGGGGTCGGCCCGCCGCCGGTTCCACCGGTGTCTGTTTGGCCGCCGGTTGCGGTGCTGCCGCCGTGACCGCCGTCCGTGGGAATCAGCCCGCCGCTGCCGGTTCCACCGATGCCTGCTTGACCCCCGGTTGCAATGCTGCCGCCGTGACCGCCGTCCGTGAGAGTCAGCCCGCCGCCGGTTCCACCGGTGCCTGCTTGACCCCCGGTTGCGGTGTTCCCGCTGTCTCCGCCGTCCATTGGACTTGACCCCCCGGCGCCGCCGGTCGTTGAGGTACCACCGGAGTTTGAGGTGCCGCCGCCACTCGAAGGGTGCCCATCGGCGCCACCTTGTGCCGCATCCGCCGTCCCGGTCGCTCCCCCGGAAGCCGTGTCTGCTCCCGCGGGCGCGTCCAGTTTCGCCGAGTTTGAGCTGTCGAGGGCTGGGAGCGCATCAAGCGCCGGACCATCAAAGGTGGAGCCGTCGAATTCTGTGAGCGCACCAAGGTCCACGCGGACCGAAATCGCCGCGTCTGGAACGAACGGGTCCGTGCTCTCGATGCCATCGATCGCTCCATCCCGCCCTTGGACGCTTTCCAAATAGCCAAGGTCCTTCAGACTGCAGGCCTGAGTCGAGGCCAAGCTCGCAATCATGGCAGCGAACAAGAGCGGCCGTGTATTGGTCAGCGCTGATGCCATGGATCGCCTCCGCCGTGCATGAGTCAAAAGGGTGCCAAGACCTGCAGAACGCCCCCGGCACCAGAAGTGCGCGGGGCAAAACCGATTGAGATTGCGTCGCTTCGGCTGTCTTTGCCTTCACCATGGTTGGTCAGGAACAGGTAGGTCGCGATGCCAGCGGCGACCAATCCCACGCCCAGGCATGCATCAGCGACACGATACTTCGTCCTCACCTGGTCCACCTGGCTCGGTTGACAAGAAGGCGAGCAGGTCCGCTCGAGATCCTTTCTTTGGTTGTTCCCCGCGATGGCGAACCCGCCGAATCCGGCAGCCCCCAGTGCGGCAAGCCCGCCCAGGCTGTACCCCAGGGTGCGCTTGACGGTTCCGCGTTGGCCGGGCTCGGCCGGACGATCGGCATCGGTGCTTGCGGTCGACGTCGCCGTGGCTTCATTCTCGCGGGGACTTTCGAGATCGATCTCAATGATTCGATTTCGCTCGCCCTCGCGAATCACGATCGACTGTTCGATGGGGTCCAGGCCCGGGACCATGAACAAGAACTTGTGGGGTCCAGGATCCACAGGCACGGCTTTGCCGTCAATCGAACTCACGAGCGGCACGCCATCACAGGAGATCGCGACGTCCGCTCGATCTTTGCCGTCTCGCCGAGCGGCAAAGACGACGGTGGGAAGGGCAGTTTCCGCCTGGTCCAACCAGCGGAGACAATCGTCGCGTATGAACTTGGGACAGGTGGGGGCAATGCAGCTCTTCAGATGAATGACTGCCGCCTTGAGGTGCCCGGCCGATTTCTCTTCTTGTGCTTCTTCGTAGGGTTTGGAACACGTCGCTAGTTCCGCAGCCGCGGCGATCGAGCAGACTGAAGAGCTGCCTGCCAAAACAAATAGGAAAGTCGGATAGATTTTCATGATAGCGCTCGATTGGTCTTTGCGACTCAGAAGCATTCGTTCCTCACCCGGCGGATGCCGTTGGCGTCAACGGTGTAGGGGGGATCGCAGTTTCCTTTTCCGTGCGATCCCCCGGCCTTCGACAGACTGGCGGCCGCTGTCTTCGGACTGGGACGACGGTGGGTCACAGCGTCCCGCTTCGTCGTCTCGCCGACAACTGTCGGTGCGCGGACGACGGGGGCCACCGGCTGGGACTCTGTTGCGGGCGTCGCTGGGGCCGTCGCAGCGGCAGCCACCGGATGGATCGGCGCCGTCTCGGGCCGAAGCGGCGGATCGGCCGGAACCTGCTTGACGATGGGCCGCTCGACCGCGTTCGCGGAGGCAGGCCGTGGGACATTCCTCGTCCACATCCGGTTGGCCAGCCCGGCAAGGCCCACACCGACAGCGATGGCCAGCAGCGATGCGCCTAGGATCGCGAATCCCCTTCTGCGCGCCAAGCGCGCAACCACGGTCCAGAGAACGTCGGTCGGCGTGAGATCCGTGATCGAGGCGTGGTCCGCAGCGCTGGCCGGTGGTTTGGTCTTGGGCGGACCGCTGGACGCCAAGGCGTTGACTGAAGAACTCTCAATGTGCGACACCGCATCCGTCCGCCGAGCCAGATCGTCACTGTCAACTTGCACTACCCATTCGCCCACCTTGCGCGACCCGAAGATGGGGAGCGCATCCTCAATGGCCGTGGCGAACTCACGGGCCGTCTGGAATCGGGTCTTGACGTTTCGATCGAGAGCCTTCATGACAACTCGGTCCAACGCCGACGGCACAAGAGGGTTGAGAGAGCTGGGCGGCATGATTGGCGCGCTCAGCACTTTGTAGACGATGGCACCCGGATCATCTGCCTTGAACAGGCGCTGCATGGTGAGCGCCTCCCAGAAGACGGTCCCTGCTGCGAAGACGTCAGCGCGGCGATCGATGTCACCGGCGCCTATCTGTTCAGGAGCCATGTAGGCAAGCTTGCCCTTGACCTGACCTTCCCGGGTCGACTGGCAGCGCGAGACCGCCTTGGCGACCCCGAAGTCGAGAATCCGCGCCACCCCGTCCACGCCCACCATGATGTTCTGCGGTGATACGTCACGGTGGACGATGTTAAGGGGAAAGCCGAGTTCGCTCACAGCTTCGTGGGCGGCGTGGAGTCCGTGCAGCACACCACTCATGATGCTCGCGCTGATGGAAGGGAGGACGGTCGTGTCCATGGCGAGGGTGCCCCGGAGCAGATGCGCAAGATTGGCGCCATGGATGTACTCCATGATCAAGAAGACCTCTCCGCTCTCCTCAAGCAACACGACGTCAAGCGGGACCGCGACGTTGGGGTGTTGAATGCGGGTCGCGAGGCGCGCCTCGTCGATGAACATGGAGACGAACTCGGGATCATGCGAGAACTGGGGATGCAGGCGCTTGATGGCGACCGTGCGCGAGAAGCCAACCGCACCCAACAGCCGCCCGTAGTGGACGGTCGCCATTCCACCAGAGGCGATCTCGTCGTACATGACATAGCGCCCGATGGTTCGGGGCTGTGGTGCAGTTGGCAGCTTTGGAGGGCTCATCCAGCTTGAGTTACATCGGCAGCTTGCGCCCGCTGACTAAGGGGTGGCCGGAGGCCGGGTATGGGGCCGGGCACAGGGTTCTAGGTGACAGGGTGTAAGTTATCGGACGCACATGATCCCGCGCGTCGCGAAGCAAATCGGCGTCTGTTCTGCCTGTAGCCCCACTAGAACACCGCAAGGGCTTTCTTCGGTCGCCGCAGCCACCCGTCAGTGGTCGCCTTCAGAATCCCGGTTCGACTGTCGACATAGGGCTATGAGTCTTGGCTGACTCTGCCTCCACAGGCAGCAGGGCGGATATCACGGATGAACCTAGAACGCGTCAACCTGGCGGGTACACCCGTCGTCGTTGCGCCAGAAGCCATCTATTTGGTGGGCGATCCTGGCCTGCCGAGTGAAGAGATCGCCGTGTTGGTCGCGCTTTCGAGATACGCGACCGCACAGTACCTTCCTGACGTGGTCCCCCTTTCGCCCCTGGTGGACGCCGTGGTCAACCGGGCCAGAAACCACCTCGGGCAAGTCGCTGCGGCGCTGCCTTCAGGCTCAGTGCAGCTGAGTGCCGCCAAGGCTTGGCAGGATGGTGAGACACTTACATACGGCACCACGCCCGCAATTGCCGTCGCCACTGCCGCCGCAGTCTTCGAGGCGACCGGACAGTCCATAACCGATCGAGGAAACGACATTCTCGCGGTCGCCGAGGCCGCCCATCGGGCCATGCACGGGGAGATGCAAGTCAAAGGCGAGCTGGCTGCCGCCCGGCATGGAGGTCTGATCAAGGTCGTTTCGCAAGCACGGGCTACCCAACGCATCTGCTTGGCACCGCAGGCGGATCTACATCTGGTGATCTTTCGCACGGGACGGCCCCTGTACCCCGATGGCTGGCTGTCGAGCATTCACCTCTATTCCGAATGCGCGCCAAGTACCTATCAGCGGATCCTCGCAAACCTGACCAACGAGGCCGAGGGTTTTGCGACCGGACTGTCCCAGGGTGAAATCTCTAGCGCCATCGATTCGGCGGGACGCTATGGCCACCTAGTCATGCAGCTCGCCTCTGCCGCCTCGGCGCCCCTGCAATCCGAGACTTTGCTGCGGGCCATGGAATTGGCCGAGGTATTGGGAGGGATCGCCAAGCCGATGGGTGCAGGCCACTGCGACCTTGGCCTTGCGCTGTTCGCCACACCCGAGGCCGCAGGCGAGTTTGTCTGCAACTGCGAGCCCCCACTCGTCCCGCTCAGAGTCGAGATAGACCGTCTCGGCGTTCGGTGCTTGCATTCAAACCCGACCGGAGAATGGAAGGCGTTCTCAGAGACGACGGCGGTGGTTCACCGTTCGCGTGCCTCCATTCAGGCGATCATGCATGCGTGCGCCGATGACCCAGAGCCGCACGCGCAAGAATTCGACCCGGATTCACTTGTGGCGCGGACCGACCCGGAGTTGCCCGTGGTGGTCACCGACCCGTCACTTGTGGCCATCACCGACCCATCACTTGCGGCGGAACTCGACCCGGAGTCACTCGTGGAGGAACTCGACCCGGCGTCGCTCGTGGTGGAACCCGCCCCGGCGTCGCTCGTGGTGGAACCCGCCCCGGCGTCGCTCGTGGTGGAACCCGCCCCGGACTCGCTCCCGCAAGCACCCATTCCCGAACCACTCGTCGTCCAGCAGGAACGCGTCTTGCCGCCCCGTCGTCGCCGGTGGGTTGGCCCAGCCATCGGCGGTGGGCTCGTCGTCGCTGCGCTGTTGGCGGTTTGGCTGATCCGCACCCACGGCCGTCACGACGCTCCGACGGTTGAAAGTACTGGCCGTCCCCCTTCGTATGTCATTGTCCTTCCGCTGCCCCCGACTCCCGCGCCAGCCCCAGCCGCGCCCGATGCGCTTCCGGTTGCCCCTCCGGCTCCCATCGAACCGGCCGCGGCGCCGGCCGCTTCGTCGAGCGATCCCCAGCTGCTTCGTCACAGCCCGCCTGTCTTGAATCCTGTTTCGCATGCGGCTAGGTCCAGCGCCAAGAGATTGGTCGCCCCAAGGGCGGCCTCCACCAAACCAGCCCGGCCCCCAGCCCCGCGCGCGGGACACCTAACCGCCGACGATTTCTAGAGCACCAATCGGTTTGACGGACCGAGGGAAATCGCGAAGTTGCGAGCAGCCCGAGGCGCGAGGAGGGAAAATACTCGACGTATTTGACCGACGAGCAACGAAGGGATGCGACGCAAATCCGCGATTTCACGACGGGAGGCAAACCGATTGGTGCTAGGACCAGATCGCACACGCCAGCGCAAAACTCGTCTGTGGCTGCGCGATTCACCCCTATACTCCCGCACCCCATGGCGATCCTTGCCACAGCCCAGGAATTGTCGAAGTCGTTCGGCTCGCGTCCGCTGTTCGACGGCGTCAGCTTCACCTTGGCCGAGGGCGAGCGAATCGGGCTCATCGGGCCGAACGGCGCGGGCAAGACCACTCTCTTGCGCATTCTGGCGGGCGCAGACACCCCGGATCGCGGCGAGCTTTCTTTTCGGCGCGGGCTGCGCGTGGGCCATGTGGAGCAGGTGCCGGAATTTACCGCCGGGCGCACGGTGCGCGAGACCATCATGGAGGGCGCCGCCGCCAGCGTTGATCACGACCTCGGCTGGCAGGCCGGGCCGCGGGTGGACGAGCTGATCTCGCGGCTAGATTTGGCGGGCGCGCAAGCGGGTGCCGACGCGCCGGTGGATCGCCTGTCAGGCGGGTGGCGCAAACGGGTGGCCTTGGCGCGTGAGCTTCTGCGCGATCCCGAGCTTCTGCTGCTCGACGAGCCGACCAACCACCTCGACGTGGAGAGCATCCTGTGGCTGGAAAAACTGCTGGCGGCTGCGCCTTTCGCCACGGTGACCATCACCCACGATCGACTGTTCTTGCAGCGGGTGGCCAACCGGATTTTGGAGCTCGACCGGCGCAACGCGGGCGGGTTGCTTTCGGTTGATGGCGACTACGCCACCTTTGTCGAGCGCAAGGCCGATCTCATGGCCGCGCAGGAGCGGCGCGAGTCGTCGCTGCGCAATACCCTGCGCCGGGAGACCGAGTGGCTGCGCGCGGGAGCGCCGGCCCGCACCACCAAGCAACTGGCACGCATTCAGCGGGCGGAAGTGCTGTCGGGCGAAGTGGACGAACTGGCTACGCGCAACGTGGTGCGCACCACGGACATTGAGTTTTCCGGTACCGGCCGCAACCCGCGCCGTCTGATCGAGGCCCGCGGCATTGCCAAGTCGTACGGAGATAGGCTGATTTTCAAGGACCTGGACCTATTTCTCGGCCCGGGCAGCCGGGTGGGGCTCATCGGTCCCAATGGCTGCGGCAAATCGACCCTGCTGCGCGTCCTGGTGGGCGACGAGACGCCGGACGCGGGGCAGATTCTGCGCGCCGACGGTTTGCAGGTGGCGTACTTTGCCCAGCACCGCGAGGCGCTCGACCCGAATCTCACCGTGGTAGACACGCTTTGCCCGGGCGGCGATCACGTCACTTTTCGTGGGGTGCGGGTTCACGTCAGTGGCTACCTGGCGCGCTTCCTGTTCCGCAGCGAGCACGCCAAGCTGGCGGTGGCCCAGCTTTCGGGCGGCGAGCAGAGCCGCCTGGCCCTGGCCTGCCTGATGTTGCGGCCAGCGAACGTGCTGGTGCTCGACGAGCCGACCAATGATCTCGATTTGGATACGCTGCAGGTGCTGGAGGATTCACTGCTCGGCTTTGACGGCGCGGTTCTGCTGGTGACCCACGATCGCTACTTCCTCGACCGCGTGACCAGCAAGTTGCTCGCTTTTCACACGCGGCCAGGCACCGAAGGTCGCATCACTCCTCTCGTCGGCCTTCGTCAGTGGGAGAATTGGTACGCCGAAGAAAACCAGGCCAACGCTGCCGCGAACGCAACCCGGCCCAAAGCCGCCGCGGCCTCCAGTGCATCCGCCCCGCGCCGCAAGCTCAGCTACAATGACCAGCGCGACTGGAACACAATTGAAGCCCGCATTGGCGAGGCCGACGCAAAGCTGGCTTCACTTCGGACTGAGCAGGAACGACCCGAGGTCGCCACCAACCACGACCGCCTCATCGCACTGGAGACCGAGATCGTCGCCGCCCAGGCCGAAGTCGACCGCCTCTACGCCCGCTGGGCCGAGCTGGAGGCGTTGATTCCGCGGTAGTCAGCGCGTCAGTGAAGGAGCGATGTCATCGCGCCACCGATCTGAGTCATGGCGTTCGCGAAGTCAGAGTTGCAAATGCTGAACGTGTTCTGCACGGGCTGGGGGCAGTCACCAACGTCCGATGCAGGTCGCAAGACGACAGGGGTGGCCGCAAGGACCGTCGCCATGAACGCCGAGGCAAGGGCAGCAAACGTCAGCATAGGAATCGCGTGCCCATCCTACAGCAAACCGAACTGTAAGTTCAGGCAGGGGGTATGCTCTGCCGACCATGGCACGACCGATCGCCGAAATTCTTGCGAGCTTCGAGTCCATTGCTCCACTGGGGCTGGCGGAGGACTGGGACAACGTCGGCCTTCTGTTGGCGCCCAGGGAAGACGCTGAAATCGAGCGTATTCTGCTCACGATTGATCTGACCGAGCCGGTTCTTGCCGAAGCATTGGCGCAAGGAATCGAGCTGGTCCTCGCCTACCATCCGCCGATATTCCATGGCGTGCGCCGTTTGACCCGAGGTACGGCTGGCGAGCGGATTGTCATCGATTCGCTGTGTGCCGGCCTGTTCATCTATTCCCCCCACACGGCGCTCGACGCTGCCGCCGGGGGCATCAACGAATGGCTGGGCGGCTTGCTCGGTCCGGGCGTCGGCCGCCCGATTGTCGCGCACCCAACCGGCGATGGATTGGGCGCCGGTCGCTTGGTTGACCTCGATTCACCGGTGTTGCTCGCCGATGCCGTGGCTCGCATCAAGGCCGGTCTCGGCTTGGCCCAGGTTCGCGTGGCCGCGTCGAACCGACATCGAAGCGGCGATCCGATTCGCAGTTTCGCGGTCTGCGCGGGCGCGGGCGGTAGTGTGTTCGAGCGACTGCCTCAAGCCGATCTTCTGCTCACGGGCGAGATGCGCCACCATGACATCCTGGCGCGCGTTGCTGACGGCGCGACAGTCGTGGTCACCGACCACACCAACACTGAGCGCGGCTATCTGCCCCGACTGGCAGAACGGATCGCGCAACGACTGCCCGGCCTGGATGTTCGGATCTCCCAGATCGACAGCGATCCGCTGGCCGTCATCTAGTCCAGAAAGTCCCCAAGGTCGTGCAGGCGCAGGCCACTGCCGGAGGCAGGCGCCAACTTGCCCCTATCCCGCAGGAACAGGCGCCGGCCCACCGTTGCATTGGCAGGATTAGGGAATTTCGGCACCTTTGCCTCCAGTTCCTGCGCCACGGCGTGAAGTGAACGAACCTGGCCCCATTTGCACTCGCCGAGATCGACCCAACCGTCGTCGCGCATGGCGACCACATCGATCTGCGTGGTTTTGTCCCAGTATTCGCCCACGCGAAATCCAGCGCCCACGCCTTCCTTCGCGTAGAGGCCGGCCATAGCCTCGCGACAGAGGCGTTCGAAACAGGTGCCAAAGTAGGCGGGCAGAAGCGGTTTGATGTGTTCGCGCAGGGCCCTGCCCGCGCCGAGCTGCTGGATGAGACTCTGGTTGGGAAAGACAAACCTGAACCAGAAACGCAGCAGGGGATCCTGCAGAACGAAGCGCACGTGGCGGCTGGCCGCATCCACGCCCGACAGGGGATAGGTGCGCGCCACGTAGCCCAGTTCGCAGAGCTGTTGCAGGTAGTAGGGCAAACTCCGTTCGGGCAATCCGCTGGCTGTGGCGATTTCCTTGACCGAGGGCTTGCCTTCGGCCACCGCCCACAACACGGCGTAGTAGGACTCCACCTCGCGCAACTCTTCGCGCAGCAGAAAGTCCGGCTCGCGCGCCAGCGGACCGAATTCGTCGAGAATCACCCTTTCCAGGTTGCTGTCGATGGATCGATGGCTGTCAAAGTGCCGCAGGTAGAGAGGCACCCCGCCACACACAAAATAGGTCAGGGCCTTGTCGGTGAGCGAGTAGCCGCGGTGGAAGGCGGCGGCCTCGGGGAAGGAAAATGGGCGCAGGAGGATCTGTGCGGTGCGGCGGCCGAAGAGCGGACTCTTCTTGCCGAGCACCTCCCGTTCCATGAAGCCGACGTAGGAGCCGCACAGGATGACCATGATGCCGTCGGGGCCGCGCCACAAGCGATCCCAAAGCTCTTGCAACACCGAGGGCAACTCGGGGCTGGCCCCGGCCAGCCACTGGAATTCGTCGAAGGCCAAAATCAGCTTCTTGCCCTTTGCCTTCTGTGCAACCGCCAGCAGCGCCCCCCTCCAGTCATCCGCTGGCAAGTGCGCCAATAGCGGTTCGTCTAGGACCCGCGCCGCATCGGCCAAGAATTCTTTCAGTTGCAGGGAACCCGGCGCGGTCTTGCCGACGTGGTACACGGCCCGCTTGCCCTGCAGAAACTTCAGAATCAGCTCGCTCTTGCCAACCCGTCGCCGCCCGTAGATGGGCACCAGCGCACCGGTGGACGCCGCATGCTGTTTCTCCAGCAGATCCAGCTCAGGGGCGCGCCCGATGAAATCCTGCATGGCGAAGCAGAGTGGCGCCGCTCCCACAACTTGTCAAGTCGTAACTCGACAAGTTACGACTTAGCGTTGTAGAGGCGCTCCTCTACTCGACCAAGCGCTATCCACTGCCTCGGTGGCGCGATGATGCTTTGAGTAGCAAATTACCGGCTGGACATCGCGCGTGCCCCTAAGTACCATCAAGTCGGTCGGGTTACTGTACCCAGGAGGTTCACCATGTCTTTCAATGCCGAGCTGAAGATAGAAGGGAAGACCTACGAGTTCCCCATCGTGGTCGGAACGGAGAACGAAAAGGCCATCGATATCCATAGCTTGCGCTCGCAGACCGGGTACATAACGCTGGACCCTGGGTTCATGAATACGGGGTCAACCGAGAGCGATATTGCCTTCATTGATGGAGACAAGGGTATCCTGCGTTATCGCGGTATCCCGATAGAGGAACTGGCAGAGACGGCTACCTTCGTGGAGGTCTCGTATCTGCTCATCTATGGCCGCCTTCCCAACTCGGACGAGCTGTCGCGCTTCTCCAGCCTGCTCACCATGAACTCGGCCTTGCACGAGGACATGCGGCACTTCTTCGACCGCTATCCCTCGACCGCGCACCCGATGGCGATTCTGTCGGCCATGGTGTGCTCGCTGTCGAGCTTCTATCCCGATTCGTTGAATGTCCAGGACCAGGTGAAGAACGAAGCCACCATGGCGCGCCTGCTGGCCAAGGTGCGCACCATCGCGGCGTACTCGTACAAGAAATGCGTGGGCGAGCCCTTTGTCTACCCCCAGGACAATCTCAGCTACTGCGCCAATTTCCTCAACATGATGTTTTCGGTTCCATCCCGGCACTACGACATCGACGAGGAAGTTGTTCGCATACTGAATCAGATCCTGATTTTGCATGCTGACCACGAACAGAATTGCAGTACGTCCACTGTGCGCATGGTGGGCAGTGCGCAGGCCAATATTTACGCTGCCGTGTCCGCTGGCATTTGTGCCCTGTGGGGACCGCTGCACGGCGGGGCCAACGAGAGCGTCCTCGAAATGTTGGAGGAGATCCACCGAGACGGCGGCGGTCCACAGAAGTTCATCGATTTGGCCAAACGCAAGGATTCGGGTTTTCGCCTGATGGGCTTTGGCCACCGCGTATACAAGAACTACGACCCGCGCGCCAAGATCATCAAAGCGGCCTGTGACAAGGTGCTGGCTCGTTTGAAGGTGCGCGATCCGCTGCTCGACATCGCGCGCACACTGGAAGAGGCGGCACTGCAGGATCCATACTTTGTCGACCGCAAGCTGTATCCCAACGTGGACTTCTACAGCGGCATCATCTACCGGGCGCTAGGCATTCCCACCAACATGTTCACCGTCATGTTCGCGCTCGGCCGTCTGCCCGGCTGGCTGGCGCACTGGAAGGAAATGCACGACAACCCCGCCACCAAGATCGGGCGGCCGCGCCAGGTGTACACCGGGCCGGCGCTCCACCACTGCTTGCCCATCGAGAGCAGGAGCTAGAATACTCTCCAATCAGTCGTCGTCAGGATTGGCTGTACACCACCGCGCCGGTCCCCGACGCGACAGCTCAAATCGCTCAAGCTTGTGAGTTCATGTGCCGTTGATCCTACGGTGCATTCATCCACGGCATGGGGAGGTCGTGCGATCTTGGCGCCGGTCAGGGATCGCCGGGTAGAACCGTGATCGATCAGCCTCCCTTTCGGCGCGATGTGCTCGACAAGATGGGCGCTGGGGTCGTGATCGTGGATTCTCGCACCCGTTTCATTGACTGGGCCAATCCCGCGGCATCCACGCTGTTTGGCGCGCCCGTGGCTGCCATCGTGGGGCAGCGCTGCCATCGCCTTCTCTGTCCGGCCGAGGAGGGCAAGTGCCCAATCCTGGACCAGGGCCATGAGGCGGACAACGCTGAACGCGTGCTCCTTCGCCACGATGGATGCGAACTGCCCGTCATGAAATCGGTCACGCGCATGTCGATCGACGGCAAGGACAAGTTGCTCGAGACCTTCATCGACATCAGCGATCTCAAGCGGGCCGAGGCGGTTCGGCGCGAAAGCGAGAATCAGCTCAACCGATTGGAGTTCGCCGGGCAAAGCCTGCTGCAGGCGACGATCCGTGATTTGAGTCCAACCGAGCGCGCCCTTTCTGCTCTGTGCGACAGCGAGAAGCAACTCGAAAAGATATTCAACCACTCCAGTAACGCGATGGCATTGACCGAACTGACCGGCGGCAAAGTCCTGAACGTCAACGAAACCTGGGTTCGACAGAGTGGGATCTCTCGTTCCGATGCCATTGGAAAAAGCCCCGCCGACCTAGGGCAGTCGATTCGCTGGAACGACTGTGATGCGTGTTACCACGCGCTCGAACGGGAGGGACGGCTGCACGAGTTCGAGACGGAATTGGTGTTTAGGGGCGGGGCGCGGCAGTTCGTGGTCAACGCCGCGTTCGTGGAATTGCGCCGTGGACGGTTTTTGCTGTGGGAGTTCCGCGACATCACCGAACGCAAGCGAGCGGAGGAGACGCGAAGCCGCTACGAACTGCTGGCAATGCACAGCCGAGACATCGTGCTCTTCGTAAGGCGCGATGATGGTCGCATCCTGGATGCCAATGCCGCGGCCCTTGGCACGTATGGTTACAGCCGCGATGAGTTGCTGTCGCTCTCGATTCGCGAACTTCGCGCTGCCGACACGAGGTCCCTGACCGAGGAGCAAATGGCCATCGCCGACGCTCGCGGGCTCCAATTCGAGACGGTCCATCGGCGCAAGGATGGCAGCACGTTCCCAGTAGAGGTCAGCTCTGCCGGGGCAACGATTGGTGGCGTCCGCACGTTGATGAGCGTGGTGCGCGACATCGCCGAACGCAAGCGGGCCGAGTCTGCCCTGCGCGCAAGCGAGGAACAGCTCGAAAGCATGTTCAATAGCTCCACCAACGGCCTCGCGTTCACCGAGGCGGCGAACGGCAAGATTTTGAAGGTCAACGATACATGGGTTCGGATTACCGGCATCTCCCGAAGCGATGCCCTCACGAAGACGCCCTTGGAATTGGACATGTGGACGCACAAGCACGAGCGTGAGGCGTGTCTCGCCACGCTCGGACGCGACGGCCGGCTGCGCGACTTCGAGGCGACGCTGACCATTCGAGGCGGGCAGCGGTACCTGGTTCTCAATGCCGACTTCGTGGATTTGCACAGTCGACGTCATTTCTTGTGGGAGCTTCGCGATATTACATCGCGCAAGGTGGCCGACGCGGAGAGGGCCAAACTCACAGACCAGCTTCAGCAGGCGCAAAAGATGGAATCGGTGGGCCGCCTGGCGGGCGGTGTGGCCCACGATTTCAACAATATGCTGGGGGTGATTCTCGGGCACGCCGAACTTGCTCTGGAGAGGGTCGACTCGACCGAACCGCTTCACAATGACCTGGTCAACATCCAGTCGGCTGCGCAGCGATCCGCCGATTTGACCCGGCAGTTGCTCGCCTTTGCGCGCAAACAAACAGTCGCGCCCAAGGCGCTGAATTTGAACGATACCGTCGCGGGCATGTTGAGGATGGCAAGAAGGCTGATCGGCGAAGACATTAGACTCGAGTGGCGGCCCGGGGAGAAGCTGTGGCCAGTCCATGTCGACCCGACGCAGATTGACCAGATCCTCGCCAATCTGTGCGTCAACGCCCGGGATGCCATTGCCAACGTCGGCAAGATTACCATCGAGACTGGCAACAAGGTCATCGATGTCGAACTTGCCGCTGCTACCGTGGGTATGGTCCCCGGTGCCTATGTGTGGCTTGCCGTCAGCGACGACGGCTGTGGCATGGGTCCGGCCACGCTGTCGCACGTTTTTGAACCATTTTTCACCACCAAGGAGGTTGGTAAGGGCACTGGCCTGGGCTTGGCCACTGTGTACGGCATCGTCAAGCAGAACAACGGGTTTATCGATGCGCACAGTGAACTTGGCAAGGGCACGGTATTCACCATCTATTTGCCCCGGCATGTGGACAAAGCGGTCCCGGCGCAACTGGATGGAGTGACAGGGACGGTCGAGGCTGGCTGGGAAACCATCCTTCTGGTCGAAGACGAGGCGCTCCTCTTGGAGGTTACGCAAAGAATGCTGGAAGGGCGCGGCTACAAAGTGCTCACGGCAAGTACCCCTGGGCAGGCCATCCTGCTCGCGCGCGAGCACGCGGGGACCATCGACCTGCTCGTCACTGACGTGGTCATGCCTGAGATGAATGGCCGCGACCTGGCGAAGAAGATTTCGTCCCTCTATCCCCACACGAAGCGTCTGTTCATGTCCGGCTACACGGCGGACGTCATCGCCCACCAGGGCGTCCTGGACAAGGGCGTGTTCTTCATCCAGAAACCCTTTTCGGCGCAAGACCTGGCGGCGACGGTGCGCAAAGTGCTGGAAGGCTGAGGTGGAGACGACCATGGCCGGGCGCTACCCGATATCAGTCGTCGTCAGGATTGGCGGCCGGGGTCTCGCGCATCGGCGCACTGGGGGTGATGGGGGCTGCCTGGGGAACGCATCTTTCCGTGGCGGCGATGATTTCGCCGACCGCTCGATCGAGGTCGATGCCGCAGTCTCGGCCCACAAAGGCGTTGATGGCCTTTCTAACTTGGTAGCGCACGAGCGGAATGGGATGGGCAATCTGGCGCGCAATCAGGGGCAGTGCCTCTCGCTGGTTCTGCTCGCGCAAACTGATGATGGCGACCGCCTGCTCGTGCGGCTTGCCCCGCGCCAGCGTGGACAGCAGGGGCGGCTGTTGCAAATCACCGTAGAGCGTCTGCAAAATTTGGCGGTCGTAGCGCTTGCCCCACCAGCGCTCCATGGTCGACACCAGTTCCTCGGCGCTCTTGCGGGCGTGGCAAAGCGCGCATTCGAGCGGCCGGTCGCTTTCCACCCGCGTGCGTTCTGTGGGCGAACCGATGCGGTGATAGCGCCCGAGGGTGTAGGTCAGCGCTAGGTTCTTGCGCGGCATATGGCAGTTGATACACACGCCGCCCGTGCCGTCGGGATCGTGGTGGGCGTGGGTGCGCACAGCCTCGCGGCCCACATAGGCGGGATGGCACTTGGTGCAGGTGGCGTTGCCGGCCGGCGTGGCCAAGGCGGCCAGATCATCGGGATCGTCGTTGCGGTGCGGGTCGTGACAGGTGGTGCACGCCATGGCCCGACTGCACCCGCCAAGCAGCATATCCCGCGCCTCACCCGAGTTGGTCGCGCTGCCCCCGGGCGCGGCGCCGTGACGAAGTCCACCCTCCCAGGTGAAAGGATAGCGCGAGAAAAGCACCTGGTGGCAGCGCGCGCAGGCCCGGTTGATCTCCTCGGCGCGGGTGATCGGGCCGCGGCCGGGCGCGGGCTGCACCGCGAGAAAGGGGCTGCGCGGCTGGTACGAGGTTGCGACCCGCGGTTGCTGAACGTGCTCGCGGCACCCGCCGTGACAGGCCTCGCAGCCGATGCCGATTTCCAGCAAGTGCTGGGCGCCGAAATGCTGCGACATTTCATTGATCCCCTGGCGCAAAGAAGCGGCTGCGTTGGCAGATCCGTCGACCGTCCCGCCCTGATAGTGGACTTCATCCACAACAGCGGCGGCCAGGGCGTTGGCGTCGGTCACTTGCAATCGCCACCGTCGGCTCTTGGGCAGAAGCGCGTCCACGATCTCGCCCTGGTAGGACGGAGCGCCCTTGCCCAACAGGGCGCCCCACAGCGCGGGAAATGCAGGCGCCGTATTGTGGCACAGCACGCAGGACTGGTTCCAAATCGCGCCGACCTTGAGCCCCGGGCGCTCGCGCACCATCACGGAATAGCCCTTGAGTCGGAACGACGCAGTTTCAAAGTAGTAGCTGACGGGCAGGATGACCTCGTTGTGCGGATCGCCGATGATGGCAGCGTCGGGCTCGGTTCCCGTGACTTCGACGCCGGCGAAATCTTCGCGGGTGCGTCCGCCGATCAGCCGCGTGACCCTGTACAAGTGATTGCCAAACCGCCGCGATCGAAGACGCACGAAGCGAGCTGTTCCCTTCTGTTCAAAACGGGCTTGGTCGGCCTTGAAGGTCCAGGTTCGTCCGTCGAAAGGCGCGCGGATTTGCGCGGTCGCAGGCAGGCGAGTCATGCGCCGCATGGGCGATCCCAGCCAGTCGTCGTACAGGCTCTTGTGGCAAGTCCGGCAACTCTCGGACCCGGCGTAGTCAGCGCGCAGAATGTTGCTGCGCACGACCGCGATTTCCTTGGCAGGCACGCCCGCATCAGGCACCACCGCCGCGCTGGCGTCAGCCGCGCTATCGCGCGAACCAACCTCTGCCCCACCTCGCGGGGCCATCACTGCGACACTGACAATTGCGAGCGCAATCAGCCCCCTGCGCATTCTTCTGCGCGAAGACGCCCCGGACATGGATTGTTCAAGTCGCACCAGGGGAAAGTCTGTCCGAGCCCATGCGCATCGTCGACCAGCAGATCCGCAACTCAGGAAATTCTGTAGACATTGGCACCCCGCACCCGCGCACCCCGCGCACCTCGCGCCCGAGCTGCGACCTAGGCATCAAATTCTGTCCTGGCGCTGTCTGAGGTCACGTCGGCCGATGGGGCTGTTGCGCAGGCGGCTTCGTGCGAGATCTGCTGTCGGCGCTATTTGCAGGTGGAGGAAAATGGTGCTCAAAATAACTATCTACAATTCCCGACAGCATCAACGGCTCGGCGACCCCGGTCACCCTGGTTGACTATGCCTCTGCCGGCAGCCAGAACTTGCCGCAGGAGAAGTCCCAGCTGTAGGTGCCGATTGACCGAGTGAAGTGAACGACCAACATGTCGGATCCAGACTGCATTTCAACACCAAAGGCGTCCGGCAGTCCGGATGATCCTGTGGTTGTGTTCGTGGCTGACGATCACTTCGCCATGCCTCTGGCGGCCGCCATGTCCTCGGTGATCGCCAATCTTGGAGCGGGCCTCCGGGTGCAGATATTCATTGTCAACGGAGGCGTCTCCCTGACAAATCGTGGGAAGGTAATGCAGTCAGGCAGGGGCAAGCGGGTGAGCCTCCAATGGTTGGAGCCATCCGGGGCGCAGCGTGATCTGCTCCGGTCATTCCCGTGTGGATACCTGGGCCGGGCCCCTTACCATAAGTTGCTCATTCCCGACCTGGTCGGACCGGATCATGCTCGGGTGATCTACCTGGATTGTGATGTGATTGTCGAAACGGATATTGCCGATCTCTGGCGCGCCGAACTTGGAAATAACTTTGTGCTGGCTGCGCAGGACTTGATCAATCCGTTCGTCAGCTCACCTTTTGGGCTCAGGAACTGGCGGGAGATCGGGAGGAAGGAAGACGACAAGCTCTTCAACAGCGGCGTGCTGGTCATGGATGCCGCCCGATGGCGCCAGGCGAATGTCATCCAAGGCATGACCCGGTACCTCCATGATTATTACCGGGACATCCAGCTCTGCGACCAGGACGCAATGAATGCCGTCTTTCAAGGCGGGTGGGGGCAGTTGGACAGTCGCTGGAATGTGCTTCCCTACATGAACAGGGCCAGAGAGTTCACTTCATTGAGCCGGAAAGACCACGAGGATCTTCTTTCGCGTGCGTATCTCCTTCACTATTGCGGACAGGACAAACCGTGGCATGCCCATTGCCCGCATCCGTACAGGGATCGCTTCTTTCACTACCTCGACATGACCGCATGGTCGGGCTGGAGACCACAATGGTGGGCTCCTTGCAGTGACGTGCTCGCGTACTACGCGCGGAGGGTGTTGGTCAAGCTAGGGCGATAGTCCCAACGCCGCACCGCCCGGCCCCGCTCCTCATGGAAACGCCGCAGGCGTGGCGTGCCTTCGTCTACTCGAAAGCGAAGCAGTAGCCGCCCTGACAGGTGCCGTACGAGATCACATCGGTGAGCGCATACTGACACCGGTCACCGTCCGACTCCACGCCAGAAGCAGATGCCATATCCATGGCCATACGCGACCATACTGGCATACTAGCAACATGGGACACGTGCGGAAAGTAACGGCCAACATACCCGAGGACATCCTTGAAGAAGCCCAGCGCCTGACCGGGAAGGGCATTACCCTGACGCTGGTCGCGGGGTTGAAGGCGCTCGACCGCGATGCGCGGCTCTCCGCCTTGCGCCGGCTTCGTGGCAAGGTGAGATTCGAGCTCGACCTGGACAGGACCCGGCGTTGATCCTGGTCGATACGTCAGCGTGGATCGCATTCTTTCGCGACCGAGGTCGGGTTGCTGCCATCGTGGACCAGGCGCTGGAGGATGACGAGGCCGCACTGTGCGGTCCGGTGTTGACTGAACTACGTCGTGGCTTCGCATCCGCCGCCGAGCGCAGCAGGACCATTCCCCTTCTTCTTGCGTGCCACCAGCTGCCACAGCCGGCCAGTCTGTGGGAAGACGCCGGCGATCTCGGGTTCACGCTCGCGCGCCAGGGCCTCACGGTCAAGTCCCTCGACCTGCTGATCGCGGCCTATGCCTTGACTCACGGAATCCCCATCCTGACGGCCGACCGGGACTTCCAGCTGATCGCCCGCAGCGGCGCGGGTCTGCACCTAGTCGACGTCTGAGGGAATCTAGCCCCAATGCCGTTCGGTTAAGAAAGAGCATGGGTGGGACGATTGCGGGGATAGTTGCTCATCTTGATTTTCACGGCCCGTGGATAGCAGCGTGATCGTCGTCGATTCGGGAGCACAAGTCTGGAAAAGAGGTCACGCATCGTCTTGAGCCGAGCGGGAAGTGCCGCAGGGAGCACCCACCAGGAAGACACTGGCAGCGCCCGGCCGATTGATTGAATCGTGATCCCCTGGGCGCGGCCCGAGCGAAGAAATATCGGCCGAGTACTCTTCTTCCTGGGGCGCTTCGCCCTGACGGCGCTTGCGGGCTTCAGGTTTGGTCGCCATCGTCGTTGCAGCCGCCCAAAATGTCGGCTTTGCCGCTGTCAGGACAGAGCCAGCCGAAGCAGATCACGCTCGGGCGCGATAGGCTGGCGGAGGGAAGGGAGCGTGGCGCCTTCATCTGTTTCCGGATCGCAATTACCATACGGTGCAGCGGCGCCCAAGCTTGAAGGTTGGTGATTCGATCGTGGCGGTCAGCAAGGCGACCGCAGTCATGATCGCCAAGTAGCCGCTTGACGGAGGCTGAACGACGGCACTACGACGAGTGATCGTCGTCGCGGAGAAGACGCCGTAGTCGTTGGACGACCACTGCGCCCAAAGTGAGGGCCGCGCCCCAGTGGGTGGCCTTGCGGTCGGCCCCAGCGACAGCGCAGCCGCCGGATGAACCGCTGGCCGTGGACTGGCTACTCGTGGTTGCGGTGGCAGCGCTGCCGCCTGCCGCATGCGCGGTCGTGCTGGCGCCGTGGCCTCCCATCGCGATCGATCCTCCCGATGCCGGTCCAGCACTGGTGCCGCCGTTTCCAGTCGCGCCGCCCGACGCTTCGCCGCCGTTGCTCCGCGCACCGCCTGATGCGGTCGCACCGCCGCTGCCTGCGCCGCCAGACGCGCTAACGCCGCCGCTGTCCGCGCCGCCAGAACCGGTGATCCCGCCGCTGTCCGAGCCGCCCGACCCGTCGTTTCCGCCAGTTCGTGCGCCGCCGGACGCGCTGGCGCCGCCGCTGCCCGCGCCGCCCGACGCCGTGGCGCCACCGCTGCCCGCGCCCCCGGATCCGCCGGCACCACCTGCGCCCCCGTCGGCGATGGTCGTGCTGCCTGCGGGAGGCACGAGCACCCAGACCGGGTCGGCCGCGGTGTAGCCGAAGGTTGTCAGATAGGAAGTGATGGTGGCCGCATCATGAGTGCATCCCATGACCTCTTCGCGGACCTTCTTGATGGTTAGGTAGTCGACCGCGGGGGCAAACACGCCCATGACCAGGTAGTTGGGCATGACCTCGGGAATTCCCATGTTCGATGTCTTGTTGGCCAGCAGGGAATCGATGAAACACAACTGCTGCCGCACGGGATCTCCCCCGAGAATGGCGTCGCTCTTGTTGATGTTGAACAGGTAATTGATGTCGTGCTTGGGCGCGAAGGTGCCAAAGTGGTTCTTCATGCTCAGCGTGGCCCGGCCCATCAGGTCGTGACCCTTGTTGTTGGCAATATTGATGAGAATGTCGATGTTGCCCTTGGCGATGTCCGCAGTGCAATTCGCCGACGTTCCGCCAGGAATGGCGGCGCTGGTCGTGCCGCCCAAGGCGGAGTTGTTGGTACTGACCACCGCCGCTGTCTTGCTGGCGTCGTTCACGGCGAAAAACGAAGTGTAGTACGAGCCCCCCGTGGCATAGGTGGCCTGCCCGTCGTAGATGATGATATTGGCGGGCAACACGCCAAGACCGGCGAGCACGGTGCAGAACTTCTGCACGACCGCGACGCGGGCCATGTTCTTGTTTTCGATGGCGTTCACCTTGATGGCGACCTTCGTGGATGCCCACGGTTTGCTTGACCGGAAAATGGCCTTCCACGCCGCATCGGCGCTGGGCTGGTTGGCCAGTTGCATGGCCATGGCGTCCATGTTCGCTTGCAGCCGGGCGGCATCAACCGCGGCGTTTTCGGCGGCGAAACTCATGTTCGCCGGGGTCTTCATCATCTTCGGGTCGACACACGCCACCACCCGCATGTTGCTGATGTTGGGATTGACCGCCAACGTCCCGGTGCCGGGCCATGCCGCCATCGCCTTGTCCGCCCTGGCAATCGCCAGTCCCGCCGCGCCCGCTGCCGTTATCTTGAGAAAATCCCGCCTCGGCTTTTGCATGAAGAGATCCTTCCCTCGGAGGAGTGCATAGAAAACTCGATATTGCAGTGTAGAGGGCGCGGCAGAACGGCTCACTTTGCCTCGCGGCGCTCCCCTCGGACGTGTAGTACTATCCCACGCCCCATTCATGAGCACCGATTCTTCCCAACTTGGTACCTGGACTCCCGGCGCAGAGCCTGCGTGTTTTGATGCCGCTGCGCTTGCGGCTGCGGTGGCGCGCGTGCGCGAGCCCATGCATGTCGTCTGCGAAGGCCCGCACGGCCGCCTGGGCGTGGGCTTTGGCGGACACGCATCCCCCGGCACCGGCTATCCCTGGATCGGCATGCTGCCGTCGATCTATCCGGAATGGCTCGGTGATCGCGGGTTTGGCGAAACCCATGGCGTGCGCTTCCCCTATGTCGTGGGCGAGATGGCGCGCGGGATTACCACCGCGCGCATGGTGATCGCGATGGCCCGCGCTGGAATGATGGGGTTTTTCGGCGCGGGTGGGCTTTCGCCGGCCCAGGTGGCCTCGGCGATTGACGAGATCGAGGCGGCTCTCGGCAAGGATGGACCGGCCTGGGGCGCCAACCTGATCCATTCGCCCTACAACCCCGAACTGGAAAGCCTGATCGCTGACCTCTACATTTCCCGCGGTGTCAGACGCATTTGCGCCTCGGCCTTCATGGGGTTGACACCCGCCGTGGTTCGCTGCGCGGCCCAGGGGCTGCACCGTGATGCCGAGGGCCGCATCCAGCGCCGCCGCCATATCTTTGCCAAGCTGTCGCGGCCCGAAGTGGCCGAGGCGTTCATGAGCCCGGCGCCGCCCGCCTTGTTGGAAACGCTGCTGCGCGCGGGTCAGCTCAGTCCCGAGGAGGCGGCCCTGGCCACCTATGTTCCAGTGGCGGAGGACATCACAGCCGAGGCTGATTCAGGCGGGCACACCGACAACCGGCCGCTTGGGGTTTTGCTGCCATTGCTGTTGGCGCTGCGCGATCGGTTGGTGCAGCACCATCGCTACTCGCGTCCGATTCGCGTGGGTGCGGCCGGCGGGCTGGGCACGCCTGCGGCCGTGGCCTCGGCCTTCGCCCTTGGCGCCGCCTATGTGGTGACCGGATCGGTGAATCAGGCGGCCGTCGAATCGGGCCTGGCAGAAGATGGCAAGCGCATGCTGGCCGAGGCCGGGCTGGCCGACGTGATGATGGCCCCTTGCGCGGACATGTTCGAGCTCGGGGTCAGGGTGCAGGTCTTGCGCCGCGGAACCATGTACGGGGTGCGTGCCCAGCGGCTTTACGATCTCTATCGTTCCTACGACAGCCTGGAATCCCTGCCCGCCGAGGTTCGCCAGCGACTGGAGACGGAAATCCTGGGCGCCAGTTGCGCCGAGGTGTGGGCCGAGGTGCATCGCTTTTTCGAGACGCGCGACCCGCGCGAGCTGGAGCGGGCCGAGCGCGAGCCCAAGCACCGCATGGCCTTGGTGTTTCGCTGGTACCTGGGCATGGCCAGCAAATGGCCCGTCGTGGGCGAGGCGCGCCGGCGGCTCGACTATCAAATCTGGTGCGGTCCGGCCATGGGAGCCTTCAACGATTGGGTGCGCGGATCGTGCCTGCAGGCCCAGACGAGCCGCGGGGTGGTGCAGATCGCGCTCAATCTTCTCGAAGGGGCGGCGGTGATCACGCGCGCCCAGCAACTGCGCACGGTCGGCGTCGCGGTGCCGGACGCGGCCTTCAGTTTCACGCCCCGATTACTGGGCTAGATGCGCCTGTTCCATGGCACGGTCGGCCACGCGCATCGTTCACAACGCTGACGCCATCGCGTGGTTACAGGCCCAGGGCAAGCTGGCCGGCGCCAGTGTCATTACGTCGCTGCCCGATATTTCAGAGCTGCCGCGTCTGGGCCTCGACGGCTGGCGCCGCTGGTTTGAAGATGCGGCCGCCCTGGTGATGGAATGCACGGTCGACGAGGGCGTGGCCATCTTTTTCCAAAGCGACGTCAAGCACGGCGGTCTGTGGATCGACAAGGGCGCCATGGTCAGCCGCGCCGCTGAACGCGTGGGCATGAATTGTCTGTTTCACCAGATCGTCTGTCGCAAGCCACCGGGCACTTCCAGCTTTGGCCGGGCCACCTACGCCCACATGCTGGGGTTTGGCCGCGGGTCCCTGCGCGGGCAGCGGGC
>Ga0265316_10000352_pt1 | contig 51670 bp, 50 predicted proteins | sample 4522metaG_FD_202092 | JGI IMG/M metagenome (GOLD analysis project Ga0265316, IMG submission 202092) | Rhizosphere microbial communities from Carex aquatilis grown in University of Washington, Seatle, WA, United States - 4-5-22 metaG | ecosystem: Host-associated > Plants > Roots > Rhizosphere >... | reverse complement strand
TGCGGTTTGGAGAGAGCTGCCGAAGCGTGGCGTCCAATGCAAGCCCTCTGCTCCCGGCACCAGGTCTGGTTCTTCGACGGTTTTCTTCATGGTGCGCAGATAACAGAGAATCAAGGAGGTGGCTGCTCCAAATACGGAGAGACCTAGACCGGTCCATGCTCGTTGCGCCAACCACGCGAGCGCTGGCGGCAACGAGCCATTCAATTGATTGAGGAGCGCGAAGAACCAGAAGGAGGGCGAACAGGCCAGCAGCCGCTGGTTTTCCGGAGTGGCCATGGCCGCAGGCGTTGTGATCGTCCCCTGAAGAAAATACACGCCAAGGAAGAGACCGAATGCCGCAAGTTGCAAGATGGCAGAGAGACCCAGAAAGAGCCGGCGCGGGAGAAGGAGCGCAGTGAATCCTTGCACAGTAAGCACTGAACAAAAGAGGAAAGCGCTGGCGGCGACCATCGTGAACCAGTAGGCCGCAAAGGATTGAAAGAATCCCAAAATCGAGCTGTGCTGACTCCCTAGAAGCAAGGGGCAAATAACGCCCGTGGCGACATTCAGCGCAAGAATAGCGATGCTCAATACAGCGCATAATGCAGCCACTTTGGCGAAGAGGATCGTGCGCGGGGCAACTGGCAACGGTGAGAGCACCATTACGTCGCGCCGGTCGGGGAATGTAGCGTCCCAACTGACAACAACAATCAGCCCGGCCACCAACATCATGGTCGCAATCAGACACTGCTCAATGCGCCATGTCATGGACAAGAGAAACATGGAAGCACTGATGAAATTAACGATGCTGATCATGATGAGCACGCCGGCAAACTGACCGAGGAACCGTGGTATGTCGGCTTCAATCGACAGTGCTTCGAGATCAACCACGCGCAAAAGAAACTGGCGACAGAGGATGCGAAACCGGAGCGGAAGATGTTCGAACAAGCGTTCAAGGAACTTACGCATGGATGAGATCCGCCATTTGCCGCGCCATCGATTCAGTGTCCTGCTCGACGGCGAGCTGCGAAAAGATGCCTTCAAGCGTCGGTAACTCCATCAACGAGCACAGGTGTTCGATGGTGTTATCGGCGACGAGTCTGCCTCGATGGAGAATCACCACCCGCGTACAAATGCGCTCGACCGTGTCGAGTTCGTGCGAGCAGAACAGCACTACTTTTCCGCGCGCGGCCAGTTCCTGGATGAGGCTGCGCAGCACCAGCGATGAGCCAACGTCGAGCCCGGAGAAAGGCTCGTCGAGGAGAACGAGATCGGGGTTGTGCAGGAGCGCCGCGATAATCAGCACTTTTTGGCGCATGCCCTTCGAGTAGCCGGAGATAGAGGCGTGCCGGTCTTCGTAGAGAGAGAGCAGCCTGAGCATTCCATCGATGCGCTCTGAAGACTCACGCTGCGGCAAGTTGCGGAGTTGGGAGACCATGGTCAGGTATTCGACCCCGGAGAGATGGTTGTAGAGGTATGGCTCCTCCGGCACATAACCAAATCGCCGCCTGTATGCAATCGGGTCATCCTCGATTGACCTGCCCTGGAAAAATATGTGACCCAAAGTCATCTCGATCAGGCCAGTAATCATTTTCATAGTGGTTGACTTACCCGACCCGTTCGGCCCCAAGTAGCCGGTAACCTCGCCGGGCCGGGCTGAGAAGCTCACATCGTCGACGGCGGGAATGCCGGAGAAGTGTTTGGAGACCTTGCGCAGTTCAAGCATGGCTCACCTGCTTAGTTGGACACCGGGCAAGATGTAAATGTTCCCCTACGTGCCTAGCTGATCTCGATCACGTCCGTGGAGGCTGTAGCTGCTTCTTCGGCCTGCTCCATCAGTTTTTCCGCCATGGTGTAGAACTCCGCCGCCTGCGGGCTTTTCGGACCGGCCAGCGCTACCGGCAGGCCCCGGTCGCCGCCTTCGCGAATGGCGGGCACCAGTTCGATTGATCCCAGGAAGGGAACTCCGAACTGCTTCGCAGTACGCTCCGCGCCGCCACGGGAGAAGATATCGATCTCCTGATGGCAATGCGGACAGGTGAAATGGCTCATATTCTCGACGATCCCCAGCACATCGACGTTGACCTGCGCGAACATCTCCAGGGCCTTACGCGCGTCCTGCAGGGCCACGTCGCTGGGGGTTGAGACTACCACAGCGCCGGTCAGCGGAACGGTCTGTACAAGCGTGATCACCACGTCGCCGGTGCCGGGCGGCAGATCGACGACGAGGTAGTCCAGTTCACCCCACTCCACTTGTTGTAAAAACTGGCGGATGATCTGGTGTAGCATGGGCCCTCGCATCACCATCGGCTTGTCGCCGGGCGAGATGTAGCCGATGGAGATGGTCTTGACGCCGTGGGTCAGGTTGGGCTCAATGCGGTTCTCCGGGCCTACCTTCGGCTGCTGGGTCGAGCCCATCATCAGGGGAACATTGGGGCCGTAAACATCGGCGTCGATGAGGCCTACGCGCTGGCCGAGCCGTGAGAGCGCAATAGCCAGATTCACTGCGACGGTGGTTTTGCCTACTCCGCCCTTTCCCGAACCGATGGCGATGATTTTTGAAACGCCCGGCAAAGCCAGAGGCGAGGGCATGGCAGGTGAATGCGCCATTATTTTGGTACTCCTTTTAAAATCCTTTGATTATGTAACAGTTCACTTACGATGGGCCTTCGGTTGTGTTTTTCTTGGCGGCTGTGCCAATCCGTGCCTGCTTGCGGCGGGCGGCTTCAGCCTCGCGATGCTCGCGGCGCAGCAACGCATCGGCATAGCGGCGCTTTTCGTCGGCTGTCTCCAGAATCAGTTCGGGAACCTTAAGCCGGTGGCCCTCCTTGTCGATGGCCACAAAGACCAGGTAGGCGCTGGCCACGTGCCGCTGCACGCCGGTCTGTGTATTTTCCGCCCACACCTTCACGCCCACCTCCATGGAAGAGGTAAACGCGCGGTTGACGCTGGATTTGAGGGTAACCAGGTTGCCCAGATGAACCGGTTGAATGAAGTCGATGTGGTCCATGGCCGCGGTCACGATAAAGGTGCGCGTGTGACGGTAAGCCGCCATGGCCCCGGTCAGGTCGATAAAGTGCATCAGCCGCCCGCCCAGCAGGTTGCCCAGCGTGTTGGTGTCGTTGGGCAGGATGATCTCCGTCATCTCCGACTGGGTGCTGGCTACCGTACGCGCAATAGGTCTGGTTTCCGTAGAACTCATTTTGCGGTCGCTCCATTCCTCATGCACTCGCAGGCCGCCGCCTCCAACTCTGCGCCCGCTACAATGAAGTTGGCGCCGGCCGGCCGATCTCACACTTCCAGTTTCGGCAATCCAAGCCAATTACGCAAATCCAAAACGGATGTATATGGAAAAAATCGCGGCACTGAAAGAGATTCTGGCGCTAGACCCGAAAAATAGCTTTGCCCGCTATGGCCTGGCCATGGAACTGGCGAGCCGAGGCGAAATAGACGCCGCGCTCGGTGAATTCGATGCGCTGCTGGTTAATGATCCGGAGTATACGGCTGCCTATCACATGTCCGCCCAAACACTGGCCACTGCCGGACGTACGGCTGACGCGATCGAGCGACTGAAGGCCGGCATCGGCTGCGCATCCCGCGCCGGCAATCAACACGCCCTGAGCGAGATGCAGGCCATGCTCGACGAGTTGGACCGATAATACCTTCGTATGCCCTCCCCCTGGGTTGTTTGCTGCCGCAGGCTGATTTCTCCCCGGCTTCATGCGTAATCCACATCGAGTTAACCGCCGTCTATACTGAGGCTATGGTGAAGTACTCTGTTGTCGTCCCTTTTCACAACGAAGAGGAGAACGTTACCGTTCTCTACGCGCGCCTGAAGCAGGTGATGGAACAGATAGGCGACCCTTTTGAACTGGTGCTGGTGGACGATGGCTCCAGCGACCGCACCTGCAAGCTGCTGGAAGAGATTGCCGCGGTAGACAGCCGAGTGCTGGTGATCAAGCTCTGCCGGAACTTCGGGCAGACCTCGGCCCTGGCGGCCGGTTTTGACAATGCCTCGGGCGAGTTCATCCTCGCTATGGACGGTGACCTGCAGCACGACCCGAACGAAATTCCCTACTTTATCGAAATGCTCGCGGAGGGTTACGACGTGGTCTCCGGCTGGCGCAAGCACCGCGTCGACAATCTGCTGACAAGGCGCATTCCCTCTTATTGCGCCAACTGGCTGTTGGCTAGGCTCTCTGGCGTCGACATTCACGACTTCGGCACTACCTTCAAGGCCTATCGCCGCGGGGTGATCCAGAGCATCCCGCTTTACGGTGAGATGCACCGGTTCATTCCCGCGCTGGCCAGTTGGCAAGGCGCGTCGATCTGCGAAATTCCCATTACGAACCTGAACCGCGTGCGAGGCAAGAGTCACTACGGCATCGGGCGCACCTTCAGCGTCTTCTTCGATCTTCTGACCATCCGCTTCCTGCTGAAGTACATGAGCAGGCCATTGCACTTTTTCGGAGGCCTTGGCGCGCTGGGCATCATGATAGGCAGCGTCATCTCCGCGTTTTTGCTTTGCGTGAAAATCATGAACCCGCGCATGAACGTCATGGATCAGCACGGGCCGCTCTTCGTGATTGGCGCGGTGCTGATTGTCGCCGGAATCCAGATGCTGGCCATCGGCCTGCTGGGCGAGTTGCAGGTCCGACACTACTATGCTGCACGGGGCCGCGTGTCCTATACGGTCGACCGGCTGGTGCGCCTGCGCGCGCCGCATGAGCCGAGTATATTGTCAGATCGGGAATAGGAATTTCGAACAGTGATGCTCCAACCGTGAATTGTGTGGGCGGGGTTTGGTGTGTTTTGGTGCGTTGCGCTTGAAGACTTCCAGTTCCAGCCCTTGCGGCATCCGGGTCTTTAGGTGCATTCTGATGCCTGACATGAAAGCCATCCAGATTCACGAAACGGGCGGTCCTGAGGTCTTGCAGTTGGCCGAATTGCCCATTCCTGAGCCAGGCCCCGGGCAGGTGTTGATTCGTATAGAAGCCACCGGAGTCAACTTCATCGAAATCTACTTTCGAAAAGGCGTCTACAAAGCGGCGCTGCCGATGACGCCGGGCAGCGAGGCCGCAGGTACGGTAGAAAAGCTGGGCGCGGGCGTTACTGGATTTGCCGCGGGCGATGCAGTGGCTTCGGTGAGCGTACTGGGCAGCTACGCCGAGTACGCGCTGGTTCCGGCGGCGCAACTGGTCAAGACGCCGCCATCTCTGAGCCCTGAAAAGGCGGCTGCCGCCATGTTGCAAGGGATGACAGCGCACTACCTGGCTCACTCCACTTACCCGCTCAAATCTGGAGACACGGCACTGGTTCATGCCGGGGCCGGCGGCGTTGGGCTGCTGCTCACGCAGATCGCGACACGACTGGGTGCGCGGGTCATCACGACGGTTTCCACTCAGGCTAAGGCAGAACTCTCGCGCGAGGCTGGCGCATCCGATGTCATTCTGTATTCCAAGCAGGACTTCGAGGCCGAGGTCAAGCGCCTGATGGATGGAAAAGGCGTGGATGTGGTCTACGACTCGGTGGGCAAGACGACCTTCGAGGCCAGTTTGAATTGCCTGAGGCCACGCGGATTATTGGCGCTCTTTGGCGCGTCCAGCGGCCCGGTGCCGCCATTCGATTTGATTCAGCTCAGCGGAAAGGGCTCGCTCTTCATTACACGGCCCACGCTCTGGCATTACGTGGCCACGCGCGCCGAACTCGAATGGCGCGCAGGCGATGTCTTGGGTTGGGCCGCCAAAGGCGAACTTAAATTGCGAACGGAGTTTATCTATCCGCTGGCTGAGGTCGCGCAGGCCCAGATCGACCTCGAAGACCGCAAGACAACAGGCAAGATTCTGTTGGAGCCGTGAAAAAAAAGGATCAGAAATCAGGGGTCAGGGGGTGCCGAGTCTCGCCCATTGCTTAAAGAGACCTGAAAAAGACAAACAACTAATCACTGACATCTGTTCCGCTACTCCAGCATCTGCAGGTCCAGCGGCTCTTCCAACATGCAATCCATAGTCCGAATGCTGGCTAGCGCGCGCATGAGCGCCGATGCCTTGCACGGTTCCACGGTGACCACGAAGGGAAGCGTGTGCGGGGGATAGCCGGCCTTCTGCACAATGGCCCGGATGTTGATGCGCTCGCGGGCCAGCGCCCCGGTAATCTCTGCCACGATTCCTGGCCGGTCGTCCACCAGGAAGCGAATGTAATGCGGAACCTCGAACTCTCCGCTGACCCGCGCAGGAGCCGAAGGAATCTCCACCCGCCGCGATCCGTGCGCTAGCGCCAACAGGTCGCTGACCACCGCCACCGCCGTGGGATGGCCGCCGGCGCCGTGGCCTGAAAATACCACATCGCCTCCGTAGTGCCCAGAGAGGATCACCATATTCTCGGTGCCCCGCGACCATGCCAGCGGCGAATGCGTATCCACCAGCATGGGTCCCACCGTTGCCGCCACCTGGCCTTGGGTCTGCTCAGCCCGCGCCACCTGGCGGATGGTGCAACCCAGATCGCGCGCATAGCTGAAATCTACGGCTGAAACCGTCGTTATGGGCCGCGGTACAATCTCTTCCGGATCGACCGCAACGCGCAAGGCTAGCCGCATCAGAATCGACAGCTTGGCGCGCGCGTCGAATCCACCCACGTCTTCGGTAGGGTCGGCCTCGGCATAGCCCTTGGCCTGCGCCTCAGCCAGCACCGTCGCATACTCCGCGCCCGTCTCCATCTTGCTCAGGATGAAGTTGCAGGTGCCGTTCAGGATGCCTTCGATGCGCTCGATCCTGTCCCCGGCCATTCCCTGTTCGAGCCCCGGAATCACGGGAATCCCGCCGGCCACCGCTGCGCCATACATCAGGGAACCGCCCCTGGCCGCGGCCAGCCGCTCCAACTCCACGCCATGATAGGCAATCAGTTTCTTGTTGGCCGTCACCACGCTTTTGCCGGCGTCCAGCGCCCTCCGCATCCAACTCCCAGCCGGATCAAGGCCGCCCGCCAACTCCACCACTACGTCCACATCCGAGGCCAGCACCGCATCGGCGTCCTCGCTCCACTCCACGCTCGATGGAACCCAGTCCACGCGCTTGCGCGCCACGCCGCGATTGAATACATGGGTCAATTCCAGCCCTTCTGGTTTCGACTCCACCAGAATCCGCGCCACTGAACTGCCTACGGTGCCAAATCCAAAAATAGCAACACGTAGAGGACGCTGAATGCGAGACTTCCGCGCAGCGTGAATAGACGACGGTTGTGGCGATACATTTGCTTTGGACACCGGCATTTTCCTCTTGATTGGATAAAGGACGCGATAACCCGATGATACCTGACTGCGGAGTTTGCAGATTATATTCTCGAAGGGAATATCATCAGAATCCATGGCCACACTCTTCGAAAAACTCAACCTCAAGGGTCACCAGGAAATCCTCGTGCTGCGCGCGCCGGAGAGCTTTGAGCCGGAGCTTGCGCGCCTGCCCGTGATGACCATCCATCGTCACCTCGAATCCGTTACGGATATCCGTTTTTCGCTGGCTTTTGTCACCCGCCAAAGCGAGGTGGATGCGCTGGCTCCCCAGATTGCCTCCCGCGCAAAAGGCGATGCAACCGTCTGGTTCGCCTATCCCAAGGGAACATCCAAGAGATACAAGTGCGATTTCAACCGCGACACCGGCTGGAACGTACTGAAGGCCGCGGGCTTTGACACCGTGCGCGCCATCGCCATCGACGAGGACTGGACCGCCCTGCGCTTCCGCCGCGTGGAGTACATCAAATCACGATAGGGTTGAGATAGGTCACTCCATTAAAAACAGCCCCGGCAGCACCTCGCCGGCCTTGCCTTCCACAACATGAGTAAATGCAGATGCGTTTAACGGCGCCTCCGGTCCAACATAGACAGTGCGCGCGCCAGCAGCCTGCGCCCAGTGAACAAAGTTGGCCGCCGGATACACCGACCCCGATGTGCCCACCACCACCATCAGAGTCGCCTTTTGGATCTCCGCCTGAATGCGCTCCATCTCCAGCGGAATCTCGCCGAAAAAGACGATATGCGGGCGCATTCGCCCGCCACAGGCGCAATGGCCCACCTCGTCCAGGCTGCGATAAATTGCATGATCCTCAACCGGCGGCCTTCCGCACTCCCGATCGCAACGTGCCTTGGCCAGCTCTCCGTGCATATGCACCAGCCGCACCGAATCGGCCCGCTCGTGCAGATCGTCCACATTCTGCGTGCAGAGAAAGAAGCGCTCGCCCAGACGCGCCTCTAAATCAGCTAGCGCAAGATGCGCCGGATTCGGTTTAGCTTTCGCGCTCTGCGCCCGCCGCTCCGAGTAAAACTCCCACACCAGCGCCGGATTGCGCCTCCACGCCTCCGGAGTGCATACCTCCTCAACGCGACGCCCGGCCCACAACCCGTCCGATGCGCGAAAAGTCGGCAATCCGCTCTCCGCGCTGATGCCCGCGCCGGTTAACACAAAGACCCCGTCCTCGGCGGCGATGGAAATCTTGGTCATGGTCTGATTCCCGATGGACTGAATGGAAACGGTCCAGCCAACAGTCTAAGGGCGTCAGTGTGCGTAGAATCCCATTTTCTCGATATATATGAAGAACTGAAATGGGCACATAGAAACGCCATTTCTCAATGAAGTCGCTCAACGTAGATAGCTTGCCTAAATGGGTTATATTGTTGATTTTATTGGCGTCCCCGACGGGATTTGAACCCGTGTTATCGCCGTGAAAGGGCGGTGTCCTAGGCCGGGCTAGACGACGGGGACGCTTGAAGGGGCAAGATACGGCGGGAGATGGCCGAGTGCACCCTCTTGAAGGCTAACAACTCGCGAGGGTCGTGTCAAAAAGACGCGCCTATGGTGGCTCGCGACCAGGTGAGCCGCATCCACGGCCGACTTGCGAAAGGGTGTCGGCAATAGTGGAGATGCGGTCTGCGTTATTCTTGATGAGTGGTGCGCCGCCTCAAGCAGCCGACAAGTGGAGCCCTCCTGGGCTGGGCGGAGTTGAAGACCGGGAGTTTTTGCGTCGATGGACCGGCTCCGGGCGTCAGATAAAGGTGGTTGCTTAAACGAATTATCGCTGCATTGCGGCGTACTTTCAGGCCGGGAAGATTCGCAAAAGTGGAGATTGAAGCTGACGGAGCAATCCTGCGACCCGGCAACACAATCGTTCCGGAAAAATGCCGGAGGTCCGGGCTTAACGAGACTGGAATGAGGATAGATCGAGTGAGGAATAACGCGTTGAAACGCATCGTATCTTGTGTTGTTCTGATGGGCCTGGCGGCTACGGGCTGCCAGAAAAAACCCGCGGCGCCACCCGCAGGAGCGGGGATGCAAGGGATGCCGGTGCAGACGGTGGCGGTCACGCTCTCCCCGGTGCCGCAGTCCAGCGAGTATGTGGCCACCATCAAGTCGCGCCGCTCTGCCACCTTGCAGCCGCAGGTCAGCGGAGCGCTGACGCAGATTCGCGTCAAGTCGGGCGATCGCGTGAAGGCGAATCAGATCATGATGGAGATCGATCCGCGTCTCCAGATGGCCGCTGTCGGCGCGGCGCGCGCCACGGAGCGCCAGAAGAAGGCGCTCTACGATTACAACTCGCTGGAGATCGAACGGCAGCGCAAGCTCTTTGAGGCGGGCGTAACCAGCCGGGACGCCTACGACCAGGCGCAGCAATCTCACGACAACGCAAAAGCTGACTATGAGTCGGCTGCGGGCCTGCGCAAGACGCAGGAGGAGCAACTGGCCTATTACACCATCCGCGCGCCCTTCGACGGCGTGGTGGGCGACATCCCGGTGCATGTGGGAGACTACGTTTCTCCTGCCACGATGTTAACCACAGTGGATGAGTACAAGGATCTCGAGGCGTACATCTACGTTCCCACGGAGCGCTCCGGCCAGGTGCGTCTGGGGCTGGACGTAGAGTTGATGGACAACCAGGGCAAGCTGCTGGAAAAGTCGAAGATCGATTTTCTTTCGCCGCAGGTAGACAGCTCCCTGCAAGGGATTTTGGTAAAGGCTCCGGTCCATGCCACGCCCGAGATACTGCGCAATGCTCAGATGGTAAAGGCGCGGGTGATCTGGAGCACGACACCGATGGCGGTGATTCCGGTGCTTGCGGTCACGCGCCAGGGCGGCCAGAGCTTTGTCTTTGTGGCGCGGCAGCAAAATGGGCGCTTTGCGGCCATCCAGACGCCGGTCACGCTGGGCGATACCGTGGGCAACACCTACTCCGTCTCATCGGGATTGAATGTGGGAGACCGGGTAATTGTGTCGAGCACCCAGTTTTTGGTGAACGGCATGCCGGTTCTGCCGCTGCCGGGCGCATAAACACATCTGGCCATGCGCCTCCGGCAGCTTGCCGCAGGCGGACACCGGGCGCCGATCACAATGCGCCTATTGCAAACGAAAAGGAAGGCAACTCTTGTTTGTCGATTTCTTTATTCATCGGCCCGTCTTTGCCACGGTCTGCGCGCTGCTGATCATTCTTGCCGGGGCGATCTGCATCCCCACCCTTCCGGTGGCCATGTATCCCACCCTGGCGCCGCCTCAGGTCTCGGTGACCAGCAACTATGTGGGAGCCAATGCTAACACGGTCGAGAAGGCCGTCACCATTCCCCTGGAAGAGTCAATTAACGGCGTCGAGGGGATGCGTTACATCTCCTCCTCCAGCACAAATAGCGGAACCAGCCAGATCACCACTACCTTCAGAACCGGCTATGACCTCGACATAGCCGCCGTGGACGTACAGAATCGCGTGGCCAGTGTAACGGGCCGCCTGCCCTCGGCGGTGAATGCCACCGGCATTAGCATTACCAAATCCAACAGCAACTTCGTCCTCGGCGCAGGCTTCTTTGCACGCGACGGGCGCTACTCGCCCGAGTACATCTCCAACTACCTCGACGTCTACGTGAAAGACGCGATCAAGCGCGTTCCGGGCGTCGGCGACGTGATGATCTTCGGCGAGCGCAAGTATGCGATGCGCGTCTGGCTGGACCCGGCACGGCTGGCCGCACGCAACCTGACGGCTTCCGATGTGGTCAATGCTCTCATCGAACAGAATGTCGAAATCCCCGCTGGCCAGCTTGGCCAGCCTCCTTCTGACCCTAAGCAGGCCTTCCAGGTGCCGGTGCGCGTGGTGGGCAGGCTTACTGATCCAGCCGAGTTCGACAAGATCATCGTCAAGAACAGCGCCAACGGCCTGGTGCTGCTCAAAGATGTGGGCCGTTCAGTGATTGGCGCCGAAAGCTACAGCTCTTCGCTGAAATTCATGGGGCGCAATGCGATGGGCATCGGCATTTTGCAGCTCTCCAACGCCAACGCGCTCGACGTTGACCGCCAGGCCAAGGCCGCGTTGCAGGAGCTCTCGAAGAGCTTTCCTCCGGGGCTTGAATACGCTATCGCCTTCGATTCCACCACCGTCGTCGGCGACTCGATCCGCGAAGTGCTGGTGACCCTCGGTATCGCGATCTTTATCGTCATCACCGTCATCTTTCTCTTCCTGCTGGATTGGCGCGCTACCATTATTCCCGCTGTCACCATTCCGGTTTCGTTGATCGGGACCTTTGCCTTCATCAAGCTATTCGGCTTCTCCGTCAACTCGCTCACCCTCTTCGGCATCACTCTGGCCACAGGACTGGTGGTCGATGACGCCATCGTGGTCATTGAGAACGTGCAGCGGCACATCGCCATGGAACACTCTGATCCTCATGAGGCTACATCGCGGGCCATGAGCGAGGTGACCAGTGCGGTCGTTGCCACATCGCTGGTGCTGATTGCGGTCTTCGTGCCGGTTTCGTTCTTTCCCGGAACAACAGGCATCTTATATCGCCAATTCTCGCTGACTATCGCCTTTGCTATCGCAATCTCGGCCTTCAATGCGCTTACTCTCTCGCCGGCCTTGTCGGCCATCTTCCTGCGCGGCGAAGAAGACCGCCCCAGGCAGTTGGATTTTTTGCACATCCGCCCAGTCTCGCGTCTCTTTGCCGCGTTTATTCACTCCACCGACAAGCAGATCAGTTGGCTGGCCGACACCTACGGTAAAGCCATCCATGTCGCACTGAAACTCCGCTACCTGTTGCTGCTATTCTTCTTTGGCGGGTTGGGCGCTACGGTATGGGTCTACCAGCACGTTCCAACCGGCTTTATTCCCCAGGAAGACCAGAGCTTCCTCATGGTGATTGTGCAGGCGCCTCCGGGCTCGTCGCTGGCCTATACCGACGCATTGTCCGACCGTGCCTCGGCCATCATCGCGCAGAATCCCGACATCGCGGGCTCCTTCTCTGTCATGGGCTTCAGCCTCTCCGGCGGCGCAGCCAACGCCGGCATGATGTTTATCTCCACCACGCCCTCTGACAAGAGGCGCGGCAAAGGCCACTCCACCGCGGATATCGTAGCCGACCTATCGCCCAAGCTGATGAGCCTGATGTTTGCTCCGAATGGAGGCTTGGTGGCCATCTTCCAGCCCCCTGCTGTACAGGGCGTGGGCAGTTACGGCGGCTTCCAATTCATGCTCCAGGACCAGGGCCAGAACACTCTCGCCGACCTGGACCGGGTGGCGCACCAGATTGTGGGCGCAAGTCGCGCGCGCAAGGATATGACCGGCTTGATCACCACCTTCTCAGCCAACGATCCGCAGATGCTGGTCACCATCGACCGCGAGAAGGCTAAGGCGATGAACATTCCGCTCTCGCAGATCACCACAACGCTGGGCGTCTTCATGGGTTCGGAGTACATCAACGACTTCGACTACAACAACCGCACCTACCGGGTCTTCGTGCAGGCCGATCAGCCCTTCCGCATGACAGCCAAGGATTTGCACAACTACTACGTTCGTTCCGACAGCGGCCAGATGGTTCCGCTGGATAACCTGACCACTGTGGCGGAGAGTTCCGGCCCGCCGGTCATCACGCATTACAACCTATTCCGCGCGGTTGAGATCGACGGCTCGCCTGCGCCCGGTTACAGCTCAGGACAGGGAATAGCCGCCATGGAAGACTTGGCCAAAAAAGTCATGATGCCCGGCATGGGCTATCAATGGACGGGTTTGACATTGGACGAGATCGAGTCCGGCGGCAAGGCGTTGCTGATATTCGGGCTGGGAATCCTCGTCATCTATCTCACGCTCTCGGCCCTCTACGAAAGCTTCGCTTTGCCCTTCATCATCCTGCTCGCGGTGCCCATGGCGGTACTCGGCGCGCTGGGAGCGGTTGCGGCGCGAGGAATGACCAACGACGTCTACTGCCAGATCGGCCTGGTGATGCTGATCGGCCTTTCGGCTAAAAACTCAATTCTGATCGTCGAGTTTGCCGAGCAACTGCGCCGTAAGGGCCGCTCCATCGCCGAAGCTGCCATCGAAGCAGGGGAGCTGCGCCTGCGGCCCATTCTGATGACCTCCTTCGCCTTCATTCTCGGCATTCTTCCGCTGGTCTTCGCCACAGGCGCTGGCGCTCTGGGAAGACGCTCCGTGGGAACCACTATCGTGGGCGGTATGTTGCTCTCCACGGTACTCAACCTCTTCTTCATCCCTGTGCTGTACGTTCTTTTAAGCCGGCTGTTGAAGCGGGGCGATGCTTCCGCACCGGAGCCGACCGAGGCATAGCTGTCGGTCACTGCTTGTCGCGGTGGGCGATCACATAATCCTTGATCCGGTTGTAGACCTCGCTGGTTACTATGCCGCGCTCCAACAGATCCGCCTTGGTGCGGTAGGGCCGGAAGCGAACGATGCGTCCGGCCCAACTGCGCGTCATTCCGGGCGCCTTCAAGAGCTCATCTACGCTGGCGTGGTTGATGTCGATGCGCATCACCGGCGGAGGAGCCGTTGCAGATGTTTTTGGCACGCCACGGGTATCCCGATCCTGATACTGCGCCATCCCGGCCAGGCATATGCTCAGCATCGCAACTGTCAAACCCGTAAATCGCATTCTGGCTTGCACGGCTTTATTCTCTGCCCTGTCCAGGGACGGTCGCAAGTAAACATTTGACACCACAGGGTTTTTCCCTTACCTTTGAAAAAGATGCAGAGCTACCGCCATCACGGTCACCACCATCATCATGGGATTCCCATGCCGGCGGACTGCCATGGCCTGATGTAAACGGCCAGAGAGACCTCAAGAAGCACCAAAGCCCGCCGGCGACTGACGCCCGCGGGTTTTTTGTATTTCCAATCCCCTATCTCAACCAAAATATGGAAAGAATGAGCGACAAGATGGCAATAATCGATTTCGACAAGATGGATGGCCTCGTCGCCGGCATTGTGCAGGATGCACGCACCGGCGAGGTGCTGATGCTGGGTTTTCTCAATCCCATCAGCTACGCCAAGACGCTGGAAACCGGCTTCGTAACCTTCTGGAGCCGTACCCGCCAGAAGCTGTGGATGAAGGGCGAGACCAGCGGTAATCGGCTGCGCGTCGTCACTGCCTCCACCGACTGCGACAACGACACGCTGCTCTTTCGCGTTGTTGTCGAGGGCGACGGCCTCGTCTGCCACGAGGGCACGGTCAGTTGCTTCACCAAGCCGCTACAGATGGGCGTGGACAATCCCGAAGGCAACAAGAAAGAGGAAACCCGTGGCTAACAAGCTCAGACTCGGCATCCCCAAGGGCAGCCTGCAGGATGCCACCATCGCTCTCTTCAAGCGCGCCGGCTGGAATATCTACGCCGACGGCCGCTCCTACTTTCCCTCCATTGACGACCCCGAGATCGAGTGCATGTTGATTCGAGCCCAGGAGATGGCGCGCTATGTCGATCACGGCGTGCTCGACGCGGGGCTCACCGGCATCGACTGGGTGGTCGAGAGCGGTCTCGACGTCACCAGCGTCACGACGCTCACCTACGCCAAGCAGAGCCGCCGCAAGGTGCGCTGGGTGCTGGCTGTGCCAGAGGGCAGCGGCTTTGAGAAGGCCGAGGACCTGGAAGGAAAAACCGTGGCCACTGAACTCGTCGAGGTCAGCAAGCGTTACTTCGCCGCGAAAGGCGTGAACGTGAAGGTCGAGTTCAGTTGGGGCGCGACCGAAGTCAAGCCGCCCATGCTGGCCGACGCCATTGTCGAGGTCACGGAGACAGGCAGCTCGCTCAAGGCCAACCACCTGAAGATCATCGACACGATCATGGAGAGCGAGACTCATCTGATCGCCGGCAAAGCCACGCTCGCCGATCCGTGGAAGCGCGAGAAGCTCGACCAGATTGCATTGATGCTGCGCGGCGCCATCGATGCGCAATCGCAGGTCGGCCTGATGCTCAATGTAAAACGCGCGGACCTCGAAACCGTACTTGCCGTTCTGCCCGCATTGAATTCGCCGACCATTTCGCAGTTGAGCAATTCGGAGTGGGTCGCGGTAAACACAATTGTTGAAGAGCGCGTGGCGCGAGACGTGATTCCGCGGTTGAAAGCGGCTCGGGCGACGGGCATCGTCGAGTATCCACTCAATAAGGTTGTGTTATAAGCCGGAGGCAACGATGAGGTTAATCCGGACCAAAGGGCGAGGCGCAAAAGAGGCGGCGAAAATCCTTGCCTCGCTCGATCAGCGTGGCGGCGCGGCTCTCGATGCCGTGCTGCCCGCCGCCAAGCGCATTGTGACCGATGTGCGCAAACAAGGCGACCGCGCTCTGCTGCGCTATGCCGCTCAATTCGACGGCCTCACCGGAGCCGCCGCTCTGCGCGTCACTGCCGATGAGATGGCAGCCGCATGGAACGCCATCGCGCCTGCAATGCAAAAGGCGTTGTCCACGGCAGCCCAACAGATTCGCGTCTTTGCCGTCTCGCAGCTCCCCGCATCCTTCAACGACGAACCCATCTCCGGCCTCACCACCGGCCAGCTTGTGCGTCCGCTTGGCTCCGTCGGCTGCTATGTGCCCAGCGGCCGTCATCCGCTGCCCTCCACACTGCTGATGACGGTTATTCCCGCGCAGGTGGCTGGCGTAGAGCGCATCGCGGTGGTCTCTCCCAGACCCGCTCCCGAGACGCTGGCCGCCGCGCACCTGCTCGGCATTGCGGAGTTCTATCGCCTCGGCGGTGCGCACGCCGTGGCCGCGCTGGCATATGGTACCGCGAGTATCCCGCGCGTAGATAAGATCGTGGGGCCGGGCAATCTCTATGTCACCGCGGCCAAGAGGTTCGTAGCCTTCGATTGCGCCATCGACATGCTCGCCGGTCCGACTGAGATTGTAGTAACGAGCGAACGCGGCAACGCCGACGATATTGCCTCGGACCTTGTAGCGCAGGCCGAGCACGATCCCGAGGCGCTGGCTATATTCATCACCACGCGCGCCGATCTGGCCAAAGAAGTAATGGCCGTAGCCAAGCTGCGCAGTCGTAACCTACCTGTCGCACGCCAGGCTCTCGATCGTAATGGCCTGGTCATCCTCGCCTCCTCCGCGGAAGAGGCGCGTCAAATTACCAATCGCCTTGCCGCAGAGCACTTGACCGTAGACGCTGCAAGCGATCTCGATTGGGTTCAGAACGCAGGCTCGGTCTTCGTGGGCCGCTGGTCCTCGCAACCCATGGGTGATTACATTTCCGGACCCAATCACACGCTGCCAACTGGAGGCATGGCGCGGGTACGCGGTGGTTTGAGCGTCAACGACTTCGTTAAGCTCATCACCGTGCAGGAGTACTCGGCGCAGGGAATGCGCTCACTCGGCCCACCAGCGATCTTGCTTGCTGAGGCCGAAGGGCTACTCGGCCATGCCGAGGCGATTCGTGCCCGATTGCGTAAAAGGAGGCCCCGTGGCTAAGACTGTAATGCCGCGCGCGTGTGTGCAGGCGATGAAGGAGTATCACCCACCGCTCGGAAACCGCGATGCGCTACGGCTGGACTTCAACGAGAACACGCTGGCCTGCTCGCCCAAAGTGCGCGAGGTGCTGGGGGGCATCTCCGCCGGCTCTCTTACGCGCTATCCAGAACGCGAGCCGGTCGAGGCGCTCGTCGCATTGTATCTCGGTCTTGCCGCGCCGCAGGTGGCTCTGACCAATGGCGTGGACGAAGCCATCCACGTGCTTTTTGAAACCTTCCTCGAAGTAGGCGACGAACTGCTTCTGCCCGTTCCTACCTACGCGATGTACGAAATCTACGCCTCGAGCACGGATGCGCGCGTGGTCCCTGTGCTGGCGGCGGACAATCTGAAGTTTCCCTTCGAGCGCTTACTCGCCGCAATCACGCCACAAACCAAGATCATCGCTATCGCCAATCCCAACAGCCCTTCGGGCTCTGCGGCTACGCGCGCTCAACTTCTCGAAATCGCAACCCGCGCGCCCCACGCCGTGCTATTGGTCGATGAAGCCTACTTTCACTTTCACGGCGAAACACTGATGGATTTGATCGGCACCGTGCCCAATTTAATGGTCGCGCGCACCTTCTCGAAGGCTTATGGCCTTGCCGGTTTGCGTCTCGGCTTGCTCGCCGGCCCGGAGGAAACGATGCGCTGGGTCCGCCGCGTGCTTTCGCCTTACAGCGTGAACGCATTGGCGCTGGCCTGCCTGCCACCTGCACTTGAAGACACAGCTTATCTCGACTGGTACGTAAGCGAAATACTTGCCGCGCGTACCGAGTTTGAAGGTGCCCTTGATAAAGTCGGAGTGCGCCGATGGCCCAGCTGCGCAAATTTCATTCTGGTTGAAATCGGCGCGCATCACGCTGAGTTTGTGCGCCTGATGAGCGCCTCGGGTGTGCTGGTTCGCGACCGCTCCAGCGACCCAGGCTGCGACGGCCGTGTGCGCATTACCATCGGAACTCGGGAGCAGATGCGGCAGGCCGTTGTGGCGTTGAACGAAGCGATCGATGCCTTGCAAATTGGAGTGAAAGCACAATGAAAGCTGTAATAAGAACGAAGTCCGCAGCCAAGCTCAGCACCCGAAGTTCCATAGTTGAGCGCAATACCGCCGAGACGCGCATCTCACTCTGTCTCACCATCGAAGGTAGTGGTCAATACACTATCTCCACCGGCATCCGCTTCTTCGATCATATGCTGGAGCTGTTCACACGCCACGGCGCATTCGATTTGGAACTCAAGTGCAATGGCGACTTGGACGTTGACCAGCACCACACTGTCGAAGATGTGGGCATTGCGCTGGGCGAGGCCTTCGACCGCGCCCTGGGTGACAAGCGCGGCATTCTGCGCACCGGATATTTTCTGATGCCCATGGATGAAACTCTCGCCATCGCCGCCGTGGATCTCAGCGGGCGCGCGTCCTTCGCCGTCGAGACCAAGGTGCGCGCCCGCCTCGTCGGCGATCTACAAACTGAGCTGGTTACAGATTTTTTTGAAGGCTTTGCACGCGGCGCGCGCGCCAACGTTCATGTGAAAACTATGTACGGGCGCTCGAATCATCACAAGATCGAGGCCATTTTTAAGGCCTTTGCGCGGGCTCTACGCGTAGCCTGCTCTAAAGACAAACAACTAGGAAAGATGCTGCCCTCAACCAAAGGATTGTTGTGATGCGCGTAACGGTGATCGACTACAAAGCCGGCAACCTGACCTCGGTGCTCAAGGCGCTTCACCATCTGGGCGCAGAGACTGTGGTAACGGACGGAGACCTTACGCTCGTCGAAACCGCCGAGCGCCTTGTGCTTCCGGGTGTAGGCCACTTTGCCGCCACCGAGCGTCTCGACACAACCGGTCTCACTCCCGCGATTCGGGCTGCCATCGCGCACGGCATTCCCTTTCTTGGCATCTGCGTCGGGATGCAGTGGCTTTTTGCAGGCTCGAGCGAAGCGCCTCGGCAGCCAGGACTCGCGCACTTTGCCGAATCGTGCACGCATTTTGCCGAAAGCAAGGAGAAAGTGCCACATGTCGGCTGGAACTCGCTCGATGTACGCTATGGATCGCGCTTGCTTGCTGGCATTGAACCCGGCGAATACGTCTACTTTACTCACTCCTACAAAGCTCCCGTCACCGCTGACACCGTTGCCGTCACGCGCTACATTGAGCCGTTTGCGTCAGCCGTCGAGCGCGGTAATGTGATGGGCGTACAGTTTCATCCGGAAAAATCCGGCGCGACCGGACTGAAGATTCTCAGCAATTTTCTCTCGTGGAAGTCGAAGGAAAACGAATGATCACCAAGCGCATCATTGCCTGCCTCGATGTGCGCGACGGGCGCGTCGTCAAGGGCGTGCAGTTCGTGGACATTATCGACGCGGGCGATCCTGCCACGCAGGCTGCGCGCCATGCCCGCGATGGCGCGGACGAGATCGTTCTGCTCGACATCACCGCGACGCACGAAGGCCGCGGCACGCTGCTCGATACGGTGCGGCGCACGGCGCGGGAACTGTTTGTGCCCTTTTGTGTTGGTGGTGGAATTCGCACGGCTGGCGATGCGGCGCAGGTCTTCGAGGCCGGCGCGGATAAGGTTAGCGTGAACTCCGCAGCCCTCGCCGATCCAACGTTGATCGACGCCATTGGCCGCAACTTCGGCGCGCAGGCGGTCGTCGTGGCCATCGACGCACGGCGCGACCCTAAGGCAGCCGACCCCGTGCGCGACGCGCAGGTCTTTGTGCAGGGCGGGCGCAAGCCTGCTGGCCGACGCGTCGTTGAGTGGGCGCGTGAGGCCGAAGCGCGCGGCGCAGGCGAGATTCTGCTCACCTCGATGGACTCCGATGGAATGCGCACGGGCTTCGATTGTGAGCTGACTGCTGCCGTCAGTGAGTCCGTCGGCATCCCAGTTATCGCCTCGGGCGGAGCGGGAACGGTGGCGCATTTTGTCGATGTCTTCGGGCGCGGCAAGGCCGATGCGGCGCTGGCAGCTAGCATCTTTCACTTCGGCGTTTCCAGCGCGCGTTCGCTCAAAGAAGAACTAGCCAGGGCCGGCGTCTCCGTGAGGCTGCCATGCTAATTCCTTCCATCGATTTGCTGGGCGGGCGCATCGTTCAGCTTGTGCAAGGCGAAAAACTCCGCCTAGCCTTCGACGATTTTGAATATTGGATCGAAAAGTTCTCTCGTTTTTTATTAGTCCAGTTGATTGACTTGGATGCAGCTATGCGCCAGGGGGACAATTCAGCATTGGTTGCGCAGATTGCTAAGCGCCTTCCCTGCCAGGCGGGCGGCGGCATCCATTCTATCGAGCGCGCGCGGCAAGTGCTCGATGCGGGTGCTCGGCGTGTGATTATTGGCTCGGCCCTTTTCTCCGAACAAGGCAAAATCAATACCGGGTTCGCCGCTGGACTTGCGGCCAGCGTGGGTGCTGAGCACGTCGTTGCAGGCATCGATACCAAGAACGGCCGCATCGCCGTGAAAGGTTGGAAGGCGCAGGTCGATCTCACGCCCGACGAGGCAATTCCTCAAATTGAACCCTATGTCAGCGCGTTTCTCTATACGCACGTTGACGGTGAGGGGCTGATGCAAGGCTTTCCCATCGAGACAGCTGCACGGCTGCGCAAGCTAACGCAAAGGCAGCTCATTGTGGCGGGCGGAATTTGCAGCCGGCAGGAAGTGGATGCGCTGGATGCTTTGGAGGTCGATGCAGTGGTGGGAATGGCGGTTTACACCGAGCAACTCGCGGTTTAAAGCCGATCAGAGTTCATATATTGATCGTTTGTGTGTCTTCGTGTGGTACGCCTGGCTGATTCCTTCGTGTCTCCTAATCCTGCGTCTCGCCTATGGCGCGGCTGGTCTCAACGCGCGAAGCCCGCAGCAACCGCGCAATCTGCTTGAGGTGCAGTTGCACCGCATAGGCGCGCAGAATCTCAGCTTGAGAGAAGCCGATGCCCATCGGTCGCATCGCGGTCATGCGCGCCTCGAGCTGAGCGATATCTTCCTCAAGATTCAGCCCTTGCGGCGGAACGTGGAAACGCCACTCGTGGATGCGGCCGGCCACATGGTGGAAGCCGGCGTAAATATCAACGATTAACTGTCCGAGGGCAGGCTCCAGTTGCTGCGCATAGCGATCTTCTTGGCTGTCTTTGATTGAAAACTCCAACGCCACCAGCGCGTCGAAGAGCGAGCGGCCAAACTGCGCAAGCATTCCTAGACCCTCGCGCCAGCCGGGGCCGCCTGAAGGCTCATTGCGCGCCTCCTTCAGCAGTTGGTTGTTCCCGCGCAGCATGGCCAGCGCATCGTTGCGCAGCGCGGGCAGGTTCTCAGTGGGCGCGCCTCGAAACGCCTCTAGAATTGCCTTGAAAAAATCGCCCAGCACCAGAAACTCCTGCGCCAGGCCGTCGCGCAGCCGCAGCCTGGCGCGATCGGGGAAGACCAGCGTGGTAACAGCAAGCGCCACCACGATGCCTAGGACAACCTCAACTACGCGGTCCAGCGCCAGTTCCCAGCGCGGGCCGGTTTTCTGTACCAGCATGACGATGGCGATGGTGACTCCGGCCAGCCGCGAGCTGCTCCGCAGCCCCAGCAAACCGCAGACAATGACTGCCGCCATCACGGCAAGAATGAAGTTCCACGGAAGCACGCCGAAAAGTGAAAACGAAAAGCCCAGTACAGCGCCTATCAGTGTACCCAATATGCGGTCGCGCGAGGCGTTCACGGTGGAACCGACATTGGATTGCAAAACAATGATGGCGCTGATCGAGCCCCAGTAGCCATCGTGTAAGCCGAAGCGCAGAGCCAGCCACCAGCAGAGAGCGGCAGCTAACGCGGTCTTCGCGGCGTGGATAAGGAGCCTTTGGCGCTCCCAGGAAAGAATCCCCGGCTTCTCCTCATATCCTGCGCGCAGCTTGACCGTAAGGTGTTGCTGGGGCCATGTATTGTTTGTCTTCACACGCATTGGTGCAGTCCTAGATGCAAGAGCCTCTCATCGTACAGGATGACCGCCCCCAGCTCGTACAAGCTGTGACATATCTCACGCTCTTCTCAGACCCGGTTCAATCAACGCTACCAGTTTACGCGCTAGGTTGAAATCGGTCTTCGCGTTACCATAAGATTGAGGCGCCTGCACCGATCGGGCTTACGAATCCTATGCTCAGAGTTGGATACCCGGCAATATTGGCGGCGGAGTTGTTCGGCGATTTCCCGCAGGGAATCGAACTGATCCCGCTGCCCTATCCACTGGACCACGATGTAGACATTGACGTCTGGATTCCCGATCCATACATGGCGCGCTCCATTAAACTCTGGCCGCGACTGCACGGGGTCCGCCTTGTGCTTTCGCTCATGGCGGGCACGGAGTGGATTCCCGGCGTGGTTGGGCAGAGCGTGACCATATGTAATGCCCACGGCGCGCACAACATCTCCACAGCGGAGTGGACCATCGGCGCAATTCTGGCCATCTTCAAGTATTTTCCGTTCTATCTCGATGTGCAACGCTCGGGCCAGTGGAATCGCCGCTTCGAGGCCAGCGCGCGCTACGCCGCCATCACCGGAGATGCGCGTCCAATCTATCCCCCCGTCCTTCTGGAGGAGCTGACCGGCAAGAAAGTGCTGCTAGTGGGCTATGGAGCCATCGGCAAGGAGATTGAGCGGATGCTCAGGCCCTTTGACGTGGATTTGCTGCGCGTGGCCCGCAACGCGCGCACTGAGCCGCTCGTTCATGCCGTCTGCGATCTGGATAGCCTCTTGCCCCGAGCTGAAATTGTGGTTCTGATCGTGCCTTCCACGGCGGAGACACACAAGCTGATCGGCACGCGCCAGCTTGCTTTAATGCCGCAAGGCGCTCTGCTGGTGAATGCCGCGCGGGGGCCGGTTGTGGACACGGATGCGCTCGTGGAGGCCCTGCAATCTGGCCGCATTCGCGCCGCCCTCGACGTAACCGATCCCGAGCCGCTGCCGGAAGGACACCCGCTGTGGAGCTGCCCGAATCTGCTCATCACGCCCCACGCGGCCGGATCAAGTCCGCAGTTTACTCCACGTGCGTTGCGCGTTGCGGCGGACGAGTTGCGCCGCTACATCGATGGCGAGCCGCTGCGCAATGTGGTTCAGGCAGCCGTCTGACGAGCCGCCACGCGGCGCCAATCGCGCAGCCCCAGCGCAGCCAGCGCCACTAGGCCCGCATAGAGAGCGGCCGTGGGCCTCAATTCTTTGTATAGATATTCGCCGATGTAGACCACGTCCACGGCAATCCAAAGCCACCAGTTGGCGGTGTGTTTGCGCGCCCCCCACCAACTAGCTACCAGGCTGTAGCTGGTGAGCGCTGCATCGAGGTGGGGCAGCGCCGCGCCGACGCGCACCATTAACCAACCGAGTAGCACTGCTCCTACGGCGCCAGCGGCCAGACCCGCGAACAGGCCCCGCACACTGAGCGGAACCACGCGCACCTCGCCCTCTTCGCATACGCCGCGCCACCAATGCCACCAGCCGTACAGCGTAAAGGCCACAAAGAATACCTGTAGCAGTGCATCGGAAAAAAGCCTTGAACGGTAAAAGACGATCAGATAAATCACGTCCGCGGCCAATACCACTGGCCAACACACGAGCAGCCGGCGCGTGGTCAGCCAGATGCCCACAACTGTTGCGACAACTCCCGCAATCTCCAGCCAGTTTGCCGCAACGTAGCCCTCAAGCGCCGCCCAGATCATCGTTGAGCGTCCCTTTGCGGCTGGTGCCCGCGTTTCTCGGCCCATCGGCGCAGCGCATCCAGCAGCTTCCCACCACCCAAGCCGCGAAACCACCGCGCGTGGCCCACAAGGTAATCGATCGAAGCCACACGCGCCTTCTCCTCCGAGTGCAGCACTCCCAGAAAATAGTCGGCTTCGGTCAGCGCAAACTCGGCGTGACAGAGCGCGGTCATCGGCGTGAGCGCAGCTGCCTCTTCAGCGGAGAGCGGGCGCACCGATTCGTATCCGTCAAGCATCGCCTCCATATGATCGACGTGGATAGGCACCTCTTCCGGGTGAGTGGAGTATTCAACGAGCGCGAGCCACTCGACAATGTTGCGTTCAATGGCCTGAGCCAGATCATGCACGGCATTGGTACAGTCGGCAACGCCAAAGTCGATAATCGCCGTGGCCTGCGCATTGTCGCTGCCATCGCTCCACAACAGATTCGAGGCGTGCAGATCGTTGTGTGTCCACAGCGGTTTGAGCGCGGGCAACAAGGGCAGCAACTCCGCATGAAATGGCGCAAGAACTTCGAGCGCCTCTTCGCTGCCGCTGCGTGCATCCGCACTCTCGGCTAACGCCGGCCGTGCCGCCAGATAACGGTCCAGCTCCGTACTGGGATCCTCCGCGGCAAAGATCGTAAAGCTGGCCACTAGCGGACGAGGCTTGCGGCGCGGAGCGCTGAATCCCTCCGCCCCAAGATGGAGCCGCGCCAACTCCTGGCCCGCCGAGTGTGCGTGGGCCATCGAACGAAATGGCGTCCAGGAGAGCGCCTCTTCATAAAGGTCCACGCCCTCCGGAGCCTCATGCACCTCGTAAGTCCATTCGCCCGTCTCGATTGCGGTTTCGCCGGATGTCGTCGCAAGTACGCGCGGCACATGCGTTCCGTGAATAAACAAGTGTTCAAGAAAGCGATGTTCTTCCAGCAATCCCTCCCGATCGCGCACACTCCGATGATGGCGCTTGACGAAGACCCGCTTTTTGCGCGTTGCAATCACGCTTGCCGCCGAAAACGGCCGTGGGCTGATGGATAAAATTCGGATCGGCTCGCCGCAACTCGGGAACTGGCCGAGCAGCATGCGCACCTCCGCCAGCGTGAGCGGAGGCCAGTCGGGTTCAACCAACGTGCCGTCCATGCCGTGCGTTCTTGCTGTTGTGCTCATTCCCGGTGTGTCCTTCGTCAACCTAGAAAGTGTAGTGCGCAGAGAGCCGTACCGTGGTAGGCGCGCCCAGGTGGATGAACGTGTCGCCATAACTGGCTCCGGTGTCCTTCCAGTAGCGCTTGTCCGTGATGTTGTCGGCATAGAGGCGCAAAGTTACGCGGCCCTGCTCGCCGCCCGGCGTATAGCGCACGCCCAGGTTGAAGAGGTTGTAACCGGGCGCGCTCACTGTGTCGTCGCGTGTCGCCTCCTTACTCCCCGTATAGCTCCAGCCGGGCATCAGATGCAATCCGTGCGCGTGAGGCAACAGCATATCCGCAAAAAAAGCCGTGTGCAGGCGCGGAACGTTGATCACCTGCTTATGGTCATAGGCCGGTGTGCCTGTATTGTCTGAGAGAGCCCGGATAGCCGCCGCCGAAACCGTTAATCGCAGCCAGTTTGTGGCTTTGCCCTCCGCGTTCAGCTCAATGCCGTCGTGCGTCTCGCGTCCCTCGGAGACAAAGCTCTGATCGCCCTGAGCGCCTATTGCCTTGGGATAGAAGAAGGACGCGCGCATATGGAAGAACGCTGTCGTCAGTAGAATGCGCTGGCTTGGCTCGTATTTGGCGCCGGCTTCGGCCTGCCGCGTATAAAACGGCGGCAGGTAGTATCCCCCAGCCCAAAAGGGAGCTTGCGGTCCCAGCGAAAGCAGCACGCCGTAGTTGCCGTAAAGGGTCAGATTCTCCACCGGGTTGAACGTGACTGCGTATTGCGGCAGCCAGATGCTTTTATCCGTGATGTTCAAGGTCCCCGACTCGGTTGTTCCGGCTAGATTATGGTCGCGCACGGATGCGTACCGGCCGCCTGCAAGCAGTTGGATGCGTCCGGGAATGTGAATCCGATCCTGCACCACCGCGGCCGACTGGTGATTGTCTTCGTAGAGCGCGCGCGGGCCGGCAATGTCAGGCGCGCCATTGATCGACTCGATAGGAAACGCCTGATTCGGTTCAAAGATATTCTCGCTGCCCACGTAGTCGTATACGGAACTGGACGGCTGCTGCACGCTGCGCCGGAAGATCTCGCCTCCTCCGACCAGGTCGTGCGTGATGAGCCCGGTCTTGATGTGCCCTGTGACCAGCGCTTCGGCCTGCGCGTTGATGCGCAGTTCGCCGGGGTTGCGGTAATCGTAGATGTCGTAGGTGCCATCGGGAGCGAAGAACCAGGGTTCCGGCCCGCCAGCCACGTTGCACTCGGCCTCGTAGTAGCACCCATACGCATACACCACGTTGTCGTCGATCAGCGAATGGCTGTAGCTGGCCGCGGCAAATGCCCGCCAGGCATGAGGCAGATCGTAGTCCAGCCGTGCGCCGGTGTTGAAGGTGTCAAAGGTGTTCGGCTTAGACCACGACTGCTCGCCTAGCATCGTCGAAGGGTGAACTTCGCCCAGATCGGGCGCCGCCTCACCGCCCAGCAACTGATAACCGCAGACCGAGCGCTCCACCTTGTGCTGATACTCAAAGTCGCCCTTCAGAATTGCCCTGGGACTCAGCTTCCAGTCGGCCGCAGCCGCGCCCATTGCACGCCAGCCGTTAGCGTCGTTCACATAGCTCTGGATTTTTTCTCCAGCCAGATTCACGCGCAGGCCGAGTTGCTTATGCCTGCCGAACACAGACCCAAGATCAACCGCTCCGAACGCAGTCCCTCTATGATCTGTGGCCAGATCTACTGCCTTAACCACGGCTGGGCGCTTGGTAACGTAGTTGATAAGGCCGCCGGCCGAGGCTACGCCGCTCTCCACGCCCGCGATGCCCTTGAGAAATTCGACCCGCTCCTTGTTTTCCAGCGGCACATCCTGCTCGCCGGCAATCGTCATGCCGTTGACTTGCAAGCCCGTCGCCAGGTCAATCGCGAAGCCTCGGATCGCGTAGTCCCCGTAGTAGCCCACCGGCGCATAATCTTCACCAATCGACGCGTCGTTCTTCACCACGTCTGAGAGCACGCGCGCCCCCTGATCCGTAAGCAGTTCTCGGGTCACTACAGTAGCCGACAGAGGCGTCTCCGCGAGCGTCGCGCCGTCCAGATTGCCCACCGTGACAGCGTCGGAAAGATAGCCGTCCTTCACCTCTCCGTGGACTACAACCGTTGTAGTAACCGGCTGAATCTTTTGCTGGGTCGCGGCGGGCTCCGGCGCGCTAGTGGATTGTGCCGGGCTTTGCGCGAATGCGCCCGAAGCAATCGCCAGCCAGCAGAACAATGAGAATGCAATCCCGGCAACACGGAAAAGATGAGTTGGGATGCGAACATTGATGGCGGCGAGCTTGAGCATGGAATCCCCTTGTGTGCAACTGCATGAAACAAAGGAACTCACGCTTGGAATCGAGGAAGAGGGCCGCAAGGCCCGAGGAAACTTCCCACGCCGGTATTATCCGGATCGGGTTCTAGGGTATTTCTCAGCCCCACCTCGTGGAGCACCCCTGTTTCAATAATCAAATTGAAACACCCCGGCCGGGATATTGCAAATCATCACTCCTGGCCGAAAAAGCGTGGGGGCTCCATCCTCGCAGTTGTCATCCTGAGCGGAGGTCGCCGTAGCAGCCCGGAGTCGAAGGACCTGCGGTTTGTATTCTGCGGCTTCGGGGTCCTTAACGACATGTCTTTGTCGTTGAGGTGATCTAGGGTGAGATAGCTCGCTCTAGCAATTCACCATCACAGCCGAGCAAGGGGGTCCGTTGGGCCGCCATTGCACCAGGAAGCCGGTCACGGCTGAGGATTCCATGCGGCGCATCGCTTCGAACTCGCCGCCCTTCTGGCTGTATAGTAGAGTGCCGTTTTCGCTGAGGACGGCCAGCGCGGGCACGCCTCTACTCAGAGGAACCTCGTATCTCTCGGCGATGTCGAGATTTGCGTCCATGTGCCCGATGTTAATAGGGACCAGCACGAAGTTGGCCTCTAGTAGGGGCCGGTTCTTCGCATCGTGGAAGTAGATATTTAACACCTGGCAGTCGGCGCACCAGTTACCGCCGAAGTCCAGAAGAATGCGCTTGTGGGTCTGAGCTGCGGTCTGGAGGGCGGCGGCCAGGTCGGCCCTAGTCTGCGCCGGGTCGGGATAGACCTCGCGCCTGGTGCTGGTGGGCGGAGCTTTGCAGGCGGCCAGAACCAGCAGGGCGGCAAGTGCGATGAGCTTGGCTGTTTTCATAGGGGGAACCTTTGCCACTGTTCTCAGTCTGCCACAAACGCGCAGCGCCGTACCACTTTCGGCGCCGGCTTGCGCCGCCTCAACATGTACTCTGGAGTGGAATGAGTGATCTGCGCAAACAGTTGGAATCGGCTGCATTCCCCGACCTGGGAGCGATGATGGCGGGCTACGCGCAGGCTGCGGCCGAGCTGGCCAGGCAGGATTTCCAGCAAAAGTTGGACTTCACCTCCGAATCCATTGACAGCCTCGACGAGATACTGGTTCAGGTAGGCGAGAGCCCGGAGCTGGACCTGGATTTCGAGGTGCGGCTGTGGGGCAGTTACCTGGGCGAGGTGCTGCGAAGGCGTTATGCAGGCGCTTGGGAGATGACGCAGTACCCCGGCGGCGTGGTGGCGGTTCCGGCCGTCGAGGTGCGCGGATCGCGATTGTTTCCGTTAATGAAGGTCTACCGGCGGCTGACCGTTGGCGAAGAAGACGATCTGCGCGCCTTCTATACAATGGTGACGGAACGGCTGGGCCGTCCGGCGCAGGTGAACTAGGGCTCCCGATGCCCGGGTCCTGCGCGTATAACCGCCTTTGTGCGACAATAGCTACTGTGAATGCGTGTCGGTTTCACGGGGCGCGCGGAGGATAAGGCTATGGGTGACTTATTGCAACCGTGGCACCTGGTGGTGCTTGGAGTTGTGGCGTTTTTGTTGTTCGGTGCCAAGCGGCTGCCGGAGCTGGGCAAAGGATTAGGGGAAGGCCTGAAGGGCTTCAAGGAAGGCATCAAAGGCGTAACCGACCCTCCGCCGGCTGCACCGCCGGTACAGCAGCAGAACGTGGCTCCGCCGCCGCCCCCCTCGACGCCGGTCGAGCCTAAATAAAGTACTTCGAGCCTAACGAGCTCCGGGCCGGGTTTTCATACCGTCTAGTCAGCCTTGCCGGAGTCGTGCAAATCGATTGATAAAAATGGAATGGCCTGTGTTCTTGCACAGGCCATTCGTGTCTTTACCGGATGAACAGGTACGCATCGACCAGCTCTAGTGAGCATCCTGCCCGGAGGGGTAGTAGCCGGTTTTGGCGATGACCTCAAGGCCTGGCCGGTCCACGCGCACATCGATCTTGCGGAACTTGCTGTCGTAGATCGACTCGTGGCTCAGGTATCCCAGCGTGTATTGGGTCCGCGCCTCCTCGGCGATCTTGGCGTAGCTCTTCTCAATGCCGTTGAGGCTGGGTTCCGAATCCAGCGTGCCGCCGGTGTTGTGGGCGTAGCCGACCAGGATATTGTCGTACATGGTAAAGGGCAGATGGATACGGCTGATGTAGCCCTCGCCCCAGCGGGCTGAGTCGCCCACCAGCGTGCCGTAGACGGCGATCTTGTTGGTCTGTAGGTAGCGCACTACCTCGCGATAGGTGGCCTTGCTGCCGTACTCCTTGCCGTCAGAGATAACGTAAATAATCCTGCGCCGGCCCTTGGGGCGAGTAGACAGCTCTTTGGCCGCGGCCAGGATGGCGTCGTTCAGGGTGTGAATCTCCTTGGGAATAGTGATGAACGAACCGCCCCCGGCTGAGCGTCCTGGCTGCAGGTTGGGATCAACGCAGTTACCGTTCTGGCGGACGTTGCAGCCGGCTAGCGGGCCGCTGTTCACCGGCACCAGCATCTCGCTGCCGGTCTCCTTGGTCAGGGCCAGCACGGCAGGCAGGCGGTTGCTTTGGGCGCCGGTAAAGCCGGTCCGTTCCTGGGCGCCGTTGTTGTATGAAAAGACCGCTACTTCGTCGTAAGGGGTGAGCGCGCCCTGAATGGCGCCCAGAGAGTTGTTCACCTTGGCCATTACGTCGGAGGTCAGGCTCTGGTCGATGACAAACGCGATGGAGAGCGGTGCTGGGTCCACAGTGAACAGACGCAGCGGTTCGCGCGTCTCGTTCTCAAAGACCTTGAAGTCGCGGAAGGTGAGCCCGGCGACCAGAGTTCCCTTCGAGTCTTTGACGGTAACCGGAACTTCAACGAAGTTCACGTTCACCACGAAGCGCGTCAATGCCGCCATGCCTTCTCCGGGCGCGGGCATCTCTGGAGGAGCGGTCTGGAACGTATCTTTGCCTTGAGCAGAGGGTGCCTGGCTGCTGGGAGCGGGCTGTTGCTGGGCCGATGGGTTCGAGGATGAATTGGTTCCGGGCAGCACGTCCCCGGCCCCCTTGCCGGGCGTAATCGGTGTGCCGTCCAAACCGGATAACGGTGGCTTCGCCTGAGGCGTAGGGCCATCCGGCACCGAGGGTTGCTGCTGTTGGGCCAGAACCGCCATGCTCAAGCCCAGGCTCGAACTCAGGAGCGCCGCCAGCGCTATTGCCGTCAAACCAAGCTTCACGGGTACTCTCCATTCGACAGAGTATCAGACGCGCCGCAGCCGCGCAGGTTGCAGGCCAGCCCGGAAAGACTTCGCGTATGCTTTCTTCGGAGTCCAAATTCCGTCTAAAGGACCAGTATGCGCGTCCGATTGGGAGTTGCCGCCATATTGTTTGGCCTGCCGGGGTTGTCCCTGGCGGGATGGGCACAGCTCGCCCCGTCGCCGGATGCGCCCCCGGTCAGCACCGCTCCAGCGCCGCCCGAGGACGAATCGGTGGCGACCTTCAAGATCAATGTCAATCTGGTGGACGTCTTCTTTACCGTTAAAGACAAGGCCGGAAACCTGGTTCCCCACCTGACCAGGGATGACTGTACTGTCTCAGAAGACAAAGAACCGCAAAAGCTCAAGAGCTTCGTGGCCGAAACCAACCAGCCGCTGACGTTGGGCATTCTACTGGACACCTCGGGCAGCCAGTACCAGGTTCTGCCGCTGGAGCAGGACGTTGGGAGCCAGTTCCTGGCCCGCGTGCTCCGGCAGAAGGACGAGGCCTTTCTGCTCTCCTTCGACGTGAATGTCGATCTCCTGCAGGACTTCACCAATAGCCCCCGGCTGCTGGCGAGGGCCATGAATAAGGCGGAGATCAACACTGCGGGCGGCAACGGCGCTGCGGGCATTCCTGGAGCCGGTGGTGGAACCATTCCTGTGCATGGAACCCCCAAGGGAACTCTGCTCTACGATGCGGTCTACCTGGCCTCGAACGAGAAGTTGAACCAGGAATCGGGCCGCAAGGCGATGATCTTGCTCACCGACGGCGAGGACCAGGGCAGCCGCAACAAGATCGGCGAGGCAATCTCCGCGGCGCAAAAGTCCAACGCCATCGTCTACGTGATTCTCATCGCCGACCGCGGCTTCTACGGCGGATTTGGCTATTTCGGCTTCTCTGCCATGAAGAAGATGACCGAAGAGACCGGCGGCAGGCTCATCGACGTGGGCAACAACGGCAAGAAGCTCGAGGCCGCCTTTCAGCAGATAGAAGATGAGCTGCGCACCCAGTACGTGGCCAGCTATACGCCCAGCAACGCCAAGTTGGACGGCGGCTTCCGCCACCTGTCCGTGGAATGTCGCGGAGATGGCCTGAAGGTCCAGGTGCGTAAGGGCTACTTCGCGCCAAAATCACAAGAATAGCGGCCCAAAATCCATTGAGTATGCAAGATTTTGCGTGCTGGCCGGGAGTCTCTGTTTCCTAACGAAGTATTACCTAAGTCCTGCTAACCGGTAATCTGGCGCCTTAGATGACTCTTCTTTAATATCGGCACAGTTGGGAAAACTGGAAGATGGCGAAGAAATACCCTCCACGGTTCAATCATCCCAGCCCCAGGAGTCTGCCATGCTGACTGACTGCGCCACCAACAATGGCTTTGAGATCAGCCCCCGGTTTCGCCGCATCATCGAAGAGCGGATTGCGCGGCTGGAGAAGGACTCCGAATACGACGAGGCTCAGGTGGAAACGCTTATAGATGGAGACCATATTCGCCGGCAAATGCGCCTGGTGGCCGTCGAACGGGCCGAGGCTCTGCGCATGAGGCTCTTTCTCGACCGCGCCAAATGCGGTTGCCCCGACAGTTGATCGGGCCCTAAACCTCCCGCAACGAATCCACACGCAAAGGGCCGCTGCCTCTCTTAGAGAGGCGCGGCCCTTGTCGCTTTACTCAAACTTGGAGCACCGGGCGGGAATTGAACCCGCGAATACAGGTTTTGCAGACCTGCGCGTTAGCCGCTTCGCCACCGGTGCCGGATACATTCATCCGCTGTTAGTGATCAGAAAAACTGACAACTGACAACTAAAATCAAAAACCCACCGCGCCTTCTGGCGGGTGGGTTGTCGGGATTCAGGATTCTTGTCTTCGGAATCTAGCCCAGCGAACACGCCCGCGCGCGGCAGTCCTGACAGCAGCAGGACAGACACAGAATGCAAATCGCGAGAGTGAAGAGATAGGCCATAATTCCTTTTCCGGGGAGGGCATGTGTACCAAGCCACGGCTCTCCGGGTACTCGTAGACTAGAGGCTGAGAGAAGGTATGTCAAGCGACCGGCAAGCAACCCTCCTGCCGCCGTAATGAGATCGGCCGACCCAGTGAATTGTTCCTCTTCGCTTACCTCGATTCGGCAACGGTCACCGATGTGCACGTTGCCAGCAGCACCGTTCTTGTGGCAAAAGGACAGCTTTTCCTGCCGTGATGCACACGCTTTCAACAGGTTTTCATCTTTGCAAGTGGCGAAATGTCATAATTCTAGCCAGTTTTCATTTGTTTCATTGGATTTTTCTTCCTGAATTTCGCTTCACATTCTCCCTTCCCATAGCCACCCGTCTTTCGTACGCTTAGCGAACATTGAAGGACATTCACCGGCGCTTTTTCCGGTTTTGTTCCAGGCATTTTACTCAACATGACCGCGAGCGTAGGCTTGCCTCCTCTTGACCGAATGCCGGATGCCCCGCTTGTAGGGTCGCCGTGCCCATCAGGGCTGCGCGCATTGCACGCCAGGCATTCCGTGCTTCCGGATCAACTGGATGGATTAGTCTCATATCCGATTACCGGGCCCCGAAACACACACGCAAGCCAGCCATAAGTGCGAGCACCGGTTGTGTGTTGCCAGATGTACGGACAAGAAATACGGAATCAAGGAGCGTATCTCCATACCATGAGGCCAAAGAAAGTTATTCTCTGTGTAGACGACAACGAACAAGAGCTTTCCGTACTCAAATTCATGCTGGCAACCAACGGATACCGGGTGGTTTCGGCCACCAGCGGGCAGGAGGCGATTACCGTCTTTGCCGGAACTTCTGTGGACCTGGTGCTGACCGACTACGCGATGCCGCAGATGGACGGCAATCAACTGGTGGACCGGCTGAAGCAGATTGCACCGCATGTGCCGATGATTTTGCTGGGCGATCTGCAGAAGATGAGCGGCGAGATACACGCGGCTGATGCGCTGCTGGCGAAAAAAAACTGCTCGACGCAGGAGTTGCTCGAACGTATCCGGCTGATGAGCGCCCGCAAACGCGGCCCCCGCAAGGGCACCCAACGCCTGGCTACTGCCGTCGAGCTGGCCGTGGCATCGTAATTAAGACAGGTACTATTCCTTACTCACTATTTTCAGTTCCCTGATTTCTGCCCTTGACGACTCCATATGCGAGTGGGCATACTCGCCACTTGTGGCCTTCCCGGCGCGATTCCCTGCGCGCGGGCAGGAGTTGGCTTTTTTATGGATCTTGTTCTGGTTCGTCTTCTTTTTGTGGCCCTTCTTGCCGGGGTCTGCTATTTCCTTCGTCCATTCGGCATGACGGAATGGATGGGTGCGGGCGCGGGCGCTGCGGCGGCCGGCGCGGTCATCGTCTTTGAGCTGCGGGTGCGGGCGCTCAGCCTGCGGCGGCTGATCGGCGCCGTAGCTGGCAGTGTGCTGGCCATCTTCGCTGCGGCGCTATTTTGCCTGGTACTGCGCACTGCGCCGCTCTCCGGCGCAACCTCTGCTGCGCTTCAGATCTTCGTGCTGATGCTGATGACCTATGTGGGCCTGCTCGTGGGCGCCAGCAAGGGAGACCTGCTGAATCCGGCCGCGCTGGGCACCGTCTTTGCCTCTGACAAGCCCACGCGCCGCAGCGCCAAGGTACTCGACACCAGCGTCATCATCGACGGTCGTATCGCCGACATCGCCGAAGCAGGATTCATTGATGGCATGATGGTGGTTCCGGAGTTCGTACTCCGCGAGTTGCAGATTGTAGCCGACTCCACCGACGGTTCCAAACGCCAGCGAGGCCGCCGCGGCCTCGATATGCTGCAGCGTATGCAGTCCAGTCCCAATATCCAGGTGCAGATTGTCCCCGACGACTTCCCCTCCATCCGCGAGGTGGACCTGAAACTGCTGGAGCTGGCCAAGAAGTGGGAGGCAAAGGTCGTCACCAATGACTTCAACCTGAACAAGGTGGCCCACCTGCATCGCGTAGAAGTGCTGAATATCAACGATCTGGCCAATGCCCTCAAGCCTGTGGTCCTGCCCGGCGAAAAGATGAATGTGCTCATCCTCAAGGAAGGCAAGGAGTACAACCAGGGCGTGGGCTATCTGGACGACGGCACCATGGTGGTTGTCGATCACGCGCGCAAGCTTATCGGTAAGGCGGTCGAGGTTTCAGTGACCAGCGTGCTGCAAACCGCCAGCGGCAAGATGATCTTCGGCAAGCTGGACGAGAACGGCAGGAACGGTGAGCCTCAGCGGCCAGGGCCGGTGGAATTGCTCCCTGGATGAACAAGTTGTCCGCCGCCTGTAATTGCCCCAAGCGAGATTGACCAAGGCATGGCGATTGCGCCGCCTGCCGCGAGTTTCATCTGAACGCCAGACGTCCCTGACCGCCGCGTTGCGAAAGAAAGCCCAATTGGCTCCGAAGGCTCTTTGGCACAGCTTCACCGGCGGGGCGATGAGTTGAATCCCCTTTTCGTAAACCTTCAGTACTTCTGCACCTTGGGGTCAATCTCGTCGGCCCACGCAAGGATGCCCCCGGCCAGATTCACGACCCTGGGGTAGCCGGCTTGCTTCAGAAACTCTGCAATCCGCTGCGAGCGTACGCCTGAGCGGCAATGGACAATGACTTCGCGGTCGCGATCAATCTCCGCCAGCCGCTGCGGCACCTCGTTCTGCGGAATCAGTTTTCCGCCGATCTGGGCGATCTTGTGCTCGTAGGGCTCGCGAACGTCGAGGAGGTAGACGTCTTCGCCGGCATCGATGCGGCGTTTCAATTCCTTCACACTGATCTGCGGAATTCCGTTTTTCAAAGTATTCTCCTTGGGGGTTTCGGGCGCAATGCCGCAGAACTGCTGGTAATCGATGAGCTCGGTCACGGTGGGGTGCGATCCGCAGACCGGGCACTCGGGATTCTTACGCAATTGAAGTTCGCGGAAGCGCATGGCGAGAACGTCGATCAGCAGCAGCCGGCCGATGAGCGATTCTCCCTTGCCCAGAATCAGCTTGATGACCTCCGTAGCCTGAATCATGCCAACCAGGCCGGGAAGAATGCCCAGCACTCCACTCTCGGCGCAATTGGGCGCCTGGCCCGGCGTTGGTGGCTCGGGATAAACACAGCGGTAGCATGGCCCTTGCTCGGTGGCGAAGACGCTGGCTTGGCCCTCAAAGCGAAAAACAGCCCCGTAGACGTTGGGTTTGCCCGTCAGTACGCAGGCGTCGTTGACCAGATAGCGCGTGGGAAAGTTGTCCGTTCCGTCAGCCACAATGTCGTAGTCCTTGAGAATCTCAAGGGCGTTAGCGCTGGTGAGCATGGTCTCGTGCTTAACAATTCTGATGGCCGGATTAAGGGCTGTCAGTTTCTCCACTGCCGAGTCCAGTTTTTTGCGCCCGATGTCTTTGGTGGAGTGGATGATCTGGCGCTGCAAGTTGCTCGCGTCTACCACGTCGAAGTCCACCAGGCCCAGTGTGCCGATGCCCGCTGCGGTCAGGTAAAGAGCCAATGGCGAGCCCAGTCCGCCGGCGCCCACGCAGAGTACGCGCGCCGCCTTCAGTCTCCGTTGGCCTTCCATGCCCACCTCGGGCAGAATCAGGTGCCGCGAGTAGCGGGAGAGATCGTCGGTGGTCAGCTCCGGTAACCGGGTGGCGGCGGGTTCGGTAGATGCTGTCATCCTGAATCTCCGGCAATACGAAAGCGAAACCGCTGTCCAACATCAGATTCGGATGCGATCCGGACCCATGCCCCTATTGATTCGGTCTCTATACAGTGTTTCCGTGTCCCATCCTTTCGCCTTATTTCTGGCGAATGGGCGAGAAAGAAAAACCCTCCTTAGGGGCCTGTTCAACAATCGTCGATCAGAATCGTCTCCTGCTCGAAATGCTTATCCTCTTCGCTGGCGCCGGCCAGCAGAAACGAATTGGTGACCGTGGCGTTGCCCTGGGCGACACTCGTAATCACATAGCTGCAGCCCTGCCAGTGAGCCTCGGCCAGGTCGGTAGGCGACCAATGGGCCGGGTGGTTAGGGTGGGAGTGGTAGAAGCCGGCGATGCCCAAACCCCGTCCACGCGCTTCCCGCTCAATATTCACCAGCTCTACCGGGGCGATGAGGTAGCGGTTGTGCGCCGAGTCGGTACGGGTATTGCCTGCTCGCATGGACGTCTCCACCTGCCAGCCATCAGGCGTGTGCCTGCCGATCAGCGCGCCGCAGCTCTCATGAGGGTAGGTCTCCTCTCCATGAGCGCGGAGGGCGTCGTAGACCGCACGAGTAAGCCGCAAAACCGTCAAACTGCCTCCCCGAACCGCCCGCTTCTGCTCATCCCAACGGAGTCGGGCAGCCCCGAGTCGTATTGCGCCTGTCGCCTGTTCATTTCCACCCGCAATTGCAGCCTGCCTTCCAAATATGCGAGATTGGAGTTGCATGAGGATGCGGTCGATGCTTGTCAGGCCATCCTCGCAGACTGGATAGCTGCCATGCCCCGAAAATCCCGCAATCCTGACTTCGATCAGACGCTTGAGACTCTGCACGCCCATTCATTCGATGTTGCACCGTTCGCTGGAGTCGCAGGAGGCGTGCTGGTAAGCAAATATGGGGCCGCGGCTGTGCTCGTAGCCCCCAAAGACGGAGTGCCTGCCTTTGCCGTCTGCCCCGGCCTCCAGGTCAAGGGCGAGGTGGCGCGGCTGCTCGACCGAGGGTATCAGAAATTCATTCAGACATCCCGCTTCGAGCTTCCCGCCTCGGCTGGCCAACTAAATATTATTCAACGGTTTAGCGAAGAGTTGAGGCTGCTAACCGGCATCATTAGTCTCTACAACGAGTCGCTGGGAACCACCAGCGACCTGTATCGGTATGATCGTTTGAAAGGCCGTGAAGCTGGGTAACCTGCGCCCACTCGAACCGTGTGATGCCACCAGGCTCCGCCCACAATCCTCACTGCGCCGGGAACCACATGATTTTTACCTGCCAGGGGGATTGAAATTTTCCTTGAAAAAGTGTGCAAAATTGAACAGATTTATCAATTTCAGTGGTGCAGTCTCGTGCTACAGTACCGCTAGAGGTGTGCGGCCATGAGTTGTACCCCGGATTTCCCTTCGAATGAGCGGTTTCCGGTGCTTGGCTTTGAATGCCGTCGATGGTTTGCATTGACGGGTGCAATTCCGCTGTAACCCCAGAACGATGCGGCCTCGCGAGTTTTGCCGCTGCTATTCGCCAGGAACGCATCCGAGAGGAGGCCATTGAGATGGTTATTCTTGAAAAACCCGTGTTCGATGCCGCCGCCTTTCTGGCCAGCACCGGATTGGGGCGAAGGATCGTGCAGGTTGCGCCCAAGCAGACCTTCTTTTCGCAGGGAGACCCGGCGGATTCCGTCTTCTATCTGCAAAAAGGCCGCGCAAAAGTCACTGTCGTATCGCAAGCCGGCAAGGAAGCCACCATCACGCTACTCACCGAAGGCGATTTTGTTGGGGAGTCGGCGCTCTCGCCAGGGGGCGGGCTGCGTTTGTCCACCGCTACCGCCATCACCGCCTGCACCGCGCTCAAAATCACGCGCGAAGAGATGATCCGCGTGATGCACGAGGAGCATGAATTTTCCGACCTCTTTCTGAAGTTCCTGCTCGACCGCACCATGCGCATCCAGGCCGACCTGGTCGATCAGCTCTTCAACTCCAGCGAAAAACGGCTGGCGCGGATCCTTCTGTTGATGGCTGAGTTCGGCAAGCCAGGCGAACCGGAGCAATACATCCCCAAGATCTCGCAGGAGACTCTGGCGGAGATGATCGGGACCACACGCTCCCGCGTCAGCTTCTTCATGAACCGCTTCCGCAAGCTCGGCTTTATCGAGTACAACGGCCGAATCCGGATACACAAGTCGCTGTTGAACGTGATTCTGCACGATCAGATGCCGGACGACAACGCTGAAAAGCCGCCCATCACCGGCATTCGTGGGGAATAACTCGATACCTTTCGATAATCCCGGCCATTTTGTGCGAAATTGAACAGCATTGCGATTCGTTGAATAGGATACTGACTCCAATTCCCCTGGAGCCTAACCCTATGCGCGACATAGCCGAACTGAGCTTGCTGTTACGAGTACAGGCCGAACTGCCCGCTGGCCTCAAGCTGACGACGGAAGAGTTTCGCGAGGGCTGGAATTTCGTGCGCGCTGGAGACGCCCATCGTTTGGGAGTGAAGATTCAGGCGCGGGGATGGAGTTTCATCAAGATTGCCGATGGATTGCTGAAAAACGGCGTGGGAGAGACCGCGCAGGAAGCGATAGCCGGCGCGCTCAAGCTGGCTCTTCGTGGCGTTAGCGAGCACTTCAACGCTGTGGAAGTGGAGCACATTGAGCTGACGCAGTATCCATGGTTCTTTCTGGCCAGGGTGCGGGTTTTTCTGTACCGGATTCAGCAAGGCGCTGTTTTGCCTATCACGGACGAAGCCCAATCGCTCCCGATCTCTCCACCGCAAAAGCGCCTGTCTCCTCTGGCAGCCGAGCTGTACCCGCATTTCGGCAGTGACATCTCTCTGCTCAAAGAGTTGCTGGTTTCATCCCGCAGTTCGCATGCGAGGTCCCAATGACTATCCTGCAAATGGCGCTTATCCTCTTCGTTTTTCATCGGGCCTTGCGTCTTCCTCAAGAGCCGGGTCGCCGCCGCGCCCGCTCCCGCTGCAATTCGCGATAAACCTCGCTCTTTGATTGGCCCCGTTCCCGCGCCAGCCGCTTCAGGGCTTCCTTCTCGTCAACCCCGCTTTCACTCTGGATGCGCGCCACCCGGTCGGCAATCTTTTCGGCAGGGGCGCTCGCGGCCTTGGCGCCTGTATGGGGTGGCGCCTCGACCAGTAGGGTGATCTCGCCGCGGATGCGATCGCGGCCCGCCAGCTCCCGCCGCGCCTCCGCCACCGTTCCGCGTAGAAACTCCTCGTGAATCTTGGTCAGCTCGCGAGCCACGACGACGCGCAACTCCGGTCCCCAGACGGCCTCCAGAGCGGCTAGCGTCTCCAGAATCCGGTGCGGAGCCTCATAAAAAATCAGCGTTCGTCCCGTCTCCAGCCTCCCGGTCTCGGCCGCCAGCTCCTCCAGCCGACTGCGCCGTGCCCCTGCCTTCTCCGGCAGAAAACCCAGGAATAAAAACTCGCCTGTGGGCAGCCCGGAAGCTACCAGCGCGCTGAGCACCGCATTGGCTCCAGGAATGGGTATCACTGGCACGCCGGCGGCAATGGCCTCGGCGGCCAGCCAGCCTCCGGGGTCGCTGATGCCCGGCATTCCGGCGTCGGAGACCACGGCGATGCGCCCGCCCGCCTTGAGCGCCTCCATGAATTCATGCGCACGACGGCCCTCGTTGTGCTGGTGGCAACTCACGGTAGGGGTCGCGATCTGGAAGTGGTTCAGCAGCTTTTGCGTCTGGCGTGTGTCTTCGCAGGCTATCCGGTCAGCGCGTTTGAGTACATCAAGGGCGCGCAGCGTAATGTCGCCCAGGTTGCCAATGGGAGTGGCCACCAGGTAAAGGCCGGGCGCGAGCGGAGTTTCTTCGTCCCCAGCCATGTGCGCGCTAGTCTCCGGATCCCTGACGGGCTTCCTCGCGTTCCAGGCGGCGTTGCTCGGCCAGCAGCGACATGGAACTCATCAGGTTCTGCACGCTCACAATGCCCACCACGCGCCCGCTGTCGGTGATGGGAATCAGCGGGAGCCCGTGGCCGGCCGTGAGGCGGCGGATGGTGGTTCCCAGCGTGTCCTCGGGCTGCGCCACCTGAAAGGCCCGCGACATCACTGACTGCACGTAGCCGTTGCCGTCGTTGCGCAGAGCGTCTACGATGCGCTGCCGCGATACGATGCCCACCAGTTGCGGACCGCGTACCACGGGAAAGTCTTCCTGCAATGAGTGAACGCAGCGAACCAGCGCGTCGGCCAGCGTGTCGGAGGGAGAGAGCGTGGCGAAATCGGTAAGCATCACCTCGCGCATATGCACCGTATCCACTACCGACTGGAAGAAGACCCCCTGATCCTCGACCTGCGCGCCAATCATGATGAAGAATCCGGCGATGATCAGCCAGGGATTGTGCAGCAGCATACCGCCCGCCATGGTGGCAAGCGCCAGCACCTGTCCCAAGCCAGAGGCGGCGCGACCTGCGAGGGCGAATCCGTGCTTGCGGGCAAAGTTGCCCCGGATCAACCTCCCAAAGTCCAGCGGATAGGCCGGCAACAAATGCAAAAGGCCCATGCCCGCCTGCATCCACACCATGCTGCGCAACAGATAAGCGGAGGTGATGAACGGCTGGTCGAGTAGCCGGATTTCGCCGCTTGCGCCCAGAAACGCAGCTGCCAGCATCAGCGCCGTGGCCCCGTTGGCCAGTGGACCGGCCAGCGCCATAGCGAACTGCCCGCCGCCTCCGTTAGCGCTCTCCTGGCTCTCAGGATCGGCATAGGCAAACAGCCCGCCGATGGGCAGCAGCAGAATCGCACGCAGCCGCAATCCCAGCCACGCCGCCACCAGCAACCGCGCGGTCTCTCGCACCACGACAGCCGCCACCAGCACCAGGAAAAGCCCCAGCCCCCGCGCCAAGCCGTCCGAGGCGCTTATCCCTAGGCATACCACGGCCAACAACGGGAAAAAGACATGGACGCGCAATTCGACGCCCATCCAGCGGCCCAGCGGGATTGTCCAGCCTCGCATACTTGGATTGTAGTAGGTCGCGGTCCGGTTGCGCTTCCGCTATGCTGGTTCTCAATGCGCATCATTGCCGGATCGCTTCGCTCTCGCACACTTGTGGCCCCGCCTGGCCTCGCCACGCGGCCCACCTGTGACCGGCTACGCGAGACTCTCTTCAATGTGCTTGCGCCTCGCACTGCAGGCGCATCCTTTCTGGATTTGTATGCGGGCTCCGGCGCGGTCGGTATCGAGGCGCTCAGCCGCGGAGCCGCAAGCGTGACTTTCGTCGAGCGCGCCCCCGCCGCGCTCAAAGTTCTACACAACAATCTGGTCAAACTGGGGCTGGCCGAGGGTTTCCGCATCCATCCCGGCAGCGTGGGAGCGTTTCTGCGTCGGGCCGCCCCCGGTCCAAAACCGGAACTCTACGAAGTAGTCTTTCTCGATCCGCCCTACGACGACGCAGAGGAGTACGCTTCTGCGCTGGGCCTGCTCGGCGACGCTTCCGTCGGCCTGCTCGCTCCCGGCGCGCTGGTCATCGCCGAGCATCGCCGCAAGGAGCGCCTCGAAGATTCGTATGGCAGCCTTAAACGCACCCGCCTGCTCGAACAGGGCGACGCTGCTCTGAGCTTCTATGCCGTTGGTTCGAGCCCGAATTGAGTTATGCTGGATGCGCGAAAACTCAGTTAACCGCGAGGAGACGTAATGACAGAGTCCGGCGAACCCAAGACAACTGATTACACCCTTCGCCAGCGGATCATATCGGTTTTGGTCATCTTTTTCCTGGCTGCTGCGCTGGCCTATATCGCTGTGAGGCTTGCACTGCTTGCTCTGATGCTTTCCGATTTGTCGCTCTGGATTCGCGTTCCGTTGTTTGTTATCTCCGGCCTGCTCCTCTTCGGCGCTCTGCGCTTGGTCTATACACCGTTGCGCAGGAAGTGGAAGACCGGCCGTTTCCTGATGACCCGGGCCGAGTCGGCGGCAAAGCAGGCTGAGTACCGGACCAAAATGGGTGCTGGCAAGCCCTTCTGGCCCCAGGCAGGGTTCTGGGTTCTTCCGCTGGGTTTTATCGTGTTTTTTCTGGGCCTGGGAATTCTGGCTATCGTGGCCGCTACCTCCATCTGCGGTTGCAACGATAAAGATTCCTATCGAATCGCGATTTTGCTTTGGCTTGCCGCCGTCATTCTCCTCGCCCTACCGGGATGGTTCCTCTACAAGGCCATCCGGCGCAAGCTAAAGTCGGGCAGCTTTCTGCCCTCCGAGGAGGAGCTAGATGCGGCACGCGCTCGCTGTCGAAAGCCGAGAAAGTTGTGGCAGAGAATCTTACCCGCGGTCATGTGGTGGTTCGTCGCCATCTTGTGGACTGACATGGCGATTGGCCGCCCTCATCATTGGAGTTCGGCCTGGATGGTGGCGGGAATCTCGTGGTTAACCGCCCTGATCTGGACATGGCAGCTCTTTCGCCCCTCCCCGCCGCAGTGCGCGCTGTCCATCGCGCCGGAAGAACCGACAGAGCCGCCGGAAGCGTAGTCCATGTGCGCTTCGATGTTCAAGCATTGGATAATCAGAAGAATCGGATGAGCCCCAAGGATAACTCCGCGTGCCTTTACGCCTATAATCAGCCTGTCGTGCATCCCTTTCTCCCATCTCGTTTTCGCCGCATCGCCCGGGTAGCTGCCGCTGCGGGACTGGGGCTTGCTGTAGCCCTCTCTATGACGGTTTCCACCCGCGCCCAAACGGCTGCTGAGAGTAACCCTGCAGCAGGGGTCCGCATCCTGCTGGTGCTGCCCTTCGACAACCGTACCGGCCAGCCCAGCCTGGAGTGGATTCGTGAGGCCGCCCCGGAGATTCTGGGCGCACGATTCGCTTCTGCGGGCTTCGCGCCCATGAGCCGCGCTGACCGGCGCTATGCGTTGGACCATTTGGGACTGCCGCAGGGCTTCCACCCTTCGCGCGCCACCGCGCTCAAGCTGGCTGAGACGCTGGACGCCGATTCGATCGTCGTGGGCAGCTATCTGACCGATGGTACCGGCATTGTGGCCGAGGCGCGGCTAGTGGACGTGCCGCATCTACGCATGACGGAGGCGGTAACCACCCGCGGAGAGATGCACGACCTGATCGCCGTCTTCGACTCGCTAGCCTGGATGCTAACCCGGCAATTGGACCCCGGCTTCAGCGTGGCCCAGGAGACCTTTGTAGCCGCCGGCAAAGGGCTGCGCCTCGACGCCTTCGAGCAGTATATCCGCGGCATCACAGAGCCCGACCAGCCGGAGCGGCTGCGCCACCTGAACCAAGCCGTCCGGCTCAGCCCCGATTTCAGCCCAGCATGGATGGCGCTGGGTCGCGAGGATTACAACGGCCAGCAGTACGAGCAGGCCGCGGCGGCCTTCGTCAAGGTGGTTCGCAGCGATCCTGATGCGCTGGAGGCGGGCTTCTACGGCGGTTTGTCGCTGCTCTTTTTCGGCGACTACCCCAGGGCCGAGCAGGCCTTCGGCGGCGTGGCTCGCGTTCTGCCGCTGGCCGAGGTCGTGAACAACCAGGGCGTTGCAGTTAGCCGTCAGGGTCATGGCGGCGTTGCGCTCTTCCGCCAGGCCGTGGCCGCTGACCCCAACATCGCCGACTACCACTTCAACCTGGCGGTGAGCCTGAAACGTCATGGGGATGCCGCCGAGGCTCTGACCGAGCTGGCCCAATGCCTGCGGTTGCGCCCCAACGACAGCGAGGCCCAGGAACTCGATAAGGCGTGGAGAGCGCCGGCCGGCAAGCCCGCCGTTGGGCCAGCTTCGACTCCCGCCGCCGCGCCAAAGGCCGATCCACTGGAACGCATCGCGCGCAACTTTAACGCCGTAGCCTTCCGCCAGGCAGCGATGATGCTGGACCAGGTGGATGCATCGCGGCTGGCCGCGCTTACGCCGCTTGAGCGGGCGCAAAAACTGGCCGGTCAGGCCAGGGATTACCTCAACCGCGGGCTGCTGCTCGAGGCGGAGCGGCTCTACCAGTCTGCCGTGGCTACCGACGGCAGATTCGCCGAGGCGCATGCCGGACTGGCCGAGGTGCGCGAGCGGACCGGCGACACCGAGGCGGCTCGTAACGAAGCCCGCACCGCTCTGAAATTGGCACCTTCAGCCAATGCCTACATGGTGCTGAGCCGGCTGGACCTTGCGGCCAACCATCTGAACGAGGCAATCAAAGAAGCTGACGAAGCCCTCAAACTGGACCCCCAGAATAGGACGGCCCAGGAGTTGCGCAGGCAGATAGAGGCCAGGGCAGGCGCGAAGCAGTAGGGCCACACGGCAGACCCTGGGAGGAGCAAGCCATGATGCAGCGCACACGCGGATTCGCGGTGTTGATTGGTCTGATGGCGGCTAGTGTTGCAGCCTGCGTAACCACTCCGGCTGTTGCCCAACAGCCGCTCGTGGACAAGCTGGTCCTCGCCGATACCATCCAGCCGGTCACGGCAGCGGAACTAGACCGGGCCATTGCGCGCGCCAACCGGGACGGCGCCCAGGCGCTGCTCATCGAGCTGGACACCCCCGGCGGCCTGCTCGACTCGACCCGCACCATGGCCGGAGCCATCCTCAGTTCGCGGGTTCCGGTGATCGTCTATGTGGCTCCGGCGGGAGCCCGCGCCGGTTCGGCCGGCTTCTTTCTGCTGGAGTCGGCGGACGTGGCCGCCATGGCTCCCGGCACCAACGCCGGTGCGGCCCACCCGGTGCTCGAGTTTGGCCCCCAGCCCGACGCGACCATGAATCAGAAGATCGAGAATGACGCCGAAGCCTTTCTGCGCTCTTACGTAACCAAGCGCAATCGCAACGCTGAAGCCGCCGAGGCTGCCGTCCACTCGTCGCACTCATACACCGCCGAGGAGGCGCTCGACCAGCACCTTATCGACCTGACCGCCCCCAACGATTGGGCGTTGCTCAAGGCGCTGGATGGCCGAGAGATTACCCGCATGGACGGAAATAAGCTGGTGCTCCATCTGGCCGGGGCGCGGATTGACATTCTGCGACCCACGCTGCGCGATGGCCTGCTGGGCTGGCTGGTGAATCCCAATATCGCCCTGTTGCTGCTGGTGGGCGGAGCGTTGCTCATCTATTTGGAATTCAATGCACCCGGCACCATCGTTCCCGGCGCCCTGGGAACCTTGATGGTGCTGCTGGCCGTCTTCGGGCTGAACTTGCTGCCCATCCGCTACACCGCCATCCTGTTGCTGGTGGCGGCCCTGGCGCTGCTGCTGCTCGAAGCCAAGTTTGGCGGCCACGGCGCACTGGCCATCGCCGGAATCATCTGCCTGACCTTTGGAACCCTCACATTGGTCGCCGCCCCAGTGCCGGAGATGGCGATTAGCCCGTGGGTGGCCCTCGCGGTGAGTGCGGGATTTGGGACCATTACCGTCTTCCTGGCGCGGCTGGCGGTGCGCGCCTTCCGCATGAAAACCCGCCTGGGCGTTACGGCCCTGATGGGCAGCCGCGCCATGGCCATGGAGCCGCTTACTCCCGAAGGCCACGTGCTGGTGGAGGGTGAGATCTGGCGCGCCGTGGCCAGTGAGTCGGTGGCCAAAGGCAGCCCGTTGCGCGTAGTGGGTTGTGAGCATTACCTGCTCCATGTGGCGCCGGCTGAGCCGCCGCGATCTCCTGTATCCCGTTCTTGAATGCTATTGGAGTACAATCCGTGCTGAGTGAGGGAAGGTCAAATGATTGATGCAATCAGTATGCCGGTTCTTGTCCTCGTCGCCATCGTCGTCCTCTATCTGCTCAACTCCATCAAAATCCTGCGCGAGTATGAGCGAGGGGTCATCTTCCGACTGGGCCGTGCTTTGCCATCTCCCAAAGGCCCCGGCATTATCCTGGTCTTCAGGCCTCTGGACCAGATGGTGCGCATCTCCTTGCGCCAGCAAGTACTCGAGGTTCCGTCCCAGGACGTAATCACTCGTGACAACGTGACTCTCAAGGTGAATGCCGTGGTCACGCTCTATGTGGTGAACCCCAACGACGCCGCCATCAAGGTGGAAAACTACGTCTACCAGACCTCGCAGTTTGCGCAGACCACCTTGCGCTCGGTGCTGGGTGAGGTGGAACTGGACGAGCTGCTCAGCCATCGCGACAAGTTGAACTTGCGCATCCAGACCATCATCGACCAGAGGACCGAGCCCTTTGGGGTCAAGGTCGTCTCGGTCGAAGTCAAACAAGTCGACCTGCCTGAGCAGATGCTGCGCGCCATGGCCAAGCAGGCCGAGGCGGAGCGCGAACGCCGCTCCAAGATCATCCATGCCGAGGGCGAGTTCAACGCCGCGCAAAAGCTGGTGGATGCCGCTGAGCTGATGGCCACGCAGCCCATGACCCTGCAGTTGCGCTACCTGCAAACCCTGACCGAAATCGGCGTCGAAAAGAATACGACCATCGTCTTCCCGCTGCCGATGGAGTTGCTCACGCTGCTGAATAAGATGGGGTCGCTAGCGGCTCCGCCTCCGCAGAAGCCGTAGAAACTGTAATAGAGCCACAGGCGAGATTGAAGGGTACGGGCCACAGTCCGTACCCTTCTTGAAATATGCCGCTGACCTGAGGACGGTGTATGAGGGGAGTTTTCGACGACGAAGAGTTTAAGCCCGCCACCTCCCGGCGCGACACCGAATTCACGCTGGGTTCGGGCGCTCAGCTGGGCATTTTTCTGGGCTTGGTTCTCCTCTGTGGGCTATGCTTCGGTTTGGGATATACGGTAGGCCATCACAGCTCCCCGGTGCCCTCGACTGCGAGTCAACAGGCCGGGACCACTGCCCAGCCTCCGACCATGGCGGTCGCTTCACATCCCAAGCCCTCGGCGACTGCGCAAACTTACGCTGCGCCGCCTCCCGCGCATGAAGTGATCAATCTGCCGCCAACTTCTGACACAACTTCGAATCCGGCTCCGGTTTCACAAACTTTGTACCCCTCCGTCAGCTCCTCACCCAGCCAGCCTCAGGTCAAGCCCGCTCTGCCGCCCCAGGCAGAGTCGCCGAAACCCGCTATGAGACCCGGCGGGGACTTCACGGTGGAACCGGCCATCGTTCCGGCGGGTCAGTCAATGGTCCAGATTGCTGCAGTCTCCCAGCCTGAAGATGCTGAGGTGCTGGTAAACGCCTTACGCAAGCGCGGCTATGCGGTTTCAGCCCGCCGCGAGGCCACAGACAGCCTGATCCATGTGCGCATCGGCCCCTTCGCTAGCCGCGACGAGGCTACCCGATGGCGTCAGAGGCTGTTAAGCGACGGCTACAACGCCATCGTGCAGCCGTAGAGCCTTAATCTCGCATCCACTCCGGCAGCCCTGAAGCGATCGCCGCCCGCACCGCCTTGAGCAGATCCTCCCGCGTTGCAAACTCCGCCGGGTTGATTGGCTCGTGGAATACGATATGCGCTGTCCCGGGCTTGATGCCAAAGCTTCCTTTCGCCATCAGCGACTCTGTCCCGTAGATCGATACCGGAATACACGGCGCGCCGGTTTCCATCGCCAGGTAGAACGGACCTTTCTTGAAGGGCAGAAGATGGCCGTCTTTGGAGCGCGTGCCCTCAACGAAAGTGGTGATATGAACGCCCTTCTCCAGCACCCGCCGGGCCGCGGCTACGCTCGCTTGTGCGGTGGCCGTGTTCCCCGTGCGATCCACCGGGATATACTCGCCCAGCTTGAGGCAGTAGCCGAAGACAGGTATCTTGAACACGGAGCGCTTGGCAAAGGCAGCCGTGTGCCCCGGAATCCGCGTAATCAGAGCCGGCGGGTCCAGGTTCGAAACATGGTTGGCCATGAAGATACACGCTTGACCAGCGGGAATCTTCTCCCGCCCTTCAACCCGTATGCGGATACCGGCCACGCGGTAGCCTGTGCTAACGATAAAGCAGGTTACTGCATAGAGCGGATCAATGTTGCCGGTTACAACGGCCAGCGGAATAAAAATCGCCGCTGCGGGAATGCTCAACGCGAGAATGACGACAATTACAACAAGAGAAACAATCATGTGGGTTCCGTCATCGTGCTGAAATACTTCTTGCCGCCGCCTGCACAAGCGGGCTGACCCATCGAGGCAATGCCTCTACGTCCGCATCCACTCCGGCAGCCCGGAGGCGATAGCCTCGCGAACCGCCTGCATTAACTCCTCGCGCGTGTCAAATCCCGCCGGATCAATCGGCTCATGAAAGATGACACACGCCGGCCCGGGATGCATCCGCAGGCTGCCTTTTCCCATAATCTTCTCCGTGCCATGAATTGAGACCGGGATGCACGGCGCACCGGCGGCAATGGCTAGGTAGAACGGGCCCTTCTTGAATGGCAGCATGCGACCGTCCGGAGAGCGGGTGCCCTCCACAAAGGTAGTGATGTGGATGCCCTTGGCCAGCACGCGCTGGGCCGCGGCTACGCTCTCCTTCGCGTCTGCCGCGTTGCCGGTGCGGTCCACTGCGATGAATTCGCCCTGCCGGAATCCGGTCCCTAGTACGGGCAGGTTCATCAGCGAGCGCTTCATGAAAGCCGATGTGCGCCCAGGAATCAGCGAGACCAGCGCGGGCGGGTCCAGGTTTGAGACGTGATTCGACATGAAGATGCACGCCCGGTCTCTGGGCACGCGTTCCCGTCCTGTGACGTGAAAGCGTACCCCTGACATCCAGCAACTGCTCGCGAGCATGAAGCGTGTGCCCTTGTAAAGCGGTAGCACGTTGCCCGTCAGCCAGCACCACGGAATGAACAGTATCGCCGTAGGTATTCCAGTTATGACCATCGTGGCCATGAAGATGAACGTAAAGATCATGCCTGCCTCTTGCCTTGCGCCGTGCCGCCTTCAGGGAATCGCTCCCTGAGCCGCGCAGGCAGTTTCTCATAGATGCCGTCAAAGCCGCCATTGGAGAGGATCGCCGCCACGTCGCCGGATTGCAGGCGGGGCGCGATTCGGTTCACAATTTCTTCCACATCGGCGCAGAGTTCGGCCTCGGTTCCGGCCTCGTTCAACGCTCGCACCACTTCTTCCGGGTGCAGCCGCTCCTCTTCGGGAATTCGTTGCTGCTGATAAACGCCGGCCAGTAGGACGCGGTCGGCCAGGCGCAGGCTCTCCACCAGATCGGATTCGAGCACCTTGCGCCGCAGCGTATTCGAGCGCGGCTCCAGGATGGCCCACAAACGCGCCTGAGGGTAAACCGAGCGCAGCGCCCTCAGTGTTTCGCGGATGGCCGTAGGATGATGCGCAAAGTCCTCGATGATCGTCACTCCACCAATCTCAGCGCGCACCTCCAGTCTGCGTTTCACGTTCATAAAGCCGGCCAGAGCTGCCTGGATAGCTTCTTTGCCAATGCCTTGCCCCGCGGCCAGCGCTGCCGCAGCCGTGGCATTCAGCGCGTTGTGCTCGCCGGCCAGTTGCATTTCCAACTCCACCCACAATGCGCCGCCATGCCAAACCTCCCAGCACGTCAGACCGTTTTCGTGGCGCAGATTTTCGATGCGCCACTCCGCCTCTGCACTGAATCCGTAGCGCTCCACGCGGCACAGCGCGCGGCTCACGCACTCGGTCACGTTGGCGCTGCCGTCATAGGCCACAATCAATCCTCGCCGTGGAATCAGGTTCACCAGCCGTTTGAAGGCCGTCTTCACAGCTTCCAGGTCCGCATAGATATCTGCGTGGTCAAACTCCACATGGGTCAGAATCAGCGCGTCTGGAAAGTAGTGCAGAAACTTCGGCCCCTTGTCGAAGAAGGCGGTGTCGTATTCATCGCCCTCCACAATGAAGGTGCGCGTGGGCCGGAGCTGAAAGCTGCTCCCGAAGTTCTCCGCCACCCCACCGATCAGAAATGACGGTTCCAGCGTCGGATTCTCTCTCGCTGCAACCTGGTAAATCCACGCCAGAATGCTGGTTGTGGTGGTTTTGCCGTGCGTTCCTGCTACGACCAGCGACTCGCGTCCGATGAGAAACTCCTCGCGTAACAGAGCGGCCATCGAGGTGAATGGAATGCGCTCGTCCAGCACTCGCTCCACCTCGGGGTTGCCGCGCGAAAGCGCATTGCCGATAACAACGAGATCTGGTACAGGATAGAGATTCGTCTCCGCGTAAGGCTCCAGAATTGGGATGCCCAACCCATGCAGTAAATCACTCATCGGCGGGTAGGCCGCCTTATCGGAGCCGGTAATGCGGTGGCCCTCCAACTGCAAAAGCCCGGCCAGCGAGGCCATCGCAGTGCCGCAGATGCCGCTCAAATGAATGTGCCGGGACAATGCGGTCATTTTGCAACCGCCGCCTCAATTAGGTTGAGTTGCGCCTCGTCCGCAACGCGCAATTCGGCTTCCACGCCGAAGGTCAGCGTCACGTTCTGCCGTGAAACGTGTCCGCTGCGCAGACCGATGGCGATGGGGCCATTGAAATCCTCCAGCGCGTACAAAATCGCCTCTTCCAGCAGTTTTGGCGGCGCTCCGGGCGAGGTGCAATCAATCATCTCGCCAAAGACGATGCCGCGAACGCCCTCCAGCTTGCCCGCCTGTCGCAATTGCCAAACCATGCGGTCCACCTGGTAGGGTTTAACGCCCGTGTCTTCAAGAAACAGCAGCTTGCCTTCAGTCTGTGGCTCGTAGGATGTGCCCAGCAGCGAAACCAGGATGCTCAGGCAGCCGCCGTACAGGATGCCGCGAACTGAACCGAGCTTCAGCGCGCGCAACCCCTCCGCCGCGCCCACGCTGTAAGGCTCTCCAGCCAGTGCCGCCCGAAAGCTGGCCAGATGCACGCCGTCCTCAAGGTAGAAATCGGCAGCTGCCATTGGTCCATGAAACGCGGGCAATCCCAACTGGTCGAGCAGGCGAAGTTGCACTCCGGTCAGGTCGCTATAAGCAAAGAAGGGCTTGGGATGCTTCCGAATCACTTCCAAATCCAATCCGTCGAGCAGGTAGTTGGAGCCGTAGCCGCCGCGCAGGCACATCACCGCGCTCGTCGTCTCGTCTGCGAAGGCCGCGTGCAGATCGGCCAACCGCTGCTCACGTCTTCCGGCGAAGTAGAGCGGGCCGCCTTCGAGAGCGTGTTGGCCGAGCCGAGGCGCAAAGCCCAGTGCGCGCAATTGCTCTAGGCCACGCTCAACGCGCTCCGGCTGGGCAAAGGAAGCCGGTGCAATAACGCCGATGCCTGCGCCGGATTGGACGGCCGGAGGTTTCAACAAACTGTTCATTCGTACCATGCCTCGCCGCGGGCAATCAGAACAGCAGGCCCGGTGAGCTTCAGTTCCGTTCCTGGGCCGTCCCAGGCCACCGTCTGCGCGCCGCCGGAAGCCACCACTATAAGTGGCGAGCAGCATCCGTTCAGTGCAATCGCCGCCGTGGCCGAGGCGCTACTACCCGTGCCGGATGAGGTCGTCGGCCCCACTCCGCGCTCCCAGATGCGAATCTCAATCTTCGTGGGGCTAATGATGCGCACGAACTCCACATTGGTCTGATGCGGAAAATCAGGATGTACGCAGATCTCCGCACCGACAGCCTGCCACGTCTTCCCCGCCACTGCAAACTCCGTGTTGTCCACAACGATGACGAAATGCGGATTGCCGGTAGAGACCTCGACGCCCGCAATCTGAAGGCCACCGGCAAGAGCGACCGACCGGGGCACACAAGTTGGAATACCCATCCCCGCGGTCACTTCCACGGTATATCCACCCGTCGCGCTCACTGCATTCACATGGCAGACGCGCGGTCCCGCATCGGTGGAGATCTCCACTTCATCGCCCGGCTTGAGGCCGCGTTCGTGCGCCATCCACGCAGCCACGCAACGTGTTCCGTTCCCGCTGATCTCGGCTATGGATCCATCGGCATTATGCAGGCGAATGCGGCCCGACCTGGGCCCGGTCCAGGCAAAAAACTCAATGCCGTCAGCGCCTATTCCCGTATTCCTCTCGCACAGCCTCCGCGTCAGCCCCGCCCAGTCGTCCGCCGCGGCGA
>Ga0265316_10000349_pt1 | contig 51876 bp, 50 predicted proteins | sample 4522metaG_FD_202092 | JGI IMG/M metagenome (GOLD analysis project Ga0265316, IMG submission 202092) | Rhizosphere microbial communities from Carex aquatilis grown in University of Washington, Seatle, WA, United States - 4-5-22 metaG | ecosystem: Host-associated > Plants > Roots > Rhizosphere >... | reverse complement strand
TTCCGAGGCTGTGCCTTCCTCAACGGCGTCAGCGAGATGGGCCCCGCGATGCCTGCTGTCGTCGAAGCCACCCGCCAGCACAAGCATCAGATGATCGACGCCATCGAAGCGTTGCTGCCGCGGTTGGCCCAGCCCAGGCTTGCGGCGGAGGCCTTGGCCACTGCCGTGGATGGCGCCATCGTGCAGGCGCAGTACAGCGGTGACCCAGCGGCTGCGCTGCGATCGCTCCAATTCATTGCCGATCAACTGACCCACAAAGCCTGAGCGCGACAGACACAAGGCCGCCCCTCAGGGCTGCGCCACGTCCGAAGGGGCCCAGCCCCAGCGGCCGTCAGACTCCATCGCCCAGCGCCAGCGGGCACGCAGCGCCTCCAGCGCCAACTGGGCCGTGGTTTGCTGCTGGTCCAGCCATTGGCGCTGCAGCAGCAGCACCTCGCTGAGGTTGCCTTCGCCCAGCTCGTAGCCTTTGCGCACCGCCTGCGCCGCTTGCCGGGTGTGGGCCAGGGCCTGGTCGGCGGCCTGCCAGGCTTGCTGGCTCAACGCCACCTCGGTAGACCACTGCTGCAGGTTTTGCTGCACCTGCCGGCGCACCTCGGTTTCGGTGGCGCGCGCGGCCTGCGCGTCGGCCCACTGCGCCTGGGCCTGCAGCGAGCGCGTCTGGCTGCCCAGCGGCCACGACACGTTCACCCCCAGGATGCGCTCGGCGCCGCTGCGCTCGCGCCCCATCTGCACGCCCACGGTCGGGTCGGGCTGGCGTTCGGCCGATGCAAAACGCGCCTGGGCTTCGAGCGCCTCGGCTTCCAGCCGGGCTTGGCGCACCTGCGGGTGGCCCTCCAGCAAGGCGTCGTCCACCACCACGGCGGGCAAATCGTCACCCATGCCGCCCCTGCCGCCCTCGCTGCCAGGCAGCAAGGTCGCATCCTGTGGCCACTGCGGCAAAGCCAGCCCTGGGTAGCGGCTGCGCCACAGGCCTTGGGCCGCCTGCAGGCGCAGCTGCGCCGACACCTGCTGGGCCTGCAACTGGGCACGGGCCGCGTCCAGCAGCACCACTTCCTGGCGGGCGGCATCGCCCAGCGCGTGGCGCCGGTGGGTGGCCTGCTGCTGCTGCGTCAACAGGGCCAGTTGCGCTTGGGCCAGTTGCATCTGCTGGGAGGCCTGCAGGGCCGCTGTCGCATCGTCCAGCCACTGGCGCGTGAGTTCGCGCCAGGCCTGGGACAGCTGGGCATCGGCACGCGCCTGCTGGCCTCGGCCTGCGGCCGAGGCTGCCTCGGCTTTCGCGGGCAAGCGCAAGCCGCGTGACAGGCCCAGCGACCACTCGCGCGTGCGCACATCGCCGCCCGCAGGGCTGGCCGCGCCCACGTCGGCACGGGCCTGGCGCTGTGCCCAGCTGGCCGAGGGTGTCCAGTCGTTGGGGTTGGCCACCACGGCCGCACCGCGGGCCCGCTCGGCCTGGTGGCGCTGCAGGGCCACGCCCCAGGCCGGCGAGCGCTGCAAGGCCTCGGTCACGGCGGCATCGGGCGGCAGCGGGTTGGCTTCCTCGGCGTGGGCCGGCGCGGGCATGAACGCCAGCAAGAGCACGGCCGCCGCGGCCGCGACGACGGCGGCCAGGGCCAGAGTGCGCGCCAAGCGCGTCAGGCGGTATGCCGCATCAGCCAGGGCTTGGTTCAGACCTTGTTTCATGCGGCCTCCTCTTTGCGCACACCGAATCGTTCATAAGCCATGGGCAGCAGCAGCAGCGTCAAGGCCGTGGAGCTGAGCAAACCGCCCGTCACCACGATGGCCAGGGGCTTCTGGATCTCCGAGCCCGGCCCGGTGGCGAACAGCAGCGGGATCAAGCCCCCCGCCGTGATGGCCGCCGTCATCAGCACCGGGCGCAGGCGGCGCTGGGCGCCCTCCCACACCGCTTCGCGCGGTGACATGCCCTCTTCGATCAGCTGGTTGAAATAGCTCACCATCACCACGCCATTGAGCACCGCGATGCCCAACAGCGCGATGAAGCCCACCGAGGCCGGCACCGAGAGGTACTCGCCCGTGACGGCCAGCGCCGCGATGCCACCGATCAGCGCCAGCGGCACGTTGGACAGCACCAGCGCAGCCTGGCGCACCGAGCCGAAGGTCGAGAACAGCAGGAAGAAGATCAGCAGCAAGGCCACAGGCACGACCAAGCCCAGGCGTTGCGCCGCGCGCTGCTGGTTCTCGAACTGCCCGCCCCAGGTGATGCGGTAGCCCTCGGGCAGGGGCACGGCCTGCGTCACCTTGGCACGGGCCTCTTCGACGAAGCCGACCAGGTCGCGGCCACGCACATTGGTCTGCACGACCACGTAGCGCTCGGCCTGTTCGCGGTCGATCTTGACGGGGCCGTCGGTGCGGGTGAGGCGCGCCACGGTGGACAGCGGCAGCGATTGCCCATCGGGCGTGACGATGCGCAGGGCCTCGAAATCGGCAGGCGAGTTACGCAGCTTGTCGCTGCCCCGGATGACCAGCGGCGTGCGGCGGCCCGGCTCCTGGACCAGGCCGATGGGCTGGCCCTCGACCCAGCGGCGCAGGTCGGCCTGGATGTCCTGGGCGCGCAGGCCCAGGCGGCCGGCGGCCTGGCGGTCGATCTGCACCTGCAGGTAGGCCACGCCGTCGTTGCGCAGCGTCAGGGTGTCGGTGGCACCGGGCACCTGCGCGATCAGGGCCTCGACCTTCGTCGCCATCGCGTTGAGTTCCTTGAGGCCCGTGCCGTAGATTTTGACGGCGACGTCACCGCGCACGCCGGTCAGCATCTCCGAGACGCGCATGTCGATCGGCTGGGTGAAACTGGCGTCCACCCCGGGGAAGCTTTGCATGACCTCGCGCAATTGGCCGATCAGCCACTCCTTGTCAGGGTTGCGCCAGGTTTCGTGCGGCTTGAGCACCAGGAAGGTGTCGGTCTGGTTCAGGCCCATCGGGTCCAGGCCCAGCTCGTCGGCGCCGCTGCGCGCGACGATGCCTTGCACCTCGGGCACGCGCTTCAAGATGGCTTGCTGCACGCGCAGGTCCACGGCGGCGGTGGCGTCCAGGCCGATGGAGGGCAGCTTCTCCAGCTGCATGATGAGGTCGCCCTCGTCCAGCGTGGGCATGAAGGTCTTGCCCACCTGCGTGAACAGCAGCACCGCGCCCAGCAAGGCCGCGCCCGCACCGCCCATCAGGGCTTTGGGATTGGACAGGGCCCAGCGCAGCATCGGCAGGTAGGCCGCGTGCAATTTGCGCATCAGCCAGGGCTCTTGCGTGTGGCCGGCTTTCAGCAGCCACGAGGCCAGCACCGGCACCAGGCTCAGCGACAGCAGCAGCGACACGCCGAGCGCGAACACGATGGTCAAGGCCACCGGCCCGAACAGCTTGCCCTCCAGCCCTTCCAGGCTGAGCAGCGGCAGGAACACGATGATGATGATGGCGATGCCCGAGGTCACCGGCATCACGACCTCGCGGGCCGCACGCGCCACCACCTGCAGCATCGGGTGCCTGGCGGCATCGCCCTTGGCCAGGTGGGCCTCGACGTTTTCCACCACCACCACGGCGCCGTCCACCAACATGCCGATGGCAATGGCCAGGCCACCCAGGCTCATGAGGTTGGCCGACAGGCCGAACCAGCGCATCAGCACGAAGGTGCCCAGGGCCGCCAGGGGCAACATCAGCGCCACCACCAGGGCCGGACGCACCTGGCCCAGGAAGGCCAGCAGCAACAGCACCACCAGCACCACGGCCTCCATCAAGGCCTTGCCCACGGTGAACACCGCGCGATCGACCAGCTTGCTGCGGTCGTAGAAAACGTCGATCTCCGTGCCCTTGGGCAAGGTGGGTTGCAGGGTCGCCAGGCGAGCCTTGACGCCGGCCACCACCTCGCGGGCGTTGGCACCGCGCAGGCCCAGCACCAGGCCTTCGACGGCCTCGCCCTTGCCGTCTTTCGTGACGGCGCCGTAGCGCGTCAGCTCACCGAAGCGCACCTCGGCCACATCGGCCACCCGCGTGACACGACCAGCTTCGCTGCGCACCACGGTGTTGCGCACATCGTCGAGCGTTTGCAGCGCGCCTTCGGCCCGCACGATCAGGGCTTCTTCGCCCTGCGTCAGGCGGCCGGCACCGTCGTTGCGGTGGCTGGCCACGATGGCGTCTTGCAGCTGGTTGAGGCCGATGCCTTGCGCCTGCAGCGCGGCCGGGTCGGGCACGACCTCGAAGGTGCGCACGCGGCCGCCCAGGCTGTTGACGTCGGCCACACCAGGGATGGTGCGCAGCGCCGGCCGGATCACCCAGTCGAGCAGGCGGCGGCGCTCTTCCAGCGTCTGCGGGCCTTCGATGGTGAACATGAACATCTCGCCCAGGGGCGTGGTGATGGGGGCCAGGCCGCCCGAGGCGGTGTCGGGCAGGTCCTTCATGACGCCGCCCAGGCGCTCGCTGACCTGCTGGCGGGCCCAGTAGATGTCGGTGCCGTCTTCGAAGTCCAGGGTGATGTCGGCCAAGGCGTACTTCGAGGTCGAGCGCAGCATCTTCTGCTTGGGGATGCCCAGCAGCTCCTGCTCGATGGGCACGGTGATGCGGGTTTCGACCTCTTCGGGTGTCAGGCCTGGCGCCTTGATGATGACCTTGACCTGCGTGCCCGACACGTCGGGGAAGGCATCGATGGGCAGCTTGGTCCAGGCGAACACGCCCGCCCCGGCCAGCATGATCACCAGGATCAGCGTCAGCAGGCGCTGGCGCAGCGAAAACTCGATGAGTGCGTTCACAAACGGCTCCCGCTCAAGGCTTGACCAGCGCCTTGAGCGCAGCGGTGCCCCGGGTCACGATGCGCAGCGGCGCCGCACCGGCCGAGGCCTCGGGCAGCCCCTGCACGACCATGTCGCTGCCCTGGCGCCCCAGCGTCTTCACCTTCTGCAGGCGGTAGCGCCCGGGCGCCTCCTCGATGAACACGGCCTGCTCGCCCGACGCCGACAGCGTCACGATGGCCGATTCGGGCAACAGCGGCAAGGCGCTGCTGGTTTGCAGGCGGGCCTGCACCCACTGCCCCGGACGCAGGCTGCCGGACGCCGTCTGGCGCAGGCGGGCGCGCACGGTCACGCTCTGGGTGCGTTCGTCGAGCAAGGGCGCGATGGACACCACCTTGGCCGCCAGCTCGCCCGACCCGGGCGCAGCGCTACTGCCAGCGAGCAGCACCTGCACGGTCTGGCCTGGCTGCAGGCCCTGGGCCTGCTGCACCGGCACCTGCAACTCGACCGACAGCTCCTGCAGGTTGGCCAGCTTGAGCAAGGGCGCGGCCTCGTCGACACGCTGACCGACGCTGACCATCAGCTCGGCCACCTGGCCGCTCATGGGCGCCACCAGGGTGATCTCGCCGTTGGGCGAGACCTGGGCCGAGCCCAGCGCCTGGCCCAAGGCCTGCTGTTGCTGCTGCGCGGTCAAACGCGCCACGCGGGCCTGGGTGCGGCTCTGGTCCAGGCGCGATTGCGCGATCAGGCCTTCGGACATCAACTGTTCGTCGCGCTTCAAGCTGCGTTCGGCCAGCTCGTGCTGGCTGCCGGCCTGCAAAGCATCACGGCGCAAAGCCTGGGCCTGGGTGCTGCGCAGGCGCACCAGCCACTGGCCCTGGCGAACCTGGGTGCCGGTGTCGGCCTGGAGGGCCGTGACCAAGCCCGACACGGGGGCGGCCAGCACCTGTTGCTGCTGGGCCGGCAAACGCAATTGCGCCGGCACCGTCAAACCACCTTGGGCCGACTGGGCCAAAGGCACAGACGTCACCCCGAGCGCGGTCACCTGCTGGGCCGTGAGGTTCAGCCCCTCGGCAGGCGCTGCGGCACCCGCGGTGGCGGCCACACAGGCCAGCACCGTGGCCAGGCCTTGGCCGAAACGCTGCAGTGCCCCTTGGCGCACACCCTGGCTCAACTTGGAAAACATCGGCTCACCTCTTCATGGATCGCTCACAGTGTCGCGCTGCAACATGAAGCCAAGCTGAACACGACGGGCAGGCCCCCATGCTAACGTTTGCGCATGAAATTGCTCCTGCTGGAAGATGACCCGATCCTGGGCGAAGGCCTGCGCGATTTCCTGCGCGCCGAGGGCCACACGGTGGACTGGGCCCAACGCTTGCTCGATGCACGCTGCATGGCCAACGACCACTACGACGCCCTGCTGGTGGACTGGCAGCTGCCCGATGGCTCCGGCCTGGACTGGGTGCGCAGCCTGAGGCGCCAGCAGGACAGCCGCTCCATCCTGATGCTGACCGCCCGCGACCTGCTCAAGGACCGCATCACCGGCCTGGAGTCGGGTGCCGACGACTACCTCGTCAAGCCCTTCGAGCCTGAAGAGCTGCTCGCGCGCCTGCACGCCGTGCACCGCCGCGCCGCGGGCGCCCCCAGCGGCCGCAAACGCGTGGGCGACATCGAGGTCGACCTGCAAGCCCGCAGCGTGTGGCTGCGCCAGAACGAGCGCCTGGACCGCGTCGAGCTCACCGCCCGCGAATGGCAGTTGCTGGAAGCGCTGCTCAACCGCAGCGGTCGCATCGTCGAGAAGGCCACGCTGGAAGGGCTGGTCGGCGGCGATGGCAACGCGCAGAGCAACGTCATCGAAGTCCACATCGCCAACCTGCGCCGCAAGCTCGGGCGCAACCTGATCGAAACCGTGCGCGGCCTGGGCTACCGCATCCCCACCGAAGGATGAGCGCCCGCCCGCTGCCCTCCATCCGCCAGCGCCTCAGCCGCGTGCTGGGCGGCATCGCCATCGTCTGGGGCCTGGGCATGACCGCGGGCGTCGGCCTGCTGACGCACGAGGTGCTCGACGACTTGCTGGACGGCGCCTTGCGCGAATCGGCCGAAATCCTCTACGGCCTGGTCGCCGTGGCCGACCGCGACAGCAACCCCGCCCCCGAGGGCATGCTGCCCGCCCCACCCCACCAGGAAAACCTGGTCTGGCAGCTGGTGGACATGCAAGGGCGCGTCGTGCTGCGCTCGCACAAGGCGCCCGAAGTCCGCCTGACCGACCGCCAGACCGAAGGCATCACCGACGAGGCCTTGGGCCTGTGGCATGTCTTCACCTTGCCCATGCGCAACGGCCACAGCGTGCTGCACGTGGCCCAACGCGAAGACACCCGGCAGGCCACGATGCGGCTGGCCATGGGCGCCTCGGTGGGCCTGACCCTGCTGCTGGGCCTGTGCGCCGCCTGGTGGCTCAACCGCGGCCTGCGCCGCGAGCTGCAGCCCCTGCTCGACCTCTCCAGCGAAGTCGCCGAGCTCGACCCCCTGCTCCCGCAGACCCCGGGTCTGACCGCCACCCGCACCGAGCTTCAGCCCCTGGTGGACGCCATCGAGGGCCTGACGCAGCGCCTGGCCCAGCGCGTGGCGCATGAACGCGCCCTGGCCGCCCACGCGGCCCACGCCCTGCGCACCCCGCTGGCCGGCATGGACGCCCAACTGGCGGTGGCGCTCAAGGAAGCGCCGCCCCAGCTGCAACCGCGCCTGACCCAGACCCGCGAAGCCGCGGCCCGCCTGCGCCGGGTCGTCACCGCCCTCATCACCCTGTTCCGCACCGGTGGCGAGCTGCACTGGCAAGACACCTCCGTGTCGGCCCTGCTGCAGCGCCTGCCTTTGCAAGATGCGGTGGTGGACGCCAGCGGCACCGACATCCTGCCCTGCGACCCCGACCTGCTGAGCGCCGCCCTGTCCAACCTGCTGGACAACTCGGTGCGGCACGGCGCGCGGCGCATCCACGTCCACGCCAGCCTGGACGGTGCTCAGGTGCGGCTCACGCTGCGCGACAACGGACGCGGCATCCCGCCCGAGCAGCGCGAGCGGCTGCAACAGGCGCTCGACGCCCAAGGCCCGCAAGAAGGCCTGGGCCTGGGCCTCACCCTGGCCGACATGGTCGCCCGCACCCATGGCGGGCGCCTGCAAATCCTGACGCCGGACCTGTCAGACCCGGCCGTGCCCGGCGCAGCCATCGCGCTGCACTGGCCGGCGCACTCGCCTGACGAGGCCTGAGCGCGCCCGAGACAGGCTCAGCTCACCAGGGCAGCTTGCCCGTGAGCGTCTGCCAGAACATCACCCAGTCGCCCATCAGGCTGTAGAACGGGTAGGTGAAGGTGGCCGGACGGTTGCGCTCGAAGCGGAAGTGCCCCACCCACGCGAAGCCATAACCCACCACGGGCAAGGCCCACAGCGCCAGCCATTGCTGCGTGCCGATGGCATACGCCAGCAGGGCCAGCACCGTCAGCGAGCCCGCCACGTGCAGGCGCCGGCAGGTGCGGTCCTGGTGCTGGGACAGGTAGAAGGGGTAGAAATCGCGGAAGGTGGTGTAGCGGTCCATGGCTCAGGAATGTGCCTGTGGTGCGCCCTCGGGGCCATCCGGCACGACCCTCGGCACCTCCTTCAACAGCGCCATCGCGATGGCCAGTGAATAAGGGCTGGCCACGCTGCGCACAAAGCGCTCGAAATCGACGTGCGCCGAAGCATCGGCCCGGTCCGAAATCGTGCGGACGACGGCATACGGCAAGCCGAAAGCCATGCAGACCTGCGCCACCGCCGCGCCCTCCATCTCCACCGCCAGCACATCGGGCAGGTGGTGGCGCAAGGTGTCGGCGTCTTCGGCGCTGTTGACGAACTGGTCGCCACTGACGATGAGGCCCGTGTGCACGCGCGGGGCGCGCAAGCCCAGGGTGTCCAGGTGGATGTGGGAGAGCGGCCCGCCCGGCGCCAGCGCCCGGGGCGACAGGGCATCGGTCACCGCGTCGGCCACCTGCGTGACCAGCGCCGCGGGCGGGTGCAAACGGCTGACGCCCAAGCCCGGCACCTCGTGACGCGGGAACAGCGGGGAGGCGTCCAGGTCGTGCTGCAGCAAAGCGCTGGCCACCACCACATCGCCCACGCGCACATCGGCGCCCAAGCCGCCCGCCACGCCGGTGAACCACAGTTGCGACACGCCGAAGGCATCGGCCAGCAGGGTGGCGGTGGTGGCTGCGGCCACCTTGCCGATGCCAGACAGCACGGCCACCACCTCGCGCCCAGCCAGGTGGCCGCACCAGAAATCGCGCCCGCCGCGCTGAACGCGGGATTCGTCGGGCATCAGGTCGAGCAGGGCTTGGAGCTCCTGCGGCATCGCGGCCATGATGCCGATGGGACCGCTGGGCCCGATGGGAGAGTCAGGGAGGTGCTGCATGTCGGCCATCTTGCCCCATGCGCCGAGCCCCTTCGCCGATGCCCTTCGCCGATGCCCTTCGCCGACTCCCTTCGCCGACTCCCTTCGCTGAACCCATCCGCGCAAAAAAAAACCACCCATGGGGCGGTTTTGAAGGCCAAAGGCGCCAACGTTCAGGCTGCAGGAGCCTGTCGCTGTGTGTCGCTGTGGTGCGCAAGCACAGACAACGGCACGGTTCTGAATGTTCCCTGAGCAGCGCCTGGTTCTGTTGTGATCGAACCTGTTGTTTGTTCAGCGCGTCGAAGACCATTGTAGTGAGCATGAATGCCTGATACGATCATTTTTGACGCACTGTTACGTATTGAGATGTCACCAAGGGTTCGGCCATGCGCGTGCCCTCTGGGAATTCGGTCACACTTTCTCGCATGGACGCTTCCACTCCCCCAGACACCCCCCTCCAGGCAGACGAGCTCTCCGCAGGGTGGATGGCCGGCTGCGTGTCCGATTTGCTGGGCCGCCACGGGGTGAGCCCCCGGCACCAGGCCACGGAAATCGCGCAAATATGCGCGATTTCGATCAGCCAAGCGCGGCGCAAGCTCCGCGGCGCGGTTTGGCTCTTTGGTGAGATTTTGGCGCTGTGCCGTCACTACGGCGAATCGCTCGACGCGGTTTTCGCCCAGCACGCGGTGCTCGGCGCCCTGCCCTTGGGCGCCCACCCGGCAGGCGGCGGCAGCGAATCCCGCGCGGGCCAGCCCGCTTTGCTGCTGGCCGATGCGCTGGAGCTGCCCTGCACCCTCCACCTCGGCGCCCAGTGCGCACCCGGCACCCCCGACACCCGGGAGTTGCTGGCCACGCACCTGGGCCAATCCTGGGTGGTGGGCAGCGCGGCCCGGGTCCTGGCGCTGAACCCCACAGGGGCCTGCTACCGCATCGAGCAGCTCCAGTTGGAATCGCCCGACGACCAGCCCCGCTCGCGCATCGCCGTGCTCGACGACGACCCCTGCGCCGCGCAGACCCTCGTGGACTGGTTCCACGAGATGGGTTTCGACGCCGAACCCTTCACCAGCGCCGACGCGCTGCAACATAGCCTGCAAGCGGGCATCCACTTCGACGCCTACGTGGTGGACCTCATCCTCTCGGGCGGCCAGACCTCGCAAGGCGTGGTCGAAGACATCCGCCGGCGGCAGGCCCAGGTCCCCATCGTGTTGCTCACCGGGCAGTTGCGCGACGGCACGGCCTCGGAGGCCACGCTGGCGACCATGCTGCGCACCCAGGGCGTGACTTTCTTTGAGAAGCCGGTGCGCCCCGCCGTGCTGACCGCGGCCATCCAGAGCAGCCTGGACCGGCTGCAGACCCTGCCAGCCACCCCGTCCTCGCAGCCATGAGCCGCTACGTGGTGCCGCCGCCCCGGCGCATGCAGCGGGAGCCCGGCTCCCCCGGTGCGCGGGTGGCCCTGACGCGCTGGCTCACCGCCTTGTCGGCCATCGGCACCTTCCTGGTCTGGTGGGCCGACGAACGCGCCGGCATGAACAGCACCTGGGCCAGCATCACCGTGCCCATGGTGTCGGCGGTGCTGGGCGCCAGCGCCCTGGTGGTGTGGTGGCGCCCCCTTTGGCACCCGTGGGCTTCGACGGCCAGCACCGTGGCGTCGGCCATTTACTTCATCGGCTCCCTGGTGTCGGCCACCGTCTCGGCCCAGCCCAACAAGCTGTACGAGGTGGCGTCGAACGCGCAGTTCATGCCCATCCTGTACATGGCCGCCTTCGTGGTCATGGTGCGGGGTGCCGCGCTGTTGAGTTGGCTGACGTACGTGGGCGTGGTCGTCGCCTACCTGTGCCTGTTCGGGCTGCCACCACCGCGCAATGGCGACCCGCTGGGCCACTTCTGGTTCACGCTGCTGATCACCCACCCGATGTGCATCCTGGCGCTGTCCTACATCAGCGTGCTGCACAGCCGGCTCAGCCAGGCCGAGCGCAAGGCGCAGGCGGACCGCGAACGCTTCCTCGCCATGCTGTCCCACGAGATCCGCACGCCGCTGCAGTCCATGCTGGGCTCGATCGACCTGCTGGACCTCAAGGTGCGCGGCCAGGTCGAGCGCCGCGCCATCGACCGCCTGCGCCAGGTGGCCGCTCAGCTGGAGGCCCACCTGCGCGACGTCACCGAGTACACCCGGCTCGACAACCCCGCCTGGCAGATGCACCTGCAGCCGGTGGACCTGCCCAGGCTCGTGCAGGACAGCTGCGAGGCGCTGCAGTCGCGTGCGCGCTCCCGCGGACTGCGCCTGCAGTGCGACATCGCCAGCGACGCCCGCCTGCGCGACGCCGACACCGACCCGACCCGCGTGCGCCAGATCCTCGACAACCTGCTGCACAACGCGCTGAAGTACACCTCGGAAGGCGAGATCACTGTGCGCCTGGCGGTGCGTCACGCCCGCACGACCGTCCACGGCGAGGGCTCCGACGAGGGCGATGACACCGCCCTGGCCACCGATGCGGTGGCGCTGTCGGTGCACGACACCGGCCTGGGCATCGCCCCTGAGGCCATGGCCCACATCTTCGAGCCCTATGTGCGCCTGGAAGACCGACGCCTGCCCCGCGCCGAGGGCACCGGCCTGGGCCTGGCGGTCGTGCGCCGCCTGGTGGACCGCCTCGATGGCCAGCTGGAAGTCGACAGCACGCCGCAACAAGGCACACGTTTCACGGTCTTGCTGCCCTTGCGCGGCGACACACACCCTCAGGCTCACGCCACAATGTCGTGATCGGCGCACGCGCCCTCCCAAGGAACGACCCACCATGAGCCAAGCCCCCCAGACCGTCACCACCCTCACCCTGGGCACGCCCCTGTCGCCATCGGCGGTGCGCGTCATGCTGCTGGGCTCGGGCGAGCTGGGCAAGGAAGTGCTGATCGCGCTGCAGCGCCTGGGGGTGGAGACCATCGCCGTCGATCGCTACGAGAACGCGCCCGGCCAGCAGGTGGCACACCACGCCCGCACGATCACCATGAGCGACCCGGCCCAGCTGCGCGCCCTGATCGAAGCCGAGAAGCCCCACCTGGTCGTGCCGGAAATCGAGGCCATCGCCACCGGGCTGCTCGAAGAGATGGAGGCCGCCGGCCAGGTCCGCGTCATCCCGACCGCCCGCGCCGCCCGCCTGACCATGGACCGCGAGGGCATCCGCCGCCTGGCCGCCGAAACCCTGGGCCTGCCCACCAGCCCCTACCAGTTCTGCGATTCGCTGGCCGAGCTGCAAGCCGCCATCGACGGTGTGGATGGCCGTCCCGGCATCGGCTACCCCTGCGTGGTCAAGCCGGTCATGAGCTCCTCCGGCAAGGGCCAGAGCAAGATCGATGGCCCGGCCGATGTGCAAAAGGCCTGGGAGTACGCCATGGCGGGCGGCCGCGTCAGCCACGGCCGCGTCATCGTGGAAGGCTTCATCGACTTCGACTACGAGATCACCCAGCTCACCGTGCGCGCCGCTGGGCGTGGCGCCCAGTTGGGCGAAGTGGTCACGCATTTCTGCGAGCCCATCGGCCACAAGCAGGTCAGCGGGGATTACGTCGAGAGCTGGCAACCCCACCCCATGCACCCGGAGGCCCTGCGCAAGTCGCGCGAGATCTCCAAGGCCGTGACCGACAACCTCGGCGGCCAGGGCCTGTTCGGCGTGGAGCTGTTCGTCAAGGGCGAGCAGGTCTGGTTCAGCGAGGTCAGCCCGCGCCCGCACGACACCGGCCTGGTCACGCTCAGCACACAGGTGCAAAGCGAGTTCGAACTGCACGCCCGCGCCATCCTCGGCCTGCCGGTGGACACGTCCCTGCGCAATGTCGGCGCCTCGGCGGTGATCTACGGCGGCCTGGACACGCAGGACGTCACCTTCGACGGCGTCGCCGAGGCCCTGTCCGAGCCGGGCACCGACATCCGCCTGTTCGGCAAGCCCGAGAGCTTCGTCAAGCGCCGCATGGGCGTGGCCCTGGCCACCGCCGACGGTGTCGATGCCGCCCGCGCCAAGGCCCGCACCGCGGCGGCCAAGGTGGTGGTGAAGGCGCCGACGGCTCAGCGCAAGGGCTGAAGCCCACCCGCGGGCGCCACGCCCGTGAACATCTGCATCAGGTTGGGGTCGATGGCCCCGACCCGCGCCAGCAGCGCGTCCAGGTCGAGGATCTCGATTTCGGCATAGTGCAAGGCGATCACGCGCTCGCGCTCCATGTCGCGCAGGGCCTTGTTCACCGTCTGGCGCGACACGCCCATCATCTGCGCCAGGTACTCCTGGGGCAGGCGCAGGTGGCGGCGCAGCCCCGAGGGGGCCACCACCTGGCCGAAGTTCACCGCCGAGAAGAGCAGGCGCCGCGCCAGGCGCTGGTGCAGTGACAGCGAGGCGCTGTCTTCCAGGGCCACCGTCATCAGGCGCAGCTTGCTGCCGGCCAGGCGGGCCACGTCGCGCCAGTGCTGTGGGTGCTCGTCCAGCCAGGCCTCCAGCTGCGCCCGGGACGTCACCAGCACCGTGCTGGGCGTGTCGGCCACGGCCAGCATGGCACGGGGCAGGCGGTCGATCAGGCTGATCTCGCCAAACCAGTGGTAAGGCTCGACGTACAGCGTCAGCCGGTGGGTGCCGTCGTGCGGGCTCATCGAGCCCAGCTTGAGCGCGCCCGCCACCACGCAGCTCAGGCCATCGCGGAATTCGTCGGACTTGAACAGCGTCTCGCCAGCCGACAGGTGCAGCAGGCTGGAGCGCTCGACCAGCGCCACCTGGAAGTCCTCCGGGCAACTCGCGAACCAGACGTGGGTGCGCAGTGCCGGCAGCAAATTCAGGGGCGTGGCTTCGGATCGGCGGTGCATCTTTTCATTCAACGCAAAATGCGCCTCGCATGGGCATAATTACCCCCCGAAATGGTTAGATGTTCTGCGTGCAATTGTATGAGTATTGACAATGTTATCCGGACAAAGCTCATACGATCCATCCGTCCGACAATGACACCACCCAAAAGTCCTATGAACTACTCTGAAGCACTCCACCCCGGCGCCATCCTCCGCAGCAAGTTCATGGAACAGCATGGACTGTCCGCCAGCGGCTTGGCCATCCGCCTGCACGTGCCGGCACCCCGCGTCAACGACATCGTGCGTGAACGCCGTGGCATCAGCCCCGACTCGGCGCTGCGCCTGGCCCGCTTCTTCGGCACCACGCCCCAATACTGGATGGACCTGCAGACCGCCTACGACCTGAAGGTTGCCGAAGCGCAAGCTGGTGACCAGATCCGCCGCGAAATCCCCGCACCGGCACAAGCTGCTGCCCGCACCTCGGTGCCCAGCACCCCCGCCGTCGAACGCGAAGTCGCCCTGGCCGCCTGAGCGGCATCGGACGGTGTCACCCCGGGTGCGGCCCAGGCCGACCTGGGACACCCCCCGAACATCCCCGAAAGGGTGATCACCCGGACGGGTGAGATGTTGCGTGGTGCACGGCATGCAGCACATGTTGCCCAGTGAATGGTCGGTGCGTCAAGCACCCCAGCCTCACTGGAAAGCGACTTCGGCGAAGCTGCGCAGTTTTCGGCTGTGCAACTGACCGGCCCGGTTGCCGCGCAAGCGCTCGATGGCCCGCAGGCCGATGCGCAGGTGCTGGTCCACGCGTTCGCGGTAGAAAGTGTTGGCCATGCCCGGTAGCTTGAGTTCGCCGTGCAGCGGCTTGTCGCTCACGCACAGCAAGGTGCCGTAGGGCACACGGAAGCGGAAGCCGTTGGCCGCGATGGTCGCGCTTTCCATGTCCAGGGCCACCGCGCGGCTCTGGCTGAAACGCCGCTCGGGCTCCCGCTGCGGCAGCAATTCCCAGTTCCTGTTGTCGGTGGACGCCACGGTGCCCGTGCGCATGATGCGCTTGAGCTCGTAGCCGTGCAGCTTGGTCACGTCGGCCACGGCGCCTTCCAGCGCCAGCTGGATCTCCGCCAGCGGCGGGATGGGCACCCACAGCGGCAAATCTTCGTCGAGCACATGGTCCTCGCGCACATAGCCATGGGCCAGCACGTAGTCGCCCAGTTGCTGTGAGTTGCGCAAGCCGGCGCAGTGCCCCAGCATGATCCAGGCGTGCGGGCGCAGCACCGCGATGTGGTCGGTGATGGTTTTCGCGTTCGACGGCCCTACCCCGATATTGACCATGGTGATGCCATCGCGGTCGCGGCGCACGAGGTGGTAGGCCGGCATCTGCGGCAGACGCGGCGGCACCACGCCCAGCCCGTCCAGTGCCTCGGGCGGCACGCCCACACGGCGCGTGACGACGTTGCCCGGCTCGACAAAGGCGATGCAGTCGTCGTCGTCCTGCGGGTTGGCCGGGTCAGGCACGCGCTGCATGAGCGCATGCCCCATGCGCACGAACTCGTCGATGTAGAACTGGTAGTTCGTGAAGAGCACGAAGTTCTGGAAGTGCTCGGGCGAGGTGCCGGTGTAGTGGCGCAGGCGGTGCAGGGAGTAATCCACCCGCGGCGCGGTGAACAGGGCCAATGGGCGAGGTGCACCACCGCGCGTCTCGTAGGTGCCGTTGGCGATGCCGTCGTCCATCGAGGCCAAATCCGGCAGGTCGAACACATCGGGCAACAAGGCGCGGCGCTCGGGTGTGAGCTGGCCTTCCAGGTGCTGGTGCTCGGCCAGGCTGAAGTGCACAGGGATGGCGTCTTTGCCCACGCCCACCTCGATGGCCACGCCATGGTTGGCCAGGAGCAACTCGAACTGCTCGCGGTAGTAGTCGGCGAACAGGTCTGGGCGCGTCAGCGTGGTCTCGTAGGTGCCCGGCCCGGCCACGAAGCCGTACGAGAGGCGCGAATCTGCACGGGCCACGGTGTCGGTGTGGATGCGCACAAAGGGGTAGCGGGCGCGCACCTGCTTGAGCGGCTCACCGTCCACGAAGCGCTGCAGCGATTGCCGCAGGTGCGCGATGTGGGCGTCGTAGAGCTCGGTGACGTAGGCCAGAGCCGACGCGGCCTGGTCAAAGCGCTGCGTGGGGAACTTCGGAGTGGTGGGCATGGGACGCTCAGGGCTTGGCAGGCGGTGCCACACCACCGTCGCCCGCCGCCGGCGCCGCCTCGGTGACGAAGGCGATGCGGTTGAGGCCCGACTTCTGCAGCAGCCCGATCAGCTGGGCCACGCGCTCGTAGGGCACGACGCGGTCCACGCGCAGCTGCACCTCGGTGTCGGGCTTGGCGCGCGACTGGGCTTCGACCTGCTTGGCCAGCGCCTCGGGGGTGATGAGCTGCTCGTCGAGGTGGGTCTGGCCATCGGCCGTCAGCGCGATCGCCAACACCGCCGGCGGCGTGGGCGGGTTCGCGCGCGCATCGGCCTTGGGCAGGTCGAGCTTGAGGCGCGAGGTCATGAGGGGCGCGGTCAGCATGAAGATGACCAGCAGCACCAGCATGACGTCGATGAGCGGCGTCATGTTGATGTCGCTCATGGGCTGGCTGCCTTGGGGGCGCTCCAGACGTCCGAAAGCCATGGGGTGTGTCCTTCGGAGGTCAGTCGCGGGAGCCCGCCTGGGCGCCCAGCAGGGTCTCGCGCAGGTCATGCGCAAAGCCTTCGAGGTCGGCTTCGCAGGCCGAGACGAACTTGCCAAAGATGTTGTAAGCCAGCACGGCGGGGATCGCCACGGCCAGGCCGGCCGCCGTCATGATGAGCGCCTCGCCCACGGGGCCAGCCACCTTGTCCAGGCTGACCGAGCCTTCCGTGGCGATGCCCATCATGGCGTGGTAGATGCCCCAGACGGTGCCGAACAGGCCCACGAAGGGCGAGACCGAGCCCACCGAGGCCAGCAGCACCTGCCCGGCCTGCAAGCGCATCAGCACGTCGTGCAGGCTGTCGCGCAGACGGCGGGTCAGCTGGGCTTCGGGCAGTGCGCGGGCCTCCATCGTGCCGGCGGCCACGGGCTCGGCGGCGGCATCGATCAGGGGCAGCAGCACGGCTTCGCGGTCGATCTCGGCCACTGCTTGGCGGCCGGCTGCGAGGTCGCTCGCACGCCAGAACGCGGCCGAGGCCAGCACCAGGTCGCGGCGCGCACGGCGCAGCAACCAACCCTTCCAGAAAATCACCACCCAGGCGCCCACCGACATCACCAGCAGCCCGATGGCCACCGCGCGGCCGATGGCATCGCCCTGCTCCCAGTACTGGATCAAACTGTCCACAACGTGTCCTTGTTGAGATGCGGAATCACTTCAGGCCGAGCACGTCGTCCATGCCGAACAAGCCGTGCGGCTGCTTGGCCAGGAAGCGCGCAGCGCGCAGGCTGCCTTGGGCGTAGTGCACGCGGCTCGACGACTTGTGCGTGATCTCGATGCGCTCGCCCAGGCCGGCAAACAGCACGGTGTGGTCGCCCACGATGTCGCCACCGCGGACGGTGGCAAAGCCGATGGTGGACGGGTCGCGCTCGCCGGTCACGCCTTCGCGGCCGTACACAGCGCAGTCCTTCAGGTCGCGGCCCAGGGCGTCGGCCACGACCTCGCCCATCTTCAGCGCGGTGCCACTGGGGGCATCGACCTTGTGGCGGTGGTGGGCTTCGATGATCTCGATGTCATAGCCTTCGTTGAGGGCCTTGGCCGCCTCGGCCAGCAGCTTGAAAACCACGTTCACGCCCACGGCCATGTTGGGGGCCATGACGATGGCGATGTCGCGGGCGGCGTCTGCGATCTCGGCCTTCTGCGCCTCGGAGAACCCGGTCGTGCCGATGATGAGCTTGACGCCCAATTCGCGGCAGACCTTCAGGTGCGCCAGCGTGCCTTCGGGGCGGGTGAAATCGATGAGGTACTTCGCGTTCTTCAGGCCTTCGCGCAGGTCGTCGGTGATCTTCACGCCGCTGGCGATGCCGGTGAAGGCAGTCGCGTCCAGGCCGATGGCGGGGCTGCTGGCCACGTCCAGGGCGCCGGCCAGGTGGGTGTCAGGCGACTGCTGCACGGCCTCCACCAGCATGCGGCCCATGCGGCCGGAGACACCAGCGATGGCGATGGCGAGGGAGTCGGTGACGGGGGTGGCGGTGCTCATGCAGGGGGTCCAGGTGGCAAGGTGCAGGTGGGGTGTCGGTGGGCTCAGCGCTGGCCGCGCTCCAGCGGCGGGTAGTCGCGTGCAGCGCCCACAGGCAGCTTGCGGGTGGTGTCGACTTTCGCCGGCACCGGCAGCTTGGCGACCTGCTCAGGGGCCATCTCCAGCGTGGGCTCAGGGCGGAGCAGGGGCTTGTCGATGGCGGCCACGAACTCGCGCTCGGCCGGCAGGGCCTCGGTGTCGAAGCGCTCGACCGCATCGTTCTTGAAGAAGACGCTGACGCGGCGCTTTTGCGGCGGCACGCCTTGGCGGTCGATGGTGAAGACGTAGTCCCAGCGGTCGGTGTGGAAAGGGTCGGCCAGCAACGGCGTGCCCAGGATCTCGCGCACCTGCATGCGGCCCAGGCCCGGCTGGATCTGCGCCATGACCTCTTGGGTCACCACATTGCCCTGCACCACGTCCACGCGGTAGGGCGTGAAGAGACCGAAAAGCGTCTCGGGTTTGGCCTCGGACAAGCCCAAGCTGCTGCAGGCGCTCAGCGAAAGCACGCAGGCCCCGCAAGCGAGTGAGGCCAGCATCTGGGTTGCGCGGCGGTTCAGGGTGGATTTCATCGGGGAGGTCTCGGCAGAGTCACAGCCAAATCATTATCATTGCGGATTCTAGCGGGGGCCGGTCACGGTTGCCCGTGCAGCGGAGCCCCCATGAACAATGCCGACGAACTCAAGAGCAGCGGGCTCAAGGCCACCTTGCCTCGCATCAAGATCCTCGAACTCTTCCAGCAGTCGGCCCAGCGCCACATGACGGCAGAAGACGTCTACAAGGTGCTGTTGAACGAAGGTTCTGACATCGGCCTGGCCACCGTGTACCGCGTGCTGATGCAGTTCGAGCAGGCCGGCCTGCTGTCGCGCAACCACTTCGAGGCCGGCAAGGCCGTGTTCGAGCTCAACGAAGGCCAGCACCACGACCACCTGGTGTGTGTGAACTGCGGTCGCGTGGAAGAGTTCTACGACGCCGAAATCGAACGCCGTCAGCAGCAGATCGCCAATGAACGCGGCTACAAGCTGCAGGATCACGCCTTGTCGCTGTACGTCCTGTGCAACCGCGAAGGCTGCGCCGACAAGCACGAAGGCCGCTGACAAGCGCCGAAGGTCGGCACCGACCGACGCGGCCAGCCAACTCAGCCGCCGCGCTCCATGGCTCGCTGGTGCCGCTCGATGAACTCTTTGTAGGTGTCGATGCCGCGCAGCTGCAGCACGGTGTTGCGCACCGCCGCCTCGACCAGCACGGCCAGGTTGCGGCCAGCATCCACCGCGATCACCGCCTTGCGGATGGGCACGTCCATCACCTCTTCGTACAGCGGCTCGTAAGGCAAGCGCTCGAATTCGCGCTCCATGGTTTCCTTGCGGACCAGGTGCACGATGAGCTTGAGGCGCATCTTGCGGCGCACCGCGGTTTCACCAAAGATCGCCTTGATGTCCAGCAGGCCGATGCCGCGCACTTCCAGCAAATTCAGCAGCAGCTCGGGGCAGCGGCCTTCGATGGCGGTGCGCGAGACGCGGTAGAGGTCGACCGCATCGTCGGCCACCAGGCCGTGACCGCGTGAAATCAGCTCCAGGCCGAGTTCGCTCTTGCCCAGGCCGGACTCGCCGGTCAGCAACACGCCCAGGCCCAAGATGTCCATGAAGACGCCGTGGCGGGTGATGCGCTCGGCGAAATGCTGGGTCAGGTAGCTGCGCAGCACGTCGATGACGTGGCCGGCGGGCTCCTGGGTGACGAACAGCGGGATGCCGGCGCGGCCGCACATGGCCATCAGCTTTTCAGACGGCGGCTGGGCGTCGGCCACGACCACCACGGGCGGCTCCAGGGTCACGATGCGCTGGATGCGGCGCTCCTGGTCTTCCGGGGTCGAGCTGGAAAAGTAGGCCGACTCACGTCGCCCGACGATCTGCACCCGGTAAGGGTGGATGTAGTTCAGGTAACCCACCAGATCGGCAGCCGACTGCGCCGATTGCACGGCTTCCTCGTCGAAATGGCGCTCTGGGTTGGCATGCCCGGCGACCCACTCCCAGCGCAACGCGGCCCGGTTGGCTTCGAACAGCGCCTCGGCGCTGATGATGGCGAGGTCTTTGAGGCTCACAGGCTGGGGTTCACAGACGGCGGTTCACGAACGTCAGGCCACGGACTTCAGCGGCTGCCAGCGCTCGATCAGATCGTGCACCTCCACGGCCGTGCCTTCGGTTTTGAGGCGCTCGCGCAATTCGCGGTCGGACAGCAGCTCGGCGATTTCCGAGAGGATTTCCAGGTGCCGCTGCGTGGCCGCCTCGGGCACCAGCAGGAAGATCAGCAGGCCGACGGCTTCCTCGTCAGGGGCATCGAAGGGGATGGGCTGGCTGAGGCGGATGACCGCGGCCAGCGGGTTCTTCAAACCCTTGATGCGACCGTGGGGGATCGCCACGCCGTGGCCCAGCCCGGTGGAGCCCAGGCGTTCGCGGGCGAACAGGTTGTCGGTGACCGTGGCGCGGGCAATCGCGTGCTGGTTCTCGAACAGCAACCCTGCGTGCTCGAAGACGCGCTTTTTACTGCTGGCGTCCACATCCACCAGCACTTGGCTGGCGGGAAGGATGGCTGAGAGTCGGTTCATGGTTCAGACGCAAATCAGACGTGAGCGACGGCCGAAGACGGGAAAAGCCAGCCACACAGCCAGCCCGCCCGGACTGGCAGAGGGCGGATTATAGGGACGCGTCCGGATTCGTGGAACCCTCGCGCAACCCTGTTTCCGGGGATTCTGCACTGTGTGCTGCACCGCAGCAAGGGGGCACCCATTGAAAACGCACCATGGGCCGTTCGGGCTGACGGCATGGGTCAAATTTCATCGAAAACAGGTTCGAATGACCCATGAAAAACGGCCCCGAAGGGCCGTCAACTCGACGTCTACCTGCGCTGGCGACCCGCAATCAGGGTCCGCCGAGGGTGTCCATCACCGGGAGGTGACGGCGCGCGACTGGCTGCAGCGTCATGGTGCGACGTCCCAGGAGGCGTCCTGGCGCTTCAGCGAGTCATGGTGGTGGTCCTGCACGCGATCCTTGTAGCGACAGACTTGGCGGTCCAGCTTGTCCATCAGTTGATCAATGGCGGCGTAGAGATCCTCATGCGCGGTCTCCACGAAAATGTCCTTGCCCTTCACATGCACGTTGACTTCAGCCTTCTGACGACGTTCCTTTTCCTTTTGCTTTTCCACCGAGAGCAGCACCGTGATGTCCACGACCTGGTCGAAATGGCGGGTCACACGGTCCAACTTGGTGAGAACATACTCACGCAGCGAAGGGGTAACTTCGAGATGGTGGCCACTGATCGTCACATTCATACTGCCTCCTTTCGAGAGCAGAAACGTTGCACACACTTCGTACAAACCGGAAGGTGCGGTGGCCGCTCAAGAGCGTCAAGTGTTGCGCCAGATGTCGCGCCAAATGTCGTCCTGAGGCTCAGCTGAAAAACCCATCTGCGAGGCTGTGAAAGCACGGGCAGAAAGGAAGCCACTGATGCATCAACCGGGAATTCAGTGTGCCCCGCTCCGGGCTCTGTGACAAGCCCATGACACCAGTATTTGTATCCAGATTCAAGCGGATGCGCGCCGAGCGTGCGCTTTGCTCAATGGGCGACTGAAACGGCTGCGGCCCGGCCCTGGGGAAGACCCCGACGCAGGCCTGACAATGTCACCCCATGAACCCGATCCGCTCCGAATCCCTGAACACCGGCTGGGCCCTGGCCATCCTGGCGCTGCTGGGGCCGACCCTGATTGCCGCACACGATCCGCCCTCGGTGACCTTCTACAACCAGGCCCTCGCGGCACTGGGATGGGGCCTGTGGCTGGCCTGGCTGGGCGTGCACAGCACGGGGGCCGCCACTCCGCGCACGCCGTCCGGTCCGGGGCGTCTGGGCCTCATCGCCATGAGCGTGGTGCTGCTGGTGCAAGCCGGGCAAGCGCTGTGGGCGGGCGTGGCCTCGCCGGCACCGCTGGGGCTGTGCCTGATGGGCGGCGGCCTGGCACTGGGCGCTTTGCTGGCCCTGCATGGCGGCTGGCGCGCCGGCAACGCGACAGCGTCGGGCGCCGACACACTGCCCATGCTGTTCTTCGGCGGGCTGGCGCTGGCCGGGGCGGTGGGCTTGCTGCTGTCGCTGGTGCAGGTGTTCCACCCGGCCTGGGCCGATGGCGTGTTCATCGCGGTGCCGACGATTGCCGGGCGCGCGGTGGCCAACCTGCGCCAACCCAACCACCTCAGCACCGTGCTGGTGTTTGCCTGCGCTGCTGCGGCTTGGCTGGGTGCGCAAGGTCGCCTGAGCGAGCGGCTGGCTGTGCTTGGCGTGGCCGGCTTCATCGTGGGCATCGTGTTGACCGCATCGCGCACCGGCATGGTCGGCATGGCCTTCCTGACGCTGTGGGGCTGCCTGGACCGCCAGTTGCCGCGCCGCCTGCGCTGGACGCTGATCGGCGCACCGGCCATCTACGGCCTGGCCTGGGGCGGGATGTGGCTGTGGTCGCACGCGGACAGCTCGGTGGCCTTCGCGGCCGAGGCGCGCCTGCACGATGGCAGCGACATCTCCAGCTCGCGCTTCAAGATCTGGGCCAATGTGCTGGAGCTGATCCGCCAGCAGCCCTGGCTGGGTGTGGGCTACGGTCGCTTCAATTTCGCCTGGTCGATGACGCCCTTCCCCACCCGGCCCGTGGCCTTCTTCGATCACACGCACAACGTCTTGCTGCAGTGGGCGGTGGAGTTCGGTGTGCCGCTGGCCGTGCTCATGACGGCCTTGTGCGGTGGGGCGTTCTGGCTGATGGTGCGGCCGTGGCGCGCGGGTGCCGAGCATGGATCGGCCTTGCGCCACCACACCGTGGGCGCCTGCGCTGTGATGGTCGCCATCGCCGGCTTCCACAGCCTGCTGGAGTACCCGCTGTGGTACGGCTATTTCCTGTGGCCCACGGCCTTTGCGTTCGGCCTGGGTTTGTCGGCACGCACGGCGGCACCAGCAGCCGACGCCGTGCCAGACAGCGATGCGCCGACATCTGCCACGGACAAGCGCTGGCTGGGTCGCGCAGCGCCTGGCCTGGTCATGGCGGCGCTGGCCGTGTGGTGCGCACTGGACTACCGGGCCGCGTCCAACATCTACGCGCCGCGCGCGGGCGCAGGCCCGCTGGACCAGCGCATCGCCTTCGGCATGACGATGCCCTGGTGGGGCTACCAGGCCGACTACGCCTTGGTGAATCGCCCTGACGAGGACGAGCCCAGCCTGCCGCCCGAGGCCTTCCGCCGCACCGTGCACAACCTGCTGGACGCCAGGCTGATGATGGCCTATGCGCGCTCGCTGGCCGAGCATGGCCAGACCGACAAGGCGCGCTACGTGGCGCAGCGCCTGTACGAGTTCAAGAACAGCATGGCCAAGGACTGGAAGACCTTGTGCGAGGCCCCGTTGGAGCCCCGCGAGCCCGCGCCCTTCCAATGTGAAAAGCCGCAGCAGGCCTACACCTGGCGCGACATGGAGCCTTGAGCTCAGCCCTCACGGACCCAGTGCCCACTGCGCCCGCCTTGTTTCTCCAACAAGGCCACATCGGTGATGACCATGCCGCGGTCGGCGGCCTTGAGCATGTCGTACACGGTGAGCAGGCCCACCTGCACCGCGGTCAGAGCCTCCATCTCGACGCCGGTAGGGCCGGTGGTTTGCACGGTCACGCGGCAGACCACGGCAACATCCGCCTCGTCGAGCTCGAAGGCCACGGACACCTTGGACAAGGCCAGCGGGTGGCACAGCGGGATGAGGTCGGCGGTGCGCTTGGCGCCCTGGATGGCCGCGATGCGTGCCACGCCCAGCACGTCGCCTTTGCCGGCGCGGCCCTCGCGGACCAACGCCAGCGTGGCCGGCAGCATGCGGATGCGGCCTTGCGCCACGGCCACGCGCACCGTGTCAGGCTTGTCCGAGACGTCCACCATGTGGGCTTGGCCCTGGGCATCGAAGTGGGTGAGTTCGCTCATGGTGTAAAGAATTCCGAAGTGGCAAAGCCTGCAGGCACGCAAGCCATGGTGGCTTCGGGCAGGACGCATACTGTCGAGCAGTTCGTTCCGAATTGTGACCGATGCGCCCTGTCCACGCCCTGTCCGCTTTGACCGCTCCACGCCACACTGCCCAGTCCAGCCACCTTGCCGCCCACCCTCAGCGTGAGGCCGCATCGGTGCCACCCCCATGGCAGCGCAAGGCATGGCGTGCGGGCCTGGCACTGGCCTTGTGGGGCGGCAGCGCCTGGGTGCAGGCACAGACACCATCGCCAGGCGAGAGGCTGACGCCCATCCAGGGCACGGGCAATCCGGCCATCGCCTTGCCGGCACTGGGCGAGACCAGCGGCCAGGACCTCTCTGCGGCGGCCGAGCGCAAGCTGGGCGACCGCATCATGCGCAGCATTCTCAGCGACCCGGACGTCATCGACGACCCGATGCTGCTGGAGTACCTCGATGTGCTGTGGCAGAGCCTGCTGACATCGGCACGCCAGCGCGGCGACATCACGTCCGAGCTCGATCAGAGCCACGCCTGGGAGCCCTTCCTGGTGCGCGACCGCACGGTCAACGCCTTCGCGCTGCCCGGCGGCTACATCGGCGTGCACCTGGGCCTCATCGCCATGACCATCACGCCCGATGAGCTGGCCTCGGTGCTGGCGCACGAGCTCTCGCACGTCACGCAAAGGCACATCGCGCGGATGATCGGCCAGCAATCGCGCACCTCGTGGGTGGGCATCGCCTCGCTCCTGCTGGGCGTGCTGGCGGCCAGCCGCAACCCGGCCGCGGCACAGGCCATGATCTACGGTGGCCAGGCCGTGGCCATCCAGGGACAGCTGAATTTCTCGCGCGACATGGAGCGCGAAGCCGACCGCGTGGGCTTTGGCGTGCTCAACGATGCCGGCTACGACCCTGGCGGCATGGCGCTGATGTTCGAGCACCTGCAACAGGCTTCGCGCCTGAACGACGACGGCAGCTACCCCTACCTGCGCACCCACCCGCTGACCACCGAACGCATCGGTGACGCGCGTGCGCGCCTGGGTGTGGGAGGCTGGGACGCCGCACGGATGGCGCTGAGCATCGGCCCGGGCAGCTCGCGCCTGGCGGCCTGGCACACCCTGATGGCAGCGCGCTCCCGCGTGTTGATGGACACCCGCAGCATCGCCCAGGACAACCTCTTGGGCTTGACGCCCAAAGCGGACAGCCCGGCGCTGACGGCCGCAGCGACCCACTACACGCGTGCCGTGGCCCTGCAACGCAGCGGCGCGCTGGCCAAGGCGCAGCAGGCACTGGACGACGCGCGCCATGCCGGCAAGGCCCTGCCGGCGGAGCAACAAGCCGTGCTGCAGCGCGTGCTGTGGCTGACCCAGGTCGAGGCGCAGCTGCAAGGCCAACAAGCCGAGGCCGCCGCACAGACGCTGGCGCGCGAGGCCTTGGCAGGCTCGGCCGATGGCAGCCCGACACCCCGACCGCCGGTGCGCTCCGTGGTGCGCCTGGAAGCCCGCCCCGAGTTGCTGCTGGCCGCGCGCGTGGCCTTGGCGCTGCCCGAGCCCCCGAACCGCCAGGCAGTGCTCAACGATGCGGCCGCGCGCCTGCAAACCCACCTCAGCGTGCACGCGCACGACGCCGCTGCCTGGTCGCTGCTCAGCAGCGTGTGGCAGCGCCTGAACCAGCCCATCCGCGCCGTGCGCGCCGATGCCGAGGCCAGCGCGGCCCTGGGCGACCTCCCGGGCGCCATCGACCGCGTCATCGGGGCGCAGAAGCGCTTCCGCCAGCCCGATGCCGCCAGCATCATCGAGCTCAGTGTGATGGATTCCCGCCTGCGCGCCTGGCAGCGCCAGTGGCGCGAGGACGTGCGCGAGGACGGCGGCCGCTGACTTTGCTACACTGGCGCTGTCCGAAAGGGGAGTAGCTCACCGCGCCAGCGGTTGGTGGCATCCCGTCAATACGGTGAGTGGCTGCAACGGCCGCTCGCCCGGGTTTCACGGCAGGCGCCCGCCTGCATCGCAAGACCTTTCGGCGCCGAGTTTGCGCGGCTGTTGCGGCTGCGCCATGTTCGTTTCTTTCCGGAGAACCCTCATGCACACCCTGGCGCCGCTTTGGCTCTGGTTCGTTTTCGCTGCCGTCGTGCTGGCAGCGCTCGTCATCGACTTCGTCGTCCTGAAAAAACAGGGCGCCCATGCCGTGTCCGTGCCTGAAGCGGCGCGCTGGTCCGCCCTGTGGGTGGCCCTGAGCCTGGCCTTCAACGGCCTGCTGTGGTGGGCCTTCCACCAATCACAGGGCGCAGAAGTCGGGCAGGCGAAAGCTGCGGAATTCCTCACCGGCTACCTCATCGAGAAGTCGCTGGCGGTGGACAACATCTTCGTCTTCCTGATGATCTTCACCTACTTCTCGGTGCCGCCCGCGTACCAGAAGCGCGTGCTGATGATCGGCATCATCGGTGCCATGGTGCTGCGCACGGTGATGATCCTGCTGGGCGGCTGGCTCATCAGCGAGTTCCACTGGGTGCTCTACCTGTTCGGCGCCTTCCTGCTGCTCACCGGCATCAAGATGTGGTGGGCCGCTGGCGAAGAACCCAGCCTGGACGACAACCCCGCGCTGAAGCTGCTCAAGCGCGTGCTGCCCGTGAGCCCGCGTTTCGATGGCGAACGCTTCTGGACCCTGCACAACGGCGTGCGCATGGCCACGCCGCTGCTGATGGTGGTGGCGCTGGTGGGCATCACCGACGTGATCTTCGCGGTGGACTCCATCCCCGCCATCTACGCCATCACCGACGACCCCTTCATCGTGCTCACATCCAACATCCTGGCCATCCTGGGCCTGCGCGCGATGTACTTCCTGCTGGCCGCCATGGCCGCCAAGTTCCACCTGCTGAGCTACGGTCTGGCCGTGATCCTGGTGTTCATCGGCAGCAAGATGCTGTTGGTGGACTTCGTGAAGATCCCGGTGTGGGCCTCGCTGGTGGCCGTCATCGGCATCCTGGCCGTGACGATGGTGTGGAGCGTGAAGACGGCGCCGCGCATCGGCGCGAGCCGCACAGCGGGCATCGACGGGGCCTGATCCAGGGCGGGGTCAGTGTGGCGACGGGGTCGACCCGGGCCCTGACCTGGCGTGCGGCTGCGCGGGGTGCGGTACGGCCAGCCGGCGGTGCCACCACAGCAAAACCGCCATGGCCGCGCCCACGGCAGCGTGCCCCAGGCCCAGGCCATCGCGCCAGGTTTCGGGCACGAGGTAGAGCAAGGCGTAGCCGCTCAAGGCCAGGCCACCCAGCAGCGCGAACAGGGCCAGGCCCTCGCCACGCCGCCAGTGCATGCGCCAGCCCTTCATGAGGTGGATGCCAGACAGCCGACCGGTGAGCAACAACACCAGCACGCCGCCCAGGCCATGCAGCTTCATCAGCCAAGGCTCCCAGGGGCTGGGCAGGCCTTCCAGGGCGGCACGCGAGGCCGTGGGCCAGGCCAGCCAGTGCACACACAGCCACAGCAAGCCGCTGGCCGTGAGCAGGGCCACGGTGAGGTACAGCGCACGGCGCTGCCAGCGGGGCATGGTGTTGTGGCGTCGCATGGTGTGAGGCTCAAAGGGGCCGGCGTTGAAGTGCAGGTGTGGAAGGTCCGCCGCCAGGCCGCCATTGTGCCGGCAGTGCGCCCCTGCGCCGACAGCCGGCTCAGCGCACGTGCACCCAGGCCTGGGCGCCATGGGCGTGCAACAGGGCTTGCGCCATGGGGTGTTGTGCGTCACCCAACTGTGCCAGCACCTTGGTGAGCGCGTCGGCCCAAACACATTCGGGCGCAGCCACCGACACGTGCGCAGCCCGCAAGGTGCCCGACAGCTCGGAGCGCGCGCCCGGGGTGAAGTCGCTGGTGGCGATGGCGCCGTCGCTGAGTTGCAGCCAGCTGTGCGTACCGCCCTCGCGCTCGTCGCGCAGGCGCACGGGCACGGTCGCGCCCTGCACACGCAAGTCACCACCGGCATTGACCCACACCGCTGCCGCACCGGCCGCCTGTGCGGCGCGCACGGCCCGGTCCACGGCCCAGCCTTTGGCGATGCCACCCACGTCGAGCCGGGCGCCAGCGTCCAGGCGCTGCAGCGTGCTCGGGTCGTCAGGCTGCGGCCCGCAGTGCAAGGCCCAGCGCCCGCTGCCGCAGGCCACATCGAACAGGCCTTCGCTGCGCGCGTGCAGGTCGAGGCACAGGCGCAGCACCTCGGCCGTCCAGGCGTGCACAGGCACAGGCTCCCCCACCTCGGCGGCATGCGCGCGGGACAAATCGCTGCCCGGCTCCTGCACCGACATCAGGCGATGTGCCAGCGCGATGGCATCGAACGCCGCTTCGAGCGCCGCATCGCAGCCTGTCGGCACGCCGATGTCGACCAGCGTGCCCAACCAAGGACGGGCACGGCGCAACCAGCCACGCACCGCCGTCCGCGGCGTTTGAGCAGACAGCGGCATCAGCTCCCCAGCAAGTGCAGGCCACGCGCCATCTCGGCCATGGCGGCGATGCGCCGCACGCCGTCGGTCACGTGGCTGCACGACAGCGTGGCGCCGCTGATGTTGGCGATGTCCTGGCCTGGGCGGATGCCGTTGGCTGCGGTCTTGCCCACGAACTGCTGGCGCCAGGCGGGCAGGCGGATCTCGCTGCCATGGCTTTCGCGGTAGGACAGCACCTCAACCTGCTTGACGGCGGCCTCGGGCGTCAGTGCCACGGCGTAGGTGATGAGCTCGAACTTGCCGACCACGTTGTCGACCACCATCCAGCCCAGCAGCTTGCCACCCTGGCTGGCTTCGATGACCTTCCATTGCGCCGAACGCGCAGGCAGCCCGGCCTTGCTGGCCAGGGCTTGCAACTGCGCAGCGTCCATGGCCACGTCACGCACGGTGAAGCGGTCGGCCTGCGGGAACAGCGCCTGCTGCGCCTGCTGCGGGCTCATGTAGTCGACCGCGAAAGCGCTCAGGGGCAGGCCGGCCGTGGCCGCCACCAGCAGCGGTGCAGCGCTCAGCGTGATGCGCATGTCAGAAGCTCCAGCCCACGCCCAGGTCCAGGCGGTTGCGGTCCTTGTTTTCCTGGAAGCGCTGGATGTCGGCCTTGAAGACCACGCCATCGCCCACGTTGAGGTTGGCGCCCACGGTGCGGACTTGCTCGGTCGGTGCGGCGGTTTGCGTCAGGCCCAGGCCCAGGTCGGCGTAGGCCTTGCGCGTGTTGAAGCGCTCCAGGCGCACGAAGGGCGAGAGGCTCAGGTCACCCGAGGTCCAGAGTTTGTAGGCCGCTTGCACATAGGCCCCGTCGAAACGCTTGGGCACAGGGTACCAGTCAGGGCCACTGCTCAGCGTCAGGGTGTTGAAGGCCGCCGTGCCGCCGATGGTGCCGCGGGCGTACACCGCCGACAGGTCCCAGCCGGCCACCATGTAGCGGGCATGCAAGTCCCACAGGCTCACGCGCAGGCCGTTGCCGGCCGCGGTGGCCTGCCCTTGTCCGCCTTTGCCGGAAAACACCGAACCACCCAGCTGCAGGCCGGGCACGCCGCGCCAGTTCAGGGCGCCGAAGAAGGCCAAGTCCTTGGCATGGGCCTGCGACATCTCCTGGTGCACGGCGCCCAGCGGCGAGTCGGCGGTTTCCGCATCGGTGCTGCTCCACTTGGAAACATCGAAGCTGGTGCTCACGCCCATCTGCAGCGTCAGGCCCTGGTCGAAGTTGCCAACGAACTGCAGGCCGCCTTCGCGCCAGGTGCTGGGGATGATGGCGGTTTCGACGAAGTTGCGCTCCACACCGTAGTAGGCCGTGGGCTCGTGGTTCTCGTTGAGCAGGCCCGAGGGCATGAGGAAGAGGCCCGCGCGCATGGCCCACTGGTCGTTGAGCTGGCGCTCCACATAGGCCTGCTCGATGGCGACCTCGCCCTTGTCGCTGGCCGAGGTCACGCTGTGCTCGACCTCCAGTTCGGTGACGAGCTTGGTCCGCGCGTCGAAGCGGTGCTGCACACCCAGCACCAGGCGGCGCACATCGGCCTCGTTCTTGGACTTGTCCCTCTGGTAGCGGTTGTAGTTGACCTCGCCGTAGCCGGTCAGCACGGTGGCGGGCGCGCTGGCAGCGTCTTGCCCAGCGCCATTGACCGCCAACACAGCGGTGTTGGATGCAGTCGCAGCAGAAGCCGCTGCGGCAGCGGAGGCACGGGCCGCGCTCGCGGATTCGGTGGCGGTCGCGGCGGCGGTGGCCACGGCCGCGCGGTCGGATTGCTGCTGACGGCGCAGGTCGGCCATTTCGGCCTTGAGGGTCTGCAGGTCGGCGCTGAGCTGCTCCAGGCGCTCCATCAGGGCACGCTCACGCGCACTGGTCGCGCCGGCCGCACCGGCCGTGCCGCGGGGTGCGGGGGAGGTGTTGGCAGCGAAAGCCGTCACCGGCGCCAAGGCCGTGAGGGACAGGCAGGTGCCCGTCAGCAGGGCGAATCGTTGGGTCAGCTTCATGGGTGGCTCGCGGAAGTTCTGAAAAGGATGTGGCGACAGTGGCGCGGCGCTCAGGGCGTCCAGCCGTCGGTGAGGGTCTGGAGGAAGGCCAGCAGGTCTTCGATCTCGGCGGCGTCCAGCGCGGGCGTGCCGCCAAGCGGGCGGTTGTAGGGCGCTTCGCTGCGGTTGACGTTGGCCGCGTAGGCCGGCAGGTCGTTGAACTTGACGTCGACCGCCTGGCTGCCATCGAGGTACCAGCGCTCGGGGTGGGTGTCGCGCTGCACGTAGAAGGTCAGCACCTCGCGCAGGTCGGTGAAGCGGCCGTTGTGGAAATAGGCCTGGCGCACCGCCACATTGCGCAGCGACGGCACCTTGAACTTGCCGCACAGGGCCTCGCGGGCCGTCGTGCTCAGGTTGAGGCCATCGAGGGCCGCGCTGGCGCACAGGCCCTGGTCGCCCCAGGTGCTGGGCGCGCTCTGGTTGCGTGGCACGCCCAGCGCGTCGTAGGAGAAGTCGGTGAACAGCGGGAAGCTGCCGTCGGCGCCCATCGCGCTGGGGTGGCAGGCGGCGCAATTGCCCTTGGATGCGCTGTTGAACAGGGCCAGGCCGCGCAGCTCTGCGTCGCTCAGCCGCGCCTTGCCGCGCAGGAAGGCGTCGTACTTGCTGCTGAAGGGCGCGAAGTCGCTGTCTTCCTTTTGATAAGCCTGCAGGGCCAGGGCCACGCGCTCGAAAGCATCGTCGGGCCGCGTGAAGATGTCGGTGCCGAACAAGGCTTGGAACTCCGCCGCGTAGGTCGCCACGGACAGCTTGCGCACCACGGCTGCGGCATCGGGCTGGTTCATTTCCTTGGGGTTGAGGAAGGGGCCTTTGGCCTGCTCGGCCAGGCTGGCGGCGCGGCCATCCCAGAAGAAACCACCGGCGGGCGTGCCATCGGCCTCGATGCGGAAGGCGCGGTTGTAGATCAGGTAGCGCATGGACGGGGCCACCCGTCCGCCAACCGAAACACCGTCGTCGCCCAACTGCACCACCAGGTGGTTGGACGGTGCATGCGCATTGGCAGCGTCATGGCAGCTGGCGCAGGACTGGTGGCCGGTGGCCGACAGCGAAGCATCGCGGAAGATTTTTTCGCCGAGCTGCGCCATGGGCGACATGGCCGCGGCCGTGGCACGGTCAGCCCCCCCCGTGCTAGCGCTTTCTGAGGAGCCGCCCCCACCGCAAGCTGCCAACCCCAAGGCCAGCGCCAGACACGCCCCCCATCCGAGGCGGGAGGTCAGGCGACGCAACGGGAACAGGCTGCCCACGGCAGCGCGCATCTGGGAAGGCATGGCGGCTTGCTTTGCAAATAACAATCGTTCTCATTATCTTCCGTATCTGGATGGCCAAGCTTTGACGTCCCTCAAGCAGAGGTGTGTTCAAAAACCACGGTCTTTGCATGCTCATGCTTGCAAATACGAATTGTTCTCATTAACATTGGTTCACGTTTGTCGCACGCCTCGCCGCCAAACCTGCCCCGGGCCATCGGACCGCCGAGCCCACCGCAGGAGGACAACGTCGCCAGCCTGACTGTGGGGGTCATGCGGACGGCGGCCGAGGTGGCGGCAAACGCTTTTTTTTGCGAACACCTCCGTCGAAACCGCGCCGTCGCACCGACCGGCCACCTCCTCGAACACCATGCACGCCACCATCCGCCACACCGACCACATCGCCCGGCAGCCAGCCCGCGCGCAGACCGCCTCCAGCCAAACCACCTCGCTGGGCGCCCTGGCCGCAGGCGTCGGCCTGAGCCTGCTGAGTGCCGCCCCGCTGGCGCAAACCACCGCCAGCCCTGCCGCCGCCGAAGCCACCCTGCCCGCCATCACGGTCACCGACAAGGCCGAGAAGCCCGAAGCCAAGACCACCTACCAGGCCACCACCACCACCATCGGCAAGGGCAAGCAAGCCCTGCGCGACATCCCGCAATCGATCACCGTGGTGACCGAAAAGCTGATCACCGACCGCAACCTCGACACCATGAAGGACGTGCTGCGCCAGACCGCCGGCATCACCTTCCAGGCGGCCGAGGGCGGCGAAGAAGACATCCGCCTGCGCGGCTTCTCGCTGCAAACGACCGGCGACATCTTCCTGGACGGCGTGCGCGACCCCGCCATCTACGACCGCGACACCTTCAACATGGACCGCCTGGAGCTGCTGCGCGGCTCGGCCTCGATGCTGTTCGGGCGCGGCTCCACCGGCGGCGCCGTGAACCAGGTCAGCAAGGCGCCCTACCTGGGCTCGGCCAGCGAGGTCAATGTGACCGCCGGCAACCACGACTACAAGCGCGTCACAGGCGACTTCAACATCCAGACCGCTGAAGACGCCGCCCTGCGCATCACCGGCATGCGCACCGAAGCCAACAACAACGGCGCGGGCAGCAGCATCGACAAATACGGCTTGGCCGCCAGCTACCGCTGGGGCATCGGCAGACAGGTCGAGCACCAGGTCAGCGTCTTCCACATCGACAACGACAACGGCATCAACTACGGCCTGCCCTGGATCAAACCACGCAGCACCGACAGCCAGGGCGCACAGCGCATCAACAGCAGCCTGGACCCGGCCAACTACTACGGCATGGCCAGCGACTACAACCGCACCCAGGGCGATGTGTTCACCTACATGAACACCGTCAAGCTGGGCGGCGGCTCCGAGCTGAAGACCGTGGTGCGCAAGGGTGACTTCCAGCGCGACCTGCGCGCCAGCACCATCCGCTTGGCCTCGGCCACCGCGGGCTTGAACAACTTCAGCGATGCCACCGCCTTCACCCGCGGCACGCAGTTCAAGAACCAGAACATGGACCTGATCCAGGCCCAGACCGACTACAGCGGCAAGCACCAGCTGCTGGGCATGAAGCACGAGATCACGACGGGCATCGACTTCTCGCGGGAGAACCGCGTGGTCCTCGCCAACGGTTCGACCATCGCCAAACCCAACACCACGGCAGGCACGCCCAACGACGGCGCCACCATCGACGAGGCCAGCCGCATCCTGCGCCGAGGCAACCAGTTCAGCGCCAAGGGCGTGGGCACCTACTTGCAGGACCTGGTGCACATCGCGCCGATGTGGAAGGTGCTGGGCGGCCTGCGCTACGACTACTTCAACGGCGACTACACGACCTTCAACAACAACACGGCCAACCTGCCAAGCGCCAACTACAAGCAAAGCATCAACAAGATCAGCAAGCGCGCCGGCGTGCTGTTCCAGCCCAATGCGCTGGACTCCTACCACTTCTCGTACGGCACCTCGTTCAACACCTCGGGCGACACCTACTCGTACAACGCCAACAGCGCCAACACCGCGCCGGAGTCGAGCGAGAACATCGAGTTCGGCGCCAAGCTGGACTCGGAAGATGGCCGCGTGACCACGCGCCTGGCCCTGTTCCGCGCCACCAAGCTCAACGAGCGCAACACCGACCCCGACAACGCCGCCACGCGCCTGCTGCTGTCCGGCAAGCGCCACGCCACCGGCTTCGACATGGACGTCACCGGCCAGATCACCGACGCCTGGGACATCTACGCCTCCTACACCTGGATACCGGAAGCGCGTGTCGACGAAGCCGCATCGACCGCCACCGCCGGTGGCGCGCGCAAGGGCGACCGCCCCGGCCTGACGCCTCGCCACAGCGGCACCGTGTGGAACACCTACAAGTTCCTGCCGCAATGGCGCGCCGGCGTGGGCCTGAATTTCCGCAGCAAGCAGGCCCCGGCCGACATCAACACGCCGGCCAACGGCATCTACAACGCACCGGGCTTCGCCACCCTGGACCTGATGGCCGAGTACGCCTTGAGCAAGGTCTACACCGTCAAGGCCAACGTGACCAACGTGGCCAACAAGGTCTACGCCGACCAGGTCTACCGCGGCTTCTACGTGCCCGGTGCTGGCCGCCTGGTTCAGGTGACCCTGTCGGCCAAGTTCTGACCGCTGTTTTCATTGCTCATCCTGCGCCATGCTGCTCCACATCCCCCAGGTCCTGACACCCGACGAACTGCAACGCGCCCGCGCCATCCTGGACGCCGCGCCCTGGGTGCTGGGCCAGGTCACGGCCGGCCGCCAGGCCGCGCTGGTCAAGGACAACGAGCAGCTGGCGCAGCAGGGCGAACACGCGAAGGCGCTGCGGGCCCTCATCCTGCCCGCGCTGGACCGCAACACCCTGTTCTTCTCGGCCGCCCTGCCGCGGCGCATCGTGCCGCCGCTGGTCAACCGTTATGGCGGTGAGCACGCCAGCTACGGCAGCCACGTGGACAACGCCATCCGCGTCAACAACGAGCTGGGCCAGCGCGTGCGCACCGACATCTCGGCCACGCTCTTCCTCGCCAACCCCGATGAGTACGAGGGCGGCGACCTCGTGATCGACGACACCTTCGGCGAGCAACGCGTCAAGCTGGCCGCCGGCGACATGGTCATCTACCCGGGCACCAGCGTGCACCGGGTCGAGCCCGTCACGCGCGGCCACCGCCTGGCCAGTTTTTTCTGGATCGAGAGCATGGTGCGAAGCGACGAGCAACGCCGCCTGCTCTTCGACCTCGACACCCACCTCACCCGCCTGCGCCAGTTGCACGACCACGACGCATCCCTCGTGGGCCTGACCGGCACGTACCACAACCTGCTGCGCATGTGGGCCGACGTCTGAGCCCCCACGCCGCCCGTTTTCCTGCCACCTGTTCCCTTCCCCCCACCCAAGGAGACCTCCCCATGAAGACGACCGCCCTGCACACCCTGCCCGCGAAGATGCTGCCCGCCCCGATGTCAGCCACCTTGATGCTGGCCGCCACCGCCCTGTTCGCCACCGGCGCCATGGCCCACGGCAGCTTCAAGTGCGAAGAGCCCAAGAAAGAATGGAAGCAACGCGACGACCTGCAAGACAAGCTCAAGGCCGAAGGCTGGGACGTGCGCAAGGTCAAGATCGACAACGGCTGCTACGAGGTCTATGGCTTCGATGGCAAGGGCCAGCGCCGCGAGGCTTACTTCAACCCCAAAACGTTCGAGCTCGTGGGCGACGTTCCGCAGAAGTGATGCCCTCGGCTGAAGACGACGCCCTGGACAGGGCGAGCCAGGTGGCAGCGCCAGCCCCCATCCCCGTGTGGGATGTGGCCGTGCGCCTGCTGCACTGGACGCTGGCGGGCGCCATCGCCACCGCCTGGACGAGCACGCTGGACATCGGCGTGCCTGCCGACTGGCATGAGCGGGCAGGCTACACGGCCGTGGGCTGTGTGGCCCTGCGCTTGTTGTGGGGCGTCATCGGCAGCCGCCACGCGCGCTTTGCCGAATTCGTGCGCGGTCCCCGCGCCACCTGGCGCTACACCGTGCAGGTGCTGCGCGGCACCGCGCCACGCCACATCGGCCACAACCCGTTGGGTGGCTGGATGGTGCTGGCGCTGCTGCTGAACGTGGCCGGCATCGTCCTCACCGGCTGGCTGCAAACCACCGATCGCTACTGGGGCTCCGAGCCGCTGGAGTGGGTCCACACCACCCTGGCCTGGGGCCTGCTGGGCCTGATCGCGCTGCACGTGGCGGGCGTCGTGCTCACCAGCCGACACCAAGGCGAGAACCTCGTGAAAGCCATGGTGGATGGGCGCAAAATGCCGCCCTCATGAGCACACCCACCGACGCGGCCCCGCAGGGGCTGCAAGCCATCCCACCGGACACGGTCAGCCTGGCCGACTACGAACGCCACGCCCAGGCCCGCATGGACGCTGGCGCCTGGGCCTACCTGCAAGGCGGGGCCGGTGACGAGCACACGCTGGACGCCAACGCGCGCGCCTGGCAACAACTCCAGCTGCTGCCCCGCGTGCTGCGGCGCACGGCCGGTGGCCACACGCGCACACAGCTGTTCGGCCGCACGCTGGCGCACCCGCTGATCCTCGCGCCGGTGGCGTACCAAAAGCTCGCGCACCCCGAAGGCGAAATGGACACCGCCCTGGCCGCCGCCGCTCAGGAAGCCGGCTTCGTGCTCAGCACCCAGGCCAGCACGCGCCTGGAAGACATCGGCGACGCCATCTCGGCCGACGATCTGCGCGGCCCGCTGTGGCTGCAGCTCTACCTCCAGCCCGACCGCGCCTTCACCAAGGCCTTGGTGCACCGCGCGGAAGCCGCTGGCTTCGATGCCATCGTGCTGACCGTGGACGCCCCCACCAGCGGCGTGCGCGACCGCGAACGCCGCGCCGGCTTCCGCCTGCCCGCGGGCATCTCGGCGGTGAACCTTCTGGGCATGGCGCCGACAACGCGCGAGATGCCGCCCGACAGCAGCCATGGCAGCGCCCTGTTCGACGATCTGCTGCACCACGCCCCCACCTGGGACGACGTGGCCTGGTTGCGTGCGCAAACGCGCCGCCCCATCCTGCTCAAAGGCGTGCTGCACCCCGACGATGCGCGCCAGGCACTGAGCCTGGGCGTGGACGGCCTGATCGTCTCCAACCACGGTGGCCGCACGCTGGACACGGTGCTGCCCACCGCGCGCGCCCTGCCCCGCATCGCCGATGCCGTGGGCAACGACATGCCCTTGCTGGTCGATGGAGGCATCCGCCGCGGCACCGACGTGCTCAAGGCCCTCGCCCTGGGCGCCCGCGCCGTGCTGATCGGACGGCCCTATGTGCACGCCCTGGCCACCGCCGGTGCGTTGGGCGTGGCGCACTGCATCCGCCTGCTGCGCGACGAGCTGGAAGCGGCCATGGCCCTCACGGGCTGCGCCACGCTGGCCGACATCCACAGCGACCTCATCGACAAGCCCTGACAGACAAGCCCTGAGCGGCCGCGCCGATCAGGCCGCGTCGACACTCACGTCGCGCGCAGCTTCGTCGGCCGCTTCTTGCGGCCCAGGCCCACCTGCGCTGCGATGTACTTGACGAACACCCACAACGGCGACTCGTTGGGCTTGGGCGCCTCGCCGCGGCCAATGCGCTTGAGCTGGCCCGTGTACCAGGTGATCTCCATCAGGCCCATCTTGTCGATGAAGCCGATGCCCGTGTTCTTGGGCGTGACCTGCTCGCGCGGTTGCTGGCCGCCCAACAAGCGCTGGGGCACGTCGGGCTCGATGGCCAGCGCGCGCGCCAGGCCGACAAAGTCGACCGCGCCGGAAGTGATGGCCTCGGCCATGCCTTGCGAGGAGCGGAAGCCGCCCGTCACCACCAGCGGCGTCTTCACGGCGGCGCGGGCCTTCTCGGCGAAGGCCAGGAAATAGGCCTCGCGCTGCTTGGTGCTTTCCTTGACCGGCTCGCCCGACTTGGTTTTCGGCTCTCCCTTCGCGCCCGTCATCACCGGGGCTTCGTAGGTGCCGCCCGAAATTTCGATGAGGTCGATGCCGGCTTCAGACAGCGCACGGATGGTGTCCAGCGACTCCTCCTCGGTGAAGCCACCGCGCTGGAAGTCGGCCGAGTTCAGCTTGATGCCGATGGGGAAACCCGGGCCAACCTTGGCGCGCATCGCGGCCAACACGGCCAGCACGAAGCGGCGGCGCTTCTCGGGCGTGCCGCCCCACTCATCGCTGCGGCGGTTGTGGTGCGGCGACAAGAACTGGCTGACCAGGTAGCCGTGCGCACCGTGGATCTGCACGCCACTGAAACCGGCTTGCTTGACGAGGGCCGCGGCCTGGGCGAAGCGCGCGATGACCTCGCGCACCTCGGCGTCCGTCATCTCGCGCGGGGTGGGAAAAAAAGCCTGCATCTCGGGGCGGAAAGGCACGGCCGAAGGCGCGATGTTTTCCTTGTTCAGGCCCTTGGGCGCTTGCTTGCCCGGGTGGTTGAGCTGCACCCAGCACTGCGTGCCATTGCGCGTGGCCGCCTGCGCCCAGGCCGTGAGCTCGGGCAGGAAGCGCTCGTCTTCGATGACGACGTTGCCTGGCTCACCTAAAGCGCGCCGGTCGATCATCACATTGCCCGTCACGCACAGGCCGACGCCACCATCGGCCCAGGCACCGTACAAACGCACCAACTCGGGCGTCGCCGCACCGGGGCGCGTGCCCAGGGCCTCGCTCATGGCGGATTTGAACAGGCGGTTCTTGACCACCGCACCATTGGGCAAGGTGAAAGGCTGGGACAGCACGGCTTGAGGGGTCATCGAAACAGCTCCACGGTGAACACAGACAGATCGGCCATGCGCAGCTTGCCGAAAGGGCACGCCACGCCTTGCCAGCGCGCATTGGACACCAAAGTGGAAATCGGCGCATTCAGTTCGAAGATGGCGCAGTGCAGCATGCGCCATTGAGGCCACGTGGCCACATTCGGCTGCAATTCAAGGGGATGCAGCGTGGTTTTGCCCAGGAGAAAGCATTACCATGCGTGCAGCCGGCCCCGTGAGGAACGCGCGCGAACACAGCCCGCGCCCACAGGCCGCATCAGATCTGACCTGACACTGGAGTGAATTCACATGGCAACTGCGACGAAGAAAGCCCCGGCCAAGAAGGCCGAGGCCACCAAGGCACCTGCAGCCAAGAAGGCCGCCGTCAAGCGCGCGCCCAACGCGGCATTTTCCAAGCCTCTGACCCCCAGCGCCGCCCTGGCCGCCGTGATCGGCGCGACCCCGGCACCGCGCACCGAGGTCACCAAGAAGATTTGGGAATACATCAAGAAGCACAACCTGCAGGACGCCGCCAACAAGCGCAACATCAATGCGGACGAGAAGCTCACGCCGATCTTCAAGAAGCCGCAAGTCACCATGTTCGAGCTGACCAAGCTGGTCAGCGAGCACCTGAGCTGATGCGCCTGTCCGCTGCAACCGGCTGACGAGCCGCTGCAGCAGACACGAAAAAGCCCGGCCTGGCGCCGGGCTTTTTCATGGGCAAGTGCATGGGCCTTCAGCCCAGCACCTCACTCCCACCAGGGGTAGAACGCCGGCATCTCCGAGGCCTTGCCCTGGAACTGCGCGGGACGCTTCTCCAGGAAGGCCTGCACGCCTTCCTTGCCGTCGCCGATGCTCGTGTAGAACATGGCCAGCGAATCGACCTGGTGCGCGGCCAGCGGGTGCGGCTGCGCCGAGTTGCGGTACATCATCTGGCGCGTCAGCGCGATGCCCACGGCCGAGCGCTCGGTGGCGATGCGCCGCGCGATCTTCATCGCTTCGTCCAGCAACTGCTCGGGCGGCACCACGCACTTGACCAGGCCGCCGCGCTGCGCCTCGTGGCCATCGAAGATGTCGGCCATGTAGGTCCACTCCAGCGCCTGCGAGATGCCGACGATGCGCGGCAGGAACCAGCTCGAACAGGCTTCCGGCACGATGCCGATGCGGCCGAACACGAAACCGATGCGGGCCTTCTCGGACGCGATGCGGATGTCCATCGGCAGCGTCATGGTGGCGCCAATGCCCACGGCCGCACCGTTGATGGCACCGATCACCGGCTTCTTGCAATTGAAGATGGACAACACCACGCGGCCACCGGTGTCGCGCACGCCTTCGTGGATGGCCTGCTCGGTCAGGCGCTCGCGCATGTCGGTCATCGTGGGCTGCAGGGACTCGTCCAGGCCGAACACATTGCCGCCCACGCTGAGGTCCATGCCCGCGCAGAAAGCCTTGCCTGCGCCCGTGACCACGATGGCGCGCACGGCGTCGTCGTCGCTGGCGCGCGTGAAGGCATCGACCAGCTCGTTGGCCATCTCCACCGTGAAGGCGTTGAGTTGCTCGGGGCGGTTGAGGGTCAGCAGCAGGACGCCATCGGCATCGACGGCATGGCTCAAGGTCTGGTAGCGCATGGGAGGTCTCTCTCGGTTGTGGGGTCGCGCCCCAGCATAGCGCAGCCACCCTTGCTCACCAGGCGCCTTGCTGGCCCGCGATGGCGTTTGAGGCAGATCACATGGCGGCGTCGAAGGCAGGGACTTCGGGTTGTCCCGGAGGGGTGGGGGCACCATTTCGCCCGTACCATGCGCCGGGCCGTTCACCCAGAACGGCCTGCGGTGTCCATGAGACGCCTGCCCTGTTTGTGTCCCCTCAGGAGATCCCCATGTGGAAGATGTTGGTTGGTTTCATCGTGTTCGCGGTCCTCGCGGTTTACCTGCTCATGAAGAGCGGCGCCGACGTGGACATGGGCGGTGAGAAGCACGGTGTGGATGCCACCCATGTGGAAGAGCCCAAGGCCAGCGAATCGACGCCCGCCGCGGTGACGCCGTCGGCCCCGGTCGATGCCGCCTCTGCCGCGGCCAGCGCCGCGTCGAACTGATCAGTCTGGACCCTGGTGGGTGGGGCCCGTGTGGCCCCGCTCGTCGGCCAGCCACTGCAGCACCGGGATGGTGCCTGGCAAGACCGGCACCACGTCCACCGGCAAGCGCTGCCAGGCCATGTCCTGGCCTTCGCGCATCTCGAACGCCCCCGTCCAGTCGTGCACCTTGCAGAAATGCAGGCGCACCCGCGCGTGCGGGTAGTCCATCAGCTCGACCTTCCAGACCTGCGCTCCGCCGATGGTGATGCCCAGCTCCTCGTCAAGCTCGCGGCGCAAGGCCGCCTCCACCGTTTCGCCGGCTTCGAGCTTGCCGCCCGGGAACTCCCAGTGGCCGGCGTAGACCTTGCCGGGTGGACGTGAGGTCAGCAGGAAGCGGCTGTCAGGCCCTTCGCGGCCCTCGGCATCGCGCTCGATCAGCACACCCACGGCCACATCGACCGGAGGACGGTCGGTGGCGTCCATCACGTGGTACGGCTTGCGCTCGGGCGTGGGGGCGGTGGTGCTCATGCGCCCTCTCCGTCCTGGGCGGCCAGGCGGCCGGCGTGGTCGCGCGCGAACTGGTAAGCCACACGGCCTGAGCGCGAGCCGCGCTCGATGGCCCAGACCAGCGCTTCGGGCCGCGCCGCCTCGATGGCCTCGGCGTCGGTCAGGCCGAAGTGCCGCAACCACTGCGCCACGATGGCCAGGTACTCGTCCTGGCTGAAGGGGTAGAAGCTGATCCACAGGCCGAAGCGCTCGGACAGCGAGATTTTTTCCTCGACCACCTCGCCGGGGTGCAGTTCGCCATCGGCATCGCGCGAGTAGGTCTTGTTGTCCGAGTGGTACTCGGGCAGCAGGTGCCGCCGGTTGGACGTGGCCACGATGAGCACGTTGTCGCCGCTGGCCGAGACGGTGCCGTCCAGGATGGATTTGAGCGCCTTGTAGCCGGGCTCGCCCTCGTCGAAGCTGAGGTCGTCGCAATAGACGATGAAGCGTTCGGGGCGCGCACTCACCAGCTCGATCAGGTCGGGCAGGTCGATGAGGTCGACCTTGTCCACCTCGATGAGGCGCAGGCCCGCATCGGCATGGGCGTGCAAGGCGGCCTTCACCAGCGAGGACTTGCCCGTGCCGCGCGCGCCCGACAGCAGCACGTTGTTGGCGGTGCGCCCGGCCACGAACTGCGCCAGGTTGCGGGCGAAGCGCTCCTTCTGCGTGTCCACCTCTTTCAGATCGGCGTAGGCGATGTGCGCGACGTGCCGCACCGGTTCCAGCCAGCCCACGCCCCAGGCCGCGCTGCTGCGCTTGCGGTAGCGGAAGGCCACAGAGGCGGACCAGTCGGGGGCCCGCACGGTTTGCTGCGGGGAGGGCAGGATGGCCTCCAGGCGTTGCAGGAGGCCCTCGGCGCGTGCGAGGAAGGAATCGAGTGGGAGCAATGCAGGCTGGTCCATGGGGCCCGAGTGTAGTGGCCCGCACAAGCCCCTGGCTCAGGGCGTGAAGACCAGAACCTGCAAGGTGGTGCGCATGGCGCGCTCGTAGATCTCGTCGGCGCCCACGGCGCGCGGCTTGGGCTCGGCGTCCACCGCACCAAAGCGCTCGCCAAAGCCCTGGCGCAAGGCCGTCACCGTGACCATCTGGTCGCTGGCGCTGGCCTGTCCTGCGCGGCCCAAGGCGATGCCCACCAGGCGCCCACCCGGGTCAAAGACCGGGCCTCCGCGCACACCCGCGCCCGGCAAGGCCAGGCCCAGCCGGGTGATGCCCGCAGGTGCGCTGGCCGCGGGCATGCCCAGGAAGCCTGCACGCATCACCGGCCAAGCGGGCTGCGCCTGGGGGTCCACGGGCATGTCCAGCCCGAACACAGGGGAACCCGGGAAAGCATCGCGGGGCGCCATGAGGTCCCCTCCGGCCACCGGCAGGGGCGCCGACAGGTGCAACATCACCAAGGGCGATGCCCCATGATCAGGTTCTGCGCCATCGTCGGCATGGCCTGGGCCGTGGTCGATCTGCGCAGACACCGTCTGACCCAAGCCATTGCGGAGCCAGAGACGCGTGGGCCCCGATGCCGGCAGAGCCTCGCGGGGCACCAAGGCGTGTTCGCCATCGGCCAGCAACACCCCGGTGGCCACGGCGCGCGTGCCCGACAACGGCGCCGCACCGGTGGCATAGGGCGCCAGACGGCCGGGCAGTTGAAGCAACGCCCCCTGCGCCAGCAGCACACCGGACTGGACACTGCGCCGCATCGCCTGCACCGCCGGATGCTGAGGCTCGCGTGCCTCGGCCTGCTGCAAGGTCCGCTCGGAAACCGCCACCTGGGCGCCCAGGTTCAGCAACCAGGCGTACAGCACCGCACCTTCGACCTCGTCGAGGTGGACACCCGCCGTGTGGGCGGCAAACGCCAGGGCCTGGCGGTACTGGCCCGCCTGCATCTGGCTGCGCAGCACGCCCAGTTCGATGTCGGCCTGGTGGGCCATCAAGCCCGCCTGGTCAAAGGCCGCGCGGGCGCCGTCGGCATCGCCACGGCTGAGCTTGTCTTCGCCCTCGGACACCAGGCGACGCAGCTCGGCGCGCGAGGCCGGCGTGCTGCCGGCCCCATGGTCGTGGGCATGGGCATGGGCCGGTGCAGCCGCCACGGACAAGGGCAGGCCGCCGCCCTTCACAGAGCCTGGGCCCGCCCAACTTGCCGCCGCCACGCTCAGCGCGGCAGCGGCACTCACCACATGGACCCCACGCATCACTGGCGGGTGATGCGGGGCTTGGCCAGCTCGACAGCCGTCGGGTTGTAGGCCACGTTGCCGTTCTTGTACAGCGACAGGTAGGAGATCAGGGCGTCGATGTCCTGAGCGCCGCCTTGCACGCTGGTGCCGCCGACGAACACGCCGAAGCCGTCACCGCCAGTGGCCATGAAGTTGTTCACGGTCACGCGGTAGGTCTTGCTGGGGTTCTGCACCACGCCGCCCGAGACGATGTACTCGGTCGGGGCCGTGACCACGGGAGGCACCACGGTCACATCGGTGGGCGTGAAGGTGACGTCCACGATGCGGGTGCCACAGGTACCAGCCGAGTTCCAGCTGTACTTCAGGCTGCTGGCGATCTGCATGATGCGGTTGGCCGTGCCCTGGCCGTTGCAGTTGGCGAACTGCTGCTCCAGCACGTCCTTGATCTGCTGGGCCGTCAGGGTCATGGTCACCAGGCTGTTGCCGAAGGGCTGGACCGTGAAGGCGTCGGCGTAGGTCAGGTTGTACGGGTAGGTCGTGGCGGGCGTGGTCGTGGGCACGACGAAGCCGGGGCTGCGCACGCCACCGGCGTTCATGAAGGCGATCTGTGCACCACCCAGGGAGGCCGGCTGCGTGGCCGACAGCTGGGCGTCGGCGATCAGGTCACCGGCTTCCATTTCGCCAGCGGTGTTGGCACTGTTGGTCATGCCGGCGGTGATGGTGCCGACCACGGCGTTGGCCAGGGGCGACACGGCCGCCTTGTAGGCCGCGACCACGTTCTTGACCGAGGGGTCGTTGGCGATGGCGCTGTTGATGGCGGTGTCGTTCTGGGCCACCAGCACGTTGCGCGGGCTCACGGCGGTGATGTCACGCGTGGTCGGGTCGATGGTCACGTCCACTTCGGTCAGCACGCGGCCGAAAGCGCTGGAGCTGGTGACGGGCACCAGGCGGCCGGCCTTGTTGGGCATGCCGGTGGGACGGGCCGTGGTGACGGCGTTGGCCAGGGTCGTGCCACGCACGTCGATGGTCGTGGCCGAGCAGTTGTAGGCCGAGTGGGTGTGGCCGCTGATGACCAGGTCGACGGCGTTGTCCAGGCGCTTGACGATGGCGCGGATGTCGGAGTCGGTGCCGTCCACATTCTTCAGGTCGCCCGTGCAACCGTTGACGTCGCTGGTGATGGGCTGGTTGGTGCTGCCAGTGACGACGTTCTGGAAGCCACCTTGGTGGACCAGCACCACGATGGATTCGACGCCTTGGGCGCGCAGGCGGGGCACCAGGGCGTTGACGGTGTCGGCTTCGTCCTGGAAGGTCAGGCCGGCCACGCCGGTCGGGGTGACGATGCCGGGCGTGCCCTTGAGGGTCATGCCGATGAAGGCCACCTTGACGCCGTTGAAGGTCTTGATGCCATAGGCGGGCAGCAGAGTCTTGCCCGTGGCGTTCTCGACCACGTTGGCCGACAGCCACTTGAACTTCGCGCCGTCGAAGCTGCCTTGTGCGGCCGAGCCGAAGCCCTTGCAGCTGTTGACTTCCGGCACGCCGTTGGTGGTCTTGCAACCGCCGTTTTGCAGGCGCTTGAGCTCGTCCTTGCCCTTGTCGAATTCGTGGTTGCCGACGGCATTGAACTCGACACCGATCTTGTTGAGCGTTTCCACCGAAGGCTCGTCGAAGAACAGGGCGGAGATCAGCGGCGAAGCGCCGATGAAGTCGCCAGCACCCACCACCACGTTCAGCGGGTTGGTGCCCTTCATGCGGGCCACGTAGGCGGCCATGAACTCGGCACCACCGACGGCGGGGCGGCTGGCGGTCGGCACCAGGGTGTTGGCACCGAAGGTGCCCGGGGTTTCGAGGGTGCCGTGGTAGTCATTGAAGCCAATGATCTTGACGGTGAAGGGGGCCTTGGTGGCGGTCTGGGCGACAGCGCAGCCGGCGAAGGACGAGAAGGCCAGGGCGAGGCTGGCGCAGATCAGACGGACTTGCATGGGGAATTCCTTGGGATGCGGTGGGTGCAGCGAGGGGCGCAGGCGTTGGGTGTCGGATCAGCCGCGGGCGCGGCGACGCGACACCACACCGACGACGCCGGCAGCGGCCAGGACCAGCGCCAGGCTGGTGGGCTCGGGCACGGCGGTGACGGACAGACCGCCAGAGGTGCTGTTCAGGGCGAAGCCGCCGTCGGTCACGGACTGCAGCAGCGAGCCGGTGACGGTGTAGGTGCCGGCACCCAGCGTCAGCGTCAGCTGGCTGAAGTTGGCGCTGTCGGCGAAGGCGCCGTCGAAACTGTCGTTGAAGGGCAGCACGGCGTCGCCCAGGTCACGGGCGGCCACGCTGCTGGAGGTGTAGGCCGTGGTGCCCGATGCCGAGGTGATGGCCAGGTTGTAGGTGTCGCCAGCGGCGTAGATGTCCACCAGCTTCAGGATGGCCTTGTCGGCCACGGTGAAGGTGAAGCTCAGGGCCTGGAAGTCACCGGCGCCGCCGCTCAGGTCGTAGTTGGAATCGATCCATTCCACGCCACCGGACTTGGCCGACAGGGCGTCCACGGTGAAGGCGTACCAGCTGCCATCTTGCGTCATGGGAACGATGGTGGCGGCTTGGGCGGCGATGGCCGAGAGCGCGAAGGACGCGGCGACGAAGGACGAGCGCAGGATGGACATGGACAACTCCGATCAGGGTGAATTGCCATGGATGAGACCAGAGCGCCATGACGCCGTCGTGGCGCCCGCGTGATCCGAAAGCGGTTCGGGAAATCGGCTCAACAGCGGGGCGGGCCCGCCTGAGCATGACAGTTCACCCCAACAGCAGGTGCAGGGTGGCGTCGAGGTGCTCGGTGGGCTTGCGAGCAAAGCCCGTGCGCACATGGCGCTGCCAGCGGCCCAGCACCAGGCTGATGGCGGCCGAGGCGGCGGCCTGGGCGTCCACCGTCGGGGACTGCGAACCACGCGCCTCGGCCAGGGCGCGGCAAGGCTGGCGCAGCAGGGATTCGAGCCGGTCGATGCACTGGTTGATGCGCAGGTTCAGCCGCGCGTGCTCGAACACCAGCGCGTCGCCGGCCAGCACGCGCCCCATGCCGGGGTTCTTTTCGGCGAACTGCAGCAGCGCCGAAACGATGCGGGCCAGTTGCGCCGCCGGGTCGGGTTCGCGTTCCAGCACCTGGTTGGCCAGGGTGAACAGGCTTTCCTCGATGAAGGCGATCAGGCCCTCGAACATCTGTGCCTTGCTGGCGAAGTGGCGGTACAGCGCGGCCTCGCTCACGTCCAGGCGGGCGGCCAGGGCGGCGGTGGTGATGCGGTCGGCCTCGGGCGCTTCCAGCATCGCGGCCAGGGCCTGGAGGATCTGCAGGCGGCGCTCGCCCGGCTTGGGGCGGGTGCGCTTGGCGGCAGGGGCATGGGAAACAGCCTCAGAAGGGGCGTCAGGTGTCATGGCCAAGCGTGCAGGGACCTCAGTGATCTGATTCTGGCACACACCCAGGACGGGCGGCCGTGCAGCGAGATGCCCGCCTCCGGCCCGTGCGGGTTGCGGCTGCCATGGCTGTGCAGGTAGTGCTGCATCCACACCGTGCGCACCTTCAGGCGGCGGGCGCTTTTCAGGTTGGCCACCGTGTCTTCCACCAGCACGCATTGGTGTGCCGGCAGGCGGTGGCGCGCCAGGATGGCCCGCAGGCTGCGCACATCGGGCTTGGGCCGCAGCGCGCCGAACACGCGCATGTCTTCGATGGCGATGATGCCTTCGAAGCACCCGGCCAAATCGAGCGCCGTGAGCACGCGCTTGGCGTACGCGGCAGGGGCGTTGGTGAGCAGAAATTTGCGCCCGGGCAGGCGCTTCAAGGCGGCGCGGTCGGCCGGGGGCATGCGCAGGTCGGCCTCCAGCCCGGGCAGGGTGTGGGTCTGCGCCAGGAAGTGGGCCGCGCGCACGCCGTGGTGGCGCTCCAGGCCCAGCAAGGTCGCGCCGTAGCGCCGCCAGTAGTGCAGGCGCAGGGCGTCGGCCTCGGGGCGCGGCAGGCCCAGGTGCTGCTCGATGTAATCCGTCATCGAGCCATTGAGCCTGCCGAACACCGCATGGCTGGCGTCATGCAGGGTGTTGTCGAGGTCGAACAGCCAGATGGGTGTCATGCCCGCTCAGTGGCTGCGGATCATCGTGCCGTAAGCGGCCTCGGTCAGGATCTCCAGCAGCATCGCGTGGGGCACACGACCGTCCACGATGTGCACGGCATTCACGCCACTCTTGGCCGCGTCCAGTGCACCGGCGATCTTGGGCAGCATGCCGCCGCTGATGGTGCCGTCGGCGATCAGCTCGTCGATGCGGCGGGCCGTCAGGTCGGTCAGCAGGTTGCCTTCCTTGTCGAGCACGCCCTTGATGTTGGTCAGCAGCATGAGCTTCTCGGCCTTGAGGATCTCGGCCAGCTTCGAGGCCACCAGGTCGGCGTTGATGTTGTAGCTCTCGTTGTGCTCACCGAAACCGATGGGGCTGATGACGGGGATGAACTGGTCGTCCTGCAGCGCCTTGACCACGCTGGGGTCGATGGCCTCGATCTCGCCGACCGAGCCCACGTCGTGCTCCTTGGCCGGATCTTCCAGGTCCACCAACTTGAGCTTGCGGGCGCGGATCATGCCGCCATCGCGGCCGGTCAGGCCCACGGCCTTGCCGCCCGCGGCGTTGATCAGGCCGACGATGTCTTGCTGCACCTCACCGGCCAGCACCCACTCCACCACTTCCATGGTTTCCTCGTCGGTGACGCGCATGCCCTGGATGAACTGGCCTTTCTTGCCGATCTTGTTGAGCGCGGCGTCGATCTGCGGGCCGCCGCCGTGCACCACCACCGGGTTCAGGCCGACCAGCTTGAGCAGCACCACGTCTTCGGCGAAGTCCGCTTGCAGCTCCGGGTCGGTCATGGCGTTGCCGCCGTACTTGATGACGATGGTTTTGCCGTGGAACTTGCGGATGTAAGGCAGCGCCTGCGCCAGGATTTCGGCCTTGTCGCGCGGGGCGATGTGGGCAACGAGGTCGGTGGCGGCCGCGGGGTCGGTGTGGGGCATGGCTGTCGGCAGGCTGGGGTGGTCGAAGCCAGCATTCTAAAAGCCTGCGCGCTGCCTTGCCGATGCCATGGCGCGGCCGGCATTTGTCGCCACACGGTCATGCGGCTTTGGCTACACTCGATACATGCGCCATGCTGCACCCGCACGCCACACCGCGCCCAACCGGCAGCTCGCCGGCTGGCGCGTGGCCTTGCTGTGCATGCTGGTCGCGCTGCTGCCGGTGCGCAGCTGGGCCTGGACGTCCATGGCCGTGCAGACCGCGCAGGCGGCGGTGGCCGAGACGGCTGCTGAGCCCGTGACAGGTGCGTCGGCATCTGCGCAACCCGTTCTGGCGGACGCCACGCCGCCCTGCCATGCGCACGCGGAAGCGCCATCCACAGAGGCGCCGTCCACCCACACGCCACACCACGGCTGCAGCCTGTGCGACCTCTGCCACGCTGGCGTGCTGCCACCGCCGATGTGGCTTTGGTCAGGTGCCGCCGTGCCGCTGGGCAGCGCGCCCGGCTGGACGCCTGCCACCGACACCGGTCGCCAAGGCACCGACGGCCTGTTCAGACCCCCTCGGGGCTGAGGCCTCCCGCGACGCCGACTGGCCCATGCCCCGGCGTCATCGCCCCATGCGCAGGCCCTGCCATGCACACGGCCCTCGGTCGGGGCCATGCCGCGCCTTTGCTCCCTCCACGTGATGTCGCCGACCTGCGCGGCCCACCCGCCATGAACCACCGCTCCTTCCCCCTTCTGTGGGGTGGCGTGCTGCTGGGGCTGAGCGCCTGCTCCGCCCTCACCCCGCCCGCCCGCCACCCTGCCGAGCAAGCCCTGCGCGATCGCCTGCCTGTCGATGCGACCTCGCCCAGCTCGCAGGCATTGCCCTCTGCCGCCGCCACGGGCCCGAGCCTGCAACTGCCCTGGCCCACGGCGACGCCATCCCATCGGACCAGCGCCGACCCAGCGCCACCGCCCGCGCCCGAAGGCCCGCTCTCGCAAGACCAGGCCGTGCGCCTGTCGCTGCAGCGCAGCCCCGCCTTGCGCACCCTGCTGGCGCAAAGCCAGGCCCAAGAGGCCCGCACGCGCGCCGCCGCCCGGCCTGGCTTCTTCGGTCTGTCGCTGGAGCGCCTGCGTCAGGGCGACGATGTCGAGGTCAGCCGCGCCGTCACCCTCGGCCTGCTCGACCTGCTGACCTGGCCCCTGCGCGATGCCGCCGCCACGCGCCGCATCGAGGCCGAGCAGTGGCAACTGGCCCGCCAGGTGCTGGCCCAGGTGCAAAGCGTGCGCGTGCAATGGGTCAACGCGGTCGCCGCAGCGCAGCGCGTGCGCTACCTCGGCGACGTGCAAAGCGCCGCGGCCACCGCGGGTGAGCTGGCCCGCCGCATGCAGGCCGCCGGCCACTTCAGCCTGGCCCAGGCCAGCGTGCACCAGGCCGCGGAGGTGGAAGCCCGCCTCGCCCTCACCCAGGCCCGACGCCAGGCCCTGGCTCAGCGCGAGGCGCTGGTGCGGCTGCTGGGCCTGCAAGGCGACGAAGCCCAGCGCCTGACGCTGCCCCCGCGGCTGACCGACGTGCCCAACGGCCCCAGCGCCTGGACGGCAGAAAGTGTCTCCGAGGCCGCCAGCCAGCGCCGCCTGGACCTGCGCCTGGCCGAGGCCCGGTGGCAGGCCACACGGCGCAGCGCCACGGCCAACGCCAGCCAGAGCGTCGTCGACCTCGAAGCCGGCTGGCAGCGCCACGCCACCACCGGCCAGCCTGTGCAGCGTGGGCCCGAGCTGGGCATCCGCCTGGTCGCCATCGACTTTGGCGTGGCCCGCCGTCAGGCGGCTGCGCTCGACGAGCAGGCCGCCCTGGCCCAGTGGCAGCAAACGACGCTGGCCGCCGAATCCAACCTGCGCGAACGCCTGGCCGACCAGCAAGCCACCCTGGACACCGCCCAGCAAGCCGCCCGCGTGCTCGGCCCCGTGCGCCAGCGCCTGCTGGGCGAACGCCTCAAGCAGTACAACGGCATGCTGATCGGCCCGTTCGACGTGCTCAACGAAGCCCGCCTGCACACCGGCGCCGTGCTCACCGCCCTCGACGCCCAGCGCGATTTCTGGCTGGCAGATGCCGCCTTGCAAGCCGCCATCGACGGCATCGACATGCCCCCCGGCGCCCTGCCCGCCGCCCCCACCGGCAACGTTGCCGCCACCCCGCAAGCGAGCCACTGACATGACCTCCCGCCGACACTTCCTCAGCGGCACCTTCGGTGGCGCCGCCCTCACCGCGGCCACCCTGGCCACGGCCGCCAGCGCCGAACGCGTGCGCCGCACCAGCCTGCTGGGCTTGCCCGAGCCGGTCGAACAAAGCAGCGCCAGCACCCAGGCCCCGCTGGCGCCCCCCAACGGCAGGCCCTACCGGCCCGTGCTCACCCTCAACGGCTGGACCCTGCCCTGGCGCATGAAAGAGGGCGTCAAGGAATTCAACCTCGTGGCCGAACCTGTGCTGCGCGAGATCGCACCGGGCATGACCGCGCGCCTGTGGGGCTACAACGGCCAGAGCCCCGGCCCCACCATCGAGGTGGTCGAGGGCGACCGCGTGCGCATCTTCGTGAGCAACAAACTGCCCGAGGTCACCACCGTGCATTGGCATGGCCAGCGCCTGCCCAATGGCATGGACGGCGTCTCCGGCCTGACGCAGCCGCCCATCCAGCCTGGCGAAACCTGGGTCTACGAGTTCACCGCGCGCCGCCCCGGCACCTTCATGTACCACCCGCACGCCGACGAGATGGTGCAGATGGCCATGGGCCTGATGGGCTTCTGGGTCACGCACCCCAAGCAGCCGCACCCGCTCATCAGCGAGGTCGACCGCGACGTCTGCTTCCTGCTCAATGCCTACGACATCGAACCCGGCGCCAGCAGCCCGAAGGTCAACACCATGCTGGACTTCAACCTCTGGACCTGGAACAGCCGCGCCTTTCCCGGCATCGACAGCATCCACGTGCGCCAAGGCGACCGCGTGCGCCTGCGCATCGGCAACCTGACCATGACCAACCACCCCATGCACATCCACGGCCACGAGTTCGAGGTCACGGGCACGGACGGCGGCCCGGTGCCGAAAACCGCGCGCTGGCCCGAGGTCACCACCGACATCGGCGTGGGCCAGATGCGCCAAATCGAGTTCATCGCCGACGAGGTGGGCGACTGGGCCTTTCACTGCCACAAGAGCCACCACACCATGAACGCGATGGGCCACGGCGTGCCCAGCCTGATCGGCGTCAAGCAGGACGACCTGGCCCAGCAAATCAACAAGCTGGTGCCCGGCTACATGGCCATGGGCGAAGCCGGCATGCACGACATGGCCGAGATGGACATGGAACTGCCCGACAACACCCTGCCCATGATGAC